>Ga0066388_100000190_pt1 | contig 24826 bp, 31 predicted proteins | sample PanSoiMetaGPlot6_FD_64539 | JGI IMG/M metagenome (GOLD analysis project Ga0066388, IMG submission 64539) | Tropical forest soil microbial communities from Panama analyzed to predict greenhouse gas emissions - Panama Soil - Plot 6 (Hybrid Assembly) | ecosystem: Environmental > Terrestrial >...
GCGTTCGCGAGGTTTTTTTGCGGCTGCGTCCTCTCCGCGATTCACGCCGCGCCTGTTGTTTCGTTTTGCGCGAGCCGCGCTTCGGCGGCGGGAATTTTACCCCGGCGCGTCGCGCTGTGGATAAACCGATGGCGATCGCCTGTCTGGCACTTTTCGCGCCGTGTTCCCCTTCATGGATGTGTTCCATTTCTTCGCGAACGAATTCGCCCGCCTGAGTCGATGGAGACTTTCCTTCTCGCTCGTCTTCCCGAGCCCGTTCGAGTGTCTCTTGTTCTGGCATAGTACTAAAGTTTCGCCGCCAGAGTGGATGTTGGATGTTCAGCGCTTGTCATTCGCGCGGAACTCGACATTTTCGTTGGATGCCCAGTTGGCGACTACTTTTTTGTGTCGGATTTTCACTGACAACCTTTGCCTTCGGACAAACCGGAAATCCGACAAAGGGATCGACATCGGAAAACAGTTTCTCGGAGAGTCCAACGCCGACGCCGACTGCGACGCCGAATGTTTTCTCGCCGCAAACGCTCAGTGATTTGAAACGAATCCAACAAGCGGCCTTGAACAGCGATTACGCTTACAAGCGAGTCGCGTATCTTGCCAACAATATCGGTCCGCGGCTGAGCGGATCCGCGCAGGCCGCGAAAGCGGTCGAGTACGTCGCCGGCGAACTGAAAGCGATTGGCTGCGACGTGCAGCTCGAGAAAGTAATGGCGCCGCATTGGGTCCGTGGCGAGGAGACCGCCGCGCTGGTGAGCTGGCCGGGAATGGTGGAAGGAACCACGCAGAAAATTTTGCTCTGCGCATTGGGCAGCAGTGTTGCGACGCCGAAAAAGGGAATTACCGCCGAAGTTGTCGCTGTAAAAAATTTCGACGAACTGAAAGCGATGCCGCAGGACAAAGTCGCGGGGAAAGTCGTGGTCTTTAATTATCCGTTCGACAAAGAGATGGCGGCGCGGGGGCATTCCGGTCAGGCCTACGGCGAAGCGGTGGAATATCGAGGTGACGGTCCGAGCGCGGCGGCGCGACAGGGCGCGGTCGCGTGTTTGATTCGATCCGTCGGCGGCGCGGATTATCGAACTCCGCACACCGGCCAGACCAAATACGCCGCTGATGCGCCGAAAATTCCGGCCGGCGCGGTCACGAGCGAAGACGCGGACTTGATTGTCGATCTCGTGAAGCAAGGGCCGGTGAAAATGAAACTGGTGCTCACGCCGCAAACGTTGCCCGACGTGGAAAGCGCGAATGTGATTGGCGACATCAAAGGGAGCGAACATCCGGAGCAGGTTGTGATCGTTTCGGGCCATCTCGATTCGTGGGACTTGGGGACCGGCGCAATCGACGACGCCGCAGGTGTCGCAGTTTCAATGGAAGCGGCGAACGTGATTCACAAATTGAATTTGAAACCGAAGCGGACGATCCGCGTGATCGCGTGGATGAACGAAGAAAACGGACTCGCCGGCGGGAAGCAGTACGCGAAAGATCACGAGAAAGATTGGGCGAACCATTTTGCGGCGATGGAAACTGACGGCGGGGCGGATCATCCGGTCGGCTTGCATGTCAAAGCGAAACCGGAAGTGAAAGCGATGTTGAAAGCAGTCGGGGCGATCTTGCGGGAGTCGGGCGCGGGCGCTCTCGAGTTAAGCGAAAGCGCGGGCGCGGATATTGGGCCGATCGAAAAAGCCGGTGTGCCGGCGTTCGCACCGATCCAGGACAACCGGTTCTATTTCAATTATCATCACACCGCTGCGGACACGCTGGACAAGATCAATCCGAAATATCTCGCGGAAAATTCCGCAGTCGTGGCGGTGGCCGCATACGCCTTGGCGAATTCCGAGCAGCCGTTGCCGCGATAAAGAAGTGACCAGTGACGCATGATAAGTTCGGCGGTCACAGACCGCCGCTACAGAAGATGACATCGTCACGCGGGACGCAATTTGGTAAATGTCGCGCGTGAATTTGGAGACAATCAGCGCGATTGCGCAGATCATCGCGGCGCTTGGAGTCGTCGCGTCGCTATTTTATCTGGCGGTCCAGATCCGGCAGAACACGCGTTCGCAGCGTTCAGCGGTCGTCGATTCGCTGACCAACTCGCTGATTGCGCTGCTTGGACCGCAAGCAACTGATCCTGCCCTAATGCGCTCGTTTGCCGCAGCCGTCGAAGATTGGTATGGCGCCACTGGAGAAGATCGCCTGCGAGCAATCGCCGTTCTCTTTGCGATATTCAAACTTTTCGAAAACGCGTGGTTCCAACTACGCCAAGGGACGCTGGACCGAGAGCAATGGCAGGGTTGGGATCTTTACATTCATGCTTACTACCATCGACCGGGCGTGAAAGCCTGGTGGTCGCTGCGCCGCGGAATGTTTGCGGCTGGCTTTCACGGCTATGTTGAAGCGACACAGCCAATTGCAGAAGCCATTCCCTTAACTGACCTGATTCGCGGCAAACCATAGCCAGTTCGAAGCGCGAAACTTTATAGGGCGCAATCTCGCGCCAAAATCTCAAAGGGAAGGAGTCAGATGAGTCAACAGGGTCTTGAGACAATCGAATCAACCACACAAAAAACGCACGAATGGATCGCGCGCATCGCGGAGACGTTGCACATGGAAAAACGCGACGCCTGGAAATCGTTACGCGCGGTATTGCACACGGTGCGCGACCGTTTGCCGCTCGAGGTGGCAGTGCATTTCGGCGGGCAATTGCCGATGCTGATCCGCGGCATGTATTACGAAGGCTGGGAACCCTCCCAAGTGCCGATGAAACTTTCGCTCCGACAATTTCTCGAAATGGTCCAGCAGCAGATCGTCACCGATCGGACGATTAATCCGGTACAAACGACGCAGGCGGTGCTGGGAGTCGTCACGAGTTATATCGGCATCGGTGAAACGGACAAGGTGAAGCACAGTTTTCCGAGTGACATGCAAAATTTATTTCCGGCATTAGCGTCTGCAGCATAGGTTGTGCGGCGGAGGCCGCATGGAAGGAATGTTTCCTGATCGCGCCGAAGCCGGACGAGTGCTCGGAACCAAGTTGTCCAAGTACGCGGGCCGCGATGACGTGATCGTGCTCGGTTTGCCGCGCGGCGGCGTTCCGGTGGCGTACGAAGTTGCGCGCGCGCTGCGTGTGCCGCTCGATGTTTTCATCGTGCGCAAACTCGGCGTGCCTGGTTTCGAAGAACTGGCTGTTGGCGCGATTGCGTCCGGTGGCGTGCGCGTGCTGAATCAAGACGTGGTCCGAGCGTTGCCGAATGCGAACGAAATTATTGAAGCAGTTACGCAACGCGAAACCGCAGAAGTTGAACGGCGCGAGCAGAGCTATCGCGATGGCCGGCCGGCGCCGGAGTTGCAAGGCAAGACAGTGATTCTGATCGATGATGGATTGGCGACGGGCGCGACGATGCGGGCCGCGGTGAAAGCGTTGCGGCAGCGCGGCGCTGCGAAAATCGTCGTGGCGGTACCAGTCGGTCCGCCGGATACGTGCAAAGAATTCGAAGACGAGGCCGACGAAGTTGTTTGCGCGAGCGCACCGGAATTTTTCCAGGCCGTCGGCCAATATTACGAAGATTTTTCGCAAACCAGCGACGAAGAAGTCCGCGACCTTCTCGCGCGATCAGCTCAGAGCGGACCGGAAAGACGCCCACCTTAATCCTCTCTCTGCGGGAGAGGAAGTAATTAACTCCAAGTCGGCTGACCGGAGCGAAGTATTTAGGGAGGATCAATGAGATGACGGATACGGAATTTGTGCGCGAGCTGGCGTTGCCTTTGAGCGGCGCGCCAAACGATTACGGTGAGCTGCTCGAATTGATCGGCGAAGCGCGGATTGTGCTGCTCGGCGAAGCATCGCACGGCACGCATGAGTTTTATTTCGAGCGGGCGGAGATCACCAAGCGATTGATCGCCGAGAAAAATTTCACCGTTATCGCAATCGAAGCCGACTGGCCGGATGCAGCGCGCGTTCATCGATATGTTCGCGGCGCGAGTGACGACAAACACGCGAGCGAAGCGCTGACGCGGTTCCGCCGGTTTCCGACGTGGATGTGGCGTAACGCCGTAGTGGTCGAATTCGTCGAATGGTTGCGCGAATTCAATCAACGTCTCGATCCAAAGCGCGCGAAGGCGGGTTTTTACGGAATGGATCTCTACAGTTTGCACGCGTCGATCGATGCGGTGTTGAATTATCTCGATAAAATCGATCCTGACGCGGCCGCGCGCGCGAGACTGCGCTATTCGTGTTTTGATCATTTCAGTCGGGAGCCGCAGGAGTACGGCTACGCCGCGACAGTCGGCGCGATCGCCGAGCGCAAAAATGTGCGGCCGGCGCTGCGCGGAAGTTATGAAGAATTATTTCACGAGATCGGTCTCGATCGGTTCTGGATCGATCTCCGCGACGTCGGCGAAAAAGTCGTGAGCGCGCTTTACGGGCCGCGACTCGAGCGCGCGATCGGCGTGATTTATCGGCCGGAATCGGAACGATTGAGTCATTATTTTCATGCGCGGTTGCCGAAACAGTTCGACGCCGTAATTCACATCGACGAAACACGCACGGTCGAACCGCTCGAGCGGACGAGCATTTGGGACAAGGGGGAGCTGCCCGAAACCTACCCGTTCAAAGTATGACCGTTGGTGAGGTTCGAATTCCCGCCGATCGCGCGACGCTCGACGGCAATCTGACAATGGTCGATCAAGCGAAAGGCCTGGTGCTGTTCGCGCACGGCAGCGGTAGCAGCCGGCACAGTCCGCGGAACCAATTTGTCGCGCGGACGTTAAACAAAGCCGGCCTGGCGACGCTGCTCTTCGATTTGCTCACGCCGGAAGAAGAATCGGTCGATCTTTACACCCGCGAACATCGGTTCGACATCGGACTGCTCGCGGAACGGCTGATTCACGCGACTAAGTGGGCGAAGCAACAAAAAGAAATCACCGAGCTTAGGATTGGTTATTTTGGATCGAGCACTGGCGGTGGCGCAGCGCTCGTTGCGGCGGCTGAATTACCTAATGAAGTCGGCGCGGTCGTTTCTCGCGGCGGCCGGCCGGATCTCGCGGGCGACGTTTTGCCGAAAGCAAAAGCGCCGACATTACTCATCGTCGGCGGAGAAGATCACGTGGTCATTGAGTTGAACGAACAGGCCCGTGCGCAAATGAAATGCGAATGCAAGATCGACATCGTGCCAGGCGCGACGCACCTATTTGAGGAGCCTGGAACACTCGAGCAAGTGGCAACACAGGCGAGCGAGTGGTTCGTCCGTCATTTCGCGGGAAAATGACGAATGTCCAATGAGGAAGGAACTGACGAAATTCGAAACGATTAATAATTGAGAGATGTCGCGTCATCAGATACCGCGGATTGAAGATTACGAACCGTTGACCGGATCCGAGAGGGTCGATCGAATTCGCGAAAAAGCGCGAAAACTTAAAGGACTGCGCATCCTGAATCTCAATTCGACGTTTCACGGCGGTGGCGTCGCCGAAACCCTCTCGTCGATCACTCTCTTGGTGAACGGCCTGGGACTGCGCACGGAGTGGCGGGTGATTCAAGGCACGCCCGATTTTTTCTCGATCACGAAAAAGATGCATAACGCGCTTCAAGGCGCGGAGATCGACCTCTCCAGTAAAAAAAATCTACGAGCAGGTTATTTACGAAAATAGCGTCCGCATGTTTCTCGACCACGACTTGGTGATCGTGCACGACCCGCAGCCGCTCCCACTGATCGAGCATTACGAGAAAAGTTGCCCGTGGATTTGGCGTTGCCACATCGATCTGGCGCGGCCGGAAACGAAGACCTGGGAATATTTGCCGCGCTGGATCGACAAATACGACGCGGTCATTCTCAGTTGCGAAGAATTCAAAGACGAGATGAAACCGGCGCAGCACGTGATCATGCCGGCAATCAATCCGTTCAACATCAAGAATCGCGAATTAAGCGACCGGGAGATGGACGAGCGCCTAGCGCATTACGAAATTCCAACGGATTTGCCGCTGGTCGTGCAAATTTCGCGGTTCGATCGCTGGAAAGATCCGGAAGGCGTAGTCAAGGCGGTGAAATTGGCGAGGAAAGAAGCGGACGCGCGTTTAGTGTTACTCGGCAACTTCGCCAGCGACGATCCCGAAGGGGAAGAGATTTATCGTTCACTGCTTGATTGCCGCGACGAGCGCACTCTTGTTCTTACCAGTGGCGACGACACCTCCCTCGTCAACACGCTTCAGACGCGTGCGGCTGTGGTTTTGCAAAAATCATTGCGCGAAGGTTTTGGTCTAACTGTCGCGGAAGCGATGTGGAAGCAAACTCCGGTGATTGGAGGAAAGGTCGGCGGCATTCGCTATCAGATTGAGGAGGAGGTTAACGGTTTCCTTGTTTCTTCAGTGGAAGAGGCTTCAGATCGAATCGTACGGCTGATTAAGGACAAGAAGTTGCGCGACGAAATGGGAAAGAGAGGCCGCGAAACGGTGCGCGAGAAATTTCTCCTCAGCCGCTATGTCGAGCAGTATCTCGAGCCGTTCGCCGATTTAGGGAAGAGGCGTTGAACCAAATACCGTCATCCTACCGCGCGCGCGCGAAACAATTTTGTATGGCTACATGCGAAGTTTGCGAAAACGAATACGACAAGGCGTTCGAGGTGGTGGTAGAAGGGAAACATCACACGTTCGACAGCTTTGAATGCGCGATCCACGCGCTGGCGCCGCATTGTCCCCATTGCGATTGCCGCGTGATCGGTCACGGCGTCGAGCAGGGCGGAAAAATTTATTGCTGCGTCAATTGCGCGCGGACCGCGGGTAAAACGCAATTGAAGGATCGCGCCTGAGTCGAAGCTCCTATTGAGGCGACGTTTCCTGCGTTGGCGTCGGCGCCCCGCCTCTGCGCCACGGGCCGTGATGCTGTTGGAACCAACGCTGCCGGCGTTCTTCGATTTCCTTCAAGCGCTGCTGCTGTTCCGGCGTGAGATATTGCGCGATCTCCCGGTGCGATTCCGCAATCACGTCGCGAACGTGCCGGCCGGTGTCGCCACGGATTTCTTCCAACTCTTTACCTGCTTTGTCGATTACCGGCCCAATCTTGGCCATCTGTTCGTCAGTTAACCGGAGCTGCCAGCGCAGACGATTCTTCATCGCCTGTGCCGCAAACCCGCCCTGATGCAGCCCGAACATAAAGTGATGTCCGATTGCCATTGTGACGAACACGCCGGTCGCGCCGCCAGCGATGAAGACGAGCAGAAAGCCGGCGATTAATTTCCACTTCAACGCGCTGTTCACTGCGCCACCTCGTCCTGAATCGCGGAGTCGGCGATAGCGTAATCGTTGGCGAAACTTTCGGCCGCGTCGCCGCTGCGCGCGAATTCGAGATAAGCGCCCGCGCTTGCGAAAACAATCACTGCCGCCGCGGCCAACGCGATCCGGCGCAGCAATCCCGCCATGGCGGGACCGTTTCCCTTTCGCCGCGAAAGCGCGATCACGCGGGTGTCGAAGCCGAACGGCATTTCCGCCGGCCCGTCGTCTTTCACACGCGCGGCGCTCCGCAACAGGCGATCAACGTCGGCGTCGTTCATGGTGTTGCTCCGAGTTTTGTCAGTTGCGCTTTCATTTTTTGCCGGGCCCGGAACGCCCGCACTTTAATCGCGGCCACGCCGAGCCCGGTAATCTTGTGGATTTCTTCGACGGAATGCCCTTGCAAGTAAAGCAAATCAATCACCAGCCGCTCGACCGGTTTCAGGAATTCGAGCAAATGTTCGACCAGCTGGCGGGAGGCGAGTTGATGGTCGGGCGCGAGCTCTTCGGAAGAAACGGCGAGATTTTTTACGACCGCTTCTTCCTCCTCGGTCAAATCGGCGTGGCGCACCTCCGGGCGCACGCGCTCGGACTCGATCTGGCTCAAGCACGTGTTGACCGCGATCCGCGAGACCCAATGTTCCAGCGGGACTTTGCCCGAGAACTGGGAAAGTTTTTGAAAGATTTTGATGAAAATCATTTGGCAGAGATCCTCTTCGGCAGTTCGTCGCGGCCGATGGGACCGCACCATTTTTGCGACAAGCGGATAGAGTCGGCGCACCAGTTCGCGAGCCGCTTCCTCATCATACCGAAGCGCGGCTTGAACCAGCGCATCAGGTCCAGGATCATCCATGTCCAAATTGCATCCACACTACGACTAAAGAGGGGCGTGGAAGCATTTTGGTTACGAATAAAAGCACCAAAACCCAAGTTCCAAACACAACGTCTCTCTTTGAGGACGTTGGGGATTTGGATTTTGAAGTTTGTTTGGAGCTTGGGATTGGGGTTTGCGGCGCGGCTTGATGAAAGGATTTCGAGAAAATTGTAACCGCTCACCGCTTCGCCCCGTCACCGATTATGAATAGCCCGGAGAAATGGGCATAAACCATGCAGATGAAAACAAATATGAAACGAAACCTACTTACACTCGCCGCCGCAGGCGCGATTGCGCTCGGGGGCTTCGCTTTGGTGAACGCGCAAGACGAACCCGGTGGCTTTGCCGGCCACGGCGGCTGGCACGGGCACCAATTTGCGCTGCAGCATCTGACCCGGTCGCTGAACCTGACCGCTGATCAACAGACCAAGGTTCAACCGCTCTTGGATGAGGTGCGGCCTCAGATCATCGCCATCCACAAGGACGCGATGCAGAAGACTCAGGCGATCGTGGATAAAACCATGTCGCAGATTCGCCCGATGCTGACGCCGGAGCAGCAGACCAAATTCGACGCGCTCCAAAAAGCTCGCCAGGACATGCACAACGCGATGCAGGAACTGCACGCTGCGATGGGCGAATGATTTAGGGTCATGGGGGTGAAAATCGGCGGGCGGCCAGAAATGGTCGCCGCCGGTAGCGCGTCCCCGAACAGCGACGTAAACTCGCCGGATGAAATCTTCCCGGCGCGCCGACATGGATCCATTTCTGGCGAAGATCGACGTCGCGCGGTTGCACGAAATTCAGAAGCGCCACGCCGACTCCGATGTTCGCTATGCGAAATACGCTGACGTCGAGCATTGGCTCGCGCTCAATTTTCCGCGCGTGCAGGAACTGAAACTCGACGTCGTCGAGCCGAAGCAGATTCTCGATCTTGGATGCGGCGCCGGTTTCTTTCTTTTTCTGGCGAAAGAGTTTGGTCATTCCTGCGTCGGCCTCGATGTCGGCGACTATCCGCTTTCCAACGAATTGATCGGGCTCTTCGGAGTCGATCGGCTGATCTGGCGAATCCGCGCGTTCGAGCCGTTACCCGATTTCGGACGCCAGTTTGATCTCATCACCGGGTTCTCAGCCGCGTTTAATCGCAATGGCAACGAGACGCGCGGTTGGACGGTCGACGAGTGGGAATTTTTCCTGAACGACTTGGATCGACATCTCAAGTCCGGCGGCCGGATTTTGCTCGAGATCAATTCCGGCAAAGACGAACGCTATTACCCGGCTGAGGTCCGCGAGTTTTTTTGCAAGCGCGGCGCGCGGGTCGACGGCGAGCGCGTTTACTTCAACAGATAAAAACAAGCCCTCACCTGCCGCATCGCGGCTTCCTCCCTGAGGGAGAGGATTGAGGTGAGGGTAATTTTCCGATCAGTCTCTTTTCTTTCCGAGCGAAAACAAGAAGAGCGCAACCGCCAGCGCGGCCAGCACTGCCGCCACGACGAAAGCGGTGCTGGAAATTTCCATGCGATAATGGAACTCCGCTTTCATCCGCGACGCGAATCCGAGAAGGATAAAAAGCAGCGCGGTGTAAATCAGGATCACGCTCACGCCTCTCTGATCGTCGGTCTTCATCATTGCCAATTGATTCGTATTTGCATCGACGATTTGGCCGGGAAATTCAAGCCGCGATTTATTTTCCGGTCACGGTGTCGAAGATCTCACACAACGAACACAAAGGTCACGAGCCTCTCGAAAGAGAGACCTAGTTGTCCCGCATTTTTTCCGGCATCGTCACCCATTTGCCGCCCTGCGAGGTGAGAACCGGAAGTTCTTCCATCATGAACTGGGTCTTGCCGAGTGCGCCGATCATCTTGACGCCGGTCGCGTGATAGAACCATGCGCTCATCTCTTCGCCGGTGTGACAACCCCAGCTCTGCACGTAGGCGTTCTTTGCGAAAATGGTGCCGTGGATCTGACGCAACTGCGACTCGTGCAGGAACGATTTCGACGCGCTGTCCACGTTGCTGCTGTAATCGAACATGAAACAGGCGCGATTGGAGTGTCCGAAATATTCCAAGCCTGCGACTCTTAACCGTCTTCGGTCCTGACCGTTATTCAAATAATTGATCACGTCGTCACCGTTGCGGAACCAAACGAGCTTGAGATTGAATTTGTCACGCACCGTTTCGATCAGCCCGATCAAGTCTTGTTTTTCTTGCGCCATCCGATCGAGATAACCCTGCTTGTAGACGAGCCACGTGATCGGCGCATCCGGCCCGAGGCCGTCGCGCAATTGCTCGGTCCGCAGACGCGCAGCTCGCACAAAATTTGCCCACCAATGATCGTGCGGCTGGGCTTTGTATTGCTCCCATTCCTTCAATGACGGCCCGCCAACCAGAATGATCCATTCGCCTTTCGGAATGTTATCACCGGCTTTGGCGGCAACAGCGAGGATCGACAATGCGCAAACGAGAAGCAGGCGTTTCATGCGATTCGAGGGGAAGCACTATTTATGCAGAAACGCGAAATCTGCAACTCGCTCACGCTTCGTCTCGGACTAAATCCTCCCACGCCTGACGTTTGCGAATGAGCGTTAGTGTATCTCCACGAACGAGCGCTTCGGCCGGAAGGGGGCGGGAATTGTAATTCGATGCCATCGTAAATCCGTAAGCGCCGGCGCTCATGATCGCGAGCAAATCGCCTTCGCGCACGTCCGGCATCTCGCGATCGAGCGCAAAAAAATCCCCCGATTCACAAACCGGACCGACGATGTCGATCTTTTGGCGATTCGGTGAATCGCCGCTACCTGCTTCGACCGGGATGATTTCGTGATAACTCTGATACAACGCTGGCCGGATCAGATCGTTCATGCCTGCATCGACGATCGCGAATGTTTTTGCGCCGGAATTCTTGACGTAGCGCACGCGCGTCAACAGAACGCCGGCGTTGCCGACGATGAAACGCCCGGGTTCAACAAGAACGCGAATCCCGAGATCGTGGAGCGGCGGCACGATGGCGTCCGCATAATCTTTGACGCTGAAAGCGGACGATTCAACGCCGTGATCGTGCCACCATTTTCCCGATCCGCTTTCCAACGCGCGGCGATAAATGATTCCCATGCCGCCGCCGATGCTGAAGAATTTGATTTGGTATTTTGATTTCAGATCGCGAACGAGCGGCGCGACTTTGTTGATCGCGGCGGCGAACGGTTCGGCTTCGGTGATCTGCGAACCGATGTGCATCTGCACGCCAACGATGTCGATGTTCGGCATCTTGGCGGCTCGCTCGTATATCGGCGGCGCGTCGCCAAGCGCGATCCCGAATTTGTTCTCGTGCCTGCCGGTCGAGATGTACTTGTGCGTGCGAGGATCGACATCCGGGTTCACGCGAAGCGCGATCGGTGCGCGCAATTTTTTTGTGCCGGCGATCTGGTCGATGAGTTCGAGCTCAGCTTCGCTCTCGACGTTGAAACTATGAACGTGCTGCTCGAGCGCGTATTCAATTTCGGAATGTGATTTGCCGACGCCAGCGAACGTGCACGTTTGCGGAGCGGCGCCGGCGTTGATCGCTCGGAACAGTTCGCCGCCGGAGACGACGTCGAATCCGGCTCCCGCGTCGGCGAGCAGTTTCAGGATCGCGCGATTTGAGTTTGCTTTGACCGCGTAACAAATCAGGTGATCGAGCGGCGAGAGCGCGGTGTCGAGCCGCGTGTAGTGATCGAGAATCGTTCCCGCGCTGTAAACGTAAAGCGGCGTACCGAACTCGTCCGCCGCCAGTGCAAGATCGACATCTTCGCAGTAAAGTTTTCCCTCGCGATACTGGAACGAATGCACCGGCGAATGTAGCAGACGCGCTGTCTTCTGGCATTGGCCAAGTAGAATCCGTCATCATTCCTGGCGCGCGACCGGATGGGAAATTCACCCGGTGTTCAAGGTCGAAGACCTCGGCACAAATTGATCACAGAAATTTCCCTCACCTGCCGCTTCGCGACTTCCTCTCCCTGAGGGAGAGGTTTGAGGTGAGGGCGCCTCGCTGGACAGTATCCAGTCGTTGGTTTACGAGTCCCCAACCCCGCAGCATGGACGCCACGCAACTCTATTTTCTCGTCTTCGGCGCGCTGACCATCATCGGCGGCGTGATCGGTTATGTGAAAGCCGGCAGTTTGCCGTCGATCATCGCCGGCGCGCTTACCGGTGTGTTGTTGCTCGTCGCCGGCTGGATTTTGCCGACGAATCGCACTGCCGGACTCGTCACGGCTTTCATTATTTCGCTTTTGCTGGCGGCGCAATTCATCCCGAAATTCTTCCGAACCGGAAAAGTGATGCCGGCTGGCCTGATGTCGATCTTGAGCGCAATTGGCATCGTGGTGGCGATCGTAGCCTGGCTAAAGAAATAATCCGGTGGCCAAGCCAAGTCTGCGGACGTTGCGGCGGCTAGTCCTTTTTCTCGCGATCGTAATTTTCGCGTTGATCTTGTATCGCTGGATTTCGCAGGAACGCTTGCAATATTTCGCGCCGCGCGAACTGCCGCCGACTTCGCCGACGCCCGAACCGACACCGACCCGACCTCTGCCAATCGCCGGCAAATTGGACACCGGTCGTTTGTTCAACGGGATCACGTTGCACTCTAGCGTTGAGCCAACGCCCGGCGCAGACGCGACCACTGAGCGCGTAGATCCGGAGAGCTACGTTCTAGAATTGAAATTGAAGCCACGCGTTCCGACGCCGAACCGCACGATAGAAGAACTAGCGAAGATCAATCCCAAACTTCCTGAGTTGTTGCCCGCACTGTCGAGCATGCTTCCGATGGACCCAGTGTCGCCGTTGTACGCGCAACTTTACGACACCAAAATTCGGATGTTGCGCGAGAATTTGAGCCGGCTCGACGTTTTACTTTCGCGCCACAATTTTTTCGATTGCCAAACGATCTTGCAATTGCAACACCCGCAAACGCATCGCAAAGCGCTCTTGTTGCAGGCGGACATGGATGTCGACGCAGACGGTTCCGATGGTGATCGAATGCCGGTCGGAACTGGAGCGCCGACCAACTTCAAACCGTTCACCAGTTATCGCTGGCCGAAGAAAACGCAGCAGCCGAATCCGTATCTCGCCGGAACCGAGGATCGCTTGAAAAAAGCGGAGGATGAGTTCAACGCGAAAACGACAACGCCGGAGCGAAAGCGCGATTTGCGGAATGCGCTCACGCAATTGCGCGCGGAAGTGAACACGTTGAAGAAATACAGCTTTCTCATTGGTACCACCGATCCCTATATCGTGATGCCGGGCGCGTTCGCGCACGAACCTGATGGGGCGAAAACCGGAGACTACGCGCTGGTTATTTTCGGCGACGGAATTTATCCGGCGGTTGTCGGGGATATCGGTCCGAACGATAAAGTGGGCGAAGCGTCATTCCGGATCGCGAAAGAAATCAATCCGCAGTCCACGCCATACAACCGGCCGGTGAGTGAATTGAAAGCGACATATCTGATTTTTCCCGGAAGCGCGGACACGCCATTCGGTCCGCCCGATCTGGATAAGCTCCAGGCGCGTTGTCAGAAACTGGTGGAAGAAATCGGTGGCGCGACCGTGTCGTTGCATCACTGGGAAAATATTATTCCCCCGCCGCCGACTCCAACGCCGACACCATCGCCCAGTCCTTCGCCAACACCGACATCATCCACATCGCCGGGCGGATCGACATCTCCGACGCCGTCGGTCTCGGCGACGTTTGCGTTTCCGCTGCCGAGTCCGACGCCGACCAAGTAATTACGGCTGAAGAAACGGGCAAGCGCGTTCGTCTAAATGGAGAGCGCCGCGTTGCTCGCCACGCTAAAGGTGTGCGACGGTCGGCGCCGCCTTCCTTGCGAGGATGCATGCGCCGCGTCAACGAAGGGAATCGAACGGCCTAAAGTCACTGGCAAAACGGTGGTGGTTTTGGTCGATCATCGTAATCGCCGCGGTCGTGGTCGCCCTGCACGTTTATCTCGCGATCTGGGTGCGTGATTACGTGAACCGCAAGCTCTCTGAAATTCCGGGCTACCGCGCGCACGTCCAATCCGTGACCCTGCATCTCTGGCGCGGCGCGTATCAGATCCACAATATCGACATCAAAAAAACGAGCGGCAAAATTCCAGCGCCGTTTTTCTCCGCACCGCTGGTGGATCTTTCAGTGCAATGGCACGCCTTGATTTTCGAACACGCGGCGGTCGGCAACATCGAGATTCAACGCGCGAAAATGAATCTGGTGAACGGCCCGACTCCCGACACGCGGCAAGTGGAGATCGATGCGCCGTGGGCGCAAAAGATCAAGCAACTTTACCCACTGAAGATCAATCGTTTCGCAGTGCACGACGGCGAGATTCATTATCGCGAGTACGTTGGAGGCCGTGCAGAGGATTTGCCATTCGATCACGTCGAGATGGTCGGAACCAATTTCACCAACAGCAAAAACCTCTCCAAGAGTCTGATCGCCGACATTCGGATCGAAGGCCGGCCGATGCGGGCGGGCGACGCGCGGGCGCAAATCTCGCTCGATCCCTACGCGTCTCGTCCGACGTTCGCATGCAATGTCGAGGTGAAGGAATTGCCGGTGGTGAAGTTAAATGATTTCGCGCAAGCGCATGGTGGTTTCACTTTCAAGGAGGGAACATTCAAGATGGCGATGGAAACGAGCGCCCGGAGCGGAACGTATCAAGGCTACATCGAGCCGGTCTTCGATCACATGGTGATTTTCAACGAACAAAGCCTGCAGAACCCGGCAAAGTTTGTCTGGGAAGCGATTCTCGGCGCGCTCACCGAGATTGTTCGCAATCACCCGAAGGATCGATTCGGAACCAAAGTACCGTTTTCCGGAACATTCGAGGACCCGCATCCTGACATTTTTGCGACGATCGGCAACGCTTTTCGGAATGCGTTCGTGAAAGCGTTTGAGGGCAAACTGGAGAACTGGAAGCAAGTTCCCAAAGTCGAGCCGGAGAAAAAGCAGTAGATTGCACCGGCAATTGCGCGCGCTAGCTTTTGCGGCTAACTGAGCGATCAAACTCGGCTCACGTTTGCCCTGTGGTGTAATGGTAACACAGCGCCCTTTGGAGGCGTTATTCTTGGTTCGAGTCCAAGCGGGGCAGCGAATACTCGCCGGGCTTCGGCAACCGAATGTCGACGGTTGTTCCTTTGCCGGGCACGCTACGAATCGAAATTTTTCCGCCATGCGCTTCAACAATCGCCTTGGCCACGGCCAGTCCCGAGCCGTTGGTCTGCGAGTCGACGCGGTGTTCGAACGGTTCGAACAAAGTTGGCATCAACTCGCCGCGGATGCCGATTCCGTTATCTGAGATCCGCAGCACAACTTCCCTCTCTATTTCATCGATGGTGACGGTGAGAACTCCGCCGCGAGCCATCGCATGGATTGAGTTATCGATTATTCTTCCGAGTGCGCGCGCAAACCGGCCAAGATCGATGTCGATGTTGTCCTGATAACGGATGTGTTTCACGAATTTGATGTTCTTGCCGGGAAGAAGATAAAGCGATTGGCGATTCAACTCGTCCAACAGGCGCCAGGTTGAAACGGTTCTCTTATTAACTGACACCGAACCGCGGGTGTAGTCGAGGAGATCGAGGGTCACGCCGAGAATTTTGTTCACCGCGTCGGTGAGCATCCCGCTCAACTCGCGGAGCTGCGGATCAGCCGACTCGCTCGCGATCAGATCCGAACAACAACGCGCAATGCAGACGGGATTTTTCAGGTCCTGAATGATGGCGCCGGCAATCGCGCCGGCCACGCGCATTCGCTCCCCACACACGGTTTCGCGTAGGAAATATGCGTTCGCGCTGTGGACGCGGGTTGCGATCGCCCGAAGAAAATTCAAGTGTAACCGACTCGGCGCGAGATTGAGAAGTTCCTCGAAGGTTTCTTCTTTTACCTCGCCGATCAGCGCCGGCCGCACGGCCGTGGCCGTGGTCGAGTGCGGTTCACCCGCCAGTAAAGCGACGGCACCGAAGAAATTTCCCTGGTCGACGTAGTCGAGAATCTCCTGATCGGCCGTGTCCACCGCCTTCGAAATTTTTACCGACCCTTGCCCGACCAGATAAAGCGAGTAGCCGGGCTCGCCTTCGCGGAAAATTATTTCGCCAGGTTCCTTGCAAGAGACAGCGATCTTGGGAACGACCCGTTCGATGACATCGACATCGACGCCGTCGAAGAGTCTATTTTCGTAGAAACTTTCGATGGCGCCGGCGCGTTCATTCGCCTTCATCGGGCGACGTCAACCGGCCAGGGAAGAGCCGTCTATCACTCCTTGTGAATATTTGAGACTGGCTAAGACTCCGCGCACGTGTTCGAGAATTTCATCGGGCGCGAGCGGCTTTCGCAGAAATCCGGCAATGCCCGCAACCATCATCCGATCGAGTCGATCACTTCGAATGAACCCAGCGCAAAGGACCACCGGAATGTCCGCACGAATTTCGCGCAGCCGCTGGAACGTTTCTTCGCCGTCCATGAACGGCATCGTTAAATCGAGCAGCACCAGCTGGAACGAATGCGGTTGCTTACGAAAAATATCGAGACATTCGAAACCGGATTGCGCCGTCACCACACGGTAGCCGGCTTCGCTCAGCAACCGCTTCATTAACACCAGCTCCATCGATTCGTCGTCGACCACGAGAATAGCCGGCTTCGGCCGCGGCATTGCGGTGATCGTCTTCGGCTTCACGCAGGACGCGAGCGCGGGATGCATCAGGACTTTCTGATCGGTTCCACCGGCTTGCTCCGCCAGTTGCGCTGCGACGGTCCCTGCACGGTCGATGCTCGAACGAAGCATGTGAAGGTATTCCTCGGAACCCTCGTTGCCTTCCCACAAATTCGCGATTTCCTCGCTGGTGCCGGAAATGATTTGCAACAGGTTGTTCAACTCGCTGGTCGCCTTGGAGACCGATTCGTTGGAGACTGTTTTTCGGGCGACCGGCCCGGGCTTGTCGTCTGAGTTCACCATCGCTCTCTTGCAGCAATCGCGATGCCCTTCTTGCTGGAAATTATAGTCGGCGAGCTGCGCCAAGTTGGCGCATGAAACGGCGCCCGAACCTCCTCAAATCCGTTCGCAATCTCGCCGATTCAGCTTATATTTTTGATCCCCGCTTATGAATGAACTCCGTGTTGATAATCTCCACGTTTCAATCGGCGATCAAAAGATCGTCCGCGGTCTCAGTCTAACCGTGCCTCGTGGCGAAGTGCACGCCATTATGGGTCCGAACGGCTCCGGAAAGAGCACGCTGGCCAAGGTGATGGCTGGGCACCCCGACTACCAGGTCACGAAGGGTAAGATCACCATGGACAGCGAAGACCTTCTCGGAATGGAACCCGACGAACGCGCGCGAAAGGGTCTCTTTCTTGCGTTCCAATACCCGAGCGAGATTCCCGGCGTGACGATTGCGAATTTTCTGCGCGCGGCACTGCAGGCGCGCTTGCCCGAAGGCGAAGAGCTCGAAGCGACCGACTATTACGCGAAGCTTTACGAAAAAATGGAGCTGCTCGGAATGGATCGCTCATTCACGTCGCGCTCGGTCAACGAAGGATTTTCCGGCGGCGAAAAGAAACGGACCGAAATTTTACAGCTCGCAATGTTGCAACCGCAATACGCGGTGCTCGACGAAACCGACAGCGGTCTCGACATCGACGCGCTCAAAATCGTGGCGCGCGGAGTCAACATGATGCGCGGACCGCAGCTTGGCGTGCTCTTGATAACCCATTATCAAAGACTTTTGAACTACATCGTGCCCGATCATGTCCACGTGATGGTCGCCGGCCGCCTTGTCCGCAGCGGCGGAAAGGAACTGGCGCTCGAGCTCGAGGAACGCGGCTACGATTGGGCCCGCGAATCTGCCGGCGAAATGGCAGTCACCAGATAAGATCGACAATGAAACCTAAAGTTAATGCCGTCGATATCGACCGGAACAAAGGCGATTTCTATTACGACGTCGCTTACACGCAAGACGCTGGCCGCGGTCTAAGCGAAAAGACGATTCACTTCATTTCCGACGTCAAAGAAGATCCGGACTGGGTCCGTGAATATCGCCTGCGCGGATTGAAAACATTTCTCGAGAAACCGTTGCCGACGCATTGGGCGAGCAAAGATCTTGAGGCGATCGATTTCGACAAGATCCGTTACTATCTCGCGCCTGGTACGAGCGCGAAACGAAGTTGGGAAGAAGTTCCCGAAGACATTAAGCGCACTTTCGAGCGACTCGGCATTCCGGAGCAAGAACGCAAATTTCTCGCCGGCGTCGAAGCGCAGTTCGACAGCGAAGCGGTTTACTCGAACATCAAGAAAGCGGTCGGCGAGCAAGGCGTGATCTTTGTCGGTTCAACCGAAGGATTGAAAAAGTATCCGGAAATTTTCCGGAAGTGGTTCGGCAAAGTTATCCCCATCGCCGACAACAAATTCAGTGCGCTCAACTCGGCTGTCTTCAGCGGCGGCTCGTTCATTTACGTCCCGCCGGGCGTGAAAGTGAAGCACCCGCTTCAGGCGTATTTCCGAATCAATGCCGAAAGCTTCGGACAGTTCGAGCGCACGCTCATCATCGCGGATGAAGGCAGCGAAGTGACTTACATGGAAGGTTGCACCGCGCCGAAGTTCGAAACCGCGACGTTGCACAGCGCGGTGGTTGAGCTTGTCGCACTCAAAGGCGCCAAGATTCAATACATCACCGTCCAAAACTGGTCGGCCAACGTTTTCAACCTGGTCACCAAACGCGGACTGGCCCACGAAGACGCCGAGATCAAATGGATCGACTGCAATATCGGCTCGCGCTTGACGATGAAATATCCGGGCGTGGTGTTGAAAGGGCGTAAATCGCGCGGCGAGGTTCTTTCGATCGCGCTCGCGAACAACGGCCAACACCAGGATACCGGCGCGAAAATGATCCACGCCGCCGACGAAACGACCTCGAACATCATTTCGAAATCGATCTCGATCGGCACCGGCCGGGCGACTTATCGCGGACTCGTTCACGTTCCGAAGCATCTGAAGCATTGCAAGAACAACACCGAGTGCGACGCGCTTCTGATCAATGCGACATCGCGCACCGATACTTATCCAGCGATTACCGTTCGCGGCACGGGCAACGCCGTTCAACACGAAGCCAGCGTCTCGCAAGTCAGCGCCGAACAAATTTTTTACATGCAACAGCGCGGTTTGACCGAGGCCCAGGCGATGAGTTTGAGCGTCAATGGATTTGTGAACGATCTCGTCCGGCAATTCCCGATGGAATACTCGGTCGAGCTGAAACGCTTGATCGAGCTCGAGATGGAAGGCTCGGTTGGTTAACGAGACCTTCTGGGGAGCGCACGCGCCTCGCGTGCTGGCGATCGCGCCCTCGTGATCGCGAACTTAAATGAAAATCGAAGCAGCTAGAGTTGAGAAATCAGAAGCTGGAATTCTCTCCGGCGCGGTCGAACGCGATTTGCCGGATTGGTTTCGCGAACAGCAGTGCGCCGCCTGGTCAAAGTTCGAGTCGATCCCGAGGCCAACGCGCAAAGATCAGCCGTGGCGCTTTTCCAATGTCGGTCTTCTCGATCTGAAACCATTCCACATTCCCGGGCCGCTTTCGGAAGACGATCGGAAAAATATTCTGAAGTATTCGATCGGCCTCGATCAGTTCGCCGGGCGAATGATTTTTGCGAACGATCAATTGGTCGAGCGCAACGTCGTTTCGGAGGATCTCAAAAAGCGTGGTGTGATTTTCCAACCGCTCGAACGCGCCATGGTCGAGCAGGCCGGTCTTTTTCGAAAATATTTCATGTCGACCGAGGCGACGCTCGGCTCGGCCAAGTTCGCCGCCCTCCATCAGGCGCTCGTTTCAAACGGAACGTTCTTGTTCGTGCCACGCGGCGTCGAAATCGAACACCCGATCGAAATCTTCCATTGGTTGCGCCACGACAACATGTCGATCTTTCCACACCTGCTTCTCGTGACCGATGAGCTCGCAAAGGTCACCGTGATCGAACATTTCCGTTCGTGCGATGCTAAGGCGGCCGGTTTCGCCTGTGGCGTGAACGATCTCATCGCCGGTCCAGGCGCGAAAGTGACTTACATCTGCGCGCAGGAGTGGAGTAACAAAGTCATTGCGTTGCAAATGAACTCGACCACGGTCGATCACGACGCGTCGGCGATGAGTTTGAATCTGAATCTTGGATCGCGTTATTCGCGGTTCGAAAGTTTGAGCCGGCTCATCGCCGACGGCGCGCGGAGCGATTTGCTTGCCGTCGGCGTCGCGACTGGAGAACAGGAATTCGACGCGCGGACGTTGCAAGATCACATCTCGGCGCACACCGCAAGCGATCTCCTTTACAAAAACGCCCTCGACGATCGCGCGCGCACAACTTTTGGCGGACTCATCCGGGTCGAACCGCACGCCCATTTCACCGACGCCTATCAAAAGGTTCGCAATCTTTTGCTCAGCGACGATTCCGAGGCGAACTCAATGCCTGGTTTGGAAATTCTGGCCGACAACGTTCGCTGCACCCACGGCGCCACGTCCGGTCAGGTCGACGAGGACGAGATGTTTTATCTTCGTTCCCGCGGCATTCCGCTGAAAACCGCGCAGCGCCTGATCGTGTCCGGTTTCCTCAACGAAGTGATCCAGCGCCTCGATCAGCCCGCGATCGCGGATCACTTGAATCGGGCGATTGAAACGAAGTTCGCGACTGCCTGATCAGTGGTAACGAGTTTACTGAAAATTAGGATTCGGTTTCAACCACGACGCGTCCGGCTTCAAACCTTTCGCGCGAGCGGCGTTGTAAACGCAGATCAAGTCGTTGACCGCGACGTGTAGCACTTCGCCTTCGCTGGAGTCGTCATCGCATTCAGTCGACGTTGGATTAACGCCGCTGACAACAATGTCATGACTTCGATGAGCAACAACGCTGCCCGAATGCACGGGCTGATAAAGCCGCACTGTGATCTCGATTGGAATGTCTTTGAGATGAAACCGAAATTCCGACAGGAATTTCATCGGTTCCGCAATCGCAGGATCGGTCAGCGCTTCTTCGCGGCTCCAGCTCATGTCGCCAGCAATCCTAGCTGGGCGATCGCGCTCAACTCAATGACAATCCTCACCGGCAAGAATTCTTTTGCATCGGCTCTCGACGGTGTTGTATTTTGGTTCCCCTTCAATCGCATGGACGTGAGTGGAAACATCAGTGCGGTGCTAGGCCAAAAGCCGTCCGAGATTTTTTCGGTAACCCCGGAAACGTGCGTAGACGACGCGGTCCGGATGATGGACGAGAAAAATGTCGGCGCGCTGTTGGTGATGAAAAACGGAAAACTGGTCGGGATGCTCTCTGAACGCGATTACACCCGGAAAGTGATGTTGCGCGGCAAGAAATCCTCCGAGACAAAAGTCTCCGAGATCATGTCGACGAATCTCACCGTGACTCACCCGAACGAAGGCGTGGAGGAATGTCTGCGGGCCATGACCGATAAACGATTTCGTCATTTGCCCGTGCTCGATGGGAACAAAGTCGTCGGCGTGGTTTCGATCGGCGACTTGGTCAAATACGTGATCTCCTGCCAGAGCGCGACCATCGCGCACCTCGAGAGCTACATCAGCGGCGGCTTTTCAGGATAATTTCCAAACCGTTTTCCCGCCGACAATCGTTCGGACCGCGCGGCCCCTCAGCTTCCAACCATGGAACGGCGAATTCCGCGACGCCGATTCGAATTTGTCGATCCTGACCGTCCATTGGAGATCCGGATCGATCAATGTGACATCGGCCGGCGCGCCAACTGACAAAGTTCCCCTATCGAGCTTGAGCAACTTCGCCGGCTCGACCGTGGACATCTCGATCAAGCGCACGATGTCGATCTTGTGATGTTTGTGCACGAGCAAATCGATGAACAGTCCGAGCTCGGTTTCGAGTCCGACGATCCCGAACGGCGCCTGATCGAACTCGACTTCCTTTTCAAACTCGGCGTGCGGCGCGTGGTCTGAGCACAAGATCGACAAGGTGCCGTCGGCGATTCCCTCGAGAATTGCATCGACGTCGGCTTTCGCACGCAGCGGCGGATTCATTTTGTAATTCGTGTCGAAGTTTTGGATCGCTTCGTCGGTCAACGCGATGTGATGCGGGCAGACTTCACCGCTGATTTTCACCCCGCGGTTTCGCGCTTCCCGAATCAGGCGCACGCTGCCCGCCGCGCTGATGTGCTGGCAATGAATGTGATGGTCGCAAAGTTCGGCGAGAAGAATATTTCGGGCAACGATCGCTTCCTCGCCCGCCGCAGGCCAGCCGGGCAACCCGAGCAATATGCTCCAGTAGCCTTCGTTCACCACGCCGTTGCCGACCAAGTTGTAATCCTGGCAGTGATCGAGTACCGGCAGCCCGACCATGCGCGCGTACTCAACCGCGCGGCGCATCAGCTCATGATTTTGGACGCAATGACCGTCGTCCGTGATCGCGACGACTCCGGCTTTGCCTAACGAACCGATCGAAGCGAGCTCTTCGCCTGCTATATTTTTTGAAATCGCGCCGGTCGGCAAAACATTCACGCATGCAGCTTCTACGGCGCGGTCCTTGATCCATGCGATGGTCGCTGGATTATCCGCGGCGGGCGACGTGTTCGGCATGCAAACGATGGTTGTGAATCCACCGGCTGCGGCCGCGCGCGCACCGGAGGCGATCGTTTCTTTGTGACCGAATCCTGGCTCGCGCAAATGGACATGCATGTCGATCAAACCTGGCGCGACGATCAACCGTTTCGCGTCGATCGCTTCAATTTCGGATTTCGGATTTCGGATTTCGGATTTGCTGGCGACGAACCTTCCATCGCTGATGTAAACGTCGCCCGTTTCATCGCGTTCGTTCGCTGGATCGATGACGCGGCCGTTTTTAATGATCATCGCGCTCATGGGTGGATTGGGGACCACACGCGCCTCGCGTGTTCAGCTTCGCGCGGCCGCGAAGCTGCGTCTTTTGAAGTCACCTCACTTTCTTTTCGGCGAGGCGCCGAAAAGTGCACGCGAGGGCGCGTGCGCTCGCCAGACCAGAGTCGCGCGCTCACGTCGCGATTCCTCCGCAGAGATAAAGAACGGCCATGCGGACGGCGAGACCGTTCGTGACCTGATCGAGAATCACACTTTGCAAACCGTCGGCCACTTCGCTGTCGATCTCGACGCCGCGATTAATCGGGCCTGGGTGCATGACGAGGCAATCCGACTTCAAAAGTTTGGCGCGTTCTTTCGTTAGGCCGAAGAGCGTGGTGTATTCGCCGATTCCCGGGAAATACTCTTTGCGTTGCCGCTCGTGCTGAATGCGCAACAGGTTCACGACATCGGCGTCGGGCAGAACGTTGTCGATCTGGTGGGAAACGGTGACTCCGAGTTTTTCGAATTCGCGCGGGACGAGCGTGCTCGGGCCGACGAGCGTGATCTTCGCACCGAGTTTGGTCAGACCAAAGATGTTCGAGCGCGCGACGCGGCTGAATAAAATGTCGCCGACAATCGCGACCTTTAGACCGGCAATCTTCCCGCGTTTCTCGCGGATCGTGTAGATGTCGAGGAGACCTTGGGTCGGATGCTCGTGCGCGCCATCGCCGGCATTGATCACGCTTGATTTCAGCCGTTGCGCCAGAAATTGTGGGGCGCCGGCCGAACTGTGGCGCAGAACGAGGATGTCGGCGTGAAGCGCTTCGAGATTGCGAGCAGTGTCCTTGAGCGTTTCGCCTTTGGTCAAACTCGAGGTCGAAGCGGAAATGTTGATCACGTCCGCGCTCAAACGAAACGCAGCCAGCTCGAACGACGTTCGCGTGCGCGTGCTCGGCTCGACGAAGAAATTGATCAACGTTTTGCCACGGAGCGCCGGAACTTTTTTGATCTCGCGGGTGCCGACTTGTTTGAATGCATCCGCGGTTTCAAGAATGAAATTGATTTCCTCAGCGGAAAGCTCGCGAAGCCCGAGCAGATCTTTTCTATTCCAGCGCGCCGTCATTCTTTGAACAGCCAGACTGCGTCCGCCTCGTTGTCGGTTTCTTTCAGGCGAACCTGGATTTGTTCGCGCGTGGCCGTCGGAAGATTTTTGCCGACGTAATCGGCGCGGATCGGCAGTTCGCGGTGGCCGCGGTCGATCAGTGCAGCCAGTTGAATTCGCGCGGGTCGGCCGAAGGAGCTGATCGCGTCCATCGCCGCGCGCGCTGTCCGGCCGGTGAAGAGAACGTCGTCGACAATAATGACAGTGCGGCCTTCGAGCGGCAACGGCAGTTTCGACGCGTGAACCATCGGCAACTCGGCGCGCGTGCCGACGTCATCGCGATGCATAGCGACATCGATTGTTCCGGTTTCGATGTCTATCTTGGCGACTTCGCGAATGAATTCGCTGAGACGGCGGGCAATCTCAACGCCGCGCAACGGAATTCCGGCGAGCACGACCGATTTCAGATCGGCGTTTTGCTCAATGATTTCATGGGCGATCCGTCGCAGCGCGCGCCAGATCGCTTCGGCGTCCATGATCGGGACGCCATCGTTATGTTTGGTATCTTTCATTTACATCCTTTGCGACCTCGCGGGATCGCATTAAAGGCGTACAAAATTTAGGAGGCGGCTTTTTCTAGGCGAGCCTCCTTCATTCGCTTCGCTCTCCAGTTGGACCGATGTTTCACGATCCAATCGAGGAGCGCTCTTTCAAAGCCGATGTCTTTGCCGGCCTTTTCGCTCTCGATC
>Ga0066388_100000191_pt1 | contig 24818 bp, 24 predicted proteins | sample PanSoiMetaGPlot6_FD_64539 | JGI IMG/M metagenome (GOLD analysis project Ga0066388, IMG submission 64539) | Tropical forest soil microbial communities from Panama analyzed to predict greenhouse gas emissions - Panama Soil - Plot 6 (Hybrid Assembly) | ecosystem: Environmental > Terrestrial >...
AAAAAAATGGGAACCCGGCGGGATGGGAGTCCGACCGGGTTCCCGTTCATTGGAGCAATTAGCGCACGCGGTTGACTGCGCGAGCTATCGGGTCGCGATTGGCGCCGAGAGGGCTTTTTCGGCTGCCTTCAGGAGCCCGCTGGCCTGCTTGGAGTTTTTCTGTCCGAGCGCGCTGTCTGCGGCAGCGAGCTGGTGATAGATGTGCTCGAGCACCGCGGACGAAGCGGCCGCGCTGCCTTCCAACTTGATGTCCTGGCTGAGGAGCTGCATGGCCTGGCGGCACATGAAGCGAGCCTGCGACCAGTCGGACAGGCTGGAGAAGAGCCGGAAGAGGTTGGCGTCCGCATTGGCGACCGCGATGCGCGCTAGCTCCAACAGCTCCGCGCTGGTGCCGTAGGGCGCGTCGATCCGAAAGCCGAGCTGCAAGACGTTGGCGACGATCGCTGCCAGATCGGCCAGCACTTGCTCGACAACCTCAGCCGGCGTACGCCCGACCTGGTAGCCCCGAGACGCAGTCACGGAGGTTGCCAACTGGTTCACGTACCCTTCGATGATGGCCACGCGGGCGACGACAATCGGCTCCTTGTCGGAAACGAGACCCTTCAGGCGCTCGGAGAAAACCTTGATGTGAGCGAGGATGTTCTCGTGCGCATGGTGGATGTTGCCGCTGCGAACGGCGAGACGGCGAGCTGACCTGCAGGCTGACACCAGGAGCGTCGCGTATGCTGCAGCCACTTCCGGCAGCTCTTCGCGCTTCAGCGCCGCGGTGCCGATGTATTGAGCTTGCCTGAGCCAATCGAGTGCGCCGGAGAGATCCCCGTTTTGCTCAGCTGCGTGCGCCATCTCCAGACATTGCTTGTAGAAATCAGCCGGGGATGCCGGCGGTCGAGTGGGCCCGGTGGCGGTAGCCGTCTCGGCTGCCGGGTTCGGACCGGTAGTTCTTTCGGTCATGTGAAGCCCTTTCTGATGTGTGAGAGCAGCCCAATCGGGAGCCCGCACAGAAACTAACTCTTACCGCGACCACCCCGATTGTGTTCTGGGGTAGACCAAATGCTTGCGGCGAGAAGTCAGGGATTAGCGGGGTATAGCGACTGGGGAGATGCAACTGAAAACAAGTAGAGACCTAACGAAGCTAGCAAAAGCGCTTGCACTAATGCCAAATTCAGCCCTCCTGATTTTTCACTGATCTAAACCGGATTTATAGCGTAGGTGCTGAGCTCGCTTGTGGAGGTCGGCTGAAAATCCGCATCGGCTCTGTGTTTTGAGAGTGCTCCCTGTGCTGAAGTCAGCCGTGTTAGCAGTGGTAAGCGCACACCCTCTTTGATAAATGCATTTTCAAGATGTGTTAATACCTGCGCGAATGTGTGCGAGACATGGGCTGAAAACAGAGTTCTGATCCGGGCCTCAGATCTCATTAAAGCTTACAAATACTGGGTTTTGAGCATTGAATCAGATCTCAACATCCAGCTAGGTTCAGATGTCATCTTTAACTCACAAACAAGGGATTAAAAAGCCGGTAAAAGCCTAGAAAAGCGCATAGGTTCTACCTCCACAAAGAACTGTCGGTGTCTATTAGACACCGCTCGGGGTAGTCCAGGTTAGCGCTGCAGCTTCCTACTCACTGGCTCCCCTGCCAAACCGACGGTGCCTGGCGCCGATTCGGTAATCCTTCTGCCGCTCGTGTGCGGTAAGCGGGACGCGCCAACGCGCGTTCTGCTGGCTCTATCTAACCTCACGAAGGAGATGCCATGTTCAAGAATCTGCCGGGGACGGTGCGCAAGCTCTTCCCCACACTGTTTCTCATCCTCGTGGCGGTCATCGCCGGTACCACGGATGTTTTCAGCCATCAGGTCAGGGAAGTGGTGAGCAAGCTGTTTCAAGAGTACGGAAAGCAGCTTCTGCCCTTCGCCATCAACGCCGTGATCGGCTTTGTCGTCCTCAACGTCGCGCACCTCATGTACGCCCCGCTCAAGTCGGTTTTGACCAGGGCGCTTGCTTCCAGCGGCGCCAGCGACCGAGGGCGCAACCTGGTTGCCCGTGGCGTGCAGCTCCTCTACTGGGGCGTCGCCATCTTCATCGCGCTGACGATTGTTGCCCCCGACATCCTGAGCAAGGTGTTCCTGGGCGGCTCACTGTTCCTTGCCGCACTGACGCTAGCTCTCCAGGGCGCGGCCAACGACTTCATCTGCGGCGCGCTCCTGCAGTTCTCGCCCAGGTTCAAGCTCGGGGACACCATCCAGCTGATCGGATTGGACGTGAAAGGCAAGGTAAAGGACATCGACTACCTGACGACAGCGGTCGAAGCTGCCGATGGACCGATTCGCGTGCCCAACCGGGAGATCTGGGCGAGGGCCGTGAAGGTGGTCACTGCGGAGCCTCCCAAGTCGCTGATCATCCTGCCGCCCGGCGTTTCCATCGAGAAGGAAAAACCAGCCGGGCAGACCAAGGGTTAGTCGTCCATTTCTTCCAAGAATGCCAACTCAGTGTTACGGGCGCGCTCTGCAGGGCGCGCCCTGTCGTTCGTCAACACGAACAAGACAGGAGACACCATGAAATTTCAGACTTCGAAGGAAGGTCCGCTCGCAGTCGCGAGCAAGATGCTCGTTCAGGGCTGTTTCGAGGGCGAGATCCCCTTCGGCGGCCAGAAGGTCAACAACCGCATCAAGCTCGAGGGCTTCACCGGCAAGCTGGGCGAGCACTTCATCCACTTCAACGATGTGGCGAAAGCCACGCGCCTGCTGGTGGTCGGCCTCGGTCCCCGCGACAAGTTCGACGTCAAGGCGCTTCGCAAGGTGCTCACGACGGTGTTGAAGCTGGTCAAGGACAACAAGCTCGACGAGGTGACGTTCGCGCCCAAGGTTGGCGAAGTCGACATCGTCGGCGCTGAAACCTTCGGCGAGAACCTGGCGACATACGCCGGGCTCGTCGACTACGTCATCAACCACCAGAAGACCGCGCGCGGCAAGCACAAGTCCGAGATTCGGCTGCAGACCGTGACGGTGCTCGTCGACGATGCCACGGACGCGGGCGTTACCGCGGGACTGGCCAAGGGCCAGGCGATCGGCGAAGCGGTCAACTTCGCGCGTGACCTCTCGAACATGCCCGCCGGTCAGCTGACGCCGAACCGGCTGGCGGCCTTCGCGCAGGCAGTGGCGCGCAAGTCCGGCGGCACCATCACCTGCCGGCTGCTCCGGGGCGCGCAGCTTCGCCGCATCGGCGCACACGCGCTGCTGGCGGTCGCGCAGGGCTCCACGCAGCCGCCCGTGCTGATCGACCTCACCTACACGCCGAAGACGGGCGCCACCGACGACGTGCTCGGGTTCGTCGGCAAGTCGATCACCTTCGACTCCGGCGGCCTCGACCTCAAGACCGCCGACGGCATGCGCACGATGAAGCGCGACATGGCCGGCGGCGCCTCGGTGCTCGCGGCGCTGTCCGCGATCGCCAAGCTCGAGCTGCCGGTCTCCGTGCGCGTCGTCATGGCCGCCACCGAGAACATGCCGGACGGCGACAGCTACAAGCCGGGTGACGTGCTGAAGACGATGGCTGGTCTGACGGTGGAGGTGGACAACACCGACGCCGAGGGGCGGCTGACGCTCGCCGACGGTATCGAGTACATCAAGCGCCAGAACGCCAGCAAGGTCATCGACCTGGCGACGCTGACCGGCGCGCAGCGCAGCATCTCCTCCGACGTCGGCGCCGCCGGCTTTGGCAACAACGACGAGTTCAGCGGGCTGGTGGCCGCGGCCGCCAAGTCGGCGGGCGAGCGCGTCATGTTCGTTGAGATGTGGGAGGAGTTCCGCGACGGCAACAAGACCGACATGGCGGACCTCAAGAACAGCGGAGGCGATCCGGGCTCGGTCACCGCGGCCTGGTTCCTCCGCGAGTTCGCCGGCGAGAAGACCCCCTGGGTCCACCTCGACATCGCCGGCCCGTCCTTCCGGTCGCGCGAGCTCGGTCCCGACCCCAAGGGCAGCACCGGCTTCGGCGTGCGCCTGCTCGTCGAGCTGGCTCGCCTGTCGGTGAAGAAGTAAGCAAGGGCGCGTTTTGAGCCGACCGGGCGGGCAGCGTCAGGCGTTGCTCGTCCGGTTGTTCTTGCGTTTCGTTAAAAACCGTCAAGGTTATAATGGTGCCCTATGAACAAGCGACTGAAAAACCTGCAAGCGGCGTTGCCCAAACACGGGGTGAGCGGACTTCTCGTTCGCACCTGGGAAGGCGACAACCAGAACGTTCTCTACCTGAGCGGCTTCGGTGGCAGCACCGGCGTGTTGCTGATCACACGTACGCGTGCCTTCATCATCACGGACGCACGCTACTACGCACGCGCCGAGAACGAGGCACCGGACTTCGCTCTCGTGAAGGTGCAGCGCGGCAAGAAGATCTCGGATCACATCAATCAGGCCCTGTCTCAGGCCAGGCTGACGAAGGTCAGCAAGATCGGCTTCGAGGCGGCGCACATCCCGGTGCAGATTGCCGACGCGTGGAAGCAGCAGCTCAAGGCCAAGCTGGTGCCGACCATTCACGTGGTCGAGCGCTTCCGGCAGTACAAGGACGCCGGCGAGATTGCCAAGCTCCGCGAAGCTTGCCGAGCGACGTGCCGAGTCTTTGCCGAAGTCGTGCCGCTGATCAAAGCTGGTATGACCGAGTCGGACGTGGCTTTCGAGCTGGACATGCGGCTGCGGAAGCACGGCGCCATTTCAAACAGCTTCACGTCGATCGTGGCCAGCGGTCCGAACTCCGCTGTGCCGCATCACGCCACCGGCCAGCGCAAACTCAAGGCCGGCGAGCCTGTCATCCTGGACTTCGGCGGGCTCTTCCCGGGTGGCTACTGCTCGGATATCACGCGCACCGTTTTCGTGCCGGGCAAAGCTCCGCACCCGAAAATGGTCGAGATCTACAAAATCGTTCTCGGGGCCAACAAAGCTGCTCACAAGGCTTTGAAGCCCGGCCTCATGAACAAAGACTACGACAAGGTCGCCCGTGACTACATCGTCGAGCGTGGCTATGGCGAGTACTTCACGCACGGACTCGGTCACAGTCTCGGTCTGGTCGCGCACGATCCCTACGACTACGAAAACGACGAGTTCGATGTCGGTACGGTGGTCACCAACGAGCCCGGCATCTACATCGACGGCTTCGGCGGCGTGCGCATCGAGGACGACATGGTGGTGACCAGGAATGGTGCCGAGCGTCTGACAACGGCGGGATACTGGAAGTTTTGATCCGCGAACGCGGGCGAGCTAAAACCCCGCCTTGTTGTTGCAGCACGGCTTTGTTGCGAAACGCTTTGCAGTGGCAGGAATTCCCCTGCCCTGAACGGTAACGCACAGCAGGTGCAACCATGAAATACAGTTTCAGAGAACTACTCAACTTGCTCGGAATTTGTCTGCGCGGCAAGCAGGCGAAGCCTGCTGCGCCGCCGGCTTTGGTCGAGCAGAAGTCGACGGAGTTCGAGGCGTATGCGGCGTCGGTGCGAGCCGACTATGAGGAGGCGCTCAAGATGCTGGTCGAGATTCCCTCGGTCAGCGTCGATCCAGAGCGCAAGGCGGACATCCAGCGGACAGCGGACGCAGCAGTCGCGCTCTTGCGATCGATCGGTGCCAGCGCGGAAGCCGTCAAGACGTCGGGCAATCCGGTCGTCTTCGGCGAGATTCTCACCGATCCGAAAAACCAGACGGTACTCCTCTACAATCACCTCGACGTTCAGCCCGCCGATCCGTCGGAGTGGAGCAGCGACCCGTTCAAGATGACCAACGAGAACGGCGTCTACCGCGGACGCGGCACCACGGACGACAAGGGTCCGGCGATGGCGGCGCTCTTCGGCGCCAAGTACGCCGTCGACCACAAGCTGCCGGTGAACATCAAGTTCATCTGGGAGCTCGAGGAAGAGATTGGCGGCCCGTCCTTCGACGAGTTCATCAACGCCAACAAGGCTCGCCTCAAGACCGACTCGATCGTAATCGCCGACACTATCTGGGTGTCGCGTGATCGTCCGGCGATCCCCTACGGATTGCGCGGGCTTCAGGGCATGCTACTCCGCCTGACTACGGCAGCCAAGGATGTCCACTCCGGCACCACCGGCGGCGTCGCTCGCAACCCGATTGCCGAGCTGGCGGACGTGATCAGCCACTGCGTCGACGCGAAGACCGGAAGGGTTCTCATCCCCGGCTTCTACGATGACGTGCGCGAGCTGTCTGAGCAGGAGCTGGCCAACTTCCTCAAGTCCGGCTTCGACATCAACAACTTCATGCGAGCGCACGAGCTGAAGTCCGTGCGCACGACTGATTCGAAGGATGCCGCCCGGCGCATCTGGGCGCTGCCCACGTTCGAGGTGCACGGTATCACCGGTGGTTACTCCGGACCGGGCATCAAGACGATCGTGCCGCACACCGCCGAGGCGAAGATCAGCATGCGGCTGGTCCCTGATCAGAATCCAGGGCGAGCCGCCGAGCTGCTCACCAACTTCGTGAAGAGCATCAATCCCGACGTCGAGGTCGTGAAGCTGGATGGCTTGCGGCCGTACCTGGGAGAATACGGTGGTCCCTACTACCAGGCCGCCAGCAAGGCAATGGCCCGGGCGTTCGGCAGGGAGGCCGCCTACACTCGCGAGGGTGGCTCGATCGGGGCTGCGCTCTCGATGAACGAGACCTTGAAGGCGCCGGTCGTGTTCCTCGGGCTCTCACTGCCCGAACACGGCTACCACGCCGTCAATGAGAACTTCGACTGGCAGCAGGCCGGTGGTGGCATCCAGATGTTCTGCCACTACTTCAAGCTCCTCGGCGAGATGAAGTAAGGGCGAGGTGCCACTCTGGTGGCACTTCTTGAGGCGACGCGTGGTGCCGCCTCTACAGCTTGTCGCAATGTTGGACAGACTACAGATGGGTCGCCGGCGCCGGTTGGCGCCGGACGACCGCGGAGGACTGGTGGCAATCATGATGACCTGGTTTGAAATCGCATTCGTCGCGTTTTTCTTGCTCATCTACCTCGGGATTGCGATCATGTGCTTTTACTCGGCATTTCGTAGCTGGCGGGAGGAACGCGAAGAGCGCAAGCTAGCGCCCATCCGCGAGGAGAAGCGCCGGCGGGAGCTGGAGGAGCGCAAGCAGCGCAAGTTGCAGCGCGATCGGGAGCGCGCTGCGGCGGCAGCAGCTGCTCAGCAAGCCGCCGCACAACAGGCCGCGCCGCCCGCGGCTCCGGATCAGCCGGCAGTGCCAGTGGCGGCTCCGGATCAGCCGGCAGCGCCAGCGGCGACTCCGGATCAGCCGGCAGCGCCACCGCCTGCGGAGCCAGCGCCAGGCGAGAAGCCTGAAGCTGGTCAATCGGCGCCGGGCGCATCGGACTCAGGCTCGAACAGCCAATAGTTGCATCGAGGCAACACGCGCACCCGCTAAGCGATGCGGGCGCTGCTCTGAGAAATGCCTGGAAACTTGTCGTCGGGGCGACGCAGCGCGTGGCAGGCGGGCGCATACGATGCGCCCCTACCGCATCCGGCCTTCAACACAAGCGGCTAGGCGGGGATCAGTGAGAGGCGCGTTCGCAGCTCGGTGACGACTTTCGCAATCAGCTGGTCGACGGGGCCGACAGTGGTGCCCATCATACCGCGACGCTTGCGCTCGATCAGCCAGTAGAGGAAGTGAATGCGGCTGAGTGTCTCGGCAGCGGGCAGCACCTGTGTGATGTCCTCTACGCTGCGCCCGGACTCGAAGCAGTAGGCATCGATCACCTCGTTGCGCACGTCGACGAAGCGTGAGTTCTTGATGTGCTCAGTGGTCAGAGTTGCCAGGTCCATGATTGGCACGCCCACGTGTGTGAACCACGACCAGTCGATGATGAACAGCCGCCCGGCTCGCAGAATAAGGTTTTCCGCGTAGAGGTCGCCGTGCACCAGCGAAATTGGTTCGCCTGCCAGCTTGGGGGCAATCAAATTGGCAAGCAGACTGAGATCGCGAGCCTGCTCGGGGTTAATCAGCTCCCATTCGGAAAGTTGCTCGGCGAGCCGCCCCATGAACTCTTCATAATCAATCGGATAGAGCGTCTGCAAAACGCCTGTCTGATTGAGCTCGTCGACGCGATAACAGTACGAGCGGTGCAGCTTGGCAAGCTCCTTGCCGACCATCACCGCCGTCTCTTCGCTGGCACCGGGTTTCAACGAGAGCGTCCCCAGATCCTCCAGGAACATGGCTGCAAGCCGCCCGTAGTGCGCCGTCAGGTAAAGCTGAGGCGCGTGGGAAATGGAGGGGATGAGCACGCGCTCGTGCAGGTCTTGCTCGATGTCCCAGGGAGGGAGCACGACCTTGTAAATCAGTGACTCGGGAAGTCCCTCGGCAATCCATATGCGTTCCACATAAGAGAGGTCGCGGTGGCGCAACAGCTCCCGCCCTTCGATGCGCACCGGTTTGCCGTAAAACTCCGCCAACCACGAGAGGAGCCTTTCTTCTGGTGGTGGGTTCAGGAGTTCAAGACTGGGGTCTTCCAAAGTTGATGCCTCCACTCATCATTCACGATTGTACCGCCCGCCTCTGCTGGTGCCTGACAGACAGGCGCCCGGCATGCCATGCGGTGGTTCTAATTCTCGGTTAGCGCTCACAAACGTACGGACGGCAAAGAGGCGAGACGCAGTGCGTCTTGCCCGTGGGCATCGCGTCGTCGGCGGCTGATCGCCGTCCGCACAAGAACAATAACGGAGGCTCTATGAGCGGCCATGGTGATTTTGGTCACAGCGCCGAGCACGGCCATGACCATTCAGGGTTTGGCGACAATGACACTGGCCGACTTCGCCGGGATCGGCGAGCGAAGGCGGGCGTCGACAGCCAGGAAAAGGCTGTGGCAGTGCACGTGGAGTCCCACGGCGCGCTCGATGTTAAGAGGCTGTTCATCAGGCTTGCGCGCGAGGCGGGTCTGGTGCCGATCGACCAGTACAGACCGAACCTCGTCGCCGAGGACACGGTCAAGCAGCAGATTGTCGATGCCGACGCCTGGAGTCCGCCCGACAACGAGCCGACCATGCCCAGTGGTCACTATCCGGGCGCTACAGGTTGGACACGGCTGTGGCGAGAATTCTGGCAGATTGGAGTGCGCCGCAACCGTTGGAAGTTCTGGGAGCCTCTGGAGCCCCGGTTCAGCCAGCGTACCTGGATCGAGATCTCGTGTGTGACCTGGTGTTACAACGAGGCTGGCGATTTCCAGACGGATCTGACGTTCCAGATTCAGGTTCTGCCCGTCTGGGATCCGGCTCAGCGGATCTGGATGTACGACAGCGAGCAGTTCGATCGCCACAAGGCGGCGGCCGAGAAGTTGGCCGGCAAGCTGTGCGAGCTGATCACTGCCAGGGCGCCGTTCCCGCACGCCAAGCGTGTGCGGGAAAGCGCTCGCGCGCAGGTGGTTACCCCGCCGCCTACGGGAGTGCCGACCAGCCATCCGCCCATTCCGCAGACACCGCCGCCCGGCCCGCCGGCCCCGACTCGCCGGGCTGCCGGTGACGAGCAAGGTGCGATTCGCAAGCCGGAGGAGACGGCGGCGCCGGTTAGCGAAGGAGATGACAGCGCCGACGTCGATGTGACTCCGCCGGCCAGCCAGCCGGATGCCGCCAGCGCGTCAACCGACAATGGCGGCACCGCTTCCGGTGCCGACCTTTCCGCACTACTCGGGAGGTAAGCCGTGAACAAAGCTGCATTTATCGTGATCGACAGCGGGTTCTCCCGCGAATCGATGTCGGGGGCCGCCAGGGTCCTGGGCATCCGCGACCTGGGGGAAGGGCGCACCGTCAGCGGTGCACCCTTCCTAGATGCAGAAGAGCTGAACCGCTTCGCAAACGATCCAATGAAGCACGGCTCCATCGTGCTGGAGCGCTTGCGGGCTCTCGATCGCGATGCTCCGCTCGTGCTGATTCGCGCCCACGGCCCCGACCAGACGATGACGCGCACCGCCTGGGAGGGCGGGCGCCAGATTGCCGACGGCTGGACGGAGGCCTATCTCTGGGCGGTGGAGCTGTGCCAGAAGGCGGGGCTGCCCTCGGTGGCCAACTGCTCGTTCGGCGGCTTCACGCACGCCATGGACGGCACCGGCTGGGAGTCGTTCCAGCTCGGTCGCGCCACCGGCCCTGGGCGCAGTGGTCACGTTCTCGTGGCCGCCGCCGGACCGGGAGACGGACGCGCCGTGCATGCCTCCTGGGTGACCGAATCCGGATCGGCCACCACCCTGGAGGTCTACCAGAAGGAGTCGACCCGCTACAACCTGTGGGCGGGATCCCCGGGGCTGAACGCCTGGGAGTTGGAAGTGTGGCGGGGGTCCGATCTCCTGCGCCGTTTCCACGGCAGCGACATCCCGGTGAACTTCTGGAACAACCGACAGCAGCTCACCTTCACCCTCGAGGGTGCCGGCGAGTTTCGCTTCCGGCTCATCCGCGGTGATGTTGCCGGTGGTGCAGCCTCCGAGCTTCGCTTCGACTGCTGGGTCGTCTGGGGTGGTGGCGCCTACTTCCTCAACCATGTCGACCCTACGCTGATCAGCGAGCCGGCCGTCTTCCCCCAGGTGCTGTCGGTGGGGCTGCGTAACGGCAGCTACTCGCCTGCCCAGTGCCTGCCGGGTGGAAAGCCTGACGTCCTGCTGGAAGGCGGTGGTCCGATCAGCTTTCGCTTGCCGGAAGTGACGGCTGCCGTCGCCGCCCTGCTGAGCGCCAACCCCGGTCTCGACATCGACGGCGTCCGTTCGCTGATCGGCAAATACACCAGCCTGCCTGGTTCGCGCCCGTAGGAAGGTGAGCTGGCCATCAGCCAGCTCACCTGGTCGCGCGTTTTCAAGCAGGGACAATTTAGACATATGCGCTCCGGCGCATTCGTCCCTCGACCGCTGCGCCGTCTGCTGCGTCGCTGGCGCGACTCCGCATCCAACGGTGCTCCAGAGACTCCCCGGCGCTGCAGCCTCGCTATGCATCGGTTCCAATCTTAAGATGGGGGATGTGATGAGTTTCGATCTAAAGACCTGGCTCAAGAGCCAGATTGGAGATTACGAGCCGGACATCCCTCTGCTGGATGTCTCGGCCAAGAATGCCGCTGACGAGCGCGAATGGCTGGTGACCAACGGGCTCGGCTCCTACGCTTCCGCCAGTATCTGGGGCGCCAACACTCGGCGCTACCACGGGCTGTTCGTGGCCGCCCTCGAGCCTCCCGTACGGCGGCACGTATTGCTGAGCCGGATTGATGAGGTAGTCGACGGACAGCCGCTGTCGACCAACCACTGGACCAGCGGCGCCGTCAGTCCGGAAGGATACAAGCTGCTGGAGGCCTTCACCGTCTACCCCGTGCCAACCTGGGTGTTCAAGCTTACGGGTGGATACCTAATCAAGCAGGTGTCCATGGTAGCTGGCAAACAGGAGGTCGTGGTCGGCTACACGTGGCAGGGGCAGGGCACAGCCCACCTGAGCCTGTCCTTCCTGGCCAACTTCCGCGACTTCCACAGCCAGACGCGCGGTTCGCCGTCCTGGGTCTTCCCGCAGCGCCTGGAGTCAGGCAAGGCGATCGTGCGCGCTTACGACTCGGCTCCTGCTCTCGTGCTCGCTTTCAGTCGTGGCTCATACGAGGTCGATCCGTCCTGGTACTGGAACTACTACTGGCCGCGTGAGCACGAGCGAGGACTGGAGTTTCGCGAAGACAACTACCGGACCGGACGGCTGGAGGTCGACCTCGAGCCGGGCAGTGCGGTAACCATCCGCGCCGGGCTCGACTCGGCTCTGGCCGCCGGTTCTATCAAGAGCGCCGTAAGTGACGTTGCGGCACGTCACCGCTACCTGCTGTCGAGAGCACGGCGAGCCAAGTCCGCCGACACACAGCGGCTGCTCCTGGCAGCCGACAACTTCATCGTCGAGCGGCGCTCGACCTCAGGCCACACGATCGTCGCCGGCTACCATTGGTTCAACGACTGGGGCCGGGACTCGATGATCAGCCTGCCCGGTTTGACGCTGTCGTCGGGACGTCCTGAAATCGCCAGAGGCATCCTCCAGACGTTTGGACAGTACCTGAGCCAGGGCATGCTGCCCAACAACTTCCCCGACTCGGGCATGACGCCAGGTTATAACACGTCGGACGCGACGTTCTGGTGGGCGTGGGCGCTCAGGAAGTACTTCGAAGCTACCGGCGACTCTCAGTTCGTCGTTACCCAGGTGCGTTTGCTCGAGAACGTCATCGACTGGCACCAGAAGGGCACGCGCTATGGCCTGCGCATGGACGAGCAGGATGGGCTGATCGCCGGGGGAGAGGCAGGCGTGCAGCTCACGTGGATGGACGCCAAGGTCGGTGACTATGTCGTCACCCCCCGTCACGGCAAGGCTGTCGAGATCAACGCGCTCTGGTACAACTTGCTGAAGACCGTGGAGACGCTGAGTGCTGTCACGGGCGGCGACGGCTCGCCATACGGTGTGTTGGCGGAGAAGGTCAAGGCCGGCTTTGCCGCGTTCTGGAACGCCGAGGCAGGCTGCCTGTTCGACGTCATTCATGCCGACGGCTCCAGGGATGCGAGCATTCGCCCCAACCAGCTGCTGGCGTTGAGTTTGCCGTTTCCAGTCCTCCCGAAAGAACAAGGCGAGTCGGTTCTGGCGGTGTGCGAGCGGGAGTTGCTCGCGCCGATGGGACTGCGCACGCTTGCGCCTGGGGATGCCGCCTACCAGGGCCTGTATGGCGGCGGCAAGTCGATTGCCAACCAATACGACCGAGACACCACGTACCATCAAGGAACGGTGTGGCCGTGGCTTGTCGGACCGTGGGTCGATGCCCGTGTCAACGTCTTGGGCAAGTCGGCTGAGAACCTTCGACTGATTGGTACCAAGCTGAAGCCGCTACGCGAGCACATCCTCGCCGGGGCAGGCATCGGCTCCGTTTCCGAAATCTTCGACGGCGACGCGCCGCACCACCCGTGCGGGTGCATTGCTCAGGGGTGGTCCGTTGCTGAGCTTCTGAGAGTCCTGACCGACTACCCCGAACTTCAATAAGGACAGGTTCAGGCGGATTTTGCCGGGGCGGGTTTATGCCTGCCCCAATCGGACTGCAGGAGTCAAACTCTGGCCGACGTCGGCTGTCGAGCCGGCGCGTCTTGGCCGACTTCACAGCGACGTCGATGCTCGATGGGCGGCAGCCGACGCCGCCCGCGGTGTAATTCTCGGCAAATTGTGTTCGGACGCTTCTTAACTGCCGCTTAGAAAACCGTGCCTGAAGGAGGGGTTATGCAACATGACCTTCTGCAAAGCGCGTTCGTACTTTCTTGCCCTGGCGCTCGTTGTGCTCGGGGTGCGTGGCTTTCCTCGCCAATCATCTTCCACACCCTCGGCTCAGTCCGAGGGGAATGAGAGCACAGACGTGGCAAAGACAACCAAGCGCAAGGGTGTCGCTTACACTCCACCGCCGGGTTCGTCCGGCAACCTGTTCAAGGATCTGGAGAAGGCTGTTCAGTCCATCATGTCGAAGATGTCGAGCGGCAGCACCGTCAAGGCTGCTGACTTCAACAAGACGTTCGGGCAGGACACCGACCACATCCTTACCAGCCTGCAGGTCACCGAGGTCAGCCGCAGCGGCAATCGCGTGACCCTGAAGCGCAACGGCCAGACCAGCGAGCAGCTCGGTGGCAAGACAATCACAATCGACGGCACCGTGTCGTTCGACGTGGTTCAGTCCTCGCCGCTGCGTCTGAAGAACATCAGCGGCGTCACTGTGGATCCCGGCCCCGGGCTCCCCAACGCGCACGTCAAGGAAGCCAGCGTGGCAACGGACTCGAGCGGCAACAGCACCATCACGCTGAAGTTGCGCGTGTCCTTCTTCCTTCCGGACATCACCCGGGTGATCAAGGTCGGTCCGGACGGCAAGCCGATCACGAAGTAATGCGCGCAGACATTTAGTCAGTGGTTGCGTCGTTCAGTACCAACTCGAAAGCAGCGCACGCATAACTGCGAGCCAATAAAAGGCGGCTTGTGGCGGTGGATTAGCTCTGCAGAAAGCAAGCAGTACCGTGAGACCAAGACTTTCTAGACGTTCACTCATTCTCACATCTGTTTTCTTGCTCCTGTCCGCCTTCAAGCTCTCGCACAAGGGGTGTGGAAGCTCAGGCGGCCAAAACATCTGGCTGGGCAGTAACGCGCCACCACCGCCGCCTGCCAGGCCCACCTCGCCCGAAGAGATTTTGTCGTCGCCGGACCTGCCACCACCCGTGCCGGCAACCACGGGAATTTGTGGCTCAACGACCAGCACCTATGGAAAGAGCCTCGATGTGCCCTACGAGTGGGTCGAAGTGCCGGGCGGAGCTGAGGTACCTGTCTCGGGACAGGTGATCAACGTGCCGGTCCCATCTGCCGATGTGCCCTGGAGTCACCCATTTGGACTGGACTACACGTTTAACCTGGCGATCGACAAACCATACCTTGGCCTGCTCGAGCAGAGTCAGATCGACGTTGACTGCTCACCAGCCGGGATTGCTGCAGGGCGGGGCGAAAGCGATATCTGTAACGGATCCGATGACGGAGAAGAAGAGAGCCGCGAGTCGGAACCGACACTGCATACGGAGTTTGAAAGGGACCTGGTCCCTGAGTCCTACCGGCCAGTCGGTGGCGACCGCGTGTTCATGCGCGGACACCTGATCGTAGACTGTGGCCACGAAAGGTACTGGAGGGAGATTCATCCGCCAACATTGCTGGCGAGAGCGAACTTGGATCCCAGCACTGGCAACGTGCGCTCAACGTTGATTGTGATGCCGTACCGGGCGACCGAGAACTACAAGCCGTTGGCGCTGAACTTCATTCAGCAGGCGGAAGCAGAGCTCGTGGCAGCCGCAGGCTCGCCCACCGGCGCACCACTGTACCTGTTCGCCAACATCGACACCACACCGTTTTCCCGGCCGGTCGTTGCCCATTACCGGGTGGCAATCCCGACGGTGCCCGGCAGGACCATTACGCGTCTGGGCTACCACTTCGTGGTGCGCCCGGGCGTTGACGTGAAGGTAGCCCCGATCAACGCCTACCAGGCGGATGTGACCGTGACGCTCGATCCAGCAAGCTATCGGCCTTTCGCGCAGCCTTCCTGCCAGACAGTGACGATCCCGCCCGAGGGTATGGAGGCGCTGATGATGCTGGCACCGGGTACGATCAGCCGTCCGCTTGGCTGGCTGGCCCCCGATGCAATTCCACTCCTGCCGTATCCGCTATCCGGGCTACCCATGTCGCTCAAGGCGGGGATACTGGTCGAAAAGTGCACGGTTGCCAACAATGTCCCGCAGCTGCCCGGCAGCCTGCAGGATAACCAGGTCGTCGTCGATGAGCGGCAGCCCTACCCTGCCTACGGGTGGCTAGACCTTAAGTGGGAGCCCTAGCCGGCTTTATCTTTGCGACGAGGCGCTGCCAGTGACGTCTAGCCGGACCGACGGCAAGCCGATCGCGAAGCAAGAGAAGCACGGACAAAACATAGAGATGCCGGAAGGGAGCCCTGGAGCCAACCGCCCCAGGGCTCCCCCGGCTGCTCACCCCCGATTACTAGCTGCTTTTTCTTAATGCCTCCCGATACTAGGACAAGTAGTACAATTCGCCAATTCTCTCGGGCGGTGAGCGAAGCGACCCTGGCAACCTAATTCGTTCCCAAGGTAGGGGCGAAAAGCGCTGGCCTGGACTGACGGTTACTGCGGTCAGGCGCTTGGGAGTGTGCGAGAGAATTCAGGCCATGAGTCGTAGAGATAGAGGGCGAATGGAATCCACCAGATGAAGTCATTCGTCAGGCACATAATGATCGCAGAAGCCGGCCAGCGACCAGTTATCATCAGCCACGCCAGCCCGAGCGGTCCCAGTACTTTTCCGGATAGTCCCACCGCTGCAACCAGCCAACCCGAACAAGGGCGGCGAGCGACTTCCAGATAAAGAATTCCGTAGACGCCGACGACCATACCCAGGCATGCAAAGACTTCCGGATAATTCTGCAAAGGCATGCCGGTAAATCGAAAGAGCCACTGAGGATCGAGCGAGGAAAAGATTCCCCAGCCGATGTTATAGATTCCGGCCAGAATGAAAACGATTCGGTGGAACTTCTCACGGTTGATCATGCCGCGCCGTTTCCTAACGCCGCCACGGCCAACCACTGTGCGGTAATTCATAAGCCGCGCAAAGATCACGCGCACCGGACAGCACCAGTCCGACGGCCATCAATGTGAGAAACCAACGTAGCGCTGGTGGTGTCGAATACGGTGCGGGAAGCAAATTGGTCTCCAGTTGCCACCACTGACCAATCACGGGAATCAAGTAGGCAAGCATGGCGCCATAGATGATGCCCATGAGCGCGTGGGTTACCCTCTCACCAGGAAACACGCCGCCAAGCGGTTTGCGAACCTGATCCTCGATAACAAAATCGGCGAGCGTGATCACGATTTCGGCCGCCAGCAGAGCCACCAACACGCCTGCCCAATAGCCTTGCCAGGCTATCCACGGCAGCGTGCCAAAGATGAGGGCGTAAATGAAATCCCGGCCGGCATGCAACTTGAGCTCGGGCGCCACCTGCGCGCCGAGACCAGGCAGTCGCGCACGCCATTCGTGGTAATAGAGCGTATCGAAAGCGCCGAACAGACCCTGTATAACAAGCAAAGACAGTATCAGTGTCATTCGTTCTCCGGCTCGACGTAACCCTCGTATTCGATCAGCAAACCGAACCAGGGATGAGCAACACGAACTGTAGCATGGACACCTGGTTTACCGGCGACCGCTTCTTCTCGAACCGTAACCCGGGGGGCAAGCCAGGCAGGAAGAGGAATGGTCAATGGACCCAGTCTGGCTGCACAAGCCACCTGGTCGAAAACGAGCGAACCGGCGTCTTCGGCGGGGCGAAACCACAAATAGCCACCGGCGACGGACTCTCGGATACGCCGTGAGTCCGCCGCGACTTGCTCCGTGATGAATGGGTTTCCGGCAAACGTGCGATGCCAGGTTTCTCCTTCACCGGCGGCGCTGATAACCAGGGTGAGAGGAACCGAAGACCCGGCATCGGGCAGAGCCATTGATTTCATGAGGGTATTGAGCAAGGGGCAAGGCGAGCGTCTCACGTTGAAGCTGCCTCTAAAACGCGTTTGGCCGCTACTGCCATGAAGAACCTGAACCGGAGGCGCCAGTCTAAACCAGGCTTCACCCATCAATCGGCGGTAAAGAAGCGGGTCAGGTGGTTGCATTTAGCTTTGTGGGAAGAGACGCCAGTCGTTCTCGTCTTTTCCCGGGCGGATGATCACCAGTCGTCCTTCTTCGCGACGCGGGCGGCCGCTGCGGTTTAGCTCCATGTACATGTTGGCGACTATATCGTCGGGTACACAACGGTCACGGCCGCGATTGCGCTCCAGGCATGTGTCGAGCGGCACGTCCAGCAGGAAGAGTTGAATATCCGTATAAGCGAATTTCGCCGCTCTTTCCAGGATAGGACGGCGTTGCTTGGCATTGAGGTTGGTGTTGTCGATGACGATATCCAGATTTTTTGACATGGCATCTTCGAGCTGTTGGAAGAAGATGTCAAAAATCTTCTCCGGATCGCTCTGGTTTGCAGCATTGCCATGGACCTGCTCGCGGATGGCATCAGCATTGAGGCATAGATAGCCCCGTTCTACGATCTTCCTGGCCAGAGTCGTCTTTCCTGCTCCTGGCACACCGACCAGCAATATTAGTTTCTTCAATAGCGCTTTCCCCCATGCGCAGGCGGTCAACCGGTTCCCACGAATCAGGGGAGTCGGCGGTTGTGCGGCTGGGCTTCGACGAAATACCCGCGGTCCCCGCCATTATTTTACGACGGAGATTCCTGATTGCTTCGCTGTTCCTCATGACCGGCCGTGTCTGGTTTGCGTCTGGCGGCGAGCTCTTCGCGAATCCACATGAAGGCGATTAGCGGGATGGGCACAGCCATCAGTGAAATGGAGCGGATGATGATGTCCCGCAGTGCCTCTTGTGCTTCCGTGCGGATGGCCATCGCCGGCTCCAACCACGGGTTGCCGTACAAGATGATCCCGACCGTGCCGAACCAGAGGCCAAAGTACGATTGGATGATGCGCGCCCACAACTTGAGATTCTTCCAGGACCATACGGTCTGCACGATGTAGCCGAGGCCAGCTGTGAAGCTGGCCAATCCGAAGTGTTGAATGCGGCTGATCGAGAAATGCAGTTGGATGGGCGTGGCAAGAATCGCCGCCGCCAGTGCAAAGAATGCGATTGCTATGGCACTGTTTTTGAGTTCAGTCAGTAATGGTTTGATGAGGTTTGGCACGGTCGGCTACTTTGAGGCGCAGGCGGCCAGCTCGTGCTCTTTTTTCAGTTTGCCGACGAGTTCAGCGCGCCTGTCGTATAGTCGTTTGTGCTTGCGGGGCGCGTGCGTGTCGAGCGCATAAGCAGCCATCACGGGCAGACCGATCGTTGAATCGAGATAGCAGACTACGGTGTCGGGCAGCGCCTTTGGATCAACCTTGCCCCAGGAGACTGCCTCTGATGGCGTTGCGCCGGAGAGCCCGCCCGTGTCAGGGCGCGCGTCGGTGATCTGGATGAAGTAATCGTGACCGGCCTCGTCGATGCCCAATACCTCTTGAATTTGCGGCTCGGTCTGCAACAGGAAGTTCTTGGGCGAGCCGCCGCCGAGGATGAAGACACCGCTCTTGCCGCCGCTCCGCTTGGCAGCGAGCACGATCGCTGCTGTTTCATTGACGTCGGCGCAAACGTCGATCTTTGGCCCCTTGTCATGGAGGGCCAGCGCCGCCACGTTCATGCCGATTGAGCTGTCTCCGGGCGATGACGTGTAGACCGGCACGGCGCAGCGGTATGCTGCCGAAAGCAGTGTCGAGCTCTTCAGTCCCAGCTTCTTCTCGCGCTCATCCAGATATTTTCCGCACAGATAGTGCATTTCGGCGGTCGACATCGGTTTGTTCAACTCGGGGGCCGAAAGTATCTCGCGGAAAAACTTGTCTGTCGACAGGAGCACATCGTAATCAAAGACGATGTCATAGATGCGAATGACTTGCTCTTCGCGCAGCACCGTGTCGTTCCACTGGTGGTTGCCCTGGTGAAGGGTGCATCCGATGCCGAAATGCGTATCGTGGTAGAGGTTAGCGCCAGTGCTGACAATCCAGTCGACGAAGCCCGACTCTATCAAGGGAATGATTGCCGAGCGCGCCAGACCGGCAGGCGTCAGCGCTCCGGTCAGGCTCAAGCCGATGGTCACATCGTCTTCCAGCATTCTGCCGGCGAAGAGCTGGCACGCTTCTCTCAGTCTTCCTGCGTTGTAGGCGAGAAATGTCTCGTCGACGAGCGACTTTACACTCATTCCTGTGGCTATTGCCGGGGGATCGATTACCCGGCCAGACAAGAACTTTGATCTCTTGGCCATTCCTCAACCTCGCAAAAGTATCAATAATATATGTTCAGGCACGTGGGATGGCAGCGCCGCCCGCCCGAAAAATTTTTGAGGGTGCTGCTCGAGTGGCGCTGCCTATCGGTGACCATCAGAGTGCCAGCGTCACTTTCACGCATCGCGTTAGAGGCAGCTTATCCGTCAAGTATCTCAACTTCAGATTTATTTTTGGCCCAAATTGCATATCCCTTGACCAGTGATGCTACATTGGGGTGAGTACAAATTGTAATCACGTGACTGCAATGAGTGAGAAGACCTCCAACATAAGCATTCGCATTCCCGAAGAGTATCGAAAACGGCTCCAGTTGCAGGCGGACAAGAAGGGCGTCAGCTTTAATGCCCATGTGCTACGGGTTCTAGAGATTCACCTCATGAGCTCCGGCTTCGGACCTACATCCTTGACTTCGGCAAGCGGGCGCCTGTTTCAGATCCGCTGCGAACCTTACCTGGATAATGTCGACGAAACCACTTGGGCGTTTTTCATTGACGAGCCCAAGTTCGAGAAAGAACGGGCCTATTATTTGATCGGCATCGGCCGAACCATCCTCAGGGACTGGCAGGTAAAAGACAAGGCGACTGTTTCAAAAGAGGTGGGACTGGCTTTGTTGAGCTACTACAACAGAAGGGGCATGGAGATCGACCGGCTGGTATGGAGTCAATATCCAGGGCCGGATAATGATGGGCGCCGAATCGTGCAGGTTGCCGAAGTGCCCGAAACCCTAGAGGAATTTTTTGATCTGCTGACTTCGGAGAAATGGCTTGATAAATTTGTCAGTCAGGAGGAGAAGAGTCAGGACATTAGAAGGGGGCGTCCTGAATCAGCGCTGTATCGCTAGCGGGTAGCCGCGGAAACTACGACTAAAAGGTGGGAGCATGATTGAATTTATAGCCATATTCGTTGTCTGCTACATATGGCACGCTCTCGGTACCACGATTGGCTACCATCGGCTGTTGTCGCACCGTTCGTTCTCTTGCCCCAAGCCCGTCGAATACTTCTGGGTGCTGGCCGGCTACCTGTCGTTCGAAGGCTCGCCCATATGGTGGGCATCGATGCATCGCGCGCATCACCGCTATTCCGATACCGAACTCGACCCACATTCTCCCAGGTTTGGAGTTGCCAACGCGCACTTCGGCTGGCTGAATTCTGAGCGTTATCCCGAGCACATCGACCCGAAAACCCAGGCCAAGGATTTGCTGAAGGACCCGGTCTACCGGTTTCTCGAGCAAGACGGCGTGTTGCCGCGGGCTCATATCCTGGGCTTCGGCGTGGGCCTCGCTTTCAGGGCTTTGATCTGGTTGTGCTTTGGCTGGCAGGCCGCCCTGGCCAGCTTGCTTGCAGGAGTCGCTGTGCTGCAGATACCGCTTATGTTGAATGTCGTTTGCCACTTGCCCAAACTTGGATACAAGCACTACGAGACTTCGGACGACAGTGTTAATGTGTGGTGGGTAGCCATCTTGGCCATGGGCGAAGGCTGGCACAACAACCACCACGCTTGCCCGGGTTCGGCGCGAAGCGGGCTGCGGCCCTGGGAATTTGACCTCTCCTGGTTAATCATCGCCTCGATGAAAGCTTTGAAGTTGGTGCGAAGAGTAAATGAATGCTCGCATTATGGACTGCTGAGAATTGCGGCACTGAGAAGAAGAGCAGAGAACCCCGCATATTTTGCGGATAAGCCTTTGGTTGCCAGTGGCAATTTATCCGGCTTAACATCAGCAGCCGCATTTAAACTGGATACCCACGCGCGATTCCGTGGACGGCAATACAGAAAGGTCAATGTTTGAGCTGCCAAGTGCGCGTCAATGTTGGACAATGGGGTCGGATTAGTTTTGGACCGTAGCGCTCAACGTTAATTCATGGGCGCTGTGGTCGAAGGTTGAAGAGATGAACAACAAGCTCTTTGTTGGTAACTTGGCTTACACCGTGAGCGAAAACGATTTGCAGGAGCTATTCAGCAAATTCGGTGAAGTCGTGTCTTGCAACGTGGCCAAAGACAGAGATACCGGAAGGCCACGCGGATTTGCCTTTGTTGAAATGCAGTCGCAGGCTCAAGCGGAAGCAGCAATCAAAGGTTTGAACGGACAGATGGTCAACGAGAGGCAAATGTCCGTTGTGGTTTCACAACCCAAACCACCGCGCGGCTCTGGCGGCAGAGGCCGCTATTAGAGCCTGAAAAGCCAACCTCGTATATTGCCTCCACGATGATCGGCGGATCTTTGCCGGTGGCAGGTGGGTTTGGGCTAGCGGGCCTTGCTGAGGCGCGAAGACAGCACTTCGCCGTGCTTGTAGACGACCTCGCCGCGGCAGACGGTCAGCACTGCTTTGCCGGTCAGGGATCTGCCATGGAACGGGCTGTTGACGCTCTTCGAGTAGCCCTTCTCGCTGTCATACGACCAGACATGTTTGGGATCGAGCACGACCAGGCTGGCCTGGGTGCCTGTCCTGATGCCGGGTTGCGGCAGTGCGAGCACGGACGCCGGCTTACTCGTAAACAGTGCGATCAGATCCGAGGGGGACAGATTCCCGCTGGCGGCCACATGTTCGAGTGCCAGGGAGAATGCGGTTTCCAGCCCCGTCACCCCAAAGGGTGCTTCGTCAAATGGGCGCGATTTGTCGAGGCTGGTGTGCGGGGCGTGGTCGGTGGCGATCGCGTCGAGAGTGCCGTCTTTCAATGCGGCCACCAGAGCCTTCCTGTCGGCTTCGGTGCGCAGCGGGGGATTCATCTTGTATGAGGCATCATACGGGCGGCTCTGGTCGACAGTGAGAGATAAATGGTGTGGCGTGGCATCGGCAGTTATCGACAGTCCGTCCGCACGGGCGCGCCTGATCAGATCGACTGAACGAGCACAAGAGACGTGTGCGAAATGAAGCCTGCCACCGGTCTGACGCACCACTTCTATCTCACGGGCAATAGCCGCCGATTCCGCAGCCGCAGGAATGCCGGGCAGCCCAAGCCTCGTTGAAACATGACATTCGTGGATGCAGCCTCCCTGTGAAAGATCCTTGTCTTCTGGGTGGCTGATGATAAGGCGATCCGCGAGCTTGGCATATTCGAGGGCGCGACGCAAAACCGCCATGTTGCTTATGGGCATGCCATCATCCGAGAAGGCAGCCGCGCCAATCGCCGACAGCTCCACCATACTGGTGAGCTCGGCTCCGGCCATTCCTTTGGTCACGCAGGCGACGGGCAGCACCTCGATGAGCGCGTGCTCTTCGATCTTTGACATCAATTGGCTGAGGATCGCCGCGTTGTCGATAGGAGGCTCGGTGTTAGCCATGGCCAGCACCGTTGCATAACCACCGGCGGCGGCGGCGAGCGTGCCGGTTTCGAGTGTTTCGCGATCAGATTGAGCAAAATCACGTAAGTGTGTGTGCAGGTCGATGAAGGCTGGGCTAAGCCACATGTCAGTGGCGTCGAGCAATTGACCGCTACCGTTTAATTTGAGATCGCTTCCAATTTCTGTCACATCGCCATCGACAATGCGCACATCGAGCACCTGGTCGATGCTGTTTGCAGGATCCAGCAGGCGTGCACCCTTGATCAGAATCGATGCGCTCATCTCAAAGTTCCCCGGCCGGACATCAGCAGGTACAAAGCTGCCATGCGAACGGCGATGCCATTGGAAACCTGAGAATTTATCAGTGACAGCTCTGGATCGTCGGCAAGCGCGCCGGTGATCTCGACATCGCGATTGACTGGTCCTGGATGCAACACCTTGACAGACGGTTTTGCAAGGCGGATGCGGTGATGATCCAGCCTGTAGAGCTTTCTGTACTCGCCGAGGCTTGGTATCAAGCCCTGAGCCTGTCGCTCTAGCTGAAGTCTGAGTGCCATCACGAAATCGCAGCCTTCAATGGCTGGCTCGAGTCGATTGTGAACGGTGACGCCCAGCGATGCCAGCTCTGCCGGCATGAGTGTAGGCGGCCCGGCCAGGTGGATATCGGCGCCGAAAAGCTTGAGAAGCCAGAGATTGGATCTGGCAACGCGACTGTGAGTGATATCACCGACGATGGCAACCTTGGAGCCCGTAAAGTCCGGCTTCACAGTGAGCATGCTGTACAGATCCAACAACGCTTGCGTGGGATGCGCATTCCAGCCGTCGCCGGCGTTGATGACGTGTACTTTGTCTGTGAGCGCCTCCGCCAACTGGTGCGCGCTGCCGGAGGAGGCGTGGCGCTGGACGACAGCATGGACTCCCATAGCCACAAGGGTTCGAGCCGTATCGGTTATGCTTTCACCCTTGCCGACGGAGGATGTGCCAATGTCGAGATTCAACACCGAAGCGCCGAGCTTCCGCGCCGCCAGCTCGAAGCTGCTGCGAGTGCGGGTGGAGTTTTCGTAGAACAGGTTGGCCACGATCCTGTCTTCAAGAACAGGCAGCGGTTTGCTGGTCAGCTCGTACAAGCGCTGACAAATCCCGGCTGCAGCCATGATGCAATCGACCTCTGACCGCGATAAATCTCGCGTATCGATCAAGTGCTTGCGGGCTCTCCACAGATCGGCTCCCGGCACCTCGAGTGCCAGGAAGGAATCTGCAGGACTGGGAGGTGTAGCGGTGCTCATCGCGATCTGAGGGGCTAGCGAGTGGAAGCCAATGCGTTCAGTTCAAGGAATTATCGAAGGCCGCTCACTCAGTGTCAAACGCCAGGCCCTGATGCCATGTACTGAAATCCGCTTGTAAAGCGCGATCCGGTATATCGATCATTGGCAATTATTTCGATTAAATACAACTAACAATTCCAACGCGGGGGTTGCCAGTAAGTAGTGGTTCAGCTAACATGCTGCCGAGAAGTTGGTGGCTCCAGTTACCGCATTGCATCCAAACGGGAGGACGCAGAAGCATGTCCAACGAGAACGAGCAAGTAATATCTACGCCGAATAACTTTGCCAGCAGGCTTCTGAACCGAGCTATTAGCGAGCGCAAAAAAACTGGTGAAATCACTTTGACCACCGGTGAAGCGGCGCAATATGCCGTTCCTGAAACCGAGACGAAAGAAGTCGCCAACACCGTTAAGAGCTAGCCGGTCAGCAGCCAAGTCAATCCCTTCAGGCTCCGCAAGGAGCCTTTTTGTTACGTCGATGCGCAGGCGGGATCAATCCAGGGACGTGCATGCGCATACGATGCGCAACAGCATCCGCTGATCAACGGGCCGCCCCTGGGAGCGCCGGTGCTGCTTCTCGGGCGCGTTGCCGGCTTACTCGTCAGGTAATGGGACGGATGCTCTGCCGTCCCCGCATGCGCCGGTGCTGCAATAGAATAGATGATTGCACTTTCGGGAGAGGCTCGATGCCGGCGCAGTTTTCTGCTGAAGAGATTATCGACATCACAAGAGGCCGTCTGGCGGCGGGGATGATGCCGGCTGGGGCCGGATCAATATGCACTGATACAAGACAGCTTGGCGAAGGTGATTGGTATCTGGCCTTGTCAGGC
>Ga0066388_100000192_pt1 | contig 24782 bp, 26 predicted proteins | sample PanSoiMetaGPlot6_FD_64539 | JGI IMG/M metagenome (GOLD analysis project Ga0066388, IMG submission 64539) | Tropical forest soil microbial communities from Panama analyzed to predict greenhouse gas emissions - Panama Soil - Plot 6 (Hybrid Assembly) | ecosystem: Environmental > Terrestrial >...
CTCATCACAACCTGAAATGCCTATGAAGCCAAAGGCCGTTAGTTCGCGAACATCAACTCGATCATTTTACGGAACCGTCGCGCTTTTATGTAGCGCACTATTCCTGGCCGTCGCTTTTTCCGCGTTGGCGCAACAGCCGCAGCAACCATCAGTCACCGCGACCACGACTTCGCCTGCGCAGGAAGCGCCCAAAATTCCACCGGACCAGTTGGACTCGTTAGTCGCGCCGATTGCGCTGTATTCAGATTCGTTGTTGGCGAACACTTTGGCTGCTTCGACGTATCCGCTCGAGATTATCCAAATGCAGCAGTGGATGGCGCAGAACCAAGCGGTCAAAGACAAGCAGCTCGCCGACGCGGTCGCAAAACAAAATTGGGACCCGAGTGTGCAATCGTTGGCTGCTACTCCGGAAGTTCTTCAACGCATGTCCAGCAACATTCAATGGACGACGGATCTCGGAAACGCTTTTCTCTCGCAGCAATCCGACGTGATGGATGCCGTCCAACGCATGCGCGCTAAGGCGGAAGGCAAAGGCGCGTTAAAAACCAGCTCGCAACAAAAAGTCCAAACCAAGAGCGAAGGCGGCAAGGAGGTGATCACGATTGAGAACGCGGATCCACAAGTGGTTTACGTTCCCTCCTACGATCCAACGGTTGTCTACGGGGAACCCTCTTATCCATATTATCCCTACACTTATCCCGGCTGGTACCCCGGAATGGGATTGGCGTGGGGCGCCGGTATCGCATGGGCCGGCGCAGTGTGGGGCGACCACTGGGGTGATTGCGATTGGGGCCACGGTGACGTCAACATTAACAACAACAACAATTTTAATCGAAACAACATCGCTAACCGACCCGGCGGCGGGGGGAATCGGCCGGGCGGACCAGGCGGCCCCGGGAGGCCGGGTGGACCGGGAGGTCCTGGCAGACCCGGAGGACCGGGTGGACCAGGTGGGCCCGGCGGGCCAGGCGGAATAGGAGGACCCGGAGGAAAGTGGCAGCACAATCCGTCACACCGCGGCAATGCGCCGTACGGAAATCGCGGGACTTCCGATCGATTTGGTCAAGCTGGCAATCGTCCATCCACTTTACCCGCGGGCGGAAATCGACCGGGCGGCGGTGCAGCTGCAAATCGGCCTTCGACTAAACCGTCCGGCGGAAAAGGCGCAGCTGCAAATCGGCCTTCGACTAAACCGTCCGGCGGAAATCGTCCCGGAGGAGGTTCAGCTGCAAGCCGGCCGTCGACTCGACCCGCTGGTGCGGGCGGCGCGAACAAAGTCGGCAATCGCAGCGTCTCGTCGAGTCCGCGAAGCAGCGGAGCGTTCGGCGGTGGCAGTGGAAATTTTGCGCGCCAGAGCAGCGCACGCGGCGGCCGCAGCATGGGCGGCGGTGGATTCAGTCGCGGCGGCGGCGGTGGCGGTCGCGGCGGCGGTGGTCGTGGCGGTGGCGGTCGCGGCGGAGGAGGAGGACGGCGTCGATGAGGAACCAAGAAATGAAACCAAAAACAAATCTTATGAGTTCATTCAAATTCTTTCCGATCACTGTGGCGATCGTCACATTCAGTTTTCTGGCTCTCGTCTCACAGGGGGCGGAGCAGCCGAAACCAGACACGGCCACGGCGACTGCGTCGGCTCAAAAGCAATTCAACACACCAAAGGAGGCGGCTGACAGTCTTATTCAAGCTGCCGGCGCCTTTGATGTGAATGCGTTGAAGGAAATTCTTGGACCGGACGCGGCTGACATTGTCAGCTCGCAGGATCCGGTGGGAGACAAGAATCGGGCAGAGAAGTTTGCGGCCAAGGCCAAGGAAAAAACCGATGTCGGAATCGATCCGAAAAATAAGGACGAGGCGATCCTGACAGTTGGTAACGACGATTTTCCGTTACCGATTCCAATCGTAAAAGATAAGTCTGGAAAATGGTTCTTCGATACGAAGGTCGGACGGGAAGAAATTCTAAACCGGCGTGTCGGCGGCAATGAGCTTGATGTGATCGGGATCTGTCGCGGCTTCGTTGAAGCCCAGCAGGAGTATGCGGAGGAAAAGCACGACGATGCGAAGGTGAATCAGTACGCGCAAAAGGTAATTAGCACGCCCGGCAAACATGATGGTCTGGCGTGGCAAAATCCCGATGGGAGCTGGGGCGGACCAGTGGGCGAAGGGGCGGCTCGCGCTGTCGAGCAAGGCTATTCCCAAGGCCAACCTTTCCACGGGTACATTTTCAAAATCCTGAAAGGGCAGGGACCGAACGCGCCAATGGGACAAATGGACTTTGTTGTCGGAGGCGCGATGATCGGCGGATTCGCGCTGGCCGCGGCGCCGGCTCAATATCGAGTGACCGGAGTGGAAACATTCATGGTTGGTCCGGATGGAGTGGTTTACGAGAAAGATCTCGGCCCTGATACGTTGAAAACGTTTCAAAGCATGGATCGCTACGATCCGGATAAGAGTTGGAAACCGACCGAGGACGATGTCGAGGATGACTCTTCAGATTAGGAACCCGAGATCTCTCACAACGAGTCGGTCGTAAGACTTTCGTCCCATATTCGGCCGGGTAACGCTTTTGGGAGGTTAGGCCATCGCGTTCAGATCAAACAATTCGAAACCGACTCCTCGCTCTTGAAATGCGACTCGACGGCACATGAGCACCGAACGAAGACGACGACGAAAATTTTTCAGAGTAAACGGAAGGGAAAGCGAACCGAGAAAGTCCCAGCTTTTACAGAATCAGTTGACGATGGCGGCGCGGAACGACCCGAGGGAAAAAAGACGCTCTTTTTGGAGAATTGTTCCAGGCGCGCCGCATCTTCGCTACGATCCAGCGCATTGCTTGATCGCGTGGCAACCACACCGCGTTCTCGACGATCGCCTCATGCGTCGAATCGCGAGTTGGATTCTTTCCGCGCACGCGCTTTCGCTACCGCTCAACCGATTTGTCGATCTTAGCCGACTGACGGACATCTCGATTCACCTTCGGCATGGCTTCAGCGTGCGGTCCGAATCTTCTGCGAATAATGGGGCGATCGCTCGAATCAAATGCGCATTGTTTTGCGACAAACCGGTAGGGTTCGCGATTGCGCGGTTCTACGAGACTTTTGCAAAGAATTCCTTGATCGAAGTGCGCGCGTTCTGTGAGCGAGCAGCGGCGGCCGAATGGTTGAAAGTGCCCGCTTCTATTCTTCGTTTGCGCGAGGAAGCGAAACCTCATTTGATGAACAGCTTCGCCGCGGCATGAACAGCAGTTCGTCAGGAACGCACACGGGACTTTCTCTGCGGCGCTTGAGCGCGATTCAATTCTTGATCGCAATCGTTGTCCTGTTTGTTTCCACGCCGTTCGTCGAACCTCTTCGATCCGGCCCGCTCATTGAATCGATCCTGTTCAGTATCGTTCTCGTTTCCGGCATCCTGGCGATTGCCGACCGGCCATCGGTCGTGATTATCGCCGCGATCTTGGCGGTAGTGGCCCTTGCCGGGCGATGGATCAGTCATTTGCGCCCTGATCGAATGCCACCGGAACCTTTTTTGATCGGCGGAATTCTTTTTGTCCTTTTCGTGGTCATAAATCTCTTACGATTTGTTTTGACCGCATCGGAAGTCGATACCGAGGTTCTGTGCGCAAGCATTTCCGCTTATTTGCTTCTTGGTTTGCTTTGGACGCTGGCTTATTGGCTCGTCGCTGAAATAATTCCGAACGCGTTTGCATTTAGCGGAGACGATAAGTCGCTCGCTGGTTTCAATGGATTTTATTTCAGCTTTATCACCATGAGCACAGTCGGCTACGGCGATATTATTCCGGTTGCTAAAGTCGCGCGCATGCTGGCCGCGCTGGAAGCGATGACTGGGCTCCTTTATGTCGCGGTCTTGATTGCGCGTCTAGTTGCGCTTCAGACAACAACGAAAAACGTATGATTCATCACGAAACAAAGATCGGACCGTGGGAGCGTGTGGCGGCAGGGCTCACGCTTGCAATTTTTCTAACAAGTTGCGCGACAGGCACAGGGCCGGTCGGTCGGCCACAAGATGTTGCCGCCTTAAACGATTTACGCGCCGCGCGATCGACTCACCTCCCGCTTGAAACTCGCGCCGCTGATTATTTAGAGGCGGCGGCGCTGACCGCGCCCGAGTTAGGCTCAGGAAAAGAATCCACGGCTTCCCGCGCCACCTACAATTCGGCTAGCGGTGAGCTAGCCATCCTTCTTCGCTCCGGCGATGGTGGACGCTTGTGGAATCGTCCAGTTACGCTCATGGCTAACAATACAACGTATCGTTTGCATCTTCAGCCGGCGGGATACGGCGTTTGGTCGCCAGACTATTTTACATCGTTCGCGCTTTCGACGTCGATCAAAGAAAAGCTAATCAAGAAAGAGAATATTTATCAAGGTGTTGGCGGTGCACTTGTCGGTGTGCGAAAGGTCGATCCGCCCGAAAAGTTCGCGCCGCCCAGAGGGATCACTGCGGCGGTTACGGCTACGCTGGATTTTCACGGAAAAGACGCCACGCTTGCGCTTCGTCGCCCAGCCAAGCAACCGACGGCGACTGTTGAAGAGAAAGTCCGTCCTCTGGCCGCCAATTTTTCGGCCCCGATCAGTTACTACAACCCACCGTCCAATCTTGCGCTTGTAGGATTGGTCGGCGGATTCGAAGCCACTAACTACCCTGCAAAAATCGGGCTCTATTTCCTGCAGCCGTACGATCCGGATCGAATTCCGCTGGTTTTTGTGCACGGCCTCTTCTCAACCCCATGGACCTGGGTGCAGACGATTAATGCGCTTCAAGCCGATCCCGAGATCCGCAAGCGTTATCAATTCTGGGTGTTTGCTTACCCGACCGGCTATCCAATTCTGTATTCCGCGCTTCGTTTGCGCCAGGAACTGGCCAGGGTGGATCAAGTTTACCCGAACCATAAGCCGTACGTCGTGGTCGGCCATAGCATGGGTGGCATGCTCACCCACGACCAGGTCGTTACGCTCACGCAGCCAATGTGGGAGAAGTCTTCCGTGGGGGGAACGGCCAGCGCCATTTTTCACCAGGAACCGGGCGGCAGCTTGATTGTCCGCGCCACAACATTTCGGGCGAATCCTCGAATCAAACGCGTTGTCTTCATATGTACGCCGCATCGCGGGAGCGACATGGCGAGCGGCGGATTGGGTCGATTCGCTATCAGTCTGATCACTCTCCCGGCGCAAGTCTCGTCGGTGTTGAAGGATTCCTTTAGCAGTGCGGAGTTGGTGCAGCTAACCGGAAGTTCCAAACGTTTGCCGAACAGCGTCTGGGGATTAAAGCCAACAAATCCGGCGCTACCAGTAATCAACAGCGCTTCTATCGCGGTTCCTTATCATTCGATCATCGGGGACCGTGGCAAAGGCGATTCACCTAACAGCAGCGACGGCGTCGTCGCTTACTGGAGCTCGCATCTCGATGGCGCGAAATCGGAAAAGATTGTTCCAGGACCGCACGGTTCATGCGCGCTGCCGGAAACCATTGCCGAGCTGGACCGAATTCTGAAATTGAATCTGGCCGCGAATTGACTCCGGGCCTGATCGGACGTTGGACCTAAGTCTTATACCTCGAGCGCGCGCTTTCGGCTGAAGTCTTGGCCAGGAGGAAAACTCATGAACCTGAAGGCCTTTATCTCGAGCGCGGTGATTATTGTCGCCACTATCCTGGCTGTTCTCTTCTTTACCAGCTGCGCGGAAATGGAAGCGAACAACACCAAATCGTTGTTGTCCGCGGCCGGCTTTCACACCATGACGCCGGAAACAGCGCGACAAAAGGAAGTTTACGCGCACATGGCGCCGAATCATGTGCAGCGCATCAGCATGAAAGGCAAGACTATTTACGCCTATAAAGACGAGCAAGCGGGTATCGCTTACGTGGGTCATGAAGCGGAGTATCAGCGTTACAAGAATCTCTGCATCCAACAGCGCATCGCGCAGGATTACTACATGGCTTCAACGATGGATCCTTACTGGGGCTCTCGCTGGTACGGTGCCTGGGGCTATCGGCGAATGTGGTGGTAAAAGACGGATGAAGATTCCGTCCGACGTTAGGGTCCAACCAGACCTGAATCTTCTGCTTTGGAAGCCGCGCGGAATTCTTGACGAAAAAAAGGTTAATCGCATGCTCGCGTTCATTCGTGAGGAGGAAGCGCAAAAGAATGTGAGCGACCGTCGCTTCATCGACACGACCAACCTCACCGATATCGAACTTAACTTTCACTATGTTTTTCATGTCGCGCTTTATCGGCGCCTGTCCCGGCAAGGGCGCCCGGAAATTAAGTCGGCATTTTTCGTCAAGAATCCAGCGTTCGAGCACTATCTTAAATTACACGCGCTGCTGACCGAGCATTCGCCGTTGCATGTGAGGCTCTTCAAAGAGCAGGCAGCGGCAGCTCAATGGCTGGATGTGCCGATCGAGTCACTCGCCGCCTAACTGAGTTTTGTTCAGTGTCGAGCGCGACTGCGTGAGATCTGTTTCTTGTGCGAGGCCAATTGCGAAGCGAGCCAGGCAGTTCGATTGTTTTTGATCGGCGCGATTGCCTCCTCAATTGTGTTCACGCAGTGAGGAATCGTGAAATCTAGATCATCGGCGAGTTTACTTTCTTCCTTCAGCATCGTCTTGCGACCCCATGCAACCAGTTCAGCCCACATCTTGCCGACCAGAATGAGCGGCGTGTTATAAAGTTTACGCACTTGAAGCAATTGCCAGGCAAGCGACAACTCGAGCAATGTTCCGATTCCGCCCGGCACAACCACAAACGCGTCGGATGCGATCATGAAATGATGCAGGCGGGAGAAAAAAGTCCGATGTTCATATGCCAAGCCAACGAATGGATTGGTTGCCTGCTCGAACGGTAGATGAACGCGGATCCCGACGGAGCGATTCAGGACTTCCGGTTCCACTGAGCGCGCGCCTTCGTTGGCGGCCTGCATGATTCCCGGACCACCGCCGCTGATAATGTCGCAGCCCATTTTAGTCAGTTCGGCTGCGAGTTGCTTTACGCTTGCGTAAGCTTTGGACCCGGGCTGAAGCCGCGCCGAACCAAATATCGTGACGCGATAATTCTGCCGGCTGGTGCGCCGCAGTCGCGTCAGCTCGTTCACGACTTCCCAAAGACCAGTCACCGCGCGCTCGAGAAGCGCCACAGTCGCATCTTCATCGCTCAACCGAACGATATCGGACTGTCCAAACGCTTTGGCGTTTGGATCGGTTGTCGATCTTCCCTTACGACTCATTCCGGCGAGGAACTCAGCGACCGACTTCGATCAGTTCTTTCATCGCCTTTCGTTCACGCTCTTGCAACGGTCCCATTCCGCTTCCCGGTAGGAACCACATGCCCTTATCTTTGTCACGGGTATAAATCACGTTGTAACCGTCGCTTGTCACCGCGTGATGAAACGTTGCGCCCGGGTTCTCGGCGATGAAGTTAAAGAATTTTTCCCGCCACGGATCGTCGGCGTAATGAAAAATTTCGTTGCCCATCTTTTTTAGTTCTTCGGCGCTAATCGTGCGAAGCGTTTTGGCGACTGCTTTTCGGCGCTCTTTGTTTAGACTATCGAGATCAAACGTTTCAAATGGCATAGACCGTGACTACTTACTTTTCTTGTTACCTGACACCGTGGCTCGCAGGCCATCGGACTTAGGTCTTATTCTCGATCACGTTTGGTGGAGCGGAATGAAACCTGAATGAAACACCTCCTTCAAGAAATCAGGGACAATAAACTGCTTTGGCTTCTCATCTTTGTCCCGGTCGTGCTGGTTGCGGAGAAAACGAAGCCCGAATCACACACGCTTCTATTCGTTCTATCGGTTCTTGCCATTTTGCCGCTCGCGCTCCTCTTGAGTCACGCCACCGAATCGGTCGCCGCGAAAACGGGCGACTCCGTTGGCGGTTTGCTCAATGCAACGCTCGGAAATCTAACCGAGCTCGTCATTGCGATCGTGGCTTTACAGGCCGGCCAATACATGTTGGTCAAAGCGTCCATCGCCGGAGCGATCGTTACTAACTCCCTGTTCATGCTCGGTGCGTCGTTTTTGCTCGGGGGATTGCGCCATCACGTTCAGGAATACAACCGCGTCGGCGCGCGGCTTCAGGCCGGTCTGCTTTTTCTCGCAACTGTCGCTCTCTTGATTCCATCAGCTCTCAACGGTCACGAATCGACGCGACCACCGCGCTTTGTCCAGGATCTCAGCCTCGCCTTGTCGATCTTACTTTTGATCGCGTATGCGCTCGGGCTTTTGTTTTCGCTTAAAACGCACCGCGAATTGTTTGCCGGTGCATCGGAGGAGCATGAAGCCGTTTGGCCGATCAAGCTCGCGCTCATTACTCTTGCCGCGGTCACGATTTTGGTTGCACTCGTGAGCGAAGTGTTTGTCGGTTCCGTGCAACAAGCCGCTACCGCTTTTGGAATGACGCCGGCGTTTGTCGGTTTCATTGTTGTGGCACTGGTTGGCGCGGCCGCAGAAATGGCAGCCGCATTTTCGGCCGCCGGTAAGAATCATCTCGACCTTAGTGTCGGGATCGCGCTTGGCAGCGCCGCTCAGATCGCTCTGTTCGTTGCGCCAGTGCTCGTTTTGCTGAGTTTCTTTATCGGACCCGCGCCAATGGATTTGCACTTCTGGCCCGGCGCAGTCGCAATGGTTCTTTTCGCGACAATCACCGCCGCGCTTGTCACCAGCTCGGGTCGCTCGGCTTGGTTCGTCGGAGTCCTCGTCATCATGGTTTACCTGATGTTCGCGACCGCGCTTTATCTCTTGCCGCCGGCGGAAAATTCTTGAAGGCGTCGACGTCGATCTAACGTCCTACAGGGGAAGCATGATCGTGCGAACCACTGCGAAGGAGAAAATCGCGATTGCGAAGAGAAAACCGAGCAGTCGCACGCGGCGCTGCTCAAACTTCGAGGCCGCGTTGACAAAGAAAAGTACCGCGGCGAACAGCACTGTATTGGCGAGATATTGGCTGCCCACGTTGCCCGCGGCGCGTGAGTCGATCACTTTCTGATCGGCAGTCGCGTTCGCTTTTTCGATCTGGTCTGCGTCGCGCATTTGGTAAAGATTCGGCACAAACGGATGGGGATCGGCGTTCGCGTTTTCGAACGGCTTTTGCGCGATCCATGCATCGTAGGCTTTACGAACATCCGGCGGAAACCGATCCACATAAAACTGCGCCAGCTTCTCGTTGCCGGCTTGTTTCGCGGCCAACACCTGCATGAACATCGCGGCGTGAATCGTAGCGGCTTGCATTCCCTGAATGCTCAACAGTCCGGCACGACGCTCCAAATTATTGAATTCATTCATCAAACCGGTGGCCTGCCGCGTCCAGCGCGCCGATTCGTACGAGCACCACGCAGTGGAAACAGTCGCCAGCGCCATGATCAATGCCGAAATCGGTTCGACCCATTTCTTTTTCGGAGGCGCCTGACTCGTAACGGCCGTTCTATTTGGAGACGCTTCGACTCGATTCCCGCTTTCGATTTTCAACCAAACGCAGCATCCCTGCGAGATGGCTGATCACCATCGGACCTTGGTCGTACCGCAACACGTATCGAAGAATTTTTAAGTTACAGCTATTTGGCGATGCAGACATTTTTTGGCTCGGTGAAAAATCTCAGAGCCTCTTCGCCGCCTTCGCGGCCGACGCCGCTAGCCTTCATGCCGCCGAAGGGAACGCGGAGATCGCGGACGAGCCAGCAGTTTACCCAAACGGTGCCGGTGTGGATTTGTTCGGCGACGCGATGAGCCCGGCTGAGGTTTTGGGTCCAGACACTCGACGAGAGCCCATATTCAACGTCGTTGGCGTAGCGAATCACTTCCTCTTCACTCTCGAACGGTGTGATCGTGACGACCGGGCCGAAAATTTCTTCGCGATTTGTGCGGCACGCGACTGGAAGATCGACAATCACTGTCGGTGAAAAGAAATAACCGTCGCGCGTTCGTTCATTCGACGCTTTCGGTGAATTTCCGCCGAGCGCGATCTTGCCGCCTTCTTTCTGCGCGAGATCGACATAGAACTTCACCTTATCGAGCTGGGCCTTGTTTACGATCGCGCCCTGCTCAGCTTTTTCATCAAGCGGGTCGCCTTGTGTCAGCTGCGACGCGCGATCGATAAAACGATCGACAAACTTTTTGTAGGCTGACCGCTCCACGAACACGCGAGAGCCACACAAACAAATTTGTCCCTGATTAGCGAACGACGATCGAACGCTGCCGGCGATCGCCGCATCGAAGTCGGCATCGGCGAAAACGATGTTTGGATTTTTGCCGCCGAGCTCGAGCGAGACTTTTTTGAACAACGGCGCGCATGCTTCGGCCACTTTCTTTCCGGTCACGGTGCCGCCGGTGAATGAGATTGTTGTGATTTTCGGATGGGCGGTGATGGCGGCGCCGACATTTGGTCCGGTGCCGTGAACGACATTGAGCACACCGTTCGGTAAACCAGCTTCGACGCAAACTTCGCAAAGTAAAAACGCCGTCATCGGCGTAAGTTCGCTTGGTTTCGCAATCGCTGTGTTACCGACCGCGATCGCGGGCGCGATTTTCCAGCTCAATAAATAGAGCGGCAAATTCCACGGCGAAATTAATCCGGCGATGCCGCGCGGTTGACGCAACGTGTAATTGAGCGCGACGCCGTCGGTGACGTGCGCTTCGTTTTCAGTGTGCAGAATCGCCGTCGCGAAGAATCGGAAGTTCGAAACTGCCCGCGGAATGTCCAAGGTGCGCGCGAGGGTGATCGGTTTTCCGGTGTCGATCGATTCCGCGCGCGCAAATCGTTCCAGATCGCGCTCGATCAGATCGGCAATGCGCAAGAGGGTCTTTGATCGTTCGGCTGCCGAATTCTTCGACCAACCTGGAAACGCTTTGTCGGCCGCAGTCACGGCAAGATCGACATCTTTCTTTCCGCTATCAGCAACTTGCGAGTATGGCTGACCGGTTGCGGGCTCGATCTTGTCGAGATACTTTTTGCTCTGAGGTTCGACGAATTTCCCGTCGATGAAATTTGTGATCCGAGGAAGTTCCTTGTGCACGGCTAGCTCAACGTTCAACGCTCGACGCCCAACATTCAATATCGATTGCAGCCGAGGACGCCTGTTGCCACAGAAGACCGCTACAACAATCTCGAACTTTAAACTTCGTTCGCCCCGGTCGCTCCATTGCGCTTGTGTTGGAGAGCGTTCTGCTTTCTAATCATATAATGAGAAACATCAAACGAGCATTGGGTCTTGCCGCTGTAATCAGTCTTACGCTGACCGCCGTTGTACTGGCTGCCGATCAGCAAAAATTTCGTGCCGATGGCACCATTCAGCGAATCAGCTCTGATATGATATTAGTGCGGACTTCCGCGGCGGACTTTGAGGTCACCCGCGACGCGAAAACCAAAATAACTGGCGAGTTGAGAAGGGGCGGGGCTGCAACAGTGTTTTATACGAAGGTAAATGGGCAAAACTACGCCACCGAAATCGTTATGGGTGGCGCCCCGAAACCAAAATAGACATCGGCTAACGGCGCTGCGTTTTCCGCCGCGGCCACCGCAAGCGCGAGTTTAAGTATAGCCATCGTAAATTTTCGGTTTCGCGGTTTTAATGTGCCTGTCGATCAGCGCGCAGAATTCATCGGTGTGCCAGTGTTTTCGTGTCGCCCACCACTTTTGAAAACCTGGATATGCCACCGTGTCGGCAATCGTGCGCTCATATCCGCGCCATAATCGCTCGTCGAGTGTTCCATCTAAAACGCCGAGATAAAGGCTATCGGCAAAGCGCAGAAAGCGACCTAAGTGCGCGCCGAATCTGAGTTTTGATTCGCCGTCCAGGTCGTCAAACTTGTGGAGCGCCCGGAGCCAAAGCCCGGGCATTGCCGGATCCTCGACCAGGGTTCTGTTCAAATCGCTCCAATGCGTTGTTAGAACATTCATCGCCGCGCGCCGGCTTTCCTTGTTCTGATTCCGGATTTGAGCGGCGAGATAAATGAGCGAGATGATCACACCGATCGCGCCAAGCATCTGGCCGACCGCGCTAATCATCTCCCAATCCAGGGCTGCCATTTTATCGAGGATGAAATCTAAACGTCGACTCCGCCTTCGCCAACCAGCCTTCGAATAAAGCTACGGCGCGTCGAGGCTAGGGCATCTACAAATGAAACGACGCGCAGTGTTATCGGCTGGTTTAAGCCGATGCATCGCTCGCCCAGACAACAGTATGAGCCCGCACCGGATGGTCGAAACCTTTGAGAGTTACTTCGCCTAGTTCCTGGAAAGGAAGCGTTTTGCCTTCGCACAATTCAGCGACCACGTTCGAGACAAGAATTTGGTCCGCTTCCGCATGCGCACAAAGGCGCGAAGCGAGTTGAACAGTCATCCCGAACAAATCGTTGTGTCGCTCGACTGGTTCACCGGCCGCGATGCCGACCCGCACCTGAAGTGGCCGGTCGCTATTGGCGCGAGCGTGTTTGGCGAGCTTGTTCTGGACCCGGGTGGCGCATTTCACTGCCGCCGCAGCTGAGACGAAGGACGCCATGATGCCGTCACCGAGATGTTTCACTTCGCGTCCGCCCAAATCTTTGAGTGCGTCGCGCACCACCGAATCATGGAGATCGACCAATTCCATCGCGGCATCGTCACCGATCTTTTGGGTGAGCGAGGTCGATTCAACAATGTCGGTGAATAGAATTGTGCGAATTCCGGGGTCGCGATCGTCGGCCGAACCCGCTGGCATCAGCGCAGCACCACCGGCGTTCACGTCACCTGCGCCCATGAACAGCTCCGCCATTTCCGGTTCAACCTGAATGACTTTGTCGGGCATGAGGCCGTGGGCTTCGCGATGAACTTGTTCGGCCGCTTCGACATTCGGTGCATGACAAAGACAAAAAATCTTTCCAGTTTTTTCGTTGACCCAATACTTGTGATACGTGACGCCGTATTTGTCTTGGATGGCAACGTCTTTGTAGTGAGCGTTGGCAACATCTTTAGCCGAAACGCCGCCTGGGATGTTGTGAATGTCCATGTAAGTCGGCATGATCTTCTTCTAAATTAGATATGAGCCGTCCGCAAATTTAGGGGGGCGTGGTCCGATGCGAGATGTCGATCTTGGGTGAATGCGCGAGCGTTTGATAAACAACGCAATAGCGCTCCGTGAGTCTGAGCAATGTCGCGATTTGTTCCTCGGTCGCGTTGGTATTGAGCTCGAATCGCAATCGAATGTTTTGAAAACCGACGGGAGCTTCTTTCGAAACGCCGAGCGTGCCGCGAAAATCGAGATCGCCCTCTGCGCGAACCGTCGCGTCACGCAGTGGAATCTCGAGGGCGGTTGCCACCGCGCGCAACGTCACGCCCGCGCATGCGACGAGCGATTCCAGCAACATATCGCCTGAGCACGCGCTCAATCCGTTTCCGCCAGTCGCCGGATGCAGACCGGCCTTGACCAGCGCTTTACCGGTTTGCACATTGCAGGTCACGCCTTCGCCAATTTTTCCTTCGGCGCGAAGCGTGATCATCGCCGACTTAGGTTCGGTTCGATAGCGCTCCTTGATCGGCGCCTGCAACGCTTTCAATTCGGCCGAGTTCATGATCAGGCCGCCCGTTTTTTTCCGCTCGGTTTGATATTTTGATTCACGCGAAACAGATTCGTCGGGTCGTATTTGGCTTTGATCTCCGCGAGACGTTTGTAGTTTTCACCGTAACTCGCCTTCACCCGATCGCCGCCTTCGTCCATCATGAAGTTCACGTAAGCGCCGCCAGCGGAAAATGGATGAAGCGCATCGTAATAATCTTTGGCCCACTTGGTGATTTTTTCCTTGTTGGCCGGATCGGGATCAACGCCGACCATTACCTGAGACCACTTCGCGTCGCGATAATTCCAAGCGGTTTTGTTTTTACCAACGCGCGCTGCCGCGCCGGTAATTGGATACATGTGCATCGTTGAATGCATCGTCGGCAGCGCCTTGGCGAAGCGCACGTGTTGCGCGATTGCGTGGTCGCTCAACTCATTCATGAAATCGGCCCGCCAATACCATTGCAGTCCCGGTGGATAAATCGGATCGAACATGCTTTGCAAAGCTGGCTGAGGAAGCGGACCGACAAAATCGAGCGCCGGTTTCTTGAAAGCGCGAATCGGTCTGAACATTTCCTCGGCTTTCTCCTTGGGCTCGGTGCAACACCAAATGATGCCGCACATTTTCTTGAGATGAAGATTTTCAGGGAACGGCGGTCCCGGCGGCACGGTGAGGAACGCAAACCAACCGTTCAACTCGTCGGGTGCTTTGATAATGAAATCGCGATACCACCTCATCATCTCGGTTGTTTCGCTGAGTTCGTAAAGCATCGGGCCGCCATAAACGATGTCGATCTTGTGGAGCTTGAACGTGAACGCGGTGACAACACCGAAATTTCCACCACCGCCGCGGAGCGCCCAAAAAAGATCCTCGTTTTCATCAGCGCTCGCGCGAACGAATTTTCCGTTGGCCAAAACCACATCGGTGGAAAGGAGGTTGTCGATAGTCAGTCCGCATTTGCGAGTGAGATTACCGATGCCGCCTCCGAGGGTCAGTCCGCCAACGCCGGTGGTCGAAATGATTCCGGTCGGCACCGCAAATCCGAACGCGTGCGTCGCATGATCGACATCGCCCCAGGTGCAGCCGCCGCCGACGGTGGCCGTTTGCGCCTTGGGATCGACGCGCACGTATTTAATTGGCGCGAGATCGATCACGAGGGCATCATCGGTAATGCCAAGTCCGCCGGCGTTGTGTCCGCCACCGCGAACGGCGAGCAGCATTTCGTTTTCCCGCGCGAAATTAACGCACGAGATGACGTCTGCGGCATCGACACATTGCGCGATCAAGCGTGGTCGCTTGTCGATCATCGCGTTGTAAACTTTGCGGGCCTCGTCGTAATCCGAATCGGTCAGTTCGATAATTCGGCCTCGTAATTTTGCCTTTAGGTCAGGGATCGAATCTTCTCTAATCGGTTTACTCATAATGACGAGCGGCTGGAAGGAGCTATAATCCGTTAGATATGAAGCAGCTTCAACTCGTTGCGTTAATCGCTATGGCAATTTGTGTTGGCTGCGAAGCGACAAACCAAACCGCCGGTATGGGAAATCAGGAGCAAAAGAGGCTGGCTCAGCTTCAACGACAACAACAGGACCTGGCGCAGTACGACGAATCCGAGCAGAACCTCTGGAATTCGCAAGTGGACATCTTGAATCGCGGCACCAATCCGGCGATCAAATACTAAAGCAGGGGGTCAACCCGGCAGTCGGGTCAACCCGGCGCGGAAATGTCCGCATAGAGGCTGGCCGAAGCCCTTCTTTAGACTTCCCTAAGGGAGTTCGTCCCGTTACGCTGCCCTTTATGCACACAAAAACGTTCACCCTTTTAGTCGTGACCGGGCTTGTCAGTGTGTGCCTGGTCAACGGTCAATCACCATCACCTGCGGAAAATCCCTCGCCGGCTTCCTCGCCCGAAGCCTCCGCTTCGCCAGCCAAGAAGTCGCGCAAGAAAGCGGCGGAAGCTTCTCCGGGCGCGAGCGAATCGCCTGCCGCCGAGGCATCGGCTTCGCCTGCGAAAAAGTCGCGCAAGAAAGCGGCGGCAACAGCTGCACCTGCTGCAGCGGCCAGCGCTTCTCCGGCGCCAGTCGAACCAGCTTCGAAAGCCTCTCGGAAAAAATCGGCGATGACTACTCCGGCGGCAGCCGCGCCAACGGCTTCGCCCGCCAGAAAAACCTTAGCCGATTTATTCAAACCGAAAACCTCACCCACACCGGCTGCGGCTGCAGCAGGCGCCACGTCGGAGGCAGTCGCAAAAAGTGCACCTGCTCCGGGCGGTGGTCCGGGAAAGGTTTGGGTCAATACCGAATCGAAAATCTATCATAAGGAAGGTTCCCGGTATTACGGCCGAACGAAAAAAGGCCAATACATGACCGAGGCCGACGCGATTAAGGCAGGATACAGAGCCGGCAAAGAGAAGGAATAGTCAAGCAGGCGAAATCTAACGCGGCGATGTGCGCAGACAGGCGTAGTTCGCCGCGGCATTGTGCCGCACAATTGAAGATGAAATTGGCAATGGCCAATTCCACAGCATATTGTCCAGCGCTGTGGCGACGCGTTTAGTACGGCCCGCAGGGCCGTGGCTACCATAACTTTGGTGAGGTGGCTGAGTGGTTGAAAGCAGAGCTTTGCTAAAGCTCCGTGCCCCAAAAGGGCACCGAGGGTTCGAATCCCTCCCTCACCGATCCCTTGATTTTGAAGGAATTACGCTAGCAACACTCCTTTTGCACAAAGAATCTGCATAAAAGAAACGAATCGTGTTTAGTCCTGGTCTGGTGGGCGTGCTTGTTTATTCGCTGCTCCGATGGGCAGAATGGCCACAAAGAAGGAAGAGAAGGAGAAGAAGGAACGACCTGAGTTTCGGTTTGCAGAAAAGGAAAAGACAACACATTAATGGAGGCTGGAGAGAATCCAGCACGAGGCCGTTGAGTTCGCCAGTGAATCGAACACCGTGAGCGCGTTTCTACTGAAGTTTTCGGACAAATTCGGACACGAGAACTGCGTAATTTTGCGCGTTTCGTGCAAATTGGCTTGACAACCTAACGAGTTTTTTCAAAATTGGATTCCATCAAACGGATCTGAACTAGGCGGAGGACATTTCCCCGCTAGATTCTTCGTCTCCTCCGGACCCGCAATCCCACAAATCAACTCAGCGGGCGACAAGGAAAAGAGAGGAAGGAACGTATGAATCAATTGATTCACTTCAAAACGACAACTCTGCCAATGAAAACCCAACCAGGTTACCGCATCCCCGTAATCGATCCCTCCTTTATTCTGGCCATTTGTTTAGGTTTATCTGCGCTCCTGTTGCTGCCACCTCGGGTGTCGGCGAGTTCATTTTTCTTTTCCACGGGATCTCCCGATGGTTTGATCGGAACACTATCACGTCCTGGCGACGGGATGATTCAGACGGAGACAGCCGATGACTTTGATTTGAGCGACTGCGTGCTCATTAATCAAGCGACCTTCACCGGCTTGCTTCCCTCGGGAGCGCCGCTCTCCGACATCAACCGAGTTGAAGTCGAGATCTATCACGTTTTCCCCGTTGACTCTGACACAAGCCGCACGCCCGCCGTGGTGACACGAGTCAATTCACCAAGCGACGTGGAGATAAATGCTGCCACGCGGGATAGCCTCAACAACAGTCTGAGCAGTAGCGCGATGCTCGAAAACGCCATGTTTACCGTCGTGAATTCGGTCGTAGACAAAATCCTTCCGGCGCCGAATCAATTTACCATGGGCGAAGGTCAGGTTACCGGTGAGGAAGTGACGATTACCGTCACTTTCAATCCACCAATTTTGCTTGTGGCCGATCATTATTTTTTCCGGCCCGAAGTGGGGTTAACCAGCGGCGGCAATTTTCTGTGGCTTTCTGCGCCCAAACCGATTCTCGCCCCGGGCACACCATTCCCACCCGGCGCAACCGACCTGCAAAGCTGGATACGCAATGACCTTCTTGCCCCGGACTGGTCGCGTATCGGGGCCGACATCACTCATCAGGGGCCATTTAATGCAAGTTTTTCCCTGACCGGTGTGACGGGTGCGGAAGCAATCGTTAATGAACTGGTTCCGTGCAGTGGTCCAGTCTCGGGTGGGACATGGAAAAATCACGGCCAGTATGTGTCCGCCGTCGCGCACGCGGCACAGAGCTTGGCAAATCAGGGCTGCATTAGCCGGCAGGAGAAAGGTAAGATTGTATCAGAAGCCGCTCGATCAAGCTGCGGTAAGAACCACAAAAAGGGTCACTAAGGGAACCGGCCGTCAGAGAGCTATTCTTACGGCCCCTGATTGAATGACCGCGAGCGGGTTTGCCACTCTGCCCTGCGTCGGCTTATCTCTTTCTCGTTAGGCGCAGAACACGGTGCGGCGCAGAAGTGGGGTCGATGTTAAAGCTTGTGCTTGGCGACCGTGCTTGTGAAGTTTATTACGGTCTCGAACCGACGGTTCGAATCCCTCCCTCACCGAGCGTCCGCGAGGTGAGGGGATTCATCAGCAGGGTCTCATGATCGGATGGCGCGGGAGCACAATCCCTCCCTCACCGCCATTCAATCTTTCGTTTCCTCTCAGTCCTAATCTTGAATCGCTCGACACCGAAACGAAGACTAAGATTGAGCGGAAGAGGAAGAGTTTTCGAATGATTAGCGAAACCGAAGCCCGCGACAAAATTCTTAGCGCCCTTCGACCACTGCCACCGCGCAACATGTCGATCTTCGACGCGCTGGATCATTTTGCGGCGGCAGACTATTTCGCGCGCCTGCCGCTGCCAATGTTCGACAATTCCGCGATGGACGGTTACGCGGTTATCACGAGCGATTGTCCGCCAGGGCGAATCCGTCCGGCGGCGGACAAACGCGGCGCGCGGTTGCGCGTGATCGGCGAGCAACCGGCGGGCGTCGATCGAAAACTGCGAGCTGCAAAAGGTGAAGCCGTTCGAATTTTTACCGGCGCGCCGATGCCAGCCGGCGCCGACGCAGTCGTGATGCAGGAAGATGTCACGCGCGAAGGCGACGAGATCGTCGTGAATGTTGATGTCGATCCGGGCGAATTTGTCCGCACGCGCGGATGTGATCTTAGCGAAGGGCAAAAGATTATCGGCCAGGGCGAGCGACTCAATGCGACGAAAATTGGTTTACTTGCGTCGCAAGGCTTTGGCGAAGTGAACGTCGGTAGCGAAGTTCGCGCCGCGATTATTTCGACCGGCGATGAGCTGGCAAAACCGGGAGAAAAACTTCAGCCCGGACAAATCTACGACAGCAATCTGCCTTTGTTGCAATCACTTGTCCGACAGTTTGGCGCGGCGGTCGCGCTGGCCGAGCATTGTCGCGATAATTCGGAATCATTGCGGAAAACATTACAAGCCGCTGCTCAAAACGACGTTCTCATTGTGACCGGCGGCGTTTCAGTTGGTGAACACGACTTGGTTCAACAAACTTTGCGGGATCTCGGTGCGAAGATAGACATCTGGCGAGTCGCGATCAAACCGGGAAAGCCATTCTTGTTCGGGCAACTGGGAAATTGTTTTGTTTTTGGCCTGCCGGGAAATCCGGTGTCGGCGTTCGTGACCTGTTTGCAGTTTGTGCGACCAGCGATGTTGAAAATGATGGGCGCGGTTGATCTCGATTTGCCGAGGGTGCCGGCGAAACTCACAGTCGAGCTCACCAACGAGAGCGAGCGAGCGCATTATGTTCGCGGCCGGCTCGAGAATGGGAATTTCGCACCCGTCTGTCGGCAGGAGTCGCACGCGCTCTTTGGACTGAGTCAATCGAACGCCCTGTTGCGAATCGAGAGTGGCGAGTTGCTCAAGGCCGGTGCGATCGTTTCTGTTGAAGTCTGGTCGTAATTATTTTCTTCGAGCAGTTTGACACGCGAGACGCGCATTTTAGCTTACAGGGCTTTGAACACTGAGACTGCGTTCGCGCAAAGCACGCCCAACGAAATCCGTGCCGACGCCGAGCGGCTTTCTCACATCGTTCTCGAAATGCAGCGCTGTTTTGTGCTGCATTTGTGCAAGGAACTGGCACCCGGGAACGTTTCGTTCCCGCAGTTTTTTCTCCTCGCTTATCTCGACCAAAAAGAAGTGCTGACCATGTCGGCGATCGCGCAAAAAATGGGACATACCACCGCCGCAGCCAGCGGACTGGTGGCGCGTCTCGAGAATTTGGGAATGGTGGTTCGATCGGTTGCGCGCGACGACCGCCGCAAAGTGATGGTCTGCATTACCTCGAAAGGCTCGGCCCTGGTCCGGCGAATCCGCCAGGAAATGGTCGATAACCTGATGAAGATCATGGAATTCTTATCGCCGGAAGAGCAAAAGGCGTGGCTCCAGATCTACAGCAAAATCTACGAATATTGCCAATCGAAGGATTGCCGGTCGTTCACCGGAAGTGGTAAAAGATAAGAGGGATAGTTAAATCCTAGCCTTAACCTTCGCGCATCTAACTTTCGTCGCTCCCATTTTCTATGCCAAAGCAGCTTCTTGTCGGCGGACTCGGCCTGGGCGCGTTCTTGGCCGCGGCCTTGACTTTCGCGCAAACGCCAACCGCGGGAGACACTCCGACTCCGGCCCCAACGCCGACGCTCGTTTCGACCACGACCCCTACGCCAAACCCAACGCCAGCAATCTCACCAAGCGGAGCTGGAACTCCTCCAACTTTGGGCTCGCTGCCAATCACACCACCGCCGGCCACGCCGGGAACTACCGAGCCTGGAGTGGTCGAATCAACCCGAAGTTTCGAGTGGTCGGAGAAAGGCGCGCCGGTTTTTACGGTGGATCAGGCCGTGATTACGGCGCTCAAACAAAACCCTGCTGTCACGAGTGCCCTTCAGGAAATTGAGCGCACTAAAGGCGTCATCATCCAGATTCGGGCAGAGGCCCTTCCGCAGATCGGGCCGAGTTTTAACTGGGAATGGAGGGATCCGAATTTGCTGGAGAACACCGGTGCCCAACTTGGCGCCGTCCGGCGTACTCCCCCGCCCACTCCCACTCCCGGCGGTACTCCAATGGGCGTCGGCGGAATCAAGAATTTGCGCAGCGATATCATCTACAACGTCCAGGTAACCGGAACACAGCTCGTTTTTAACTACAGCACCTTTCGCTCAATTCGCGGCACGTTTTTCCAGCGAGATTCCGCCTATTTCGCGCTGCGCAACACGGTTGATCAAACGATCTCGACGGTGAAAACGCAATTTTACCAGGTCATCTTGAATCGCGAGCTGATCGTGGTGCAGGAAGAATCAGTCCGCTTGCTCGAAAGTCAGCTCAAAGATCAGCAAAATCGTTTTGAAGCTGGAACGGTTCCGCGTTTCAACGTTCTCCAAGCTCAGGTGCAGTTGTACAATCAGATCCCCCAATTGATCACGGCCCGGAATAATTATCGAATCTCGATCTTGCAGTTAGCGAAAACGCTCGGCCTGGATTTTAATCCGGCCCGCGGAATTGCGGCGCCCTTGCGCGCCGTCGGGGAACTGACTTACATCCCGCGCGACATCGAACTGCTGTCGGACATAGAAACAGCCAAACGCAATCGGCCATTTTTAAAAGAGGCGCGGGCCAATGTTCTGAACCAAATTGAGCAGGTTCACGTCGCAATCGGCAGTTGGTTGCCGACGGTCAATACCAGCGGCGGCGGCGAATGGCTCAGCTCCGAGTTCAATTCGAACTTCGGACATGTTAAAAAAGGGTGGTTAACGACCACGACCGGAAGCTGGCCGATTTTTGATAGCGGCATGGCCTGGGGCCGGATTAAACAACAACGCGCCTTGTTGTCGGAGCAAGAAATTACCTACGACGATGATGTCCGTCAGGTTGAACTCGAGGTCCAGCAGGCGGCTTCGAATCTGTTGCAGGATCGCGAATTGATTAAAGCCACCGAGAAAACTGTCGAGCAAGCCGAAGAAGCGGTGCGTTTGGCCAAAGCGCGACTCGATGCCGGGGCGGGGACGCAATTGGACGTGTTGAACGCGCAAGTGCAATTGACCACCGCGCAATCAACGCGATTGCAGGCGCTGTTTGGGTACGATTCGGCGCTGGCCGAGTACAATCGGGTCACCGGCACGCAAAGCTCCTTCACCGAACAATTCAACGACATTGCCCCACGCGCGACGAGAACCCGCACTTACTACACTGGCAGCGATGTCGATGCGCGAGGCCGCCCGAAACGCCCAACTGGGTGGGAACCGGTCACCACGACCACGACCACCACGACAACTTCGCAACGTCCGGCCTCGAAGTAGAACAGTCGCGATCTTTTTTTGGTGAGGACACAGGCTCCGGTCGAATTTTTTCCGGCGCTGACTGCGCTTAAAATTGTCCGACACGCCTTTATCCAGCGAATTCCCGGCATCGACGTTTCGGCTGAGAAAGCTGAAGTTCTAAAACGATTGGATCGCGTTTATCGCGATCTTCGCGGCGAGATGGGTATGGGAGATTGGCCGTTGCTCACCGCTCAACAAGTTCACGGGAGCAAAATCGCTGTGATCGATCAATGGATTGCGAAGGACACTGAATTCGACGCTTGTGACGGCTTGATTACAAGCCAACGAAAGATCGCGCTCGGCATTCATGTTGCGGATTGCTGCGCGGTTTACATTGTCGACCCAAAAACGCCGGCGATCAGCCTAGTTCACTCCGGCAAAAAAGGGACTGAGCTGGCGGTCGCAGGGAAAGCGATTCAGGAAATGCGGGAACATTTTGGATCGAATCCGGGCGATTTGATTGCACAACTCAGTCCGTGCATTCGGCCGCCGCATTACGAAATCGACTTTGCCGCGAACATCGTCGAGCAACTTCACACCGCTGGCGTGAAACAAATCCATGACTCCCGCGTTTGCACTGCGTGCGACATCGAGCGCTACTATTCCTATCGCGTCGAAAAAGGAAAAACCGGCCGCATGCTCGCGCTCCTCGGCTTGGCTTAGATCGACCCGCCTTCGCTAACCGCCACTCCGGCTCGGAGCTACGGCGCGGCAGGCATTTCCTCATCGGCGCCGCGCTTGAGAGGGCAAATCCCGCGCTTTTTCGCGGCGGCGACGAAGTCGAGAAATTCGCGCGCGGCATCACCAAGCTTCATCTCAACTCCTTTTTTGATCGCGTCGCCGACATTCAGTCCACTCGCATAAACTAGTTTGAACGCAGCCTTGATTTCATCGCGATCTTTCGGACTGAATCCGGCGCGCCGCAGGCCGATCACATTCAACCCGAAAACGTAATTGCGTTCGGCCGCGATGACGAACGGCGGAATGTCTTTGCTGAACGCGGACGCACCCTGCGTGATCGTCAGTCGTCCCACCCGAATGTGTTGGTGAAACACGCAACCCCCTCCAAGAAATGCGCCGTCGCCGACAGACACATGACCGCCGAGCAAGCAGTTGTTCGCGATGATGACATTGTTTCCGACTTCGCAGTTGTGACCAACATGCGCGCCGGCCATCAGAAAATTTTTGCTGCCAATTTTGGTCACGCTCCCGTCCGCGCTGCCGCGATGGATCGTGCAATGTTCGCGAATCACATTCTCATTGCCAATCTCGACACGCGTTTTTCGCTCTGCGGAAAAGGAAAGATCCTGCGGTGCGGTACCGATGATCGCCGCGTGGTCGACCACATTGTCGGAACCGATCGTGACGTCTGCTTTGATCACTACGTGTGACGCGATGGCCGACCGGGCGCCAATCACGGCATGCGCACCGATCATTGCATATGGGCCGATTGTTACATCAGCCGCAATTTTCGCCGTTGGATCGACAATCGCCGTCGGATGAGTTTTGCCACTGCTCATTGGGTTTCGGATCAATATCCGAATTTCCGAGTGTTGGCTAGAGGACGCCTGCTTCTTTGAAACTGAAATAACCGGGGCCGTTGCTCGATTGCGCGCCGATAATGATGTGGTCGAGCAATTTGATTTGCATCAATTCGGCGGCTTCCGCCAGACGCCGCGTTAAGCTGTGATCGGCCTGGCTCGGCGACGGATCGCCCGATGGATGATTGTGAACGACGATGACGGCATAGGCCGAGGCGATTACGGCCGGCCGAAAAATATCGCGCGGATGTGCGATGCTTTCGTTGACCGTGCCGCTCGAGACGTCTTCGACCCGAATCAAATGATAACGCGTGTCCAACAACACCACCCGCATCGCCTCTTTGCGCAGCATTCGCATTTCGCCGCCGACGAGATGGTTCACCAGTTCGGGTGAATCGATCTTTTGGTTGACCAACGTTTCGCGAGCGAGCCGATTTCCCAAGTCGAACGCGGCTGCGAGTTGCACCGCTTTGGCAAAACCAACTCCTGGAATTTTGGCCAACTCATCAACACTGCATCGACTCAAGCCGCGGAGCGATCCGTGTCGTTTCAAGAGATCATGTGCGACTTCGATCGCGTTAGATCCAACCATTCCGGTCCGCAGCAAAATCGCGATCAGTTCCGAATCCGCTAAGGCAGCAGCGCCGTGCGCGGCGAGCTTTTCCCGCGGTCGCTCGTCTTCCGGCATCTCACGGATGCGGGCTATTTGTCTGGGGGTAGGAATGGGGGGTTAAAAGTTCTTGGCTCTAAATTAAATCTACGTTCGAAATTGCTCGAGCATTTCGCGAAACGCGTCCGCCAACCCAATGAGCGCGTTGCGGTACGGGTTCGATGGCAGGTTTTCAATCTGCGCCTGCGCTTCGGCAACCAACGTTTGCCCGGCATCAATCGAAGCGCCAAGTGCGCCGTTTGCCTCCGGAGATTTCAAGAGATGTCCGATCTCTTCGAAGCGCGCATCGAGAATCAATTGCGATAGGTGCTCTTTGTTCGAACCGTTGCGTCCACCCAGCAACATCAGCACCGGAAGCGTCAATTTCCCTTTGCGTAAATCGCTCCCGAGAGTTTTGCCGGTTAGCCGCTCAGTCCCTGCGATGTCGATGCAATCGTCGTAAATTTGGTAGGCCGTGCCGATTTTTTGCCCAAAAATTCTCAATGAATTTTGCATGGGCTCGTCCGCTTTACTCAACATCGCGCCGAGCGCAGCCGCGGCGGCAAAGAGCGAGCCCGTCTTCAGTTCGATAATGCGCAAGTAGTCGCCGATCCCGAGATGGAGATCGAACCGCCGCTGCGTTTGAATGATTTCGCCTGTACAAACCTCGCGTGCCGCACGCGCGATTGCGCGACTCACTTCCACATCATCGAAACCCGCCGACAAATTCAGCGCGTGCGCAAATAACCAGTCACCGAGCAGCACGCTGAGCGAATTTCCCCAGCGCGCGTTCAACGTCGGCTGAGC
>Ga0066388_100000193_pt1 | contig 24767 bp, 17 predicted proteins | sample PanSoiMetaGPlot6_FD_64539 | JGI IMG/M metagenome (GOLD analysis project Ga0066388, IMG submission 64539) | Tropical forest soil microbial communities from Panama analyzed to predict greenhouse gas emissions - Panama Soil - Plot 6 (Hybrid Assembly) | ecosystem: Environmental > Terrestrial >...
GAGGTCTTCGAGGTCGAACGCGTTGCCGACGAGTTGTCGCGTCGTCGGACCGATGACGATGTGATCCCGTCTCGCCAGGCGCTGCAGGCGCTCCGCCAGGCTTGGCGTTTCGCCGACGGCGAGCGCGTCGTCGCCGTGGCCTTCGGTCGAGGGATCGCCGACCAGCACCTGGCCGGTCGCGACCCCGATGTGCACGGAAAGCGACTCGGCGAAGCCGACGCTCTTCACCGCCGGCACGATCTCCAGCGCTGCGCGCACACAGCGCTCGGCATCGTCTTCGTGCGCTCGCGGCCAGCCGAAATAGATCATCAGTCCATCGCCGAGACGCTGCGCGACGTGGCCTTCGTACTGATCGACCACCGTTGTACAGACGTCGCGGTACTCGGTGATCGTTCGCTTGAGCACTTCGCGGTCGTAACGCTGCGTGAGCGCGGTGTAGCCAACCAGGTCGCAGAACATCACGGTCAGCTGACGCTGCTCGCCGCCGGACGGCCGCATCTCGCGGGCCGTGCTCTGGGTGGGGCGCGGAGCGCCCGCCGCTGACGGCATCGCATCGCGGCTGCGACTGCTCAGTGCCTTGCGAAAGCGAAGGCGATCGCCGAGATTCAGGCCGCAGCTGCGCAGGTGTTCATCGGTCAGCTCCGACGCGACGTCGAAGTCGATTCCATGCTCGAGCAGCGCCGCGGCGCAGTGCGCGAGGCCGATCCGCGCGAGCCATTCCTGGAACGTCATCATCGAGTGTCGCCCCGCTGCGGACTCCCAACAGATCGGTCACACGTCGCATGCGGGGCTGCCCCCGATGCGTCCAGTTCCTCTGCAGGATGGTGAATGCGCGCATTATCGTCCAAATCGGTGGTCCAGGTTATCAGATAGATACGCGTCGCCTCACCGTGATTCCTCAATAACAACTGCCGCGAACCTGACGTGAGTGTTTGTCACACGCCGAGCGCCGTGATAGCGTTCGTCACTCTCAAGCGGTTTCGCCAACTCCACGTCGGCCCAGGGTGCGGAACACATGTTGGAGTACACCGGCCTTCAGACCCGTCCTCGGGACGGCGCGATCTTGGAAGAGGCCGCGAAGCTGGCGGCGGACGGCGAGCTCGGCAACTCCGATGCGATACGTCTGCTTCAGCTCCCCCATAGTCGGGAAGATCTAAGAACAGTCCTCGAACGGTTCGCGCCGCAGCTCTCTCGCGAGGCGAGAAGCAAGCTGACGCTGGAAGCGCTCGTTCCGCAGCCAGCCGGCGTCGATAATCAACGTTTCGAGCCGCTATTCGACAAATACATCGTTACCGGCAACACTTACACCACCGCGAGCGGGATCGTCGTGCCCGACGAACTGCAGTACTACAACGGACAAATGGTCCACGTACACGCCGAGTGCTCGAACGTGTCGGCCGTGAACCAGGCGCTCGCCGCCAGCGGTTATCGGGCGATGACGCTTCGCTATGAGTCCGGCCGCGAGGCCGCCATCGCGCAGCTATGGTCGAGCCGCTTCACGGATTGCACCCTCGGACCGTACAGCGCGATGTTCATCGTCGTCGTGGTCGTTCCCGAGACGGCATCGCCGGAAGAGAGCGTGATCCGCGCCGATCCGGGCGGCGCTTCGAGCGTGCTGGCCATGCTCGATGGTGTGTTCGACGCGGAGCGTGGCGTCTACACCAATCGGGCGCGCATCTTTCTCGTCCGGCTGATCGACACGACACAAGCGGCGATCGACGTCGGCCGTGAGCGAATGGGTACGGACAAGCGACCGGGGTCGATCGACATGGCACGGATTGGCCGATCGATTCGCTTGTCGATTCGAGATAGCGAAGGACACGACGTCGTCGGCGGCGTGGTTGAATTGGCCGACGATTCGGCGACATATCTCGCATCATTGGCCACCGCAGCGAGGACTGCCGGCATTCCGCTTGGAACGTTTCCGCCCGGCACCGAGTTCGTCTATCCGGCCGTCGCTCGTATCGGCCGCGGCCCCGTTGTCAGCTGGCAGTGGCGCAGCGACATGGTGCCCCGCCTGCAACCGGCACTACCCAACGCGATCGCGTTCGGTTCGGACTCGGAAGAAGGGCGACTGCTCGCCACGTGGGGCTTCACGCCGAGAGGATGCGGTTACTTTGGCAACGTCCGCGGGTTGATTACCGGCCTGCTGCCAGATCCGTCAGCGCGACGGGCCGTCCCTTCCCTCGCAGCCTCGTCGGCTGCTTTACTGGTGCCGGTGACTCCGGCCGCGTCGAACCGTGCGAAGGCTTCTTACGCTTCAGATGCGAGGAGATACTCCGTGCCACAGCCAGAATCGGAGCGATACGGGGCCGGTGCCGTCGCGCCCTCGCGGGGAAATGACGATGCCTTTCGTGCATCAACGCAGGACTCGGATGTCGTGACCAGGCGCGCGAGCGATGGAACACTCATCTCGTGGGGCACGAAGGCGGCGCCGGCGCCACCCCGATCTGTCGCGGCTGGCGCCATGGTGCCTGTGACGGTCGCGGTGAATCCGATCAAACCTGGCCACGCAGTCACCGTCGACTATCGCGTCAATGGCGGTCCCCTGCTTCAGGCGGCCGCGTTACCCGATCTCGCCGTCCACGGAGTCGGTGGGCGACTGTTTCGCGCTGCGTTGCCCGCACTTACCGACGGCATCGTCGAGTTCGTTCCGGTGCTGCGGTTCGCCGGACAACCGATCTCGCCGCGGCTCGGTGCGTCGCCCGACTCATCGACGTGCAGCGTCGGACGGTGCGTTCAGCCGGTACGCGGAGATAGTCCATCCGCCTCGCCGGCACCTGCACGCGCCGGCAACCGACAGCCGTTGTGGTCATGGGACGCGACGTTTCTGGGAACGCTCGATGCGACGCTTCGCCAGGAACGGGTTGGCGTCACGCCCGATGGTCTGAGGATCAACTGGCACGTTGTCGAGGGACGTTTTGTTGGACCTGAGTTCGAGCTGAGGGTTCTGCCCGGCGCGGCAGACTGGATGCGAATTCGCCAGGATGGCGTCGGCATCGTGAACGTCGAAGCGTGCTTCGAAACGCCGAGCGGCGCTCGTATCAACGGCTCGTATTCCGGTCACTTCGATCTTGGCCGCGACGGTTATGCGCGCGCGTTGCGCAACGACTACGATCCGCTGCCGCCCGTCGTCGTGACACCAACCTACGCGACGGCCGATGAGCGCTTCGAGTGGCTCAACCGCGCGCAGTGCCTCGGTGTCGGCAGAGTCGACATGAAAGCGCTGCGGGTGCAGTTCGACGTGTACATCGTGCGAGTCGGTCCACGAGCAGCCGGAGCACCGGGTGCGGAGACTCGATCCGCCGCCGTGCCGTCGGACACTCTCTATGCGCGCATGGGCGGCTACGATGTGATTGCCGCGATGGCCGACGATTTCATCGCCTGGATCGTGGCCGATGATCGCCTCAGCCGCTTGTTCGTCACCGGATATACCGACGCGAGAATCAAGGTAATCCGGCAGCACGTCGTCGACCTGTTGTGTCAGTTGACCGGCGGGCCGTGCGTCTACACCGGCCGCGACATGAAGACCGCCCACAAAGGACTCGGCATCGACGAAGCCGATTGGAAGACCGCGTCGGATCTGTTGATCGCGGCGCTCACGAAGTACCGCGTCGGGCCGCAGGAACAACGCGAGTTCATGCAGATCATCGAGGACATGAAGGCCGACGTCATCGAGTACGCGTGACGACGATTAGACGACGCGCGTCGTGTCGACGCCATTGGTGGCCCGCGCGATGTCCAGATACATCTCGAACGCGGCGACGCTGAGGGTGAGCAAACCCTGAGCGATGACGACCCATCGCTTCTTCCTGAAGTCGCTCAGCACGCGGTTCACGGTTTCCCGCTGGCATCCCAGCATCGCCGCGAGCGCCTCATCCGATGGCTTCGGCGCGATGACGATCCAGTCGCCGTCGCGGCGGCCCTGATGGACCGCCAGCCGGGCGAGACCCCACGAGATCAGCTCCTTCGAGTTGTAAGTGCAGATCGCGCGGACCTGCTCGGTCGACCGGCGCAGCATGGCGGCGACGTGCGCGATGAGCCTGTCCTCAAACTGGCGGTTGCTGCGCAGTTGATGGAAGGCTGCCTTCGGAAGCCGCAGCAGCTGGCACTCTTCGAGTGCGACCAGGCCGGCGCTTCGCGGCGACCCATCGAGCAGCGACAGCTCACCGACCAATTCCAGCGGCTCCACGGTATTGAGGATCACTTCGGTCGCGCCGCTGCCTGCGAGGACAACCTTCGCGCGCCCCGACGTGATCACGTAACAGCTGTCTGCCGGGCTGCCTTCATCGAAAATAGTGACGCCTTTCTTCCTGGTGATGGCGCGCGCCTGCCTGGCTGCGACCCGCAGATCGCCGGCAGGCAGTGCCGCGAACAGCGGGACGCGCTGCAGGAATCCAAAGATGACGTCCTCGTTCATGACTGCGGGCACAGACCACTCCCAGGGCGCGGTTCGCTCTTCGGTCGGTGACGGGTTAGTCGACAGGCAGGATAGCTCACTCAGGCAGGAGTGAGTCTACGAAAGAGGAGCGGGCGCGGGGACGCGTCGAATCACGTGCGTCCCCGCCTGGAAGGTACTTCTACGCCACCAGAACGCGCGTGATGCTCCGCGTTACGAGTGTCGTCAGGCAACGGTCCTCAGGTGGAAACAGACCGCCGGGATCGGTTTCGTTGCGCAGCAGAGCCGGAAACACCTCCGTCGCGCCGATTCCGTGTGCCTCGAGCGATGCCCGCAGTTGCCGCAGCAACCGCTCCATCTGGCGATAGAGCGGCTTCTGATCGACTCCGAGCCGCCGCGCAATGTCGGCGATCGACAGACCGTCGCGGAAATGCAGCGTCAGAATCGAACGATCCTGATAGTCCATCGCGGCAAGCGCCGCACCGAGCAGTCCCCTCGTCCGGTTGACGACGGTCTGTGCTTCTGACACCACCAGCGTCTCATTGGCCGTTGCGCCCGAGCCGGAGGCCGCGCGTTCACACACATCATCGGCGCTGACGAACCGGGGGCGTGGCCGCTTGCCTGACCGCGAATAGACCCGTTCGAGCACCCGGCGATCGAGCGTCCGCTTGTAGTTCGTCTCGAGCACCGCGCATGCTTCATCGAAGGTCAGGCCATCCCGACCGGTCAGCCGTTCGAATCGGACCGCCGTATCACCGAGGCGACGGCTCTCTGCGCACGGCCGCCATTTGCCCCACAGCGCATTCCGAAAGTCGAGAAACAGGCGGTTGATCACGACGGCCAGAAACGTGTGCAGCGAGCAGCGCGATCGAAACTTCCGTAGTATCGCGTAATCGTTCTTCATCAGTCTGACCATCACGTCGGCGGTGAAGTCCTCGGCGTCGACCGGCGCGAGGCCGTGCTGCCGTGCGACCGAGGCTGTCAGGCGCCGAATGGCGGGTAATTCGGCGTGAAACAGCCGTTCGCATCGACGGCGGGACCGCGCCTTGCCGTCGGTCCGCCGCCGCCTGGTGCGCGAGGGTCTCGCGTGCAGCGCGGAGACGGGAAGCGCAGGAGTCGAGGAGCGTTCGATAACAGAAGCTGACTGCTGCATGGCGGTCATCCTTCGTAAGAGGACGGTACCGACGGCTATCGAGCATGCCGTCCATCGGTCGCTGTCGTCAGCCTCGACCGATGTCTGCAGAGTAGGAAATCGCCAGCAACGCTTCAGCGATCCCAATCACCAGAGAGCTGTGATCGGGATCACAATCTTTCCCCGGCGAATAACGTCAAATCCGCTCGCGACTCGGAATCGCCGCCGGCTGTCAGTAGCGAGGGACCTCGGTTGGTGAACTGTCAATGACCTGCACGATCGAGACAGACTCGCTCGTTGCCCAGGTCCGCGCCAGGCGAGATCGGCCAGAATGTCAGATGGCAGGTCGCGATTCTCGACAGGAGCGTCGATGGTCAAAACGCCGCAATCGCTCGAATTCAAGGTGACCGATATCAAGCCGGTCGAGACGACTGACGACGGCAGGACGTTCCTGGAGTGCAGAACCTCGGTCGGCACCGTAGCGTTCTGGGGCGACGACGATTCGACGGAGAACATCGAGCAGGTCCAGGCGAGGCGCGTGCCATTCAGAGTCCGGACGCAGTGCGTCCATCCGGATCCGCCGTTCGATCGACGCCACAGCCTGTGGGTGCAGCGGCGCGCGCACCTCGAGTTTCTCTGAAACTCCTCGCCTTCAGTTCTGAGCCCTGATTCTGAAACGTCCTCATGAACGATCAGCGACGCGCAAACTACGGCTACGACGCACCCTACGCGTTGCTCGCGTTCGCCGGCGTCGCGCTGGCGGCGTCGATTGTTGCGGTCGTCACGTGGTGGACGAGCCAGCCACGACTGTTCAGACCGGCGCTCGCGTATGCGCTGTTCTTCGCCGCCAACGCCGCGAGCTTCTGGTACACGACGCGCCGCGGCAAGTTTCGAGCGTGGAGCGACATTCTCGACGGCCTCGCCTTGCACGGCGACGAGCGGGTTCTCGACATCGGATGCGGCCGCGGCGCAGTACTCACCGCGGTCGCGAAGCGGCTGACCTCCGGCCGGGTGACCGGTGTCGACCTGTGGCGAACGATCGACCAGTCGGGCAATTCGCGCGAGGCGACGCTGACCAACGCGCGCATCGAAGGCGTCGCCGACCACGTCGAGCTCGAGACTGGCGACATGCGCCGGCTCCCGTTCGCCGACGCCTCATTCGATGTCGTCGTCTCCAGCCTCGCGATTCACAACATCCCGGCGCATCAAGACCGGTCAGCCGCGGTTACCGAGGCGATGCGGGTATTGACAGCCGGCGGCCGTCTGGCGATCGCCGACATTCGATCGACGGCGCTCTACGCCCGAACGCTCGTGAGCCTCGGTGCAACCGACGTCGCACGCCGCCGTCTCGGCTGGCGATTCTGGTACGGCAATCCCTTCGCCGGCACGACGCTCGTGACCGCACGCAAACCTCGACGCTGAGGCCGTCGGTCGGCTGTTATGCTGAAGGCTTGCCCGAGCTTCCCGAAGTCGAAGCGGTTCGCCGCAGCCTCGATGCCGTGCTCACCAACGCCCGGATTGCCGACGTCGACATCCGCCGCCCGGATCTGCGCGCGCCGTTTCCGCGGCGCTTCCGCAGCCGTCTGACCGGTCAGACCGTTCGATCGCTGACGCGGCGCGCGAAGTATCTGCTCGCCTCGCTGTCGTCGGGCGAGACGCTGGTCATGCACCTCGGCATGTCGGGATCGTTCCGAATCGAGTCCCGAGGCGCGGCCGAACCGGGTCGCGCCGATGATGCGAGCGAGCCGGATCGACACGATCACGTGGTGTTTCACCTGTCGTCGGGAGCCATCGTCACATTCAACGATCCGCGACGATTCGGGGTGATGATGCTGTTGACGCGCGATCAGCTGGCCCGCCATCCGGTGCTCAGCCGACTCGGGCCCGAACCGCTGTCGCCAGACTTCGACGGCGCCGCCCTCGCGCGTGCGACTCGAGGCAAGAAGACCGCGCTCAAAGCCGCGCTGCTCGATCAGCGCATCGTCGCCGGTATCGGCAACATCTACGCGTGCGAGGCGCTTCACGTTGCCGCGCTGTCGCCGTTCCGCCAGGCGTCGACGATCGCGACGCCCGCCGGAGCGCCGCGTGCCGCCGCCGAGCGCCTCGCCGCGGCGATCAAAGGCGTGCTGCTGCGCGCCATCGACCGGACGTCGGCTCCGCGATATCGATCGACGCGATTTCGCGTCTACGATCGGGAGGGTGAGGCCTGCCCGCGGTCGGGCTGCCGCGGCATCATCAGGCGCCGAAGCCAGGCCGGGCGGTCGACGTTCTTTTGCCCGGTGTGCCAGCTGTGAACGTGCCGCGATTCGACGGACCGCGGCCGGTTCGCGGCGCGGCGGACCGGGCACAGGACGCGCGTTCACGCTGCTCGTGCTCCCGTCCGCTCGACGAGCAAGGGCGTTGCGCGGCACATGCGTGCTCGCGCTTCGCCCCCTTCGCGCTCAGTTCTGTCCCGAAAATGCGTCGCACGAAACGTTGGTGTGCCAGTTGACGAATGCGCCGGTCGGGCTGTCCTTCCACGCCCACACGTGCAGCGTGTAGAACGGTGGCAGCCCGAAGCGATTGGGGCTCTCGAAGAAATGAAACAGCTGTCCCATCAGCTCAGGCGGGCTGGCGTGCTTCGCATTCCACGCGTCCGCGAGCACGAGGTAATCGGCGCCGATCAGCCGCAGTTGCCCGTTCGGCAAGGGTTCATAAATCACGATCTCTGGATGCGTCGCGTCGAGCTCACCGTCGAGGACGAGCGGGAAGTTCACGAAGTGCATGCCCATAGCGCCGGCGTCCGGTCCGCTCACGCAGCCAAACTGCAATCCATACCCTTCCGCCTCGGCGATCCTGACGTCCTTGAAGCGCACGGTCGACTCCCGCACCACTGCGATGAGCGCGTTGGCGGCGCGCTTCTGCTCGCCCGTCGTGTCGTGCTGCTCCGTCGTCTCGTGGCTGTGGTCCCGCTGCGCGAGCACCGTAGACGGCGAGAAGACCATGAGCGCGAGCAACGCCATGGTCGCACCCTCGAGTTTCGTCGCGAGTTGTCCGACTTTCACTTTCACTACTGACCTCCTGCTGACCGAAACGAATTCCGTGATTTGCCGGACGCGCGCAGCGTCCAGCGCCTGCACTCCAGATATCGGAAACGATCCGTGAAAGACGACAAAGCGTGTGATGGCGGCCGGCCGCCTTCCGTAGTAGCCTTGCGCTCGCGCCTGGACGGCGCCGACCATTTCCGTGACTTCAGCGCTCTCAACCCTCGTCGCGTCGGCTGAGCAAGGGGACCCCGCGGCGGCCGATCAGCTGTTCTCGGCTCTGTACGACGAGCTGCACCGTATGGCGCGGCGCGAGCTGGCGAAGCGTGGCGCCGGCGTCACCATTGGCGCGACGACGCTGCTGCATGAGGCGTATCTCGACATCTCGGATCGCGATCGGGCGGCGTTTCCCGATCGCAACCGGTTCATGGGCTACGCCGCGCGGGTCATGCGCGGGCTGATCATCGATTACGCGCGGCGGCGCCAGGCACAGAAGCGCGGCGGGCAGTTCGAGATCACGTCGATCGCGACCGAAGTTGCCGAATCGGTGCCGGACGCGCAACAACTGACTCGGCTGAGCGACGCCCTGGATGAGCTGGAGTCTGCCGATGCCCGCCTCGCCCGCATCGTCGACCTCAAGTTCTTCTGCGGTTTTTCGTTCGTCGAAATCGGGGGCATGCTCGGCGTGTCCGAGCGGACCGTCCAACGCGATTGGGAAAAGGCGCGCATCTATCTTCACCGGGTTCTTCGCGCGGAGGATTTGCCGGACGCGTAATGTCGTCTTTCGCGTCCGGGTTCCGATCTCCGGATCAGAGGTGTTCTGAACGGGAGTGAGGCAACCCGGTACGTGGAATGAGCGTCATCGACCTTCAGCTCTGGCAGCGTGCCAGCCACCATCTCGACCGGGCGCTGGAACTTTCGCCGCGCGAACGCCAGGAGTGGCTCGCGGCATTGCGCGCGGAGGACCCGAATGCCGCCGCCGACGTGGCGGCGCTCCTCGCCGAACATCGCGTCCTGAGCGACGAAGGCTTCCTCGACGCCGCGGCGCCGATCGCCGCGCCGCCGCCGCCCCTTGCCGGCGTGACGGTCGGCGCCTACAGACTCATAACCCCGATCGGCCACGGCGGCATGGGCAGTGTGTGGCTCGCCGAGCGCAGCGACGGCCGATTCGAGGGCACGGCAGCCGTCAAGCTGCTGAACGCGGCACTGATCGGCCGCGCCGAGGAACGATTCAGACGCGAGGGCACCATCCTCGCGCGGCTCACGCATCCGCACATCGGCCGGCTGCTCGACGCCGGCGTCACTGATACCGGCCAGCCGTTCCTCGTTCTCGAGCACATCGACGGCCGCCATATCGATCGCTTCTGTGACGAGGAACGTCTGGGTGTCGAGGATCGCATCCGCCTGTTTCTCGATGTGCAGGCAGCGGTCTCACACGCGCACGCCAGCCTGATCGTCCACCGTGATCTGAAGCCATCGAACGTGCTGGTCACGGCGAACCGGCAGGTCAAGCTGCTCGACTTCGGAATCGCCAAGTTACTCGACCCGGACACCGACGGCGCCCACGGCGGCGTCGAAGCCGCGCTGACAATGATGACGCGCGCCGGCGATCACGCGCTCACGCCGAAATACGCGGCGCCGGAGCAGGTGACCGGCGGTCGAATCACGACGGCGACCGACGTCTACGCCCTCGGCGTTCTGCTCTTCGAGCTGTTGACCGGCCGTCATCCGACGGCGGTCGATGCCCGGTCGCCGGCGGAGTTCGTGAAAGCCGTCACCGACACCGAGCCCACGCGACTGTCGGCAGCCGTCGATTCGGTGGATCCGACGCTGTCGGCGACGCTGGCGGTCCACCGCAGCACGACTCCAGATCGTCTGCAGAAGACGTTGCGTGGCGATCTCGAGACGATCGTCGGCAAGTCGCTCAAGAAGAGCGCGTCGGAGCGCTATGCCTCGGTTGCCGAGTTCGCCGACGACCTGCGTCGGTTTCTCGAGCACGAACCGATCACCGCGCGGCCGGACGCGCTCGGGTACCGCGCCGCCAAGTTCGTTCGCCGTCATCGCCGCTTGCTCGGCGCCGGCGCCGTGGTCGTCGCGATCGTCGTCGGGCTGATCGCCTACTACACCCAGCGAGTGACGGCCGAACGCGATCGCGCGCGGCTCGAAACGGCGAAGGCGTCGAAGGTCAGCGAGCTCCTGACCGGGCTCCTCACCGGCGCCGATCCGTATCGCACGCCGGATGCGAAGGAGCCGACGGTTCAGAATCTCCTCGATCTCGGCGCCGAACGCGTCGCCCGCGAGCTGGGCGATCAGCCCGAGCTGCAGGCCGAGATGTTCACCGTCATCGGCCGGACGTATCAGCGCATGACGCTGTCGGCGAAAGCGCGGCCGCTCCTCGAGCAGGCGCTCGCGATTGGACGGCGGACGTTCGGCTCCGAACACGTGCGGGTCGCGCAGAGCCTGAACGATCTCGGCGTGCTGTATCGCGAGCAGGGCAACGTCACGGCCGCCGAACCACTGCTCGTCGAGAGCCTCGCCATCCGTCGCCGGCTGCTCGGATCGGTGGACAAGGACGTCGCCGTCACGCTGGTCGAGCTCGCCCGCGTGCTCCAGGATCGCGGGCGTTACAGCGAGGCGGAACCGCACGCCCGTGAAGCGCTGGCGATTCGCAAGAAGATCTTCGGTGACGAGCACCGCGAAACGGCAACCAGCAAGAACGAGCTCGGTCTTCTGCTCTGGCGCCGAGGTGACATCGCAGGAGCAGAGCCGTTGTTCCGCGAAAACCTCGCGACGAACCGGCGTCTGCTCGGCGCAGATCATCCGAGCACCGGATCGGCGATGGCCAACCTCGCGCTGCTCCTGATCACCAAAGAGGAGCTCCGCGATGCCGAGGCGCTGCTGCGCGAGGCGCTCGAGATCGATCGGCGCAGGTTCGGGGCATCGAACCCGGAGTACGCCTCGACGCTGAACAATCTGGCCGCTCCCGTCGAACTGCAGGGAAGGCTGGCAGAGGCGCAAGCGCTCCTCGAGGAATGTCTTCGCATCGTCGGGCCGCAATTGCCCGAGGAGCATCCACGCGTACTCGTCTACACGGCCAATCTTGCGCGCGTGCGCATCGCGCGTGGTGACGGCGCCGGGGCGGCGCCGTCGCTGCGGCGCGTGTTGAGCGTACGACAGCGGTTGTATCCGGCGGACCAGTGGCGCATCGCCCAGGCGCAAAGCCTGCTCGGAGCGGCGTTGATGGCAACGGCGCAGTACCGTGACGCCGAGCCGCTGATGCTCGCCGCCGACCACACGCTTCGCCCGGTGCCAGGCGCGCAGGCACGCGAGCGCGCCGCCAATCGATTACGGCTGGTGTCGCTCTACATCGCGTCCGGCCGCAGCGCGCAAGCCGACGCCTTCCGCTGATCCCCGACGACGCGGCGGTGTCGCCTTTTCCGCGCCGTTTCCGATTTGATGAATGGCGGGCAATGTCGTTCGTCATCTTGGGAAAAGGACAGCTGATGTTCCGCAATCATTCGGCGTATTCGTTCTTTGCCGTTGCTCAAGTCGTTCTCGCTCTCTCACTGCCGATGGCGGCTCTCGCCCAATCGGAGGGCCGCGGCCCGGACACGCCGGCGGTACCGGCGAACATCGAGGTGCCGGATGGATACGCCCTCTTCTTCAAAGCGCACGCGGTCGGATCGCAGAACTACGTCTGTCTTCCGACTGCGTCGGGTGCGTCGTGGGGATTCGTCGGGCCACAGGCGACGTTGTTCGACTCGGTGAGGGGCCAGATCCGTCAGCAGCTCACCACGCACTTCCTCAGCTCGAATCCGGCGGAGAACGGCGTTCCCCGGCCGACGTGGCAGCATTCGTTCGACAGCAGCCGTGTGTGGGGAAAAGCCATCGCATCGTCGAGCGACGTGAATTTCGTCGAGGCCGGTGCGATTCCGTGGCTGCTGCTTCAGGCAATCGGCACCGCGTCGGGACCGACGGGCGGCTTCGTGCTCACGCAGACGGCGTTCATTCACCGTGTGAACACGTCGGGAGGAATTGCGCCGGCGACCGGGTGCAGTTCGGCAAACATCGGAGCGGTCGCGCTGGTGCCATACAGCGCCGATTACCTCTTTTACCGGGCGCAGCGCGACAACTGATGTCGGGCAGGCGCGCGGGCCGGCGACCTACTCCAGCACCACGTCGAGCTCGGCGACATGCTTGGGCTCGACGATGATCTCGATCGATGTGACCTTGCCGTTGGCCACGCGGAACACGAACGCGGCGCGTGGGTGACCGTCGGGCGCCCACGCGGCGCCCGCTGCGCCGTCGATGATCGCCAGCTGCGCGCCGCGGGCGCGACCCGACAAGGCGTGCGCGACGGCAGACGCGCCAACCAGCTGTTCGGCAAGCTCGGGAGCGCCCTGGGCACGCCTCGCGGTGCTGGCGAGGATGGCGGCGCGATCGGCCCGGAGCACGACGTCGGGATCGAGCAGCGCCAGAAGCGCCTCGAAGTTGCCGCTGCGTGACGCGTCGAGAAAAGCAGAGACGACTTCACGCTGACGGATGCGATCCGCGTCAGTGGCATCGCCCGATCGCTGCACGCGGCGGCGGGCACGGCTCGCAAGCTGTCGTGCCGCGATCTCGGAGCGGCCGACGATCGGGGCGATATCGGCAAACGACACGTCGAACATGTCGTGCAGCACGAACGCGACGCGTTCGGGGGGCTCGAGTGTGTCGAGCACCAGCAGCATGGCGAGGCCGACCGCGTCGGCGAGCACCGCTTCGCGCTCCGGGTCATCCCCGTCGTCGCGAACCGCGGCAGGCGCGGAGCCGTCGTTCTCGAGCGCTTCTTCGCGCCGTGATTTCCGCGAGCGCAACATGTCCAGACAGACGCGCGCAACGATCGTCGTCATCCACCCGCCGAGATTCTCGACCACGCTGGTGTCGGCGCCGCTGATCCGCAGCCACGCGTCCTGAACCGCGTCGTCCGCCTCGCTGCGCGAGCCGAGCATCCGATACGCCACCGCTCGGAGGTGACCTCGTTTTTCTTCGAATCGTTCAGCCAGCCAGGCGTGCTCGTGATGCATCAGCTCATTCCTCCGGTCCCTGCGTGTTCCATCGGCTATGACGGATGGCGCGCCGCCGACGTGACAGGCAGGTCCGACTCTTGCCAAGCAGAATGCTGTCGGCAGCTCGGGCGGGGCTCACGGCCCGCCGCGGAACGGCCGGTGAGCCGCGGTGCGGCGGCAAGTGGTTGAGCCCGAAGGGCCAGCCCAGGATCGCCCGAGGCGCGGGTCCGCAGCCATGACCAAGGGAATCGGCAAGCCCGATTACAGAGTTCGGCGCACGACCGACAAGCCTGCACGCGCCGGCGTTCACGCCGGCAACGCGGCAACGGTCGAATTCCTGCAGCTGCTCGGCCGCGCCGTTCGCCAGTTCCACACCTACCCTGCCGGCAGCCCGCTCTGCACCGACGCGATCGACGCGTGCCATCGCGCATTCGGCGCGCTCGACATCGATCATTCGCTGACCTTCCGCGTCACCGACCACACCATCGTGCTCGGCGACGATGAGATCAGCGGCGACGCGGTGATCGAACAGGAGCTCGCGCGCCCGCTGCATCGCGCGCGCGTCTCCTCGATCGACATCGAGCGCAGCGTGTCGGCGCGAGACTGGTCGCACTTCTGCGCGACGATTGCGGCGGCGCCGCGCGCGGGGCGATCGGCGAGCCTGGCCGAGTCGCTGCTCGATCTCGGCGTGGCGGCGATCATTCCGCGCGTCACCCCGCGTCCCGAGGTGGTGGAGCTCGGCGCGCCGCCAGCTGCCGTGCGCACGCTGGTCGAGCGCGAGCGCGCCCGCCAGTCGGCTGCCACGGCCGCCGGACCCTCGCAGCATCTCTATCCGCCGGACAAAGGATGGGTGCGCATCGATCCCGCGTCGGCGGACGCCGCGATCACCTTGACGGATCTGGCCGTTCTGGTCGACGAGCCGGCCGAGCTCGCGTCGATCCTCGCACGCCTCATCGACGACGGCGACGGCGCGGAGAACAAAGCGCTGCAGCAGCGCTACGACGACGTGGTGATGCTGATTGGCGCGGTGGATCCGCGGCTCGCGCGCGTGCTGTTCGCGAAGCTCGCGCGGGCGGTGCTGAGCCTCGATGCCGACAGCCGCCGGTCGCTTCTGCGCAGCGCCATCCTGCCGAGCCTGCTCGACGGCCGCGTCGCCGGTGAAGTGGTCCTGGGCGAATTCCCCGACGTCGACCTGGCCGACGCGCTGTCGCTGCTCCTCGATCTCGAAGCCGCGGCGCCGGAGCTGCTGCCGGTGGCGCTCGACCGGCTGCGGCTGCCGAAAGAGCGTCGAGCCGCGTTGACGCCGATCATCGCCGCGAAGCTCGAGGCTCGCGGCGGCGCCGTGTCGGACGCCGAACGCCCGGTCGCGAACACCTTCGACGATCAGGCGCGCGCGCTCACGCGCGTCGAAGCGGGCGTTGCGAGAAATCTGGCGGAGTTCTCGGCCTTCGATCTGTCGATCAACGAGTCGACCGCGACGGTCCTCGCCGGCGTGCGTGACGCGGTCGCTGGAGTCGACGCGATGGACGTGCAGCTGGCATGCGCGGTCAGCCTCTCGCGCATCGAACCGAATCCTTCGGTGGTGTCCTCCGTCGTCGGCCGCGCGGTGCCGTCACTGCGCCTGCTCGTGCGCGCCCAGCGGTGGCAGGATCTCACGCGCTGGGTGGCGCGGATCGCGGACGTCGAGGCCCACGTCGATGCCTTGCGGCCGGACGCGGCGCGCGCGCTGCGCGAGTCGATGGCGTCGTTCTGCGATCGCGCGCTGGTCGGGGATTTGGCTCGGCTCTGCAGCAGCGAGCCGGGGCAGCGCTACGCTCACGCGATCGTCGCATCGCTCGGCGCGCCGGTGGTCATCGCGTGGCTCCAGGCGGTGGACGATCCCGCGGATCGTGGACGCGTGCGACCGCTGACCGGCGCGATTTGTCAGAGCGCACGTCGCGCGGCGCCGGCGATCCTCGACCGGCTGCCTGCATTCGGCCCTGACGCGGTTCGCAGCGCGCTGATGGTGCTGGGATTCGCCGGACCCGGCTACGAGAAGACGATCGCCGATCACGTCAGCGCCGACGACGAGCGGACGACACGCGAGGCGCTCAGGGCGCTGGCGCGCGCTGGAACCGAGAAGGCCGCCGCACTGATCGTCCGGCGCCTCGAAGAGGGACCGGCGATCGTTCAGCCGGCGGCGGAGGAAGCGCTGTGGCGTCTGCCTGCGCCGACCGCCCTCGCGAAGACGCGCGATCTGCTCGGCCGGCGCGATTTCATCTCGCGGTATCCACAATCGGCGGCACGGCTGCTCGAGCGTGCGGCGCAGAGCGGCGACGATCGATTCGACCCGGTGCTCGAGCAGCTGTCGACGCTGCGCTTCCACTTCTGGAGCCCCGCGCTCGCGCGCGTCGGCGCGAAAGCCCGGACCCTGCTGCAATGAATGAACGCAGCGCCGCCCTGGTCGCCGATCCGGATCGGATCCTCAAGGCCTTTGCCGCGCTGGTCACGTTGACTGGGATGTACCCGCCCGGGCATCCGCTGATTTCCGAACGCCTCCGCGACGTCCACGACGGGCTGCAGCAGCACCTGAAGAACAGCGGGTCGGTGCATCTCGACGTCATCGGCGGCGTCTTGCACGTGAACGGCGTCGCGTCCGAAACCCGGACCGAGGGGTACGGCGCCGGCTTCGACAGCCTCCACGTGGAAGCGGGGGTCCGGATCGAAGAGCTGGCGGCCGTGGCTCAGTTCCTCAGCCGCGCGAAAATCGATCCGGGCGGCGAGCCGGTGCGCGCGCTGCTCACGCAGCGTGGCGTGGAGCACGTGTCGCTCGGACGGCTGGTTCCGCTCGACACCCGCTGGCGGGCGCGCCAGTGGCCCGACCGGCCCGATCATGCGCTCGATCCCGACTACGAAGAGTCGCTCGTGCTCGCCGAGCGCGCGTTCGACCAGCTGGCCAGCGAACGCATTCTCGACGTTCGCGCCGTTGCCGACCTCGTCCGCCTGCTCATGTTCCGCGTCGTCGCCAGCCATGCGGCGCTCGCGCAGATTCTGACCGTGAAGCAGTACGAGAACCTCACCTACATCCATTCGGTGAACGTCGCGGTGCTCAGCCTGCTGATCGGCCGTCAGCTCGGCCTCGACGATCAGACGCTGCCGGTGCTGGTCGAGGCCGCGGTGCTCCACGACGTCGGCAAGACGCGGATTCCGCTCGACCTCGTCAAGAAACCGGGCGCTCTCGACAAGCGCGAGCGCAAGATGATGGAGGCGCATCCCGTTCTCGGCGCCGAGCTGTTGATGCAGGTCGAGGGCCTGCGTCCTGCGACCGCGCTGGTGGCGCTCGAACATCACCGCACGGTCCTCGGCGGCGGCTACCCCGATATCGGCGACGGCGTCGTGCCGCACATCCTCAGCCAGATCGTGTCGGTCGCCGACATCTACGAGGCGGTCACCGGCGCGCGCTCGTACCAGATGCCGACTCCGCCTGAGCGCGCGTGCCTGCTGCTCGCACGGCTGGCCGGCTCGAAGCTGAATGCGTCGATCGTCAAGGCGTTCGTCAACGCCATCAGCTTCTTCCCGATCGGCTCGCTCGTGCGCACCAGCCGCGACGAGCTGGCGATTGTGATCCGGACGAATCCGAACGACCCGCTGCATCCGATCCTGCAGCTCGTCGACGACGCGGTGCGCTGCGCGCTCGGTGAAGTGGACACCGCGCGGCGCGACGCTGACGGCGGTTATGAGCGTCACATCCTGGAGACCGTGGTTCCGGCCGGCGGCGCGCCGGACGTCAGGCGATTCGTGTCGGCGGCGTGAGCCTTACGCGCCCGGCTGGGAAAAATCGACGTGAAGCTGATAGGGAGCGACGCCGATGCTGACGGTGAATCGCCGCTCGGTGCCGCCGGCGGCACGGCGGACGACGACCTCGTGCGTGCCGAGCGTCAGGCCGACGCCGTTCAGAGGAACCTCGCCGACGCGGTTGCCGTCGATCCAGACTTCGGCCGGCTCGTTCGCGGTCACCGTGATCGTCGACGGCTGGGGCGTCACGCGAATTGGCGTTCCCTCGCCAGGTCTCACGTCGACCTGGCGCGACTCGTCGTACCCGAGCGTCTTGTTGACGAACCGAAGCATGTGCGTGCCGGGCGGCAGCATGACCTGGCCGCGGTCGTCGGGGCGCAACACCCGCGCGCCTTCCGCAACGGTGATCTCGAACGGTGAGTACACGGCGATCCAGCCCGAGAAGATCGCTTCGTCGAGCGTCACGGTCTTGTTGGCGACGACGCTGACCGTGCGGTGCACGGTTCCCGCGTCGCCGGTCAGCGCGATCTCGTGCCGTCCCGGACTCAGGTCGGTGAGCTCCAGAGGACTGGCGCCGCGCAGTCTGCCGTCGACGATGACCTGCGCGCCTGCCGGCGTCGAGGTGATGCTCAGCGTGCCGGTGGCTTTTCGCGCGGCGACTGGCGGCTCCGCCCGACGCTCCACGGCAGCGGGCTTTGCCGCCGGCCGGTCGCTCGACAGCGAGTTGAGCGCGTACGGGGCGACGACGACTGCGATGATGATGAGCGCGGCAGCGATACCGACGCCGGGAACCCACTTCGGAATCGGCACATTTCCGGTGCCGGCCGCTCTTGGCCTCGGTGGGGCTACCGGCGCCGGCGCGCGGTTCGGCGCTGCAGCGGTCTCGTGCACCGATGCGGAAATCGGCTCGATCGTCAGCGGCGGAGGCGCGACCGGCGGCGCGCGTCGTGGCGGCGGCGCGCTCGTGACTGGTGTTGGCGGAGGGTGGGTCGGCGGCTGCGCTTGCGCAGGCGGCTCCGGCTGTGATCGAGGTGGCGGCTGTGGTTCGAACTCGAATTCCCACAGCTCGTCCGGCGGCGGCGCGGCGGGGACCTCCAGCGGCTTGCTGGTCCACTTCGCGCGGCGCGCCCGGGCCCAGCTCGCAGCCGCCTCAGCCGCAGCGATCAGGTTATCGTCGTCGGAATCCGGCTTGACTGCCACGTATCCAAAACTATAGTCCCTTGCGTCCCGTCGAGATGACCGACCATCGCGCAGGGCAGCAGCTGCCCACCCGGTCGCCTGAGGCGCTCCGTCAATACCTTGCCGAGACGGCGCAACGCGAGCTCGATGAGCTCCGCGCCGAATTCGACGTGCGTCTTGCAGCGCTCGAAACCGCCTTGTCGCGCCGCGACTCCCGCACGTCACTCGAGCGCGTGGTCCTCGACCTCGCGCGCGTCGCCACCGCCGAAGCCGAGGCGGCCGCTCAACGGGCATCGGTCGAAGCTCAGATTCAGGCGCAGGTGCAGGCCGCCGCGGCTGCGGCGGAAGCCCAACGCTCGCTCGAGGCGGAACGCGCGGCGAACGCGTCGCTGCGCGAAGAGCTCGAGCGGGTGCGCGCGCGGTTCGAGTCCGAGCGCGAGAGCGTCGGCTCACTGCGCCACGACCTCCAGACGTTGAAAGCCACGCTCGAACAGGAGCGCCGCGCGGCCGCCGAGCGCGGCCGCGAGCTCGATGGCTTGCGGTCGTCGTCGCAGCGGGCGCAGGACGAGATCGCGACCCATCGTCGACGCACGACCGAGCTGACCCGCGACGTCGAGCGCGGTCGCTCGCGCCTGGCCACGCTCCAATCGGAGATCGAGGAGCTGCAATCGGCGGCGGGAGAGCATGCGCAGGCGCTCGTCACCGCCAGGGAAGCGGGCGGCGTCGAAGGACTGGCGGCACGCGACTCGGCGCTCGACGAACGGAATCACGCGATTCGCGAGCGTGATGACGCGATCCGCCATCGCGAGGCGGCGATTCGCGAGCGCGATGAAGCGATCCGGCACCGCGGCGAGGCGTTCGGGCACCGCGACGACGCGATCCGGGAGCGGCTGGAGGCGACACAGGCTGCAGAAGCTGCGATCCGCGACCGCGACGGTGCGTTCGCCGGGCGTGACGAGATCGTCAAAGCCCGCGAGGCGGCCGAAGCGCTCGTGCACGAGGTCGCCCGCGAGCGCGACGCGATTGCCGAGCGCCGCGATGAAGCCATTCACGAACGCGACGCGACGGCGAAGGCACGTGACGAAGCCATTCACGAACGGAACGCGGCTGCACAGGCGCGTGACGAAGCCATTCACGAGCGCGATGCGGCTGCGCAAGCGCATGACGAGGCCATTCACGAGCGGGACGCGGCTGCGCAGGCGCGTGACGAAGCCATTCACGAGCGGGACGCGGCTGCGCAGGTGCGTGACGAAGCCATTCACGAGCGGGACGCGGCTGCGCAGGCGCGTGACAAAGCCATTCACGAGCGCGATGCGGCTGCGCAAGCGCACGACGAGGCCGTTCGCGAACGCGACGCGGCTGCGCACGCGCGCGATGCAGCCGTCCGGGAGCGCGACACGGCTGCCCAGGCTCGCGACGAGGCGATCCGCGAGCGCGACGAGTTTGCCGAGATCGGCGACGAAGCGGCACGCGACCGCGACGCAATCGCGAAAGCCCGCGACGCAGCAACCGGCGAGCGTGACGCGTTCGCGCAGCAGCGCGATGAGGCCATCCGCGAGCGGGACACGATCGCCCAGGCGCGCGACGCGGTGATCCGTGAACGCGACGAGTACGCGCAGATCGGCGACGACGCCATCGGCGTGCGCGATGCGGCCATGCAGGCACGCGACCAGGCCGAGCGAGCGCGCGACGATGCCCAGCGGGCACGGGACGAGGCCGTGCTCGAGCGCGACGCGGCGGCCGAGGCGCGCGACGCGTCACACGCGCGCGCTCAGCAGGCGGCGGAAGAGCGCGACGCCCTGACTGCGGCGCTCGAGCAGGAGCGGTCCGCAGCGGCGCAGGCGCGGGACGAGGCCGCTCGGGCAGCGGCCGGCCTGCAGCGGGCGCGCGAGGACGCGGACGCGGCTCGCGCAGAGGCCACACGCGAGCACGAAGCGGCCGGTGCGGCGCGCGATGAATCGGCGCGCGTCAGGGACGAGGCCGACACGGCGCTGCGCAAAGGCTTCGACGATCAGCGCGACGCGATCGCGGCGGCGATCGACACGGAACGCCGGCGTACGACGACCGCGCTGTCTGCGTTCGAAGCGAAGATCGCGGAAGTCGAAGCCGCACGCGACGAGGCCGAGCGGTTGCGTCAGGACGCCGAGGGGCGCGCGGAAGCCGCGGCCGGTGAGCGCGACGAACTGACCGCGCTGCTCGAGGCGGCGAAGAAGACGGTCGGCGACATGCACGCGGCGGTGGAATCACGGCTGACAGCGATCAGCGCGGCGCGCACGCGTACGCTCGACGCGCTGAAAGAGGCCGAGCAGCGCGCCGAGGCCGCGATCCGCGAACGCGACGAGCTGGCTGCGGCCCTCCGCGACGCGAACAACGCGCCGACCGCCGATCCCGAGGCGGCTCACAAGCTCGAGGCCGCGGCCGAGCGCATCCGCGCGCTGGAGCTGCAGCTGTTCTGGCGCGATCGCGATCCGAAGGACCGTGACATCAACCTGACGCCGCTCCTGCCGACCGAGCCGGTGCAGCTGTCAGAGCTCACCGGCAAGAGTGCGACGCGGCACAATTTCAAGCCGACGATGAAGGTGAAAGTCGACAACCTGACGGCGGTCCTCGTCGATCTATCGGTGACCGGCGCACAGATCATTCTCGCGGAGCCGCCCGAAGTCGGGCGCATCGTCACGTTCACGTTGATGCTGGATCACACGCCGAGCTTCTGTCAGGCGCGGCTGCTCTGGGCGCGGCGCGAGCAGCTCGCCAAAGGAAAGCCGTACCGATTCCGCACCGGCCTGGTGTTCACCGATGCGGACGAAGCGGTGCTCGCCGCGTTCATCGAACGCTATGCGGTGAGGTAGTCGCTCAGTCGACCGCTCGATCACTTCTCACGCGGCGGCTGCCGCCGCAGCAGGGCAACGGGAGCGGCCATCGTCGTATAGCCGCGTGAGCTCTTGCCCGTCGGGACGAAGCCGAGCCGCCGGTACCAGCTGACGAGCCGTCCCGACCCGCTGTCCTGTGCTTCGAGCGTGACCCGCGCGCGGCCCATCTTCGCGGCGGCGCGCGCGGCCTCCGCGATGAGCGCCGCACCGGCGCCCTGGTGGCGGTACTCAGGCTTCACTTTCAGATTGACGACTTCAGCGGCGCCGGTGGCGGCGCGCACTTCGAGCGATCCGATCTCGGTCCCGCCCGCGGCGGCGCTGACGCGCCGCGCTGACTGCGCCGTCATCACCTGCGAGAAGCTGAGGCGAGCAGGTTCGGCGCGCCCGCCGGCTGCGGGCAGTGCGTGCCCGCCGGGCGGACGGCCGCCGGCGACGGCGCGTGGTACGGCTGGAGGCGTGCGCCTTACCTGAAACGCGGGCGGCGCCTGCGCGACGGGCAGCTTGACGGGCCGCGTGCTTGCCATGCCAGGAGGATGTGGCCGGTTCGGAACATTCGGCATCTCTCGCTCCTCGCGACGCTCACCGTTCCGTTGGTGAGGTCCGCTCGACATGATATGGTAACGCCCTCTTTCGTCCAACGGATCGTCGCGTCGCATACGTTCGGCGTCGTGTCCACGTCTGGTGTGGAGGAATCGTCGATGCCCGATTCGGCCGTTTCGCTTCCGATCGTCTCCGCGAGGTTCGGCCGTACTGCGCGCCGCGATGCGTGGTGGGTCCAGCCGATCGCCGTCTTTCTGGGCCTCTCGACGTTTGTCGTCTACTCGACGTGGGCGGCATTTCAAGGCAACCACTATACGTTCGGGCCGTATCTGTCGCCGTTCTATTCGCCGGAGCTGTTCGGACCGTCGCCACACAGCTGGTTCGGCCCCAAGCCTGCCGCGTGGCCGGCGTGGCTGCCGTTCTCACCGGCGCTCCTGATCCTGCCGATTCCGGCGCTCTTCCGGCTGACCTGCTACTACTACCGCGGCGCCTACTATAAGTCGTTCTGGGCCGATCCGCCGTCGTGCAGTGTCGGCGAGCCGCGCCACTCGTACCGCGGTGAGAATTCATTCCCGCTCGTCCTGCAGAACATCCATCGTTACATGCTGTTCCTCTCGATGTTCGTCCTCGCCATCTTGTTCTACGACGCGTGGAGCGCGATGTGGTTCGCCGATCCGGCGACCGGCGCGACGCGATTCGGGATCGGCGTCGGCACGATCGTGCTGCTGGCCAACGTCATCCTGCTGGGCGGCTATCTCTTCGGCTGCCATTCGCTGCGGCATGTTGTCGGCGGCTGTCGCGACTACCTGTCACGCGCGCCGCTCGGCGTTCGCGCCTATGAATGCGTCACGTGTCTGAACCGCCGCCACATGATCTGGGCGTGGTGCAGCCTCTTCGTCGTCGGCCTGAGTGATCTGTACGTGCGCCTGTGCTCGATGGGCGTGTTGACCGACTTCAGGATTCTCTAGTGCGTCGTGGTCGTTCATCCCCAGAGCGCCGCGGAGTCGGCCGCGAAACGGCGCACGATGCGCGATCGCGCTTCGTGGCCTTCGTAAGCACGTCGTGACGTTCGTGGTTCCGTCGATCGAAATCTGTCGACCGGCGTGAGCTGCCGGTCCGGTTGCTGAATGGAATATCAGACTCATGAACACGACGTGCTGGTGATTGGCGCCGGCGGCGCCGGCCTGAGGGCGGCGATCGAGGCGTCGGCGGCCGGCGTGTCGGTCGGTCTCGTCTGCAAGTCGCTGCTGGGCAAAGCGCACACGGTGATGGCCGAAGGCGGCATCGCGGCGGCGCTCGCCAACGTCGACGATCGCGACAGCTGGCAGGTGCATTTCGCCGACACGATGCGCGGCGGCCAGTACGTCAACAACTGGCGGATGGCGGAATTGCACGCGAAAGAAGCGCCCGATCGCGTGCGCGAGCTCGAGGCCTGGGGCGCGATGTTCGATCGCACGAAGGACGGCCGCATCCTGCAGCGCAACTTCGGCGGGCATCGCTATCCGCGTCTGGCGCATGTCGGCGATCGCACCGGCCTCGAGATGATCCGGACGCTGCAGGACCACGGCGTCCATCAGGGAATCGACGTGCACATGGAGTGCACGATCATCCGGCTGCTCGCGCACGAAGGCCGCGTCGTCGGCGCGTTCGGCTACGAGCGGGAGCGCGGACGGTTCAAGCTGTTCCGCGCCCGCGCCGTCGTGCTCGCGACCGGCGGCATCGGACGCGCCTACAAGATCACGAGCAACAGCTGGGAGTACACCGGCGACGGGCACACGCTCGCCTATGACGTCGGAGCCGAGCTGATGGACATGGAGTTCGTCCAGTTCCATCCGACCGGGATGATCTGGCCGCCGAGCGTCCGCGGGATTCTCGTCACCGAAGGGGTGCGCGGCGAAGGCGGCGTGCTGCGGAACGCCAGCGGCCGCCGATTCATGTTCGACGACATTCCCGAGAACTATCGCGCGCAGACAGCAGACAACGAAGAAGAGGGCTGGCGCTACACTCAGGGCGACAAGGCTGCGCGACGGCCGCCCGAGCTGCTGACCCGCGATCACGTCAGCCGCTGCATCGTCCGCGAGATCAAGGAAGGCCGCGGCAGTCCGCATGGCGGCGTGTTCCTCGACATCTCGTGGATCAAGGAACGGCTGCCAAACGCCGCGGAGCACATCCGCAAGAAGCTGCCGAGCATGTACCACCAGTTCAAGCAGCTCGCCGACATCGATATCACCCGCGAACCAATGGAAGTCGGTCCGACCACGCACTACGTGATGGGCGGCGTCCGGGTGGACGCGGAGACCCAGATGTCGACGGTGCCGGGGCTGTTCGCGGCGGGCGAGTGCGCGGCCGGGATCAACGGCGCGAATCGGCTCGGCGGCAACTCGCTGTCCGATCTCCTCGTGTTCGGCAAGCGCGCCGGCGAGTTCGCCGCGGCGTTCGCGAAGCAGGCGCCGACGGGCGCCATCGACGAGCCGGCCGTGGATCGTGCGGCGGCCGAAGCGCTCGCACCGTTCGAGCGCGGCGCCGGCGGCGAGGGCCCGTATCAGGTGCAGTACGCGCTGCAGGAACTGATGCAGAACCAGGTCGGCATCGTGCGGAACGACGGCGACATGCGCAAGGCGCTCGACTGTCTCGAGCGGTTCGGTGAGCGCGCCCGGCACGTCGGCGTCGGCGGACACCGCGAGTACAACCCGGGATGGCACGCGGCGCTCGACCTGCACAACCTGCTCACCGTATCGGAAGCGGTCACGCGCTCGGCGATCGAACGCCGCGAGAGCCGCGGCGGCCATTTCCGCGAGGACT
>Ga0066388_100000194_pt1 | contig 24707 bp, 19 predicted proteins | sample PanSoiMetaGPlot6_FD_64539 | JGI IMG/M metagenome (GOLD analysis project Ga0066388, IMG submission 64539) | Tropical forest soil microbial communities from Panama analyzed to predict greenhouse gas emissions - Panama Soil - Plot 6 (Hybrid Assembly) | ecosystem: Environmental > Terrestrial >...
CTTCAACTGGTTCGGCAGCCGCTACGGCATCGCGCGAGACCAACCGTTGAGCGTGCTCGAACGGCTTCTGGTCGACACCATCGTCCTCATGCTGCTCGAGCGCGCGCTCGACTCCGATGCGTACGAGACGGCCGGCGGCTCGCGCGGCCTGGCACGGCTCGACGATCGCTGTGTCGCGACGTTCGTCGCCTCAGGGCTCGACTATGGCGACACGATCGATGCCGCCGACCACGTCGAGACGCTGACCGCCGCTATCGAGGTGGTGCGCCGGCTGGCCGCGATCCGGCAGTCCACGCGGCGAGCGACGACCGCAGTCCTCATCAGCGTTCCCGATCCCGATCGGGATTCGATCATGTCGGTCAGCGACGTCGACGACTGGACGATCAGCGCGTCCGAGCTTCCCTATCCGGTCGCATCGCGATACACCGCGCACGCAGCAGCAACGCTCGACGGTCGGCGCACCTGCGTCGCGCTCAATCCGCACGGCGTCATCCACGTCTTCTCCAACGGCGTCCAGATCTTCTCGTTCGCCTACGGCCGATGGCGTCTGCGCTGTACCGGCGACAAAGCCATCGCCTGGGAGCGGGCGGTCGGAAACCGGGCGCTCGCTGATCGGGTGCTGCGCGCGGCAATGGATCTGAGCGAAGCGCGCCGCGGCGGCGTCAGTTTCGTCGTCGAGGACGGCACGATCGTGATCGAACACGACCAGGACCGCGCTCCGACGCCATCGCGCGCAGCGCCACGCCTGACGGTGAACGAGACCGGTGAGATCGCAATGGTCAGAGAGGGACGGCGGTTATGGACGCTGTGATGCGCGGCGGCGAACGCGCCACGAGAAGGGTCAGTTGATGAGTGATGCTGAAGATGACGGCGTGCCGGCGGTGCAACCGCCAATGCCGGCCCGGTGCCCGTGGTGCGGCCAGCCAGCGGTCCGGGAGCTGCGGCGGCCAGCGCCGCGCATGACCCGCTACTTCACGTGCGACCACTGCCGCCGCAGGTTCGCCGTCGATCTGCTGATACTGCCGAAGGACAGCTGATCACGGGGAGGCGGCGCGCCGCGCGCCGCGGCAGGGCTAGCTCAGGTCTTGGCGGCGCGAGCAAGGACGTAGGCGTCGCGCGACGTTTTCTCGAGGACATGACTCGACACGAGCGTGTCGAGCAGCGTCTCGCACAGCTGTGGTTCGAGCGACCACATCCGCTGCGCTTGCAGTTTTGTCAGTCGTAGCCCGGGCATCTCGAAGAATTCGGACCGAATCCTGCGAAGCCAGTCCCGGGTCACCTGCTCGTCGGCCATCTCGCAAGTCCTTTCGAGTGTGCCGCGGTACAGGGCAGGAACCGTACCTTCGGCATGTGCCCAATCGACGGGGTTTTGCGGATTGCCCGCGTCGCGTTCGGCTACACGACCGCGAGCACCTCACGCAGTCGCGAGCGATCACAGTGGACGCGGAGCGCGCGAGCCCCCGCCGCCAAGCCGTCGCAGGCGCGCGCGATCGCCGATGTGGAAAGCGCGAACGCAGCGGACAAATGTCGCGACCCGAGTGCGCGAAACGTCACACGGTCGTTTCAGCTCTCGCAACGCGTCCTACGGCAGTCGCTCGCGTCGGCCCTCGTCTCGCCGGTCGCCCGACGACCTTGCCTTACGTTCCTCCTTATTTCTGCGTCCGATCTGCTGTTCACGCCTCAGTCCTTCCGCCCGCCAGCCTTATGTTCCTGCCCTTTTTGCGCTCCTGCCTCCCGTCTCGCCTGGGGCCTGACCGGCGGCTGCAGGCTGGCATTGCTGTTGCCTTCTGCGTGACAACATGAGACGAAAAACCGATCTCCAGCCGGGCGCGGTGCCGACGATTAAGGAAACCGAGGGGAACCTCACCTACACCATCGTGCCTGCGCTTGCACGGCGCGACGAGCGGCTGGTGATTCGGTGCGACGCGTACGGCGAGGTGTGGATCTCGATTCAGCCGGCGCCGGGCGCCGAACAGTAGCCGGCGCGGGGTCATTGTCGCCGCCGGCCGCGCCCCAACGCAGATAACGCGGACAAAAGTCTGGCGTTCGGCAGACTTCCGGGGCGATTGGGGCCGATCCGGCGGGCCGAGGATTTGCTCTGGCCTTCGGCGATGACCTATCTCCTGACCCGGACAGCCGCGCAAGGCCTGCAGGCCTTCATCCCCATCGCTGTCCTGATTCTCTGGCTTCGCACAACTGGTCGGCTGTCGCTAGTGAAGGCGGTCGCCTGCGGCATCGCCGCCGCGATTCCGGCCACCATCGCTGCCGGTTATCTCTTCGCGCGAGCGCAACAGCAGGCGCGCTGGGAAGCGGCGCTGGCGACGGTTAGCGTGGCAATGGCCGCCTGGTTCGCTGCGCTCGTTTTCACGGATCGACCCGCGGCCCGCGGCGGCGCCGCCCCCAGCCGGCTCGCCTGGATCGGCGTCTCGCTGGCAACGACGATCGTCATCACGCGGCAGACGATGGAAATCTTCACGGTGCTGGCGGCGACGGGATTCGACATGCGGCTCGACGGGCCTGCGGCAATGACCCTCGTCGGCGCCCTGGCCGCACTGGTGGCGAGCGTTGCGTTGGTGACACTGGGCAGCCGCGTCGATGCGTCGAACCTGAGCCCCGCGATTCGCACCTTCTCGATCGGATTTCTGCTGCAGGTCGCGTTCTACGGTTTGCACGAAGCGGCGGAAGCGCGTCTCGTGCCCGCGAGCGCAGCGCTGCATGCCGCGACGGAGCCGTACGGACCCGACAGCGAGTTCGGCCAGAACATGAACTACGTGCTGCTGCTCCTGACGGCGGGTGCGGCCGCCTTGAGCTGGATGCGGGCGCGGTTCTCGCGCATGGTCGTCACCGCGATCGCGCCCACAGCGGTCGCGATCGGCATCGTTGCGTTCATCGCAGTGAAAATGGCCGGCGGATCCGGCCCTGCCGCCGAGGCCGCTGCGCCGGCGGCGCCGGCCGCGAATACGCCCGCGCACGGAAGCGCGGTGATCGCGTTTTCGACGCCGCCGCATCTGCTCTTCCGCCACACGCACATCGACGCCGATTACGGCCGGCTGGGCATCGCGCTGCTGGATGCAGCCGACGGTCCGCGGGCAACCGCGGATCTGTCATGCGAGCGAGTGTCGTTCGCAGTCGATCGCGGCATCTGCCTGTCCGCCGACCGCGGCGTGACCAACACGTATCGCGCGATCCTGTTCGACAAGCAGTTCAAACCGTTCGCGACCATTCCGCTCGACGGACCGCCGAGCCGCACGCGCGTCTCGGCGGACGGTCGTCTCGGCGCGGCGACCGTGTTCCTCTCGCTGCCGGGACAGCAGCACAGCTACGCGGCCACGACGTTCTCGACGAAAACCATCCTCCTCGACTTGCGCGATGGCCGGGTCATCGCCGACCTCGAGCAGTTCACGGCGTTCCGCGACGGCCGGAAATTCCACGCCGCCGACTTCAACTACTGGGGCGTCACGTTCGCATCCGACCACAACACGTTCTACGCGACGCTCAGGACTGCAGGCACCGCCTACCTGGTGCGCGGCGACATCGCGAAGCGGCAGTTCAGCGTGCTGCGCGACGGCGTCGAGTGTCCTTCGCTGTCGCCTGACGGCCGCACGATCGTGTTCAAGAAAAAAGTGGATCCGCGGCCCGACGGCTGGCACTACTACGCGCTCGACGTCGCGACGCTGAAGGAGCGGCCGACGGCGGCGACCACGTTCGTCGACGACCAGGCCGAGTGGATCGACAACGAGCACGTGCTCTACGCGCTGCCGCACCTGGGCTCGGCCGACATCTACGTGGCGCGCACGGACGGCTCCGAGCGGTCGCGTCTGTTCATGCACGACGCGCAGTCGCCGATCGTCGTGCGATAGGCGCCGACTGGTCAGGCAAAGGTCGGGGAGAGTCAGACAGGTCGGGCGGGTCGGAAATGGCCGTAGCGCGAAGGTTTTAGCCGGGGCGTACGGCAGTCGTCACGGGAACAGGAACGAACGCCGCCACTGACCGTCGTGCCGCTCGAACACCACGCGATCGTGGAGGCGGTGCGGATCGCGGGTCCAGAACTCGATCCGATCGGGCACGACGCGGTATCCGCTCCAGAACGGCGGCCGGGTCACGGGCGCGTCCTCCGCGAACGTCGCCGCCGCCTCGCGCACGCGGGCGTCGAGTGCGGCGCGCGATTCGAGCGTCTCGCTCTGCGCCGACGCCCACGCGCCGATTTGAAATTCGCGCGGCCGCGTGGCGAAGTACGTGTCGGCGTCGATATCGGCCACCCGCTCGACGCGCCCCTCGATGCGCACCTGCGTCTCCGGCGGCCAATAGAACGTGAGCGCCGCGAGCGGATTCGCCGCGAGCGCACGTGCCTTCCGGCTGCCGAGGTTCGTGAAGAACACGAACCCGCGCGCGTCCGCCTGCTTCAGCAGCACGTAGCGGCCCGACGGCCGCCCGTCGGCGTCCACCGTCGACAGGACCATCGCATCGGGCTCCGGCAGGACCGTCGCCGCGCGCGCGTACAGCGCGCAGAAGTATTCAATCGGATCGATCGGCGCGTCGTCTGTCATTCCTTGTACGTGTAAGTGATCGAGAGCCGCAACGCAACCCTGACGTCGTGCGTCGGCCGATCACAGGCGCGCCGCCAGCGAGAGGCGGGCTATCGCGGGGGCGTTGTCAACAGGCCGGCGGCCAGACGGTCGTCTTCGCCACGCCGCCGCTGACACGAGCGTACTGCCCTTCGAGCGTACGTTCGAGAAAGCCTTCGACAACGAGGGATTCGAGCGCGGAGCGCGCGTGCTGCCTGGCGATGTGGAACGAGGCCGCCACCTGCTCCACCGACGCGTGAAGATCGGGAACCGAGATGAACTCGTGCCGAATACGCAGCGTGTCCTGATCGATGGGTTCAGCGAGCGTAATCATCGGAAGTCACCTCGAAGTAAAAGGTCAAACCCCTTCCGTGGCCGTCGCCGAGCTGTCAGTTTAACACCGTCCTTATGGCGGCGTCATGTGAAATTCCAGGCCGTCGGGGTTGCCGGCGCGGCCGATCACCGTGGCTGGAAGTAATCTGGCAGCCCGGAGCGCGTCGCTCGCAGGATCTCGATGACCGCGCGGCGATCGGCGGCCGACAGCCTGGCGTAGCGCCGATCGTTGTCCTCACCTGACAATACGCGCCACAGGCGCGCATAAATCCGCTCGCGAGCGAGGGCGGGTAACCCGTCGAACGCCTCGCTGTAGATCAGATAGCTGCACGGATACCGCATCAACCGGCTCGACAAATCGAGCTGGCGGAGCGAGCGCCCGGCGGCATCGCGAGGGCCGGCCGAGGCGAACTTCCCCGCGAAGCCCGAAGTCCCTGCGATCGGCGACGCGAGCGGCGCTTCGTCCACGAACAGGAAGTAGTCCACCAGGTCCCGAATCGCGTCGTCCACGCGATCCAGCGGCCTCTTCTCGGCGAGCGCGACGCGCGTCTCCCAGCCGACCCAGGTCAGAAGATTCGTCGCGTGGGTCTGGTGATTGAGGACCATCAGCGCGGCGATGTCACTGTATGGGGACGGGTAGGTCGCGGCGGACGCGAGCCGGCCCGCCATCGAGTCGAACGTCGGCGTCGGCGGCGCGGGTGTCGTCAGCGTGGCCTTGGGCCTGATCACCGGCAGGTTGCCCATATGCCGCGTCGGCACCAGCCGTCCTGTCACGTACCAACCGCCCCAGCGGTCGGCGACCGGCGTTCGATGATCGACGACGACACCGTCGGCGTAGGCGTTGGGATCGTCGGACATGGGGAACGTGCTGAGCGTGATGAAGCCCGGTACCGCGAGCGTGTCCCATGTGAGGTGACACAGGAGGCAGCTCACGTCGCGTCGCGGCTGCGGCTTCGCGGTCGCCTGTTGCGAGAGCGTGTAGAAGACGACGCCCTGCTGCGCGTCGTGCGCGGCGATCTCGAGCAGATCGGTGCCGGGGACCCAGCCCACCGCGACCGTGTCGTTGAAATAGATCGCTCGCGGGTGCGACGGGTTGATATGGCGGGCCTGATTGCTGGTTTCAGAGAACACGAGCACCTGCGACTCGACCCCGATATGCAAGGCGTCCAGCAGCGCCGGCAGGTAGCCGCGGCTCGCGTCGCGGTCGAAGTCGAGACGCGCCTGGCCGGCGGCCAACGCGTCGGACAGCCGACGGACGGGATTCGCCCCTTCGTGCGCGGCATACGCAATCGCGGGATGTTCGCGCGACGCCGAAAACGCGTCGCGGCGCTGCGCTGTGAGCCCGGTGACGGCGCCGAGCCCGACGACGAGCGCGGCTGCGCCCGTAACCGACGTTCGACCCACGGTTCGATGGTACTTCACGGCCGCTCGACCCACCTCCTCCGCCAGGAACACGCAACCGAGAACCGAGCGCTCTGGAACTTTTGAACTCTCGAACCTTTGAAGTTCGTCCGAGTCGGCTATACTCCGCCGTCTATGTGGCAGCACAACTACCACCCCATCGGTGGAAGCCTGGCAGCGTCGACGGTCGCAGCGGCCGTGCCGATCGTCGTGCTGTTCCTGATGCTTGGCGTGCTGCGCAAGCCGGCCTGGATGTCGGCGATGGCGGCGCTGGTCTCGGCGCTCGTCGTCGCGCTCGCGGTCTACGGCATGCCGGCGCAGCTCGCCGTGATCTCGATCCTGTACGGCGCCGCCTACGGGCTGTTCCCGATCGCGTGGATCGTTTTCAGCTCCATCATGCTCTACCGCCTGGCGGTGGATACCGGCAAGTTCGAGATCATCAAGGACTCGGTCGGCAGCCTGACCGACGACCGCCGGCTGCAGGCGCTGTTCATCGCCTTCTCGTTCGGCGCGTTCATCGAAGGCGCCGCCGGCTTCGGCGCGCCGGTCGCGGTGTCCGGCGCGATGCTCGCCGGGCTCGGCTTCGATCCGTTCTTCGCCGCCGGGATGTGCCTGCTCGCCAACACCGCGCCGGTCGCCTTCGGATCGATCGGCATCCCCATCGTCACGCTGGCCAACGTCACCGGCCTGCCGTCGATGGCGCTGAGCGCGATGGTCGGGCGCCTCTGCGCGATCATCTCGGTGATCATCCCGGCGTACTTGATCGTGGTGATGGCCGGTCCGGCGCGAGCGCTCGAGGTGCTGCCGGCGATCATCGCGTGCGGACTGTCATTCGCCGGCATGCAGTTCTTCGCCTCGAACTTCATCGGACCCGACCTCACCGACATTCTGAGCTCGCTGACGTGCATCATCGTCATGGTCGCGGTGCTGAAGTTGTGGCGGCCGGCGCGCATCATGCGCCTCGAAGGCGATCACCCTGCCGCGAGAACGCCCGGACGCTATTCGGGCGCCCAGGTCTTTACCGCGTGGTCGCCGTATCTCCTGCTCGTCGTTTTCGTTCTCGCGGTCGGCGCGCCGTCGATCAAGAACGCGATCGACGTGCGGACGCACGCGATGCTGCCGTCGATGCTGCCGAAGAGCCCGACGGTGATGAACGGGCTGTTCGTCCCAGGCCTGCACAACGCCATCACGCGCATCCCGCCGGTGACGCCGACCGCGTCGCCGTACGCGGCGGTGTTCACGTTCAACTGGCTGACCGCGTCGGGCACGGCGTGCTTCCTCGCCACGCTCGCGGCCGCGGCGTTCCTGCGCGTCGGCCCGTCGCGGCTCGCCGGCATTTACGTGGCCACGTTCAAGCAACTGAAGTTCGCCATCCTGACGATCGCCTCGATGCTCGGGCTCGCGTATCTGATGAACTACTCGGGCATGACCTCGACGCTCGGACTCGAGCTCGCCGCAACCGGCGCCGCCTTCCCCTTCTTCGGCGCCGTCGTCGGATGGCTCGGCGTGTTCCTCACCGGCAGCGACACGTCGGCCAACGCGCTGTTCGGCAACCTGCAGGTGGTGACTGCGAACGCGCTCTCGCTGAATCCGGTGCTGATGGCGTCGGTGAATTCAGCGGCCGGCGTGATGGGCAAGATGATCTCGGTGCAGAGCATCGCCGTCGCCGTCGCCGCGACGGGGATGACAGCGGCCGACGAGAGTCGCCTGTTCCGCTTCACGATCAAGCACAGCGTGCTGCTGATGGTGGCGATGGGCGTCGTCGCGCTGCTGTTCGCCTATGCGTTCCCGGGCGCAGTACCGTCTCCGAAGTAGCGCAGAGGCCCATGGGCTGTGATCCGCTCCGATTTATCCCGTACGCCCGCACTCGGGTGGGGCTGGCGCCGGATCTCTGAACGTGTTGGGGACGCTCGAACAGTCTGCCGATGCCTAGAGACGCTGGCGCCGACGACGAGGTGCGCCTCGACGTATGGCTCGACATCGCGTGTCTCTTCCGCACCCGTTCTGAGGCGCAGAAGGCGTGCCGCAGCGGCAAGATCGACGTGAACGGACAACCGGCGAAGCCAAACCGCCGGATGCGCGCCGGCGACGAGATTCTGATTGGAAGACCGTTCGGGCGGAAGCAGCGTGTGCGCGTGATCACGTTCGCGGCGCAGCACGTGCCGAAAGCGGACGCGCGGCTGCTCTATGAGGATTTGACGCCGCCGCCGACGCCGGAAGAGATCGAAGCACGGCGCCTGGACCGGATATTCCGCGCGGCGACGACCCCGCCGCACGCGCCGGACAAACGGGAACGTCGCGCGCTGAGAAAGCTGAAGGGGAAGGTCTGATCGGGAGCCGGAACCCGAACGCGGTGTATCGGCCGCGTTCGAATCCCGGACAGTCGACTTACTCGGGTCTGTTGCCGATGTCAGCGCCGGTGGCGCCGGTGCCGGTTCGATAGTTGCGCGTACCGCCCGTCTCCGTGCCCAGACCGCCGCTCACACCTTCGGTGACGTCACGCGAGCCCGAGTGTTCCGTGTGGTCGTGCCGTGAACCGCCCTCCATCGACTCGATATCTTCATGATCAGGGCCTGCGGACGGCGTATAGGCACTGCGGTCGTTCTTGGCATGCTCTGTCGGGCTGATGTCGCCGAGTATTCCAGATCGGATCGGGTCCTTTGCCATCATTCGCCTCCTCGATGAGGAGTTCGCAAGAGACGTACCGATACGCGTAACAGTTCAGCCACGCTCCACGCCTGCGCGATGCACCCACGTGCGGTGTACGGCGCCTCGGCGTCGAAGACCTCGCTCACCGACCCGATGCACGCCTCATCGAGGTGCGGGACAAACCCGTCGAGCGCGTGCCTCGCGCCCTCGCGATCCTCGGGATACACCTTCAACCACGCGTCGATGAACGGACCGACCAGCCATCCCCACACCGTGCCCTGGTGGTACGCCCCGTCGCGCGTCCGAAGATCGCCGAAGTAGCGCGGTTTGTACTCAGGGTCACCGGGCGCGAGCGAGCGCAGACCCACCGGCGTGAGCAGGCGATCGCGCACCATGCTCATCACCGGGACCCATCGGTCGCGTGCGAGCACCGGATGCGGCAGCGCGATCGCCAGCACCTGATTCGGGCGGCACTTCCGATCGTTGCCGCCATCCTCCATGTCGACGACGTCGAAGAGGTAGCCACCGTCCGGGTACCAGAACCGTTCGTTGAACGTCTGCGCCACGCGCGCCGCTCGTGCGCCATAGACCGACGGATCGTCGCCGTGATCGGCCGCCCAGCCTTCCATCAGTTTCAGCGCGTTGTACCAGAGCGCGTTGATCTCGACCGCCTTGCCGCGGCGCGGCGTCACCACCCAGTCGTCGACTTTGGCATCCATCCACGTGAGCTGATACCCGCGCGCGCCTTGGGCAAGCAGGCCGTCCTGTTCGTCGACGTGAATCCCGAAGCGCGTCCCGCGGACGTGCGCCTCGATGATCGATTTCAGCGTCGGATAGAGGATGGACAGCGTCAGCGTATCGCTCGTGTAGTCGAGGTATCGCTGGATCGCGTGGAAGAACCACAGCGTCGCGTCGGCGGTGTGATAGAGCCCTTCGCGTTCCCCCTCGGGGAACATGTTCGGGATCAGGCCGTCGCGGACGTAATGCGCGAACGTGCGGAGGATGTATCCCGCCTCCAGGTGGCGGCCGGTCACCAGTGTCAGCCCTTCGAGGCTGATCATCGTGTCGCGGCCCCAGTCGGTGAACCAGTGATAGCCGGCGATCACCGTCCGCACTTCATCGCCGTACGCGTGCGCCCGCGCGACTTCTTCGAGACGCCCGGCCGGCGTGACGATGAACTGATCGGCCGTGAGTACGAGCTCCGCCGGCACGCCCTCGCGTGCCTCCGGTGCCGCGTGCGCGACCAGCCGCCGGCGTCTGCCGCGCTCGGCGGCCAGCGCCTGCGTCGGCTCGAGCACCGCCATCATCTCGGGCGTCTCGGTGGACGCGACGAGCGTCGCCGCTTGCGACTTCGACACGGCAAATCGGAAGTAGCCCGGGCTCCAGAGCGCGCCGCGCGCCTGATAGCCGCGGCTCTCTTCGACCGGATACTGCACGTTCTCGATCAGACGGCTCTTCAGAATGAAGGTGACGTCGGCGGCCGACAGTTTGAAACGCAGCGGCGGCAGCACGCTCTCGGACAGACAGATCTCGTAGAGATCGCGGACCGCGCGGAACTCGTAGCCCTTCGCGAGCGGCTCGCTCACCGGGAGCTCCTGCGGTCGGAAGTTCACCGACGGCCGAAGCGCGAGCTCGACGCGATCGGCGCCCGACATGAGCTCGTACATCACGTACACGGCGTTCTGCATGTGCGGCAGAAAGATCCGCTTCTCGATGACGACTCCCTCGACGTCGTACCGCCACACCGGCAGCCCGGCCTCGAGTCTGAATTCGGCCAGGTAGCCCGTGCCGCGCGCGTCGGGCGCATCGCCGGAGCGTTCGCGGCCGCCGATTTCGGCTTCGCGGCCGTCTGCCAGCGTGAGTTGCTCGGCGATGGTGCTCAGCATCACGATTCGGCCGAGGGGTACCGGCAGCGCCGCGATCAACAGGCCGTGATATCGGCGCGTGATCACGCCGGACACGGTGCCCGATGCATAACCGCCGAGCCCGTTCGAGACGAGGAACTCGCGCGTGACGAGCGCCTCAGGATCGTTGTTGGTGGGCGGCCATGGGACGCGGCGAATCGGTTCAGTCATTTCGTCTCGCCACTGACCGCGTCGAACAGATTGCGCCGGGTGGGTTCACGCGGTGCGGCGGCGGACCACGACCGACGGACGATCGATCTTCGGTGCCGGGGCGAGCACGAGTGCTGACTCCGCCGCGAGCTGCCAGCGATCGTCGAGCCGCGTGTCTGGCGTACCGCTGCCGCCATAGGTCGGATCTTCGCTCGACCAGCGCACGACCCAGTCGTGCCCGGCTGGCGGTGCGAGCAGGGGTTCCGCAAACGACCGGCGCGCGAAATCCGGACCGATGTTCACGACCACCAGTCGATCGTCGAGGTAGCCCGGCGTGAAGAAGCGCAGCGCGAAAGTGAACAACCCGAGCACCGCACCATCCATGCCGCCGGGCATCTGCGCCCGGAACGCCGCGTCCTCGCGGCGCATCCGCAGCAGATCGATGTGCAGCGCGTAGGTGGCCGCATGTGTACGGCGCTCGCTGAAATCGAGCCTGCAGCGCTCGAACGTCTCGCGTTCGCCAGGATCGGCGAGCACGTCACCGCGGCGCTCCAGATCCGCAATGCTCGGAAACTGCCGGAGGAATTCGCCGCGGCCTTTCCGTACCGCTTCAGCGAGATCGGGCTCGAAGTCGGCAAAGTACAGAAACGGCGCGGACGCCGCGAACTCCTGCCCCTGAAAGAGCATCGGCGTGCCAGGCATCAGCAGAAACAACGCGGTCATCGCGCGCCAGCGACTGGGGCTCGACAACTCGTGGCCGCGCAGTCCGCGGGCCGAGTTGGCGACCTGGTCGTGATTCTGAAGGAACGTGACGAACGCCGACGGCTGAAGTCCCCAGCACGGGGTGCCGCGCGATCGGCGCTGCCAGTCGTAGTGCTGACCCTGAAACAAGTAGCCATACTTGGCCGCCGAGATGAACTCCTGCGGCTCGCCGCGAGTGTCGCTGTAGTACGCCTCCGCGCGTCCGGTGAGCGCGACCATCGCGCTGTGATGAAAGTCGTCGTTCCAGAGGCCGTCGAGGCCGTAGCCCCCGTCGCTCAGCGGCCGGACGATCCTCGCGTCCTGCGGTTCATTTTCCGCGACGATGACCGTCGCGCGCCCGCCGGCCGTTTCGCGCACGCGCGACCCGATCGCAGCGAGCACGTGTTCGGGCGAGTGGTCGTGAATCTGCTGTGTGGCGTCGAGCCGCAAGCCGTCCAGATGAAACTCGTCGATCCAGTATCCGGCGTTGGCGATGAAGTATTCACGCACCGGTCCGGCGTCGGGGCCGTCGAAGTTGATGGCGTCGCCCCACTCGTTCTCGTAGCGGTCCGTGAAATACGACAGCGAGAACAAACGCAGGTAGTTGCCGACCGGGCCAAAGTGGTTGTAGACGACGTCGAGGATGACGGCGATGCCGCAGTTGTGTGCGGTGTTGACGAACGCGCGGAAGTCGTCGGGTCTGCCGTACAGATGTGACGGCGCGTACAGATCGACGCCGTCATAGCCCCACCCGAACCGGCCCTCGAATTCGGCGACCGGCATCACCTCGATGAGCGTCACGCCGATGCGGGCGAGCTCGCGCAGCTCGTTCGCCGCGGCCGCGAACGTGCCTTCGGGGGTGAACGTCCCGACGTGCATCTCGTACGCGACCTGCCCACGAATCGCGGCGCCCGCCCACGCGGTGTCGCTCCAGTGAAACACCCGAGGATCGACGATCTCTGACGGTCCATGAGGCCCTTGCGGCTGAAAGCGGGACGCAGGATCCGGATAGAGCTTGTCGTCATCGTCGAGCGCGAACTGGTACGTGTCGCCCGCGGTTGCGGCGACCTCGCCGCTGAAGTAGCCGCCGGCGTCGGGCCAGAGCGGCGTGGAGGTGCCGCGACAGACGACTTGCACGCGATGCGGGCGCGGCGCCCAGACGCGGACATGCGTGCGCCCGTCGCCGCTCGGCTCGGCGCCGATGGGGAGTCGCCTGTGGACGGCTGAGGCGGTCGGAGCGATCGAGGAGCGCGGCGCGAGTCGGTCGGCCATGAACGTCGCTGCGTCTGGTGTCGGACTGGTGTCAGACTGGTGTCGGACTGGTGTCAGACTCCTTGAGACCAGCCGCTGCAGGATCGATGCCGGCGGACCTCAGCCGGTGACCGCCTGTTGATCGAGTACGGTCCGCACTTTTCGTGCAAAAGCTTCGGGCGTGAACGGCTTCTGCAGGAACGCCGTGCCCGGTGTCAGATCGCGATGCATGACCGCGTGATCCGTGTATCCGGACATGAACAGCACTTTCATCTTCGGGCGGACCTCGGTAAGCCGCTCGACGAGATCGCGCCCACCGAGATGCGGCATCACCAGGTCCGTGACCATCAGATGGATGTCGTCGGGATGACGCTCCGCCACGCGCAGGGCGTCCACGCCGTGCCGTGCTTCGAGGACGATATAGCCGTGGCGGCGGAGCACCTCGCGGGCCAGCGCGCGGACGGCGTCCTCGTCCTCGACGAGCAGGACCGTCTCCCAGCCGTGCATCGCGTCGCTGGACCGGCGACCGGCATTCTGCTCATCGGACACGGCAGTTCGTGTCTGCGCCGGCGGGAAGTACACCTTGAAGACCGTCCCGTGAGTCGGCTCGCTGTACACCCAGATGTAGCCGCCGCTCTGCTTGACCATCCCGTACACGGTTGCCAGACCGAGCCCGCTGCCCTTCCCCTGCTCTTTCGTCGTGAAGAACGGCTCGAAGACACGGGCCCGCGTGTCGGCGTCCATGCCCTGACCGGTATCGCCGACGGCGAGCATCACGTAGCGCGCCGCTTTCATCGGCACGTGCGCCTGCACGAAGCTCTCGTCGAGGTCGACGTTCGCGGTCTCGATCGTCAGCCGACCGCCGGACGGCATGGCATCCCGGGCGTTGACCGCGAGGTTGACGAGCACCTGCTCGATTGACGCCGGATCGACCCGCACGGTCATCAGATTCTGCGCGAGCGCGGTGATCAGCTCGACGTCTTCGCTGATGAGGCGGCGCAGCAGCTTTTCGAGCTGCTGGACGATGACGTTGATGTCGATGATCTGCGGCTGCAGCATCTGTCGGCGGCTGAACGCGAGCAGCTGCCGGGTGAGCGACGCCGCGCGTTCACCGGCGGTGTGGATCTCGTCGAGGTCGGCGCGCAGCGGATTCTCGGCGGGCATGTCGTCGCGCATCAGATTGCAGTAGCCGAGAATCGCAGTCAGCAGGTTGTTGAAGTCGTGCGCGATGCCGCCGGCGAGCTGACCGACCGCTTCCATCTTCTGCGCCTGCCGCAGCTGATCCTCGAGCTTGCGCCGGTCGGTGATGTCGCGTGCGTTGACGACGATCGCCGCAACCGACGGATCCGACAGGCGGTTGACCGCCACGCTCTCGATCTCGCGCCAGCTGCCATCGGCGTGCTGCAGCCGAATGTCCTGGTGAAGCGGTTTGGCCGGACTCCGCAGCACGTCGGTGAGGCGGACCGACATGGTGTCGCGATCGTCGGGGTGAAGGAAATCGAAAATCGATCCGCCGAGCATCTCGTCGGAGCCCCAGCCGAGATGCCGCGACGAGGATGGCGAGACGTAGCTGACGCGGCCTTCGGCGTCGAGCAGCAGCAGTGCATCGGAGCTGTTCTCGACCAGCGCGCGGAACCGCTCTTCACTCGCCCGCAGCGCCGCTTCCGCCTGCCGCCGCTGGCGTTCGCCGACCCGCAGCGCGAGCGCGAACCGGACGGCGCGCTCCAGCCCTTCAATCGTCAGTGTGCCCTTGCTGAGGTAATCGGCGGCGCCGGCTTTCATCGCTTCAACCGCGACGTCCTCGGCGCCGTGTCCGGTCAGCACGATCACCGACGTGTCGATGCCGCGCTGCTTCAGCTCACGCAACAGCTCGAGGCCGTCGCGCGATCCGAGCATGTAATCGACGACCGCGAGGTCGAACGGCGCCGGTGCGGTGAGCGTGGCGAGCGCTTCGTCGTACGACGCAGCGATCTTGATCTCGGCGTGCGGCCAGGCGCCGCTGGCGCGCAGAAACTCCGTCACCATCTCCGCGTGCTCGATCGCATCGTCGACCACGAGCAGGCGAATCATGACGGCAGGCCAACCACCTGCAGAAACGGCTGCGAACGCACAAACCGCACCGAGAGCGGGCGCGGACCTTCAGCTGCTTCGAGTTTCTTCGTGCGCTTCGTGGTGCCGCAGATCTTTGCGGCCTTTGTGGGTGTTGCGTTCTCCGCGATCTCTGCGGTGCTGCGGTTGATCGTGACGCGGGTGCAGCGATTCATGGTGGTTAGCGTCGCCGTCCGAACAGACCCGCAATCCGGCCGCCGAGCCCGCGGAAGAACCCCTCGATCGCGCGGGCGGCACGCTGCTTCAGCGTGCCCTGGTGGATCGGGCACAGCTGCGACGGCACCGTGTCGCCGTCCTTGAAGTATTCAGTGTACGTCGGACATCCTTCGACCGGCTGCACGTAGGACACACTGCACAGTTCTTCACCGTGCACGTCGCTCGGGACCGCGTACTCCCGTGCGGGCAGCTCGCGGGCGACGCGCTTCATGAAGTCAGCCCAGATCGGCAGCGCGACGCGGGCGCCGTAGGCATCGCGGCCGATCGAGGCCGGCTGATCGAATCCGACCCACACGCCGGCCACGACCGACGACGAGTAGCCGACGAACCAGGCGTCGCGGTAATCGTCGGTCGTTCCCGTTTTGCCTGCGACCGGTCCACGGACGCCCAGGGCGCGCGCCGGCGTGCCGGTGCCCCGCTCGATCACGTCGCGGAGCATGCTCGTCATCTGAAACGCGACTGCGGGACTGAGCACCTGTTCGCGCTCGACCGGACGATCGAGGACCTGCCGTCCACCGGAGTCGTAGACGCTGATGATGCCCCGAGGGTGCGCGAACTGCCCGCCGCCTGGAAACACAGTGTACGCGCTCGTGAGGTCGAGCGGCGACACCACGCCGGTGCCGAGCGCCAGCGACGGCACGTCGGGCAGGTCATTCAATCCGGCGTCGCTCGCGAGCCGGAGTACCGCCCGTGTGCCCACCCGCTGCTGCAGATCGGCGGCCGCAGGATTGTTCGATTCGAGGAGCGCCGCGCGCAACGTGAGCGTGTCGGGCTGATCGGGCTCCGCGCTGCGCGGATGCCACTCGGGATCGTCAGGCGCCCGCACGTGGGTGAGGTTGTTGAGCACCGATACCGGCGAGTAGCCCTTCGCGAGCGCGGCCGCATACACGAACGGCTTGAACGCAGAACCGGGCTGCCGACGACTGCGCACGGCACGGTTGTAGGTACTGCGCGCGTAGCTCGCGCCGCCGACCATCGCGAGGATGTCGCCGGTCGAGGGATCGATCGCGACCAGCGCCGCCTCGAGGCCGGGGCGCCGCAACCGCGCGAGCCCGCCGGCGACGCTCTGCTCTGCCGCGTCCTGAATCGACGGCAGGAACGCCGTGTGCACCTGCCAGTCCGGCGGGTTGTCGCCGCCGAACTCGCTGCGGAACTGCTGCCGCAGGAACTCTTTCGCAAATCCGGCGCGCGCGTCGCTCGGCTGACGGTACGGTTGAATGCGCGGCCGGACACGCCGCGCGCCCGCTTCCTGGTCGCGCGTGATCAGTCCCTGATCGCGCATCAGCGTCAGCACCACGTGGCTGCGCTCGAGCGCGCCGTCGTAGTTCGTCCAGGGCGACAGCGCGGACGGCGCCCGGATCAGGCCCGCGATGAACGCTGCTTCCGGCAGCGTCACCTGGCTCGCCGGCTTTCGAAACAGATGCTGCGCCATCGTCTCGACGCCGTACACGCCGGCGCTCAGGTAGATGCGGTTCAGATAGAACTCGAGGATCTGTTTCTTGGTGAGCTGCGCTTCGATGAGAAACGCGAGGCCCGCTTCCTTCACCTTGCGGCCATAGGTCTTGACGTTGGACAGAAACAGCGTCCGGGCCAGCTGCTGGGTCAGCGTGCTCGCGCCCTCGGCGCGGCCGCGCAGCCGGACGTCGCGCACCACGGCGCGCGCCAGCCCGATCGGATCGACGCCGGGATGGTGATAGAAACGCCGGTCCTCGACGGCGACGACGGCGTGCTGCAGATCGAGCGAAATGTCGTCGAGCGAGACATCGTGCCGCTGCTCCTCGAGCCTGAACCACGGCTGGCCGTCGGCGCCATAGAAGACCGTGTCTCCGATTCCCCGCGTCAACCGATGGACCGCGACCGCGTAGCGCGACAGCCACACGGCCGAGACGACGGTTGCGGTCATCAGGCCCAGCAGGAGCGCCAAGGCGATCCAGTCGGTCGCGCGGCGAGGCCGAAACAGATTCAGGAGCGTTCCCCTTTCCGTTCAGACATCAGCGCGTACGCCAGCGCGACGCCGAAGATGACGACGATGAGGCCGAGCGACAGCCATTTCGGGATCGTGAACGCCACATAGCCTTCGCCATGCAGATACTCGACCAACAGTTTGAACCCGACCCACGCGATGATGACGAACGCGCCGTCGACGAGCAGCGGATAGCGCTCGACGAGCGCGAGCAGCTGGCCGATGACGAGGCGCATCATCACGATCCCGAGGATGCCGCCGGCGAGGATCACCCACGTCTTCGGCGACATGGCGACGGCGACAAGGATGGAATCGATGGCGAACACGATGTCCGTCAGTTCGACCTTCAGGACCGTCGCCCAGAACGCTGACAGCCCCATCCACGGCCGGGCGGGCGGCGCCGCCCGACGTTCCTCCGCCGTCTGGCCGCCGCCGAAGTGGCGGATCACCAGATACATCAGATAGAGCGCGCCGACGAGCTTCACCCAGCCGAGCCGAATGAGATAGACCGCGAGCAGTGTCGCGATGGTCCGGAACGTGAACGCCCCGATGATGCCGTAGCGAAGCGCCTTCCGCTGCTGCCGCTTCGGCAGCCCGAGGACGAGCACCGCGAGCACCATCGCGTTGTCGGCGCTGAGCAGTCCTTCGAGGGCGACGAGCAGGGCGATGGTGAGGAAGTCCGATCCCTGGATCACAGATCCTCAGAATACTACCGGCCAAGTTGACACGACTCGTATCAATGTCTACACTTGGATTGGCGCAAGGTGCGCGAGTGTGGGCATGGCAGTGGAACACGAGCTCTTTTTTATCAGCGTGGCCGCCCGGATGCTGGGCATGCATCCGCAGACGCTGCGCAAGTACGAGCGGCTCGGCCTCGTGCAGCCGTCGCGCACGATCGGCAGCATGCGACTGTATTCGCGCGAGGAACTGGAGCGGTTGAAGCTCATCAAGCGTCTCGTGGACGACGGAGGCATCAACCTGGCCGGTGTCCAGCGGCTGCTCGAGATCGCCGAGATCGTGCAGCGGCTGCGACCGCTCATGCGGGACGACGCGTTGTCGGCGCGCGAATCGCGCCGCCGTCTCACCCAGGAACTCGACCAACTGAGCCGAATGCTGGGATTCGACTGATGGAATTCAAGGACTACTACTCCACGCTCGGCGTGTCGAAGACCGCGAGCGAGAAAGAAGTCAAGCAGGCGTTCCGGAAGCTGGCGCGCAAGCACCACCCGGACGTGAATCCCGGCGACAAGTCGGCGGAGACGCGCTTCAAGGAGATCAACGAGGCCTACGAAGTGCTCGGCGATCCCGCCAAGCGGAAGAAGTACGACGAGCTCGGCGCGAACTGGCGCGCCTACGAGCAGGCGGGCGCGCGGCCAGGCGGCGGCTTCGATCCGAGTCAGTTCAGCGGCGGCGGCTGGAACGTGCACTTCGGCGGCGGCGGCACCGGCGGCGAAGGCGGCTACCGGACGGTGACGCCGGAGGAAATGAACGAGATGTTCGGAGACGACAGCCCGTTCTCCGACTTCTTCCAGACGTTTTTCGGCGGCGCCGGAGCGGGCGACGCGCGAAGTCGAGGCAATCGCGGAACGCGGGGGCGCGCGGCGAGCGCCCGTCAGGGCCGCGACATCGAGCAGGAGATCGAACTGCCGCTCGAGGACGTCTATCTGGGCACCACCCGCCGCTTTTCGATCCAACACGATGGTCAGACGCGGACGGTGGATGTCCGGATCCCGGCCGGCGTCGGCGACGGATCGCGCGTGCGCGTCGCCGGTGAAGGCGAACCGGGGTCCGGCGGCGGCCACGCGGGCGATCTCTACCTGCGAATCCGCACGACCCCGAACCCGCAGTTCGAGCGCAAAGGTCGCGATCTCTACACGCGCGTGCCGATCCCGCTGACGACCGCCGTGCTCGGCGGCGAAGCCGACGTCCGCACGCTCGGCGGCAAGTCGCTGCGCCTGAAGATTCCGCCGACGACGCAGCAGGCGCAAGTGTTCCGGCTGAAGGGGCACGGCATGCCCGCAGCCGGAAAGCAGAACGAGCACGGCGATCTGTACGCGACGGTCGACGTACAGCTGCCGCGCGAATTGAACGCTGAGCAGCGCAAACACTTCGAGGCGCTGCAGAAACTCGAGAAGGGCGCGACTCACTCGGCCGCATAGGAGCCGCCACGAAGGCCCGGCGCACGAAGCGATCGTCGTGTCCAGAACTGCTTCGTGTCCTCGCGGCGTCGTGGCTGATCGAAGACGATGAATATCGCTAAGTACACGGAAAAGGCCCGCGAGGCGGTCGCCGCCGCGATCGAGCTCGCGCAGCACGCCAACAACCCGCAGCTCGAGCCCGAACATCTGCTCGTCGCGCTCGTCGAGCAGCGCGACGGGATCGTCCCGGAGCTGATCCGCAAGGTGAACGGCGACCCGACCGCCGTCGCCCGCAACGGGCGCGAGCTGCTGAAGAAGATCTCACAGGCCTACGGCGGCGCCCAGCCCGGGATGTCGCCGCGCCTGAAGACCGTCACCGATCAGGCACAGGCGGAAGCGGACCGGCTGAAGGACGAGTTCGTCAGCACCGAGCATCTGTTGATCGCGATCGCGGACGAGACCGGGCGATCGCCGTCGGCCCAGCTGCTGAAGCAGGCCGGCGTGACCCGCGACACGATTCTGCAAGCGCTCACCAGCGTTCGCGGTTCGCAGCGGGTTACGAGCGAAAACCCCGAGAGCACGTATCAGGCGCTCGAGCGCTACGGCCGCGATCTCACCGAACTGGCGCGCAAGGGCAAGCTCGATCCGGTGATCGGCCGTGACGAGGAGATCCGCCGCGTCGTGCAGGTGCTGTCCCGCCGCACCAAGAACAACCCGGTGCTCATCGGCGAACCCGGCGTCGGCAAGACCGCCATCGTCGAGGGGCTGGCCGGCCGGATCGTCCGCGGCGATGTGCCCGAGGGATTGAAGAACAAGCGGATTGTCGCACTCGACATGGGCTCGCTGGTCGCGGGTGCGAAGTACCGCGGGGAATTCGAAGAGCGCCTGAAAGCCGTGCTCAAGGAGATCACCGACTCGCAGGGTCAGGTCATCCTCTTCATCGACGAGCTGCATACCGTCGTCGGCGCCGGAGCCTCAGAGGGCTCGATGGATGCGTCGAACATGCTGAAGCCGATGCTGGCCCGCGGTGAGCTGCATACGGTCGGCGCGACGACTCTGGACGAATACCGGAAGTACATCGAGAAGGATGCCGCGCTCGAACGGCGCTTCCAGCAGGTGCTGGTCGACGAGCCGACGGTCGAGGACACGATCAGCATCCTGCGCGGGCTGCGCGAGCGCTACGAGATTCATCACGGCGTCCGGATCAAGGACGCGGCCCTGGTGGCGGCCGCCGTCCTGTCGCATCGCTACATCGCCGATCGCTTCCTGCCGGACAAGGCGATCGATCTGGTCGACGAAGCGGCGGCGCGGCTCCGCATGGAGATCGACTCGATGCCGGCCGAGCTCGACGAGCTCGAGCGGCGGATCATGCAGCTCGAGATCGAGCGTGAGGCGCTGCGCAAGGAGAGTGACAAGTCGTCGCGCGAGCGGCTCGAGCGCCTCGAGAAGGAGCTCGCCGATCTGAAGGAAGAACGCGGCGGTCTGGCCGCGCACTGGCAGCAGGAGAAAGATGCCATCCAGTCGATTCGCACGCTGAAGGAAGAACAGGAGGGCCTGCGCGGGGCGATCGAGCGCGCGCAGCGCGAAGGCGACTACCAGAAAGCGTCGGAGCTGCAGTACGGCCGCGTGCCGAAGCTGGAGCAGGACATCCGCGAGCAGGAAGCGAAGCTCGGCGAGCTGCAGAAGGACAAGCGGATGCTCAAGGAGGAAGTCGACGAAGAAGACATCGCCGAAGTGGTCAGCAAGTGGACGCACATCCCCGTCAGCCGCCTGATGGAGGGTGAAATCCAGAAGCTGATTCACATGGAAGAGCGGCTGCACAAGCGCGTGATCGGGCAGGACGAAGCCATCAACGCGGTCGCAAACGCGATCCGCAGGGCGCGCGCCGGGCTGCAGGATCCGAACCGCCCGCTCGGCACGTTCCTGTTCCTCGGTCCGACCGGCGTCGGCAAGACCGAGCTCGCTCGGGCGCTCGCCGAGTTCCTGTTCGACGACGAACAGGCCATGGTGCGCATCGACATGTCCGAGTACCAGGAAAAGCACACGGTCTCGCGCATGATCGGAGCGCCGCCGGGGTACGTCGGCTATGAGGAGGCCGGCCAGCTGACCGAGGCAGTTCGCCGCCGTCCCTACGCAGTGATCCTGTTCGATGAGGTCGAAAAGGCGCATGCTGAGGTCCTGAACGTGCTGCTGCAGCTGCTCGACGACGGGCGCCTCACCGACGGCAAGGGACGGACGGTCGACTTCCGCAACACCGTGGTGATCATGACGTCCAACCTCGGCAGTGCATTCATTACCGAACGTACGTTGGCCGAAGGCGGTACGATTGACGAGGGGACGCGGCGCCAGGTGATGGACGCGCTGCGGGAACATTTCCGGCCGGAGTTCCTGAACCGGATTGACGAGATCATCTTCTTCCACTCGCTCGGCCGCGGGCACATGAAGCAGATCATCGACATCCAAATCGCCGGGCTGACCAAGCGGCTCGAAGAGCGCAAGATCCACGTCGTGCTCGGCGACGCGGCCAAGGAACAGCTGGTGCAGGAAGGGTACGATCCGGCGTACGGCGCACGTCCGCTCAAGCGAACGATCCAGCGCCGGCTCCTCGATCCGCTCGCACTGCGCGTGCTCGAGGGAGACTTCGTCGAGGGTGATACTGTCGTCGTGGGCGGCGGCCGCGACGGCCTGACGTTCGAAAAGCAGGAGACGGTGCGAGCGTGACTGCAGGCCAGACAGGGCGGAAGGGTCAGTCGGGCCGGGTTTGTCGCGCCGACGCGCGCCCGGCCAGAGGCGAACGAAGGCGGATGGGCCGGACCTGATGGCCTCACAACGTCCGACGAATCCACGGTTCAACCCGCGCGGTGGCGACCGCCGCGGTCAGCGGCCGCTGACGACGCGGCAGTCGTCGCCCCTCTGGTACGGCCTCGCCTTCCTGATTCTGCTCGGCGTCGCGCAGATGTACTACCTGACGCCCGGCGGCCGTCAGATTCCGTACTCCGAGTTCAAGTCGCTGCTGCGGAACGGCCAGGTCGCCGAGGTGTCGATCGCCGACCAGGCGATTCGCGGCACGCTCAAGTCGGAAATCACCGCGAGCGACGGCAAGCCGAGCAAGCAGTTCTCGACGACGCGCGTCGAAGATCCGAAGCTCACGGAGGAGCTCGAATCCAAGGGAGTCAAGTACACCGGCGAGGTCGTCAATCACTGGCTGCCCGATCTGCTCGGCTGGATCATCCCGCTCGTGTTTCTGGTCGGGATCTGGGGCTTCTTCTTCCGGCGCATGTCGGGGGCCGAAGGCGGCGTGATGTCGTTCGCCCGGAGCCGCGCAAAGATCTACGCCGACGATGAAGTGAAGGTGCGCTTCACCGACGTGGCGGGCGTCGAGGAAGCGAAGGACGAGCTGAAAGAGATCGTCGAGTTCCTGAAGACGCCGAAGAAGTACACCAACCTCGGCGGACGGATTCCAAAGGGCGTGCTGCTCGTCGGTCCGCCGGGAACGGGCAAGACGCTGCTCGCGCGCGCGGTCGCCGGCGAGGCGCACGTGCCGTTCTTCAGCCTGAGCGGCTCGGAGTTCGTCGAGATGTTCGTCGGCGTCGGCGCCGCGAGGATCCGTGATCTGTTCCAGCAGGCGGAAGCCAAGGCGCCCTGCATCGTGTTCATCGACGAGCTCGACGCGCTCGGCAAAGTGCGCGTGCAGAGCCCGCTCGGCAGCCACGAGGAGCGCGAGCAGACGCTCAACCAGCTGCTCGCCGAGATGGACGGCTTCGACTCGCGCAAGGGCGTGATCATCATGGGCGCGACGAACCGGCCCGAGGTCCTCGATCCGGCGCTGCTCCGCCCTGGCCGTTTCGATCGCCAGGTACTCGTCGACAAGCCCGACGTCAAGGGACGCGAGGAGATTCTCCGGATTCACACCAAGGGCGTGAAGATCGCGCAGGACGTCGAGCTGAAAGTGGTCGCGGCGCGGACGGCCGGCTTTGCCGGCGCGGATCTCGCGAACCTGGTGAACGAGGCGGCGCTGCTGGCGGCGCGCAACGACAAGACCGCGGTCACCATGAAGGACTTCGACGCGGCAATCGATCGGCTGATCGCCGGCCTCGAGAAAAAGCGGGTGATGAGCACCAAGGAGCGGGAAATCGTCGCCTACCACGAGTCGGGCCACGCGATTGTCGCCAGCGTCCTGCCCGGCCTCGATCCGGTGCACAAGATCTCGATCGTGCAGCGCGGGTTCGGCGCGCTCGGCTACACGATGCAGCTGCCGCTCGAGGATCGCTACCTGATGACCCGCGGCGATCTGTACAGCCAGCTCGCCGTCCTGCTCGGCGGGCGGACGGCTGAAGAGATCGCGCTCGGCGAGATTTCCACCGGCGCGCAGAACGACTTGCAGCGCGCCACCGATATCGCGCGCGCGATGGTCACCGAGTTCGGGATGAGCGACGAGCTGGGCGCGATCAACTACGACGGCAACAAGCGCGCGAAGTTCCTCGACATCCCGATGCCGCAGGAGCGGGGAATCTACGCCGAGGAAACGGCGCAGAAGATCGACGCGGAGATCAAGCGTATCCTCACCGACGCGCACAACAAGGCGCGCGAGATTCTCACCACCTATCGCGGCAAACTGGAGTCTGTGACCCGCCGGCTGCTCGACATCGAGGTCATGGAAGGCGAAGAGCTCAGACGGCTCCTGGGGACGGAGACGCCGCCGAACGTCAGCGTCGACGCGGTCCCGCTCCCGCCGACCGGCCCGTAGCGCGAAGCCTCAGTCGAGCGTCGTGCGCTCCGCGGCCGCCCTGCCGCCTCATACTCCTGTCTCCGGCATCGCGTCGGCTCGCGCGCTGGACGCTGGTGACCACTGCGTGAACGCGATCGCGACACCGAGCGTCTGGACAACGACGACCAGGAGCACGCAGCCGGTCCACCCCGCCGCCCGCCAGACCGCCGAGGGCAGCGCGCCACCGGTACTGCCGCCTGCGTAGTAGAACGTCGAGTACATCCCCACGGCGAGCGCGCGGCTGCTCCGGGTGACCGCGCCGATGTAGCTGCTCGTCGTCGCCTGCGCGATGAAGACGCCGGTCGAGCACAGCGCCAGTCCGGCGACGATGCCGACGAGCGAATGCGTCAGCGTCAACAGCGCGCCGGCGGCCCCGATGCCCATGGCCGATGCGATGCCGGCGCGGTGACCGTTCATGTCGATCCACCAGCCGGCGAACGGCGTGACGACCGCCCCGAGGACGTAGACGACGTACAGCCAGCCGATCGCGACCGTGCTGAGGCTGTACGGCGGCGCCGC
>Ga0066388_100000195_pt1 | contig 24658 bp, 16 predicted proteins | sample PanSoiMetaGPlot6_FD_64539 | JGI IMG/M metagenome (GOLD analysis project Ga0066388, IMG submission 64539) | Tropical forest soil microbial communities from Panama analyzed to predict greenhouse gas emissions - Panama Soil - Plot 6 (Hybrid Assembly) | ecosystem: Environmental > Terrestrial >...
AATTTACCAGCAGGCTCCCGGGCAGTACCAGGGGCAGGTTTACCAGCAGGGCAGCTACGCGCCCGGATATGGCGGCCAAGCTGGCTATGGGCAGCCTGGCGCTTATCCGCCAGCGCAGGCCGGCTATGGGCAGGGATACGCTCCGCCTGGCGCCTACGCTCCGCTGCAGGGTCAGTCCGGGCAGAGCGGGGGATACCCTCCAGCAGGCACGTTCTTGCAAGGGCGGGTTTCGGTTGTCGGTGCTGGCACACACTTCCGGGCGTCGCTCCGGAATACGCTTGATTCCGGGGCGAGCCAGCCCGGCGAGGAGATCCAGGCGACGCTCAGCCAGCCGCTGTATGCTAACGGGGTGGAAGTGGTGCCGGCTGGGAGCAAGATCAACGGTTCGGTCACCAATGTGGTCTCAGCCAAACACTTTCAATTCGGGGCGAACGGGCGGATTGACATTCGCTTCACGTCGATTCAGACACCGGACGGTCGAACCTTCCCGCTGTCGGCCAGCGTCGATACGAACCAGCTATCGCTCACGGGCGGCACCACCGGCGGCCGCGTCGGCAAGGGCCTGCTTGCTACCGGTGGTGGTGCTCTGGGTGGGGCTGGACTGGGCACCGGTCTGGGTGCGATCGTGGGAGCAACCTCCCGGGGACAGGTGGGTCGGGCCACCGGTATGGGTGCTGTCTTTGGTACCGCACTTGGTGCGGGCGTCGGCGCCGTCGGAGCAGCATACCGCAAGGGCTCGGAGGTGAAGATCCCGGCCGGCACCGCCTTGCCGATTACGCTCGATGAGTCTCTCCAAGTCTCCGGCGGACCGCCGCCAGTGCAGCAGCCTTATGGTGGCGGGTACCCGCCACCGGTACAGCAGCCTTACGGCGGCGGCTACACGCCACCGGCCCAGCAGCCTTATGGCAGCGGCTACACGCCAGCAGCGCAACCACCACAGGGCGGCTATTACCCGCAGTAATCAGTCACCGCCATAGCGGCGATTCCGACCGGCAAAATCGGCGATAGCCCGCTCAAACTCCGCCGGGCTGAAATCCGGCCAGAGCACCGGAGTAACGTACAGCTCCGAATAGGCAGCCTGCCAGAGAAGGTAGTTTGATAGTCTCATCTCGCCGCCGGTGCGGATGATCAGATCAGGGTCCGGGATTTGGCCGGTATAAAGCCGGGAGCTTATCAACTCCTCGTCAATCTGGTCCGCTGCCAGCCGTCCGGCCAGCACCTCCCGGGCGATCATCCGCACAGCCTCCGTCATTTCCAGCCTGGCTCCATAGTTGATAGCCACCTGCAGCGCCAGTCCCTGATTCTTGCTGGTGCGCTCCACGGCCTGAGCAAAGGAGCGGCGCAAGGCAGCCGGCATGGAGGCAAGCTCGCCAATGAAACGGAGGCGAACGCCGTTGTCGGAGAGCTCATCAAGCTCATCGCGGACCACGGCAGCAAACAGCTCGATCAGGTAGTCAACCTCTTCCTTAGAACGATTCCAGTTTTCGCTGGAGAAGGCATATACGGTCAGATACTTCAAGCTGTGGGCGCCGACATATTTGACCAGCTCCTTCAGCGTCTTTACCCCGGCCTGGTGCCCCAACAGGCGCGGCAGCCCCCTCAGGTCGGCCCAGCGGCGATTGCCATCCATTATGATCGCCACGTGCTCCAGCGGGAACGCTTGAGAACGCTCCATTTTCTGGATTTGAGACTTTGTGCGCCGTGTCTTGATCAACTGGGGACCGATCCTTTTCCGGGCCTGGATGTCCGGACTTGCCGCTCTAGCCTGCCCTTAAAGAGCGAATTGAACCGGCCATCCAGCATAACTTGCTGGCCGGGCCCCGGTGGGTCGGGCATCGCTATCTTCTAATACTAGCTCTTGACAGGCAGCCATATTCTGATCGGCAATAAACGCCCCGATTGAACCATCCTCTGACTGCCGCCAATTCAAGCTTGTAAACTTGTACATATAGCTCCCGCTAGACCAACCGCGCCTTTAGGCAGGGATCATGGCTATCTTCCGTCCAACTTATCTGATTGAAGGTGACGTAACCGATATAGACCTGGATCAACTTTATGCCGATGGCATTCGCGGATTGATTTTCGATCTCGACAGCACACTTCTGGCACCACGCACCGGCCACCTGACCGAAGACGTGGAGCGCTGGGTCCAGAAAGCACGCACCCAGTTCCAGGTAGCGATCGTCAGCAACAACAAACGCGAAGCGTATATCGAATTGGCCAGAAAGATATTCGATATGCCCACGATCGGCCGTGCAGCAAAACCGCGTCGCCGAGCGTTCCTGCAAGCGCTGGATTTTCTTCAGTTAAAAGCTTCGGAAGTGGCGGTGATCGGCGACCGCCCGCTCACCGACATCTGGGGCGGCCAGCGCGCTGGGATGAAAACGGTGCTCGTCTGGCCGCTCAAAAGCATGAACGAACCTGGTTGGGTGACTTTCTTCAGAAAGTTGGAGCGTCGTCTGATCAGATCTTAGGCTAATATAGTGCCTGAGGTCATGAAACCGCCTTTGGGTTTTCATAACCAGCTGCGGTGCCCAGGTGATCGGGCACAGAGAAAGAGCTGCCCCGCCGGTGGGATGATGCGACGAATCACGACGATAGCCGCAATCGCTTTTCTCCTTGCGCAACCGGCAACCGCTCAGCCGAAAAAACGGCTATCGATTTCCCTTGCGCCTTTATCGTCCCTGCAGCACACACCACCGCCGGTATCAGGTGGATCACCGGCAGCGGGGCGGGGCGATCTGAGAAATTTAGCAGGCTCCACCTACCCGACAAGCCACTATCAGAAGGGCATGTACCTCCGGCAGAAGGGGGAGATCGAGGCGGCTCTCGTCGAGTTCTTGAAGGCCACCCAGGAGAACCCGACGCTAGTAAAAGCGTTTTACGAGCAGGCCCTGATCTTTCGCGACCGTGGTTATTTTAAGCTGGCTGAGTCCTCCCTCCAGCAAGCGCTTGCGGTTAAGCCTGACTACCAGCAAGCCCGTGTACTGCTGGCGGCAGTTCGTCTGGAGCTGGGCAACATTGGTGGAGCGGTCCAGGAGCTGAGCCGCTCACTTGGCATCGGTGTCGGCGCTAATCCACAGCCTCCAGAGCCTGCAGGCTCGCCAGCCGGTGGCGGCGCTGAACCAGCCTCCCGCTTGGAGACGCCACCATCGGTCTTGCAGATGCTGCACAGCCTCCTGCCGGAGCCGCAGGAGCCGGAGCCAGCCGCTCCGCAGCCGGCCCGGTCCGCGGGTCAGCCAGATGAGGCTCAAGCTCCAGCCAGCTTGCCAGGGCGCAGCGTTGGCCAGGAAACCGACAGGGCGAACGCCCAGCCCGAACCGCCTGCGCTCGGTCTCGAGCCAGCCGCTGGAGCTGACGGCCCGCAAGCCGCATTCCAGTCTTCTCAAGCGGCAGCCGAAAGCCGGACTGAAGCAGCCCGTCCGTTTGGCGAAATATTGCCAGCTGAGCGGCGCCCCAGCCAGCCGGGAAGCGGCGCTGGCAGCGACCTGGCGAGCAGGCTCCTGACGCCGCTCAATAGTTTGAAGGCTGCCTTACTGAAGCCGGCTCAACTGATCGCCGGTGCCGGTATGCACTTCAGCCTGCCCAACCCGTTCTCGTTTCTCAAGAGCGATGCCGAGGCCGGCAGAAAACCGGGCGGGGAACCGGGGCAGCGCTCCAGGGCCGTCAAGGAGGATTTGCTTGCCGCAGGAGCTGATCCGCAGACAGCGGCGCCTCCGGAGCTGCCGCTGAACGAGCCGCCGCCCCAGCCGGAGGGCGATCAGGCGGCAAACCCGGAGCAGCGGTCCAGCGAGCTGCCGGCGGAGCCAGCGGCGGCGATCAGCCGCCGGCTGGCGAACGTCTTGAGGCGCGGAGGCAACGAGGGCCGAAGGTCCTGGAGCGCTGCCGACCTGACCACCGCTGTCCGGGCCGCCGGGCAATCGGCGCCAAAAGCAGAAGCCGGCTCACCGCCGATTACCATGGTGGTGCGCCAGCCACCAGCCGAGCACACGAGGCCAGCCGAAGGGACGGTCGGGCAGCCAGCCAGTCCAGATTCGCCAAGACTAAACACAGCATTGCCGGCACCGATCATGTGCCCGGTGCCGGCCCATGAAGAGCCACCGCTAGAGCAGTCCTCGACGCAAACGGCAAGCGCCCCACCTTCGCCCATAGCCTGGCTGAGCTTCCTCACCCCGCCCGTTTCCGGGAAGGCAGCGCCACCGGCACCGGCGCCAGCCGCAGGCAGCCAGCCTGATTTCCCAGCGCTCAGGTCGGGCAGCTCAACTGTTGCGGCCGGCCCTGAAATATCGCAGGTCCCCGCTTCAAACCAGCCGGTCACTGCAGCGCTGTCCTCGACTGACGCCGGAAACACGCCGGTCCCCAGCGCCGACGTCTCCGGGTCGGTCGAGCCAACGTCAGCACCGCTGCCCAGTACGGTCTCTCGCAGAGCATCGTTGCCCGAGTCCCGGCCGGTCGCCGTGGTGGCATCCTCCGCCATCCCGTCCCCGACGCCAGCAGCTCCAGCCAGGCCGCCGGCTCTACCAGTGCCCACCCCGAGCGCGCCGGCAAAGCACCCTGCCTCAGGAGTGCGGCTGCCAGTTGTGCACATTCGCTGGCCATCCCTCTCCGTTAACTGGCCCACCCAGCCGGCACCGCCGCCGGCGGTCGTCAGCAGAGCTCAGGCGGCTCCCGCCCCTAAGCAGTTGGCACAGGTTGTCAATCGGCCAGCACCTCTGCCTTCTGCCCCGACGGCGTCTCCCCTTCCGTTAGCGGCAGCCCCGACCCCGTCCACCGGGCTGCCGGGGCTATCAGCACGATCGCAAGCCTCTCCTGTTGCCAGCCTGCCAGCGGCTGCAGCTGGCCACTTTACCGCCGCCGCTCCATCGCCAGCCGAGCTGCTGGCACCGCAGGTGGTGTCAAACCCAGCTGCGCCGGCTCCATCACCTTCGCTTGTTGTCCGTTCGCCTTCGGCCTCGGCTCCGCCACCGTCGGCGATCGACAGGGCTCGCTGCCTGCCGCAGTCGTGGCCGACGGCGGTGGTGGCGTCAGGATCAGCACCGCTGCCCACACCGTCTTGTCCGATTGCCAAGCCGCTTCCGCCGGCACCGCAGCCCAAAGCGCCGGCGAAGGCAGCCGCCACGCCGCTGGCTTTGCCGACCCTCTCTATTCAGCTGCCGTCTGTCTCTGTGGAGTGGCCTGAGGCACCACTGCCGGTGCCCGGCAAGCCAACTCGGCCCCGGTCTGCCCCCGCCCCCTCGCGGGCAGCTGTCAGCGGGTCACCGCCGGCACCGCCGCCGCTGGCCCGGATCGCTCAACAGATAGTCTCAACCTTCGCTCCGTCGCCGTCAGCCCCGGTCCAGCCGGCGGCAGGCAGCGGGCAATCGGCCCGGATCGTGGTCCCCTCACCGTCGGTACCGCCAGCTGTGACCACGCTTTCCGCCCCGGCTCCCACGATGGCCCTGGGCTCCCAGTATGAGCCATCGCCAACGGTGCCCAGCGCTGCGCCGTCCCAGGCCCCGCTGCCATCGACACTGGCCACTCAACGGTCGCTGCCTCAGTCATGGCCGACCGCCGTGGTGGCACCGCCGGCGGTCGCCTCTGGAGCCGAGCCGCTCCCCAGCGCAAAAGTGAAGCTTCAATTTACCCCGGACAGAGCCGAGGGCCCGGCGCCTCAAGCCCAGGCGTCGCCGCTGGCGGCGGCCAGCCTGACGCCATCAGCCAGCACGGCCCAAGCGGCAACCTGGCCAGGCGGGCAGGGCAGGACCGGCCCGGATTCCGGCCAGCAGGCATTCAGCAAGCAGCTCTTGCCGGGCTCACAAAGCCGCTTGCTGGCCCTGGCTCACGGCAATCAGCTGGCTAACGGTCCGACCAGGCAGTCCCCGGCTCTTCAGAGCCAGGACTCTGACCCCTGGACAGCAAAACTAAAGGACTTGCAGCAACACGGCACGGCCAACCTCAAAAACGGCGAGGCTTTCATGTTCTCAGAGCAGACCGGCGAAGCAGTGCTCTTTCTGCCGGACGGCCAGACGATCAGGCGTAAAATTGCTCCTTCCCAGGACGCAGAGGCGGTCGCTCGTTTGCGCCGGCCTGACATATTCGTGCCCCAGGATCTGCAGTACAATCTGTCGCTTCTGGCCAAGCTCCTGCCCAGGCAGGATAACAAGTCAGCGGCAGGGCCGCCACCACAAAACAACAACTTCACGGTCAACGATCTGCTCAACCAGTCCCAGGGGTTTTTGGGCTGGCTAAAGCAGCTGATGAAATTCTGAGCGGCGGTTCCCCAGGCAGATTGCCGGGACAAAGAGATTTTTTTGCCGGCCTGGCAAAAAATCCGCTGAACTGTGTACACACTGGTGGAAACGTTGGCTCTGGGCTTTCACAGTTGACCGTCACCGCTGCGCGGATGCTTGCAGGATCCGAACCGGCCGCCGGGGCGGTCATAAGAGCAGCTTAAATTTGGCGAGGGATGAGAAATGGAAAACGAAGGCGCCGACCTGGAAGTAAGGAAGATTGAGGAGCTAAAGCACAATCACGGTGCTCAGCAAGCCTATGCAGCTCTCAAGAAAGACTTCGACGACTTTGCCAGCACACACAGCGCTGATCAGGTAAAGGCATATTGGGACAAGGTCAGCGGTTCGTTGAGCCAGGACAAGGTGCTGCCGGATCTGGCCATAGCCTGGGGTGAGGTGAACCGGGAGAAGATCGCCCGTGACGGCAGCATAACCAGGTACGATCTGAAAACCGTGCCCCGCTTCGCCGATTCGAGCGCTCTGGACAAGCGCCTGTCTGAAGCTCTGCTCAACCAGTTTGACAAGGTCAGGGATGAGAGCACCGACATAGAGGGCAGCGTCTTTACAGGCTTTCACGAAAAGGATGCGATCAGCAAAGATGACCTCAAGGAGCGCCTGGAGAGCATCGAGAACGACAGGAAGAAGCAAGTTGCAGCGGAGAAGGCGCAGTCCGAGTCCAGAACCTGGATAAAGCCGCTGGTTGAAACCAGGGATGGCGACTTTTCGCACAGCCTGTTCTCAGTCTTGGATCCTCAGAAAAACGGCCACTTCGATAACATCGTCAGCAAGAGTGACCTGGAGGAATTTCTTAAGCAGTACGAGATTCTCGACAAGACCGGCTCTCGGGGCGGGGCGTTCACCCCCGAGAACAAGCGGTTTGTGGAGAAGCTGGCCAAGGAGTGGGATTCCGAGTCCGTGAGACAGCTGCGCGAAAAACGTCCCTGGCACCTGGGTGACGACTGGGACTCAGTGGGCGGTCAGTTCCCCGGGAGCGCGGTTACGTACGGGAACATCAGCATCAAGAGCCTGACGGCAGCTGGAGGATTCAGCGGTATAGGCGAAATGTTGCGCTCTTACCTGCCCGCCCCGGAGACCAGCGCACCGGCCGTTGACCAGCCGCAAAAGCTCGCCGCTGGCGATCGGGCTGACAATCAAAAGAGCGCCGACAGCAATCAAGCGCCAGCGCTTAAGCCTGATGCCCTGCCCCAGACAAGCAGCAATCAGCCTGATGCTGAGAAGCCGGCTGCCGGTGAGATCATCGCCTCAAAGTCAATCGCCGACAGGGCTGCTGTCAAAGCCGAACAGCTTCAAGCTGACAGCCAGCTCGACAGGCTGCCTAAAGAGGCAAGAGTGCACCGCTCAGAAAACGGCGGTCTCTACGATCTGGCCCGTAACGCACTGACGGCAAGAGCACGGTTGACCGGTGAAGCTACGGACCGGGATGCGGTATTTCACGAGCTGAACCGAATCATGGTGCTCAACGGCTTTCCAGCTGCCCACCTGGAGGGAAAGAGCCACATCAGCTCGGCTGATCTTCCCTCCGCCTGGAGCGAGATTAGCCTCGGACAAGACTTCAGACTTTACGAAAAGGATAAGCTGGCAGCCTACCAAAAGCCTTTAGGTGAGAGGTCGGCAGCTCCTCATCGTGCGGCAGCCAGCGTACCGGCAGTGGGCGAGTATTATACCTGGTGACCGCTGAAGCGGCGTTTAGCGCGGCAAGTTGAGACCGGCTCAAAAGCTCACACGGCCGTGAGCTGCCGGGAATGGCGCTCCAGCTTCTCCAGGAACCAGCGGTTGAACTGCCCGGGCTGATCATCCATACAATTGTGCCCGGCCCACTCAAAGATGCGCAGGCTGGAGTTCGGCATGCTTCGCTGAATTCTCTCCACATAAATGTACGGTGCCACCACATCAAATCGACCAACGGCAAGGTGTACTGGACACGCTAGCTTCGGCGGGTGATCGACAAAATTCACCTCTGCAAAATGCTCGACTATCTGCTCGAGGCTGTGGCGCTCGGTCTCAATCAGCAATCGCTCGCGATAAGGCAAACTCCTGTGCAGAAGCGTGCCCCGCAGCATCTCAAAAGGAGCACACAGAACCAGACTGAACAAGGTCGAGACAAGACGGGGTACACGACCAGGAAGCGATACCGCGAGGATCTGCTCAAAAAGCTGCGGCTGCTGCTGGGCGAGTGAGATAGCGATGATGGCGCCGAGCGAGTGGCCGACAAACACCGCCGGAAAACGCACCGGGCAGCCCTCAAGTGTATCCAGGAGGTCCTGGATATGAACGTTGATGTCCGTCAGCTCCCCGGGCTCATCGGTCAGTCCGTGGCCCCGCAACTCGGGCAGGAAAGAGCGGTAGCCCCTGGCGGACAGGATGTCGATTTGCGGCTTCCATATGCTGTGATCGGCGCCGGTGCCGTGAATGAGTACGACATCAGGCTTGCCCTGATCAGAGCCTTCTGCCTCACCAAACTGCTGGACCTCTAAACGCACCGGCTTCCCCTTTATCTTTGTGCTCAGACCAATCATGACAGGACCGCCACCGCTAAGAGCGGCTGACCAACAGTTTAGCAAGCGAGCGGCCGGCAGTTGATCGCTCAGCTGCGAACCGGTAAGCAGCGTTGATCTGGCCGCAACCGCAGGAGCGCCGTTGGCTCAGGCCATAGCGCTCAGAGCGCCGGCTCTTCCAGTGACAGTCGTCCACTGCCATCCCAGCCTGCCGGATGGGAGCGATCGAGCGCCGGAGCGCCGGAGCCCTCCACTAGTTGGTCGAATGCCGGGCTCAAGGCAGCAATAAGGGCGCGGGCTATGTCATAGACAGCCCCCACCTTGTCAAGGCTGTGCACAGCAGGCAGCGGCTCGGTCGGGCGCACGTTCGCCGCTGGCAACGATTCCACCAGAGCGACGATATCTACCGGCCTGCGGATCGCCTGAGCTAAGTGCTGGGCGATCAAAAGCTCCACCGTGCCGCTTTCTTGCGGCATCGGCTCGGTAATCAGGTCAAGCGCAATCGGCAGACGCCTGGCTAGAGCCTCGAAGGTCGTGATACCGCCCGCCTTTGTAACCATGAGATCGCAGGCGCTCATCAGATCAGCCATGCTCTTGTGGAAAGGCAGCACCGCCGTCTTCATGGGCAGGTTCTTCGACTCCATGGTGGCAAGCTTAAACAGGTTCTCGTGCTTCCCGCAACCGAAGATGATCTGGCAAGGTCTCTTGACGCCGCCCAGGGCGCGATAGATTTGCAGCATATTGCCGCCGCCGGCCCAACCGGCATTGAGGCAGATCGTCAAAAGCTTAGGGTCGAGCCCAAGCTCGGTCAGGTACTTTTCACGGGGGACCGAGGGCGGGCGCAGGAAGCTGGGGTGAACCGGCATTCCCATGACCCGGATCCGTTCCGGACTGATCCCCCAGGAGATGAGCTTCTGCCTTGCCAGATCGTTGGGAGCGATTGTCAGATCGACAGCGGTGCAGCCCCAACCGGTCCAGAGGTTCTGGTTGGGGTCGGTGATTACCGTAATCATCTTGACCTTGCTGGTCAGCCCCAACTCTTCCCGGGCCTGGGCCAGGTAGTGGTTGATCATCGGGTGAACCGAGACAATAACGGACGGCCTGTTGTCGAGAATTAACCTCTTGGTGTAAGAGCGGGCCAGCCAGTAACCGATCGGCGAGTCGTTCGGCTTGAGAGCCTCAAGTATCCAGTAGTAATATTTGACCTTAGACTGGTGGTGACGGAGAAGATAGTTGTAGAGTTGTACAAAGGAGCGGTTTAGCGGGTGGCTTTTCTCGACCACATTCTCCATGACCACTTCCACCGGCTCGGCGGTCGCGTCTCCCCCCAGAATTTCCTCTATACCTGCCTTGATCGCCTCCGTGGCACTGCGGTGGCCGCGACCGGAATCAGAAAAGAATAGGCATATCCTGGAGTCAGGCATTTCTCAGCACTGTTACCCTGCTTAATACTTCCTGCCGTTTGATACCCTTGGTTGGTGCAACAAGTGATTGTTCTCAAGCGTTCGATCTGGGTCAGGACTAAAATAATGTACCATTCGGAGCGGTTCCGCAGACTCGGAATACTTCTTTTAACCCTGGCCCTGGCCGGTTCATTGAGCTCGGTCAGCAGCTGGGCGCGGCCGGGGAGATCTGCCCTGACCAGAAAAGCCCCTGAGCTTGCCCAGTGTCCAGAAGCTGCTCTTCGGGAGTGGCCGGTACTGCCACCGCCAAAGGCGCTCAAGCACAAACCAGCCAGGGCCGATATATACCAGTTTGACCGCGAACCGCTGGCCGGTCGCGAGCCGCTCTTGTTAATTCACGGTCTGCGCGGGGAGTATCGGGAAGTGCTGCGCTGGGACAGGGTGATCAAGCACTTCCAGTCATCACCTGCGTTTGCCCAACGCTACAAGATCTACCTGCTTCGCTACGACAGCACCGACGAGCTGGCCAAGGTAGTTCCCCAGTTGAAAGAGGAGCTAATCCGCCTCCATCGGGCAAGCGGCGACCGGCCAGTGACCTTGGTCGCCCTCAGCCTCGGCGGCAGCCTGGTCCAGGAGGCGATGCTCGACCCGGCCTTCGACTCTGCCGTTACGACCGTGCTCACCCTGGGAGCCCCGTTCCACGGCTCACCGCTGTTCTGCGCCGACTGGTTTCAGTGGAGCCTGTATAAGAACGTGTCTTATCCCTGGACACGCCTCGACCACAGCTGGTCGTATCAGCTCTACTTTGCTCGCAATCCCAGTCTGCTGCAGGATCTGCGCTGGGATAACAGCGACGGCTACATACCGGATGTCGGCAAGTTCCGCTCGCTCCTTCCGCTTGGCCCGAAAGGAAATCTGACGCTGTCCCGTGACGCCAATCCACGGCTTTCCGAGATCAACGGCCAGCCTGTTTTGAAGCTGATCGGCAGCGGAGCTGCCGGAAGAATTAACAAGCTGAAGTTCATCACCTACGCCGGCTACCTGGTCAATCCTTACATGTTTCCCGGGCTCAGGCTGGAGCTTGAGAAGACAATCCTTTACCCGTACACCTTGATCACCACCAAGTTGCCGGCCCATCTGGCGCGCGAGCACCCGGTATTGAAGATGCTCAACCACGAGATTGCCCGAGTTATTCCCGGTGGTGACGCCGAAAAGGTTGACAACTGGCGTCACCTTTACGCCTTGAACGACGGCATTACCCCGGTCAACAGTGCTCTCTTCCTCCCAGCCGAGACTTTGAAGGCCACCCCGCTCGGTCGGGAGTCGGATCTGTCCCGTTTGCGGGGCGCTACCGACGTCCGCCAGGCACGCGTCTTCAGGAACCTGGACCACCTGAGCTTTATTGATGGCTACCGGCCGCTGCCGGCTTCCCCACTACTGCGAGACGAACTCAATCCGCAGGACGGCTACCGGCAGATTTTCGACTGGATGCTGGCGGATCTACTGCAGAGCGCACCGGCGCCAGGTCCGCTGGCTCGCGAGTCCGGTCTGGCTGGGCACGACAAAGATTAAGAGCTACTTCTGCCCGAAGAACCTGGACAAACGGCTCTTCAAGTCATCGACGATCAGCCCGCCTGACGGTCTCACGCCGGGACGACCGAGCCTCTGCCCGTAATCAAAGACAGCGTTGGAGAGGTTGACGAAAAACGGGCGGAAGCCAAAGGAGAGCATCTCCTGATAAGCCTGGCTGGCGTTCCAGCCTTGCTCCTGGATGCGGTAGATCGCCACCATTGTCCCGGTCCTGTCCTGGCCATGCAGGCAGTGCACATAGACCGGCTGCCGGCTGGGGTCGTTAGCGACCTTGAGGAACTGGCGAATCGACCTGTCCGCAGGCTGGCTGAACTCATCCAGCGGAATGCTGACATATTTCAGCCCCAGCTGATGAGCCACCTTCCCTTCACGCCGGATCATCAGATCCTCGTTGCGTAGATTGACTATGGTCTTAACCCCGGCAGCCTTCAGCCTGGCCAGCCCCGGCATGGTTGGCTGGCCACCGCGTACCAGTCCGGGGGTGACCACAGCCAGATTGGGCAGCGAGCCATCGGGCACCAGGAGGCTCTCAAACGAGCTCTGAGCTGCTGATTGCGCCCGGGCCGGCCAGACGTCCAGGGCAGCAGCCACTAATCCCAGGGCGAGCGCCCCGGCCAAAACCGACCTCGCAAGATCAGAGCACATCCCTCTGCCTCGTTGGCTGGTAAGCGCCAGGTCAGTCCGCTCGGATTTAATCGTTAGGGCCAAACGAACTGCCTAGACTAACGACGATTGTATCCCTCTCTGGTTCCCGGGATCAGGAATGAATGAGCTGGCGCGACAGCAAGTTCAGGAACAAACCAACATCGGTTACCACACCAACTGCATGAGAGGAGCCCCGGTCCGAGAGCTTGGTCACCACAGCCGGGTTGATGTCCACACAAACCGTGCGCACCCAGGCCGGCACCATATTGCCAACGCCAATGCTGTGCAGCATTGAGGACAAGCAAATCACCAGGCTTGCCCCGCTCAGCAAGCGAGAATACTCGTCCTGGGCCACAATCAGATCCATGAACGTGTCCGGCAGCGGTCCATCATCGCGGATAGAGCCGGCAAGCAGAAACGGGACTGCGCAGCGCACGCACTCGTACATGATGCCAGAGCAGAGAACGCCCTCTTCGACCGCCGCTGCTATGCTTCCCGCCCGGTTGATCACGTTGATCGCCCGCATGTGGTTCCTGTGCCCCTCGTAAATCGGTAGCCCACGCTCCAGGTCGACACCAAGGGAGGTGCCATAGAGAGCGTTCTCTATGTCGTGCACGGCCAGCGCATTACCGCTCAAGAGCACCTGTACATAGCCCGAGCGGATGAGCTGGCAAAGGAACGGCACGCCGCCGGTATGCACAACCACCGGGCCGACCACGAAGACGGTCTTGCCACCCTGGTCGCGAACCTGCACCATCATCTCGGCAATCTTCTTCACAGCCGTCTCCACCCGGCGCTCAGAGGAGATTTCATTGGCCATGAAGGCAAAGCCCAGGCGGTCCCGCTCCTTAAACTCCGGGATTACGCGCAGCCCCTCCTTACCGCAGACGATCAGATCCCCGCCCCGAACATCCCTCAACTTACGGCAGTAAGCCCGGCCTTGGGAGAGGCAGATCACGGCATCCATGCGCTGGTTCTCCACAGCAAGCCACTGCCCGCGATACCTTATTTCTGTGCGCTGGTTGGTCGTCGAATAGAAGTCATCAGGTACACAGCGGTCCTTCTCCGCCGTCCGGAGAATGGCATCCTTCTCCTCAATCCGATAGCAACCGAGCAGCATCAGATCGCCGAGCGTTTGCTCGAGACGCTCACGGCTGTCCGCGACGACCTTCAGCTTCAGCTGCGAGACCTCATCATTGGTGCGGCCGATGTGGAAATCAAGAACCTCATAGCTGGCCTGACAGGCGATCACCGTGTCAAAGATGCCGGTCAGGATCTGGGAATCAATGAGATGCCCCTCAGCCTTTACTACTTCGGAAAACAAGCCGACCTCCCCTGGCTGACCAGATTCTTTGAAAGCGAGTGCTGATGCTGATTAACACATATTAACTAAAATTGTTAACGATTGTATATTGGCAACTTTGAAAATCGCTTTATACTTCTGATAAAGGAACGCTTAATCATTCCTTTAGATTGTGTGAGCCCGGCTCCCTGGCCGCAGGTATCCCAGGAGCTCACAGGAACCCTTTTTATCTGAAAGCACTTAGACGGAGGGTCCCAGAGGATGCGGGTAGAACTCATATATACACCCGGATGCAGTTCATACAAAAAGGCGCTAAATACGCTGGAAACGGCGATTGCCGAAGAGCGTTTGCCGATTCCGGTCGAGGTTGTCGAATCGAGCCGTGCAGATTCGCTACATGTAGCCTCCCATACAATCCGCATCGATGGCCACGATCTGTGCGAGCTGCCAGTGCGTCCGCAAGGCGAGTTCTGCCGGCTGTACAACACCCGACAGGGTCTTTCCGGGGTTCCCTGCATCGAGATTATCCGGGAGATTCTCTGGAAGAAGTGGAAAGAGCTGACCGAGGCACCACTTAGCTGCCATTGAGCTTCTGCCGCTGGTCGACTGACTCGATTGCTGCCTTGTCAATCGACCGGCATAGCCACTGCCCGGGCTGGAAGGCCCGGGCAGTTTTTCTTGCTTGGATTTGTTTTGGTACGGTCAGCGAGGGGTATTATTGGGGAGGTGTGCTCGATGACGAGACGGCCGGTCGCGGTTCGTCTTATCAGTCCGTTGTCGGGTCTGGGCGCCGGCTCTAGACCGGCGGGAGGGGAGCCGATGGTCAGCTTAAGTCGAAACCTGCCGGAGAGGGCCTGCGAGCTCGGACTTTTATTGGGGCTGGTGTTTTTGTTGAGCCTGGTGCGCATCTATTACGGTGGCAGTCAGGGGCTGATGGTGGTCTGGAAAGGCGAGCCCACCTTCCAGGACACCCTCGTCGACGTAAGCAAAATGATCGAGATGCCGCCTAACGAGCTGAGCGAGAAACACAGATCGGTCCTCTACCAGCTTGAGGCCATGGACATCATCGATCCCCAGATCGAGGTGGAGAACATACGGAAGCGGGCAGCCCGGTCCGCTGCCAAAGCCAAGGGCGCCGTCCCGATCAGCACCAGCAAGGAACAAGAGGAAGGCGACAAATCCAAGGCCAGCAACTGAGCGCCCGTAAGCGCCTGGCCAGGGTCATTCTCCGGCGCTCAGCTCGTGCAAGAGGCCATGCTGGGCAAAGTACAGGGCGGCTGTGGCTCTCACCGCGGTCAGTTTCTCAATGTCGCTCACGTAAGCGTTCAGCTGCTGCCGGTGTTGTTCCGCCTGGTTTTCCAATTCAGCAATCTGGAAGTGGTCGGTCTTGAAATCAATCACATACCAGCGCCCTTCCCGATCCAGGAGCAGCAGATCCGGTCGGGCAGATCTGGCAGCAAACCGCTCCACAACCAGATAGGGAACCTCATGCAGCCGCCTGGAAGCGCTCAGCATGAGCTCATAAAGAGCGCTGGCATAGAACCTGTCGAGCAGATGATCCCCCTCCTCCAGCAGCCGGGCCACAATCTGGGGATGTACCGCCCTGATCCCTGGGCCAGCAGCAATAGCGGCCATGGTCTGAGCGGACGGTCGCTCCAGACTGCCTGGCAGCCGCTCAATCAGGGCGTGAAAGAACTGTCCGACAACTGTGGCCTCCAGGCGCACCCCGGATTGGGCCGGGGTCACCCGCAAGAGATCCTGCCAGCTCCAGGATGGCTCGATGCGCCGGTTGTCCAGTGGCTTGATCAGATCCAGATCAAGCAAGCATCCTTCCTCAAGCGAGCTCGGCCCGAGGCGGTAAGCGTCGCTAACCTGTGGGCCCGGAATCGTGCACTCGGGCGATCCGGGTTGACTGCCAGCCAGCGAGGCAGCGCTGTGAACGCTGAGGCTATAGCAGGCCCGCCCACTGTCGCCGCCAATTGAGTATCTCCCGGGTGTGGTCGTTTGCCCATCACTGTCTATCTGGAGCGCCGAACCGATCCAACCGGCAAAGGAGATCCGCCGCCGGCTGCCCCGGTCAAGAACCATGCACAGGTAATCGCGAGCTCTGGTCATGGCCACATAAAGGAGCCGCTTGCGTTCGGCTGCCTCCATATCCTGCTCCAGGATGCGGGCCGCCTGGAACAGCGACGGCTTCTCCTCGTCTCTGCTGCGTGTGGCATCAAAGGCCACACCATACTCGCGATCAAGCAAAAGCTTGCCGCTATTCCGGAGCACCGGCTGGCTCAGAGCGGGCAGGATCACAGCCGGGAACTCAAGCCCTTTCGAGCCGTGGATGGTCATCAACTTTACCGAATCCCGGGAATCGAGCGGTGCATCTGCCTGCTTCACGCCAATCTCTCTCATGGAATCGAGGGCGAGCACGAAGTCGCTGGCAGAAAGGTGGCGGTGCTCGGCAGAGAGGTGGGCAAGCTTCCAGAGATTGCGTGTGCGCTGGCGTCCGTTCGGCGCCGCCATGAGGACCAGATCGTAGTCGGTATCAAGGATGATGCGACGCACGAGCTCGTCAACGGGGCGGGCCGCGCACACTTCCATGAGCGGCTCGATAATCTGTGCTGCCCTCAATAGCGTCTCCACCCCGGTCAACTTTTCCCTGACCGCTGTTTGCACCTGCTCCCAGAGAGATTGCTTGCTACCGGCTCGCAGACCGTGGATGATGTCATCGCTCACGGCAAACATCGGCGATCGCAGCGCTCCCAGAAGCGACTGACTGTCCGCCGGGCAGACCAGGAAGCGAATCAAATTCTCGATGTCATAGATCTCCTGGCGCTCCAGGTAGCCGGTACCGGCCATGGTGACATAAGGGATGCGCAGGCGGGCGAGCGCCACCTCAAGCGGAACGAAGTCCCGGTTCCGCTGAGTGAGTACGGCAAAATCACCAAACTGAATCGGTCTCAGCTCGCCGCTTCCCTTTATTAGCACCGGGGACTGAACGGAGATCTTCTCAAGGATCCATAACGCCACCGCCTGGGCCTCCAGATCAGCGGCGTCAGCAGCTGAGAATCGCTCTGCCTCCGCCGGCCGCTCAACCAGCAAGACATCAACCCGCTCCGATTCCGGACTGTCGCCACGCCAGGGCACAAGCGGCTGATGGCGGGCCTTGTAAGGCGGCATGCCAGCATCGCTCTTGAGCAGCGATTCGGAGATGACGTTGACGAAGGAGACAAGCGCCGGATGGCTTCTGAATGACTGATCGAGCCCGATAACAAGCCCCGGTCCGCACAGCGCCTCCGGATCAACCGCGGGCCTGTCTCTGCCCACTGAAGAGCCGGGCCGGGGTACAGCCGGCATTGACGGAAAATCGAGCCGCTCAGCCAGATGAGCCTTCCAGCTATTGAAGATCGAGACGTCGGCACCCTGAAATTTGTAAATTGACTGCTTATCGTCGCCAATCAGGAACAGTCTGGTCTGCGGGCCGGCCAGGCTGGCAATCAACCTGGCTTGCAGATTGTTGGTGTCCTGAAACTCATCAATCAGAATGGCCTCCAGATTCTCATGGTAGTACCGCCGGGCCGGCGAATCTGCCCGGCAAAGAAGCCTGTGGGCAATCCAGACCAGGTCGTTGTAGTCGAGCCCCTGGCGGGCCTGCTTGGCTGTGTCATAGCTCTCGATTGCTCGATCGGCCAGGTTGATCAGGGCCTGCAGGCGTTGAAAGGCGATTGGATCCGCATCGCCCATTTCAGCCGGCAGCTCCTTCCGGCAATCTTTGCTGAGATTGACCAGGACCCTGATCGCCTCCCGCAAAGCTTTGGCCTGTTCGCTGTTGCCGCCCGCGACCCCGGCCCTGATTTCGGCGATGCACTTAAGCCGGGACAGGCAATCGCTCAGGCTTGGCCTGGTCTTTGGCGTCGCACCGGCGTCAGCATAGGCGGACACCGGGCCGGCCAGCTCGATGATCTCGGTCCGATATCTTTCCAACAGCGCCTTGCCATCCTGCCACTGATTCTCCTCCAGGTAGCTGAGCGCCTGCCGCCACGAGCTGTTTGCGCACAGCCCGGTGACAAGCAGATCTTGGGCGCGCTCAATCACCTGGGCGCAATAGCGCTCAAGCTCCGCCCCATTGCCCTCAGGCAGAAGCTCTTTAGCCTCCTGGTACTGGAGAAAAGCCTTAAGCAGCTGCTCAACCCATTCCTTGATCGACTCGATCGGATAGCTAAGCAGGAGGTCATGCTCGGCTGATTGCTCGGCGATCACCTGCTGGATGGTGGTCCGCACGCTCGCTTCCAAAAGCTGTGCTCTCTCCAGATCGTCCAGCACCGCAAAGCGCGGGTCAATTCCTGCCTCTGCCGGAAATGCCTTGAGGATTGACTCACAGAGCGAGTGAATGGTGCCAATCCGTGCCGTGTCGACATCGGCAAGGCAGTCCAGCCAGCGGCTTTTCTCCTTGCCAGCACCGGCGGTCAGAAGCTCCTGAATGCGCGCCTTAAGCCTGGTCCGCATCTCATTAGCAGCCTTGCGGGTGAAGGTGACCGCCACCAGATTTGCCACCGACAGCTCCGGCCGGGACCGGAGAATCTCCAGATAGCGCTCCACCAGCACGTGAGTCTTGCCAGAGCCGGCACCAGCCGAGACAAGCACGTGCTTGTCGATGGACTCTACAGCCTCTCTTTGCTGCTCAGTCAAGGGGCTCATCGCTCCCCTCCTTTCCTCCCAGCTCGCTTATCCTGCAGATCTTCTTGTGTTCGCACTTGAGGCAAACCTTCAAGGTATTCGGGCGAACCGTAAACTCGCCGCGCCGGGCGCCGGCCACAAAGCGCCGCACGTGGTCCTCGGTCTGCTTGAGCAGGTCACTCATCTCCGGCTTCTGGAAATCGAGGCGGCCTATCACCTCGCCTGAGCTCACACTGAGATAGGCCGCTTCAAGGACCCGACTGCCTGGAATGATGGAGCGCTCAACGGCCAGGGCGTAAAGCGGATTCTGTATACTGCGTCCGGCCCGAGCATCGCTCTCCGAGATGCTCGTGGAGCCCGATTTATAGTCCACGACCCGGGCCAATGTCGGCTTGCAGTCCGGGCCGAGATCGATCCGATCCACCCGGCCTCGGATCAGAATCGGTCCTGCTTCAGAGTCTATTGCCAGCGCTGGATGCGAGCCGGGCTCCTCGAGCCCGAATGCCACTTCGAATCTGGCCGGCTCCAGATCCTGATTAAGCTTGACGGCCCGCCTGGCCTCCTCTTTGGCGAAGCGGAGCAACCGAAACCTGATCTCCGCCTTTTCATAGCTCCAGAACTCACCCGGGTGAAACTGCGGCCTGTCCTCCAGCTCCGCCAGCGCCTGATCTGCTGCCTGGCTTAACAGCTCAGCCCAGATTGACGGCTCAGCCGCGCGCAGAGAGAGCGCTTTAATGGCCAGCTGCCGGTAAAAGAGCTCCAGGGCGCGGTGGTAGGTTTCGCCCAGGAGCCGAGCGGAAAGCCCGGCCTCGGGCTCGGCCCGCTTGGGCCATTTAAGGACATGAGATACCCAGAATCGAAACGGGCACTGTCCGTAATCATTCAGCTTGCTTGCAGTCCATGTTTCCGGGGCGTTGGCCGGCAGCGCCCCGCTAGTGACAAAGTCGACCAGCCATCCGTTGTAGACGCTGGCGGACAAGCTCGAGGCTCTCGCTTTTGCCACTGCCAGCGGTTCCTCCAGCTTTTGCCACAGACTGGAAAGAAGCGCGTGCTCAGGACGGTGCTGGCCGAGAAGCGCTTCCAAGCCAGACCAGAAGCATCCGGCAAAGAGGTCTCGAGCTGAGATCGGGGCTGAGCGCGAGAACCAGAAAACCGGCGCCGCCTTGATCTCAAGCTCGGCTTCGCTCTTTCCTGCGGTCACAAAGAAGGAAGGAATCAGCTCCTCCCCGGTCATCTCGTAACGCGGGAAGGAGAGATAGACCTGGCCGCGAGCGCGCTCAATCAGAGAGCGGAAGAGCGCCCATTCAAAGCCGGGGTCGTGGCGCGGGTTGCCTACATCCACCCCGAAGGAGATCCAGCGCCTCAGCTCCTCCCGGCTCACGAATCCGCCCTGCCCGGAAGCCCTCGGGAATTCGCCCTCGACAAGCCCGGCAACAAATACTGCGGCAAATGAGCGATTGGGGGCCAGGTCGGCTCCACAGACGGTGATGGCATCTTCAAACTGCCGCTGACGCCGGAAGTTGGCTTCCTCCAGGCGGCTGTCCAGGCGGCGCACGAACGCATCGTACGGCACCGGCCCCTGACCAAAGATGCTCTCCTCGGCCACCAGATCTCTAATCACTGCCCGGATACCGATCAGGGCCAGGCGGTGATCTTGCGAGCTGCCACCGTAGCTGCCGGGGTCATGCTCGGGCAGCTGGAGAAGCCTGTCCAGGACATCCTCCAGCCAGGTCGCAAAAACGGTCAGGGAGGATTCTGTCTGGCTGGGGGTAGCAGTTTCCAGAAAACGCTTCAGACCAGCTGCCGTCGGCCCGGACAGCGCCCGCTCCCGAAAGTACTGCCAGCGCTGCTTGCCCTTAACGACCTGATCCTGCCAGGAGAGGTTGTCAATCTCGTCCAGATCAGAGCCGGAAAGTCCCAGGAAATCCCGTTTCAGATAGCGGCTGCGCAGGCAGAAGATCACATCGTTACGCGGGAAGTCTCGGACCGGCAGATTAAGAAGTCTGGAGATGAAATCGACAATCGGCAGCTCAACGAGGCCCATGCTCTCGTCAACAAAGTAACTCAGGCCAGCGGAATCAAAGGCAGCCTCAATCGCTGCTCTGTACGCCTTCAGGTCGCGGGCCACCACCAGAAGATCTTTGCCTCTCTGTCCACCCCGCACGATCAGCTCCTTGGCGCGGCGGGCAATCTCATCCATCTCCGCAAAGCGATCCTGAGCGGAAAAGAGCTCAACTTCTGCCGGCACATAATCGCCAGCCGGCCAGCACTTCGGCTCTCGCACAGCCAGGGTCGAAACGAGCTCCCGGTAGCTCGGTTCCTTCCAGCGATATTGCTTGTACAGCTCGCTGCCTTCCGCCGCCTGCTCGTCGACAAAGTCGAAAGCCACGATCGAGCTCCCAGCCTGTGCCGCCAGACCGCGAATTACCTGGGCCTGGAGGCGACTTATCCTGTCGAAGCCATCGACCAGAAGCAGGCCAAAGCTCAGATTGGGCAAGCGCTGAGCGGACAACAGCTCGCGCGCCTTAAAGGCGACCAGCCGTTGATCGAGGTAGCCCAATTGCTCAAGCATCTGCCAGTAGCCAGCATAAATTCTGGCCAGCTCCACATACCTGGACTGATAGCCGGCGGTCTTCTCAATCTCCGCCAGAACAGCCTGCGGGCTCAGTCCTGCTCTCTGGAACTCGTCTATTAGCTCCAGCACCGCTGCCACCGTTCCCGGCAAGCGAGCAATCGGTAGAAGCGTCCTGACCAGGCCTGTGGACTGGAGATCCTCCAGCACAAAAGAAATTAGCCTTGCCCGGCTGCCTTCCGGCAATAGCCGCGGGACGATTCCGGAGGAGCGGAGCACCAGCTCGCAGACCTGATTGAAAGGCAGGATCCGCAAGCCGAACAGGCCTGCAGTACCGTCGCTTAACGCTTGCCGCCGCTCAACCAGATCCAGCAAGCGCCGCTCCAGAAGGCTGCGGTAACGTGCCGAGGGCACCACAATTAGCGTTTGCTCAAAGGCATGCGATGAGCAATACTCAACTACCCTCTCTAAAGCAGCGCTGGTCTTGCCGGACCGGTAGGGTCCAACCAAAAGCTCAATCGGCCTCAAGCTTCCAGCGGCCGTGTCAAACAGCATGCTTAACCCCCGGACAGATCACCGATTGCAAGCCCAGGCTAGTCAGAGCTCTTCAGAGCCTCTATGTTAACCTGCCGGCCGGGCCTGACGTTACTTCAGCCTGGCAAACGGCACACTGAGCTTTTCGAAAGCGCTAATGCAAGAACTCCTTGAGCGCTTCAACCTGGCTGTTTCTCCTGAGCTTCTGCATCGCCTTCAGCTCAATCTGACGTACTCGCTCACGAGTCAGCCCGAGAACTCGCCCAAGCTCATCGAGGCTCATGGAGCGTTCCGCATGGATCCCAAAGCGAAGCTTAATGACATCTCGCTCGCGCGTGGTCAAATTGTTCAGGATCTCATCCACGTGCCGGGAAAGCAGCTGGCTTGCCGCCGCCTCATCCGGTGGTGCTGCTGTCTGATCTTCAATCGTATCGGCAAGCGTATTGTCCGACTCCTCCCCAAAGCAAGCATCCAGGGAAAGCAAGCTCCTGCTGGCGCCGAGCGCCAAAAGTACCTTCTCGCGGTCGAGACCGGAGGCTGCCATCAGCTCCTCCAGGCTCGGGCGGCGCCCGAGCTCCTGGGCCAGATCTCTGACCACGCGCCGCAAGCGGTTGATCACATCGTTCATGTGCACCGGCACGCGTATGGTGCGCGACTTATTGGCCAGGGCCCTGGTGATCGCCTGGCGAATCCACCAGGTTGCATAAGTAGAGAACTTGTTGCCCCTTTCCGGATCGAACTTCTCGACAGCCCTGATCAAGCCCAGGCTCCCTTCCTGAATTAGATCCTGGAAGCTCAGACCATGATTGGTGTAACGTTTCGCAATACTGACCACCAGGCGCAAGTTGGCTTGAATCAGCCGGCGGCGAGCGGCCTTATCTCCAGTGCGCACAGCGCGGGCCAGCTCGATCTCCTCGCGTCCATTGAGCAGCCTGTGCCTGGAGATCTCCCGCAGGTACGTCTTGACCGAATCCTCTTCAATTACCGCAGCCCGGGGAGCGCCCTCCGAGTCCGGCTCCTCCTCCCAGGCTGAAGCCTGCTCGGCCTCGGCAGCAGCAAAGTCTATGTAGCCTTCCCAGTCGCTGTCAGGAACCGGCTCTACAGCCGCCTTACGCCCTCTGATCGTTACCTGTCCTCTCCAGTTCTTCATAACGCCTTCCTAACCTGCCTAATCATGATCGATCCGGTCCGCCTGTTGAAAATGCACAGCCTAGCTGCCTCCTGCCGCTCATGCCCGTAAACGGGCAGCTCGGCACCGGCAGCGGACGTTTGGGACCGGTGTTTAAATCCACTCAGGCCATCGGACCATTTGAGACCGGCAGTCCCGACGGCCTTGCCATCCGCCAATTTTTATATGCCCGATTTCCGGCCGGTTTACTTGTTGAAAATCAAAAGAAATGATGAAAGTACTGCCCGCTCACTCATGCTCAGATCCTGCTCCGATCATCCGCCAGGACATCAAAAGCAAGCTGAAACTGCAAGGCCATAGGGTATTGAGCGGGCAACGCCAGCCGCTGAACAGCGCTCTTGTCGAGCGGTTAGCCTGGTGGCATCAGGTAGCGCAAACCAGATCGGTCTCCTGAGCCGGTTGTGCCTGAACCTTTCTTGGCTTCTCGTCGAGATAGTACAAAAACTCCTTGAACTGCAGCCTGAGCACGCGCTTGAAGTCACGCGGCAGTTCCGCCACTAGGTAGACCACCGACAGCTCATGGAATCCGTTTGCATTGGCTCTAATCTGGATAAACATGGTGAGCCGCTCCTTTTGTTGGCGAAACTCTTTGTTGTCGGTAGCTACCATCTTTACGCTTCTAACTGACGCTTTATCTACAGTAAGGTTCCGTAGAGAAAAGCGGACCGAGAAAGAGACCAGGGCCCACCCAGGGTATTCCCGGAAACTGAAAAACAGATCTTCGCTAGAACAGATCGTGCCCGTCGAGATTCGAACTCGAGGCCTTCGGCTTCGGAGACCGACGCTCTATCCAGCTGAGCTACGGGCACACGAAGCCTCATTATAGCCTGAGCGCTGGCCGCAGTTTTGCGCGAATTGAAAGCCGCGCTTGACATGGGCCGGCCTCGGCAAACGGCCTGCAGGAGGGACCGCTAGAACAGCGGGTGGCCGCTCGAGTCCGGCTCATCCCGGTCACTGAGGCTCGGCCCGCGCTCCAAGGAGTTAGTATTCCAGGGCTGCCTGACAAGATCTTCCAGGGCGCTGGAGTCGAAGATGGTCACCCGCTTAGACTCAATCTCGATCCAGTGGCTGGTGCGAAAGCGGTTCAAAATCTGGGTAACGGTCACACGTGAGGAGCCCACCAGATTGGCGATCTCTTGATGGGTCAGGCGAAATTCAACACGAATGCCGTTCGGGGTGACTTTGCCGTGGCTCTCGGCCAGGCTTAAGAGCAGCCGCGCCACCCGGCTGGGGACCGGGCGGAAAACCAGGTCCTCGATGCGCGCCTGAGCCTCCTTGAGCCGCACACCGATGATCTGGATCAGCCTGAGCCCGAAGTTGGGATTCTCCCGGACCAGATTCTCAAAGGCCTCCCGCCCGATCTGATAGAGCGACGTGTCTTCTACCGTCTCCGCGTAACTGTCGTGCTCGCCCGTTTCCCAGGCCGCCTCGCCGATCAGGTCCCCCGGGCCCAAAAGGGCCAGGATCACGGTCTTGCCTTCCGGGGAGAGGCGGGTCAACCGCACCCGCCCCCGCTCAATAAAGTAGATTGCATCTGAAGGAACCCCGGGCGCAAAGATGACGTGGTGCTTGGGAAGCTCCAGCTCCTCAACTACCCCAAGCAAGCGACCCATCTCCATCGGGTTGAACGACTCGAATATGTCGCTTTGTTTCAGGCTGAGATGTTTCTGGGCTGTCCTCATTTTTCCCCCTCGCCGCCATAGTTCCCGATCTGAAATGAAAAAAGCCCCTCGGCCCGCACTCAAGTGATTGAACTCGGGGGCTTGGTCGCTCGTCATTGCCAGTGAGCTACCTTTACCAAGATTTTGTTGGGTAGCAACTTGTTTATACCCGTCGACGAGGCTTTAAAACCCCGGTTAGATATATCCAAAGGCGCGCTGCCAGAGGCAATCAGTTTTAATTCGCCGTGAGCGGCAAACAGCTATAATCTGGCGGTGGCTTTAGATAGCACAATCCGTATATCTAC
>Ga0066388_100000196_pt1 | contig 24653 bp, 18 predicted proteins | sample PanSoiMetaGPlot6_FD_64539 | JGI IMG/M metagenome (GOLD analysis project Ga0066388, IMG submission 64539) | Tropical forest soil microbial communities from Panama analyzed to predict greenhouse gas emissions - Panama Soil - Plot 6 (Hybrid Assembly) | ecosystem: Environmental > Terrestrial >...
GGAGCTGGCGCCGGAGCATGAGGTAAAAAGATTATCGCGTCAATCTGGTTGTAGAGATTGCGCAGGATTTGAGCTCTTGGGAAAGGCTCCGGTTTTGGCCGTTTATCGTTCATCGGCAATGTTGCGGTCGGGGTGTCGCTGTAGGTGGGTGTGTAGACGGCTTGCATGGTCATATCGCTGCGAACACCTCTTACCCTGAACAAATCTACGGTTAAAGCATATGTCTGTTCCTGGACATTGAACAGGGGGAAAATCCCCCCTAAGGCGGAAAGTACGCTCCGCTCAGTGAAGAGTTAACCTGCCGGCGGCCGTTCCAAGGCCCGCGGCGCTGGCGAGCAGTGTTCGGCCTGTCCGGCAGAGAGGCTGGTTGTGGTGTTTACGGCTGTCGAGCGTTATTGAGCCTGCTCCCAGGCGAGAAGGCGCTTCTTGCGCTCCAGACCCCAGCGATAACCGCCAGGCTGCCCGTCCTCGCGAATCACCCGATGGCATGGGATGGCGACCGCTACCGGGTTGCTGGCACAGGCCCGGGCTACGGCGCGGGCCGCAGTCGGTTGACCGATCGCCTCAGCGACCTGCCCATAGGACTGAGTGCTGCCATAAGGGATGCTCCGCAAGTGTGCCCAGACGCGCCGCTGAAACGCCGTGGCGCGCAGGTCGAGAGGCAGGTGGAGGGCCGGCTGCTCGCCGCTCAGGTGGCGGAGCAGCTCGCTTATCTCCGGCAAAAGCTCCTGGCCGGTGCGCTCGAGCACCGCCCTTGCATATTCGTCGGCAAGAGCCCGCTCCAGCTCCGCCTCGGAGCTGCCGAACTGAATCGAGCAAACGCCCCTCTCAGTCGAGGCAATCAAGATGAAACCGAGCGGCGAGTCGACCACCGTATAGCGGATGTGCGCCCCCAGTCCCCGGCGGCCATAAGTTGCTGGGGTCATGCCCAGCAGCGAGTCGCTCCGCTCATAAAGACGGCTGCTGGAGCCGTAGCCTGCATCATAAAGCGCTCGGGTGACTGCCTGCCCTGACCTCAACCGGTCTTTTAGAGAGCTGATCCGGCAAGCGTCCACGTACTCGCGCGGGCTCATGCCGACCACGGACCGGAAGACCCGCTGGAGGTGGAATCGGCTCACGCCAGCCTGTTTGCTTAAAGCCTCCAGGGTGAGCGGCTCGTCCAGGTGCTTGTCTATGTAACAACACACCGTCCTGCACATCTCCAGCGCCCTCGGGTTCTTAACCGATTCATTTGGGCGGCAGCGCCGGCAGGCCCGGAAGCCCGCCTGCTCTGCCTGCCGCCAGTGACCAAAAAACCTGACGTTTTTGCGGCTGGGCCGCCGAGATGGACAGGACGGACGACAGTAGACCCCGGTAGAGACCACTGCATATACGAACCGCTGGTCAAAGCCGGCATTCCTGTTCAGGACCGCCGCCCAGCTTGGCTCCTCGTTGCTTATTGCCGGCATATTCACACTCCCCTATTCCAGTTTCGCTGCCCTGCTTACAGGGTAACGGTGACCACCGGCAGCAGCTATCCGAAGCTTGCTCCTTAATTGAGACCGGAAATCAAGCCAGCGTCAACAGGCAACCTGCTCACCCGGCCCTGTGGAAGATGAGACCGCTTGCCAGGAGTCTGTGCAGAAATTCAGTGGAGACCGGATTTCTGGGAAGTTAACGGAATCTCTACCAGGATTTGCGATGAAGCCGCTCTTACCTGTGGCCGCCCACAGCCCGGGCAGCTTGGGGAGCCCTGGCTGGCTTGGCTAGCTTCAGTTGTCCATGGACCGACTCGCTGGTGAGAAGCGCTGAGGATTGTGTATGACTGGATGAGCGGCTGTCGGAACCGTAGCTGGAGCCGTAACTGGCCACCTTGACCGGTACACTAACCGGGGCCGGGACGTCTGGCTGCGTCAACCTGCCGTTCAGGTCGCTGGAGCGACTCTCGCCTGGGCTCATGGCTGGCCTGCCCGGGACAGGGGTGGCTATATGAACCGGTTTCTGGTAGTGGAATTTCTTGACTGGCTGGATCGGGGCAGGCGTTGTCCGGGACAACACCCTCGACGAGTCAATTCTTCTGCTCTGTGGCGCCCAGAAGAAGTTGCCGAGGTTGTGTTCGCGCTCCACCAGACCGTTCTGCCAGCCGTAGGTGCGAACCACCTTGCTCGACTGGATTACCGTGCGGTCCCCGCTCGACTGGATTACCTTGTGGTCCTCCAGGAGCTGAGCATAGGCCTGGCTTGCCGCCAGGGACACAAAGGCGACTGTGGTGAGAAAGAATATAGTTAACGTACGTCCCAGTTTCACGATGCTGTAACCTCTACTTTAGGTGTACCGCAGACTCAGGTTTCCTGCACGCAATTTGACAAATAGTAATCGACCCTTCCCAAGGGAATTACGGGCAGCATGCAATTTTTAGAGGCGCTCAGAGAAAAAATCCTCATCTTCGATGGGGCGATGGGCACGTCTATCCACCGCTACGAGCTGACTCTGGATGATTACCGGGGCAAGGAGAACTGTCCGGAGATCCTCGTAGAAAGCCGGCCGGATGTAATCAGGGAGATCCACGCCGCCTACCTGGCGGTCGGTTGTGACGCCATTGAGACCGACAGCTTTGGCGGTTCACCGGTCGTTCTCGCCGAATTTAACCTGGCCGAAAGAGCCTATGAGCTGAACCGCAAAGCAGCACAGCTGGCCCGTGCGGTCGCTGGCGACTACTCGCAGTCAGGGCAGCAACGCTTTGTCTCCGGCTCGGTCGGTCCGACCACCAAGCTGCCATCGCTCGGGCACATCTCCTTCCGGGCCATGAAAGAGGCATATTACCAGCAGGTTGCCGGCTTAATCGACGGCGGGGTGGATGTCCTGCAATTCGAAACCGGGCAGGATCTGCTGCAGGCCAAGGCAGCGATCAGCGCCATGCTCGAGCATTTTCGAAAGATCGGGCGCCGCCTGCCGATCATCGCCCAGGTGACGATCGAGGCACCGCCGCTGGGCACAATGCTGGTCGGATCGGACATCTCTGCTGCCCTGACCACACTGTCCGCGTTTCCAATTGACGTGATCGGCATCAACTGTGCGACCGGGCCCAAGGAGATGATCGATCCGGTCCACTACCTTTGCACCAACAGCAAGCTGTTCGTGTCCGTGCTGCCCAACGCCGGGCTGCCGGAGAACATCGGCGGCAATACCGTGTATAAGTTAACCCCCAAGGATCTTGCCGATTCTCTTGCTTATTTTGCCGGCGAGCTGGGGGTGAATATTGTCGGTGGTTGCTGCGGGACCACCGCCGAGCATCTCAAACAGGTGTGCGAGCTAATCGGTTCCGCTTCACCAAAGCCCAGGCAGGTGGAGTTCACGCCAGCGGCGGCCAGCCTGTACACGGCCACGGCGCTGCACCTCGATCCGCCGCCGGTGATCATTGGCGAGCGAACCAACACCAATGGCAGCCGTAAATTCAAGCAGCTTCTGGAAAAAGAGGACTGGGACGGCATGATTGCCATGGCTCGGGAGCAGGAGCAGGAGGGGGCCCATGTCCTGGATGTGTGCACCGCTTACGTCGGACGCGACGAAGTGAGAGACATGTCGCTCTTGATCAGGCGGCTCAACACCGAGCTGCAGATCCCGATCATGATCGACAGCACCGAGTACCCGGTGCTGGAAGCAGCGCTGGAGCTAATCGCCGGCAAGCCGATTGTCAATTCGATTAACCTCGAAGATGGTGAGGAGAAGATGCTCAGGAAGGTAGAGCTAATCACCAGGTTCGGTGCGGCCGCCGTGGCTCTGACCATTGATGAGCGGGGCATGGCAAAAACCTCTGAGAAGAAACTGGAGATTGCCCAGCGAATCTTCAACCTGGCGACCGGAGCCGGAATGGCACCGGAGGACTTGATTTTCGACTGCCTCACCTTCACCCTCTCCACAGGCAACGAGGATGACCGGAAGCTGGGTCTTGAAACACTGGATGGCATCCGGCTGATCAAGCAGACGTTGCCCGGCGTCAAGACCAGCCTCGGTGTGAGTAACGCCTCCTTCGGATTCGACCCGCACATACGTCAGATCTTGAATTCGGTGTTCCTTCACTATGCGCTGGAATACGGCCTGGACATGGCAATTGTGAACGCGGCCAAGATCTTGCCGTTGTACAAAATCGACGAGGTCGAACGCGAGTACCACCGCAAACTGATCTTCGATGAGCGCTCGTCCGACTACGACCCGCTCTTTGCGCTTCTGGAATTCTACAGGAAGCAAACCGCCGGTGGTGGCAAGGCCAAGAAGCAAGCGCCACCAAAAGAAATTGAAGAGGCCCTGAAGAGGAGAATAATTGACGGAAACAGGGTTGGGCTGGAGAAGGACCTCGAAAAGGCCTTGAGCAAATACCCGCCGCTCGAAATTATCAACAACATTCTGCTTGATGGCATGAAGGTTGTGGGCGACCTGTTCGGCGCCGGCAAGATGCAGCTGCCCTTTGTGTTGCAGTCGGCCGAAACGATGAAAGCTTCCGTCTCCTATCTCGAGCCGTTTATGGACCGGGTGGAGGGCGCTGCCCGGGGGACAATGGTGCTTGCCACCGTCAAAGGGGACGTCCACGACATCGGCAAAAACCTGGTGGATATCATCCTCACCAACAACGGCTACCGGGTGATTAATCTTGGCATCAAGCAGCCGATCGAGAATATTATTGCTGCCGCGACGGAACACAACGCGAACTGCATCGGCATGAGCGGCCTGCTCGTGAAATCGACGGTGATCATGAAGGAAAACCTGGAGATCCTCAATCAGCGGGATATCAACACCCCGGTCATTCTCGGCGGGGCGGCTTTAACCAGGCGATATGTCGAGGAGGACTGCCGCAGGGTTTACAAAGGGCGATTGTATTATGGGCAGGATGCCTTTGACGATCTGAAGATCATGGAAGCGCTGACCAACGGGCAGGGAAAGGAAGCCCCGGCGGAACTATCCGGGGAGCTGGCCGGCTCAGCGGCCGCCATCAGCGCCTCAGACCGGCAGCAGCTGGTTGAGCCAGCACCATTGGACCAGGCACCGCTGCCAGCACCGGTAAAAGCGACGGCCACAGCCAGGAACCGCGGTAAGACCAGACCCGGATTAGCGCCAATCCCGCGTTCGGACGTGGCTCGTGGTTTGCCTGTGCCAGACCCGCCTTTCTGGGGAGCGCGCCTGCTGGATGATATCCGTCTGGAAGAGGTCTTTGGCCATATCAATGAGACCGTTCTGATCCGCGGGCAATGGCAGATCCGGCAGCGAGACATGGCCGCAAGCGAATACGAGGTTCTCCTCAAAGAGCAGATTCGACCGGCACTGGATAAGTTAAAACAGGAATGCAAGGAGCGGAAGTTGCTCGTGCCCCGAGCTATATACGGCTATTTCCCCTGTCGGTCCTCGGGCGATGAGCTGATCGTTTATCGTGAAGATCGCAAGACGGAATGGCTCAGATTCCGTTTTCCGCGGCAGGCCCATGGCCGGCACTTATGTATCGCAGACTTCTTCGCATCGGTAGACGAGGAGCGCATTGACGTGCTTCCCTGCCAGGTTGTGACCATGGGCCATCTGGCCACCAGGCACAGCCAAGAGCTTTTCAAGTCGAACCGTTATACCGACTATCTGTACTTCCATGGGCTTTCCGTGGAGTCAGCTGAGGGTATGGCGGAGGTCGTCCACAAGCGGATAAGGGCAGAGCTTGGGTTTGCTGGCGAGGACTCCCCGGAGATCAGGAAGCTGCTCAACCAGGGCTACCGGGGAACCCGCTTTAGTTTTGGCTATCCCGCCTGTCCAGATCTCGATGATCAAGCGCTGCTGTTCGAGCTGCTTCAACCGGAACGCATCGAGGTCAGCCTGACCGAGGAGTTTCAGATAGTTCCCGAGCAAAGCACCTCTGCCCTCGTAGTGGTGCACCCCGAAGCAAAGTACTTCAATATCACAGCTGGTCGTGCTGCTGGACATATGTAGCTTTGAGTGAAGCGCTCCTGTCAAGCCGTTTCAACCCGGCGATTTCTGGTTCCCGCCTCGGGTTGGCCGCCCTTGAGCGCTCCGCTGTGGACACCAGTTGTATCCTGGAAGTCTCCGGCTTACAACCTCATATCCGGTCTACATGTATGGTCTGGGACTTGCTGTCTCGCAACAACCACTCGGGGCGATCGGAAGGAAGATCCGGCTCAAAACCTGGAAAAGCGCCGAACTTCTTTGGCATTTCAATGTCGAAGACAGCACCGTTCCCCAGCCCTTTTGCCAGCTCTTCCGGTTTTGGCCTCAAGACCTGCCGTCCCTCGAGGACATGAACGGAGCCATCGTCATACACCTCGACGGCACGCACGGCCGTCTTTCCGTCCGGTCCGACCTCAAGGGCGTTCTTCCCAGCCTTGTCGTATATGAGCAGCTTGCCGTCTTGCGTCACATCAACCTGCACACTCGCCCCCATCTCCTTCATGTTCTTTTCTATTGCCTGTCCCAGCGCTTCTAGCTTCTTCGGATCGTCTTTGTACTGCTTGACGATGTCGGCCAGCGCTTTGGCATCACCGTGCAAGATCGCCTCCTGCATCTTGACCAGATTCTCCTGGTCCTTCTTCGGCAAAAGATTGAACAGCTCTTGGCTCTCCAGTCGCTTCCTGGCATCATCGCTGGCAGTCTTAACCTCTTCGGGCGAAGGCTCAAGCTTAAAGTCCTTGAGCAGGTCATCAAATCCCTTTTTCAGTCCGTTAAGGTCTTTGATGTCGCCAATATCTTTGATATCGCGAACGTTCCTGTCGCCGGCCGCGTCGGTTGTGATTGTTAACTCATTGAGCAGCTTGTCCACTGCCTTGGACGACGGGGCATCAACTTTGAAGTCACCGGCTTGACCTTTGGCGCCGGTCCGGGACATCGCGTCATCGAGAAGTTTTGCACTCGGGTCTTCTTTGCCAGCTCTTTCGTCGAGCCTGAACTGTTCATCTGGTCTATCTTGTGCCATATTGGTAAGAACCTCATAGAAGCTGGGTGGTTGGGATATCAGGGCTTTTGGGCCCCAAAGCGGGCAATGGTCCGAGCTCTTGGGTAGTTAAAACGCGTTCCGGTCAAGCAATGGCTGACTGTCGGTTTTCTGGCGGTTGCTAAGGGTTGACTGTGGTAAGCCTTCCAAGCCGATGGTCAATGGTGTAATTCCCACCGGAAGAGATATTGCTACATGGTGACGCACCGAAGAGCAATTGTCAGTGGGGAAAATACGTAGTCCCGATTAAATTGTTCTCCCGGCTACAGATCTTTTGCCTCTCTGCGTCCGGCAATGCAGCCTGTAGCCGGATCTGGGAGCGCAGAAGGCCCTGTCCGGAGCAAGCTGGCGATCTGATCTTTGCTCAAGCGGTTTTTCAGGGCAAAGCAGCAACTGCAGGCAGCGGGTTGGCTCAGTAGCCGCCGCCTCCGGGTGCCCCGGAGCCATCTTCAGGCTTGTTCCGACGCTTTTCTTCCTTGCGGATGAACTTGTAAACCTTCCGGCGCGTTGTATCGAGTTTCTTGGCGTCCTGCTGAATGCCGGAACACAAAGAGGCAATGCCCTGATTATCGTAGTTCGGCCCTTTAGTGAGCGGTTCAAGGGCGCTCAGGCGGGCAGACAGGTCGTTGACTTGCGCTATCCAGTCCTTAATCATCGGCTGCATCTCCGACAGGGCATCGCTCGGCAGATCGAGCTCACGGCTGCCCGCGACAAATTCATCAGCATTCTTCTTGAACATCGTGATGACAGGCGTCATCTCGCTCATAGACAGGTCCACTCGATCCTTGCGTGGTGGCTCCGGCGGTCCTACCGGCTGAGTTCCGATCGGTATGTTGATGATCATGCCCATGCCAACTACTTCCGGTTCAGTAATCATCCGCACCGGTTGTATGGTCACCTCGTCATACAGGTGGCGGGCCGCGGTCATTACTCGCTTGAGATCGAGCCCGACATCGCGCAGGTGTTCCAGGCTAACATCCACCTTTTGCACACCGCCCTTGAGAGCCGCCGTCCCGGCACCGCTCGCTGAGCCAGCGGTCGGGCTCGCAGCCGGTTGCTCCTGCGTTCCCGGAGCTGGGCCTGCTGCTCCCTGCCCGTAGGCAAGCTGGGTCGATGCGGCAACGGCAAGGACCAGCATTCCTGAGACCAGCTTGCTCTGCCAGCTCAGCTGCGGCTGACCGGCTGCCTTTCCCGCCAACAATCCATTCATCTGGCATTCCTCCTGACCACCGCGCTTCACATTCACACGCATCCACGACCAGACTGAAAACTCTACACCATCGTCCCGGCAGGCGGAAGACCGCCGCCAAAGCCAGCAGCTCAGGATCGGTATGCGGACCGGCCGGGGGCAAGGGGAAACCAGAGATCGCCCAGGGTTTCTGCCAGACCTCCATGGAAAGCGCCTAATTTTCCCAGTTGCCACGTTGTGCCAGCAAATGATCAGCTCTGATCGTTCTTAGTAACTAGCCCCATAGACCGATTTCTACGTTTTGGTGCCCGAGTGGGCAGCCGAGCCGCACAAGTCAGGAGGGAGAGGATGGCCGTCAATCCCTATGAGCGTATAGATTTCCCGGATGACGCTTCCGAGCAAGGCAGCTCGGATGTTTCTGCTAACCTATCCAGAGATGCCTGGCAGGAATTAAGAGCCGCTGAAAAGGACAAAACTGGGCAAGGAGCTCGTCCTGGCGGTGCAGCCGATCGGATTGACCTTGGGCAGGCGGATATCTATTCCGCTTTTCAGACGAGCGAGGCAGCTCACCTCCCGGCGCCGGGGCCGGCCGGAAGGCTAATTGATCAAACCGGCGCCAAAGTTACCCGGGATTCCGATGGCTCCTGGGTAACCGAATTCATGAGCGGCGACAAGAAGATAATCCGGCCGGACTGGACTGAGATTTGGAGCTGCGAGAACGGTGACCGTGCCCTCAAGAAGCCGGACGGAACAACGGTCCTGGAAAGCCATGAAGGATGGAAGGAGACAAGAAGACCTGATGGCACTTACATTCGAGAGGAGGCGGACGGGAGGCGGTTGGTCAAGGGACCAGACGGCACCGTGCGGCAGGAGGTTGGTGGCATCACAACGATCAATCGCCCCGATGGCACGGTGATCACTATCCATCCGGACGGGTCAAGACAGGTGCTCGCTCCTCAGTCCTGACCGGGGCCTAGATCAGCCCGCTTGCCAGCGCGAAGGCGACCAAAAGAAGCAGCAGCGAGGCGGCAATCTCGATAAATCGAAAAGTGACCTTTCTCATTAGCTGGCTTCCGAGCACGCTGCCGGCCAGAGCAGCAGATGTAGCTGCTGCCAGCAAACCTGCTCGCTGAGCGATCTCGGCCTGCAGTAACTGCGGGACATAAACAGTCAAGCGCGACAGATCGATCAGCAAGGCGACCGCGGAGCTGGTGGCTACGAAAGCCTCTTTGCTGAATCCAGCCTTGAGAAGGAAGATACTGCGAAAGGCGCCCTGATGTCCGGACAGACCCCCGAAAAACCCGCTCACCAGCCCACCTGCAGCCATGTACTTGCTGTCTAAGCAGATGTGCCGGGACAGATCCGACAACTCGATAAAAGCAAATGAGGCCATTAGCGTGGCCACTAAAAGTTTGATCGGCACAACCGATAGCTGGTGAGCGCCGATCGCGTATGAGCAGATCGGCGGCAGCGCCGAGACCAGGACCAGAAGCCGTGCCCCCGCCAGGGCAGCCAGGGCAGCCGGAAAGCCAAACCAGAACACCGTCGGCCAGCACACATGTCTTGCCACAAGGGCCAGCTTGAACACATTATTGGCAAGATGAACTACAGCTGTAATCCCGATCGCCACCGCAACCGGGAAGAACAGGGCAAAGGCGGGAAGCAAGAGCGTGCCCAGGCCAAAGCCGGTAAAAAACGTCAGGAGGGCGGCCAGGAGCGCTGCCACTGAGATCAGGAGATAGCTAATCACACGCTCTGGCCGCTCTGCACCCTGGCTTTGAGTCTCTTAACCAGGGTGCACATGTCGTCATAGCGCCCGAAGGACGGCACAATGTAAACGCCAGCGGCAATCCTTAGCACCTCCTCCAGTAGCTCCTCGGCAAGGTCTAGCCCCACGCGTGCGCCTTCCTCACCGGCCGCTGCCATGGCCTGGCGAATCGGTGCCGGGATGGTGATGCCCGGCACCTCGTTGTGCAGGTACTCAGCATGCTTTGAGCTGTGGAGCGGCATTATGCCGACCAGGATCGGGACAGGGCAGCCGCCAAAATCCTCCAGGAATTCGGTCAGGTCGGTAATCTTGTAAATCGGCTGGGTCATCACAAAATGCGCTCCGGCCTCCAGCTTCTTTCTGAACCGCTCAATCTCCAGCGTTCTGGGCTCGGCGGTGGGGTTTAAAGCGCAGCCAATCGAGAGTTTTGTTGGTGAACCGATGGAGTTGCCGGCGATATCCACCCCCTGATTGAGCTGGCTGATAATTTTAATCAGCCCTATCGAATCGACGTCATAAACAGCCGTGGCATGGGCATAATTGCCCACACTGGGGGGATCGCCGGTAAGGGCCAGGATGTTGTTGATGCCCAGAGCCTGACAGCCGAGGAGATCGGCCTGAATCCCCATCAGATTGCGGTCGCGGGTTGTGAAGTGAATGATCGTGTCGATGCCCACCTGCCTCTGGATCAGGTGACAGGTGGCCAGCGAGGACATGCGCACACGCGCCATCGGGCTGTCGCCTACGTTGATTGCGTCGGCACCGACCTCCTTAAGCGACTCGGCAGCTTGCAGAATCTTGCGAGCGACGGTGCCCTTAGGTGGATCCAGCTCAACGCTGACAAAAAACTCCGCCCCGCCATTGAGCTTGAGGCGGGAGGCCAGGCCAGGCAGCTCAAGCCTGTCCCCGGCGGTGTCCGCTCTGTTCTCGGCCGCCAGCTTTGTGCTTACCAGCTGCGGACGCGCGCCGGCAATTGTGATCGGTTCACTGGCCGAGACCTCGACCGGATTTCTTACCTCTTTCGATCGGGTGGGGCCTGGGGTAGCCAGCTTCTGGGTAGCCAGGTACCGGTCCAATCCTTCACGCATGGACCGGATGTGATCCGGAGTCGTTCCGCAGCAGCCGCCAATCAGCCTGGCACCGGCCTCGATAAACGGCTCGACGAAGGAAGAGCAATAATCCGGACGGCTCATGTACATGAACTGTCCGCCCACACGCGTGGGCATACCAGCGTTGGGCAGGCAAGAGTAAAAAAGCTGATCGGATTCAAGTTGCTTCATGGAAACGGCAACAACGATCCGCTTCAGATAGTCGAGCAGCGGCCCGGGGCCCGCACCACAGTTGATACCAACAACATCGGGAATGTCCTCCCCGAGCTCCTCAAAAAGCCGAACCGCATCTTCCGGTATGGCTCCCATCAGCGTGTGGCCTTCGACGGAGAAACTTAGTTGTGCCACCACCGGCAGTTTGGCCAGCTTACGGGCGGCCCGCACGGCGATCACCAGCTCCTCCAGGCTGGGCATCGTCTCAATCATGAACAGATCCACACCACCGGCCAGCAGTCCCTCCATCTGCTCGCGGAATGCATCCTCCAGCTCCGACTGGCTGGCGTCACCGATTGGTGCCAGAAGCCTGCCTGTAGGACCGACCGAGCCGGCAACAAAGGTCGGCTGGCCTGCAACCTCGCGGGCGTTGCGGGCCACCTTTGCGGCCCAGAGATTGATGTTCCAGACTTCTTTGTCCAGGCCATAAGCGGCCAGGCGAAAGCGATTGCCTGAGAAGGAGTTGGTCTCCACGACCTCGGCCCCGGCATTTATATAGTCAATGTGAATCTGCTGGACCAGCTCCTGGTTGGTCAAGTTGAGCTTTTCGAAGCTGCCTTCAGTGGAAGCGCCTCGCGCATACAGCAACGTGCCCATCGCCCCATCGCCGAGGAGCGGTTTTGCCTTGAGGGCGCTCAAGAATGGATGTGTCATTACAATCGGCCGTCCAATCGCTCGTACCTGATAATATAGCGGAATCTGCCGTCATCCGTGCGGCTCAGCACCCCTGTTTCTAAAATCAAGTTCACACCAGAGTGGCCACCAATCCCGCTTTCATTCGCAACTTTTCCATCATCGCCCACATTGACCATGGCAAGTCAACGCTGGCCGACCGACTGCTGGAGACTACCGGCACCATCTCCAAGCGCGAGATGCAGGAACAGGTGCTCGATACGATGGACATTGAGCGGGAGCGGGGGATCACGATCAAGGCCCAGCCGGCACGCATGCACTACACGGCAGCCGATGGCCAGAGCTATGTACTGAACCTGATTGACACACCCGGGCACGTGGACTTCGGCTATGAGGTCTCTCGCTCGCTGGCTGCCTGTGAGGGGGCGCTCCTGGTCATAGATGCGACTCAGGGGGTGGAAGCTCAAACGCTGGCTAACGTGCACCTGGCTGTGGAAAGCGATCTGGAGATCGTCCCTGTTATAAACAAAATCGATCTACCAAGCGCTGATCCAGAACGAATCAGACAGGAGATCGAGGAGGTGATTGGGCTGGATGCTAGCTTTGCCGTCCTGGCAAGCGCCAAGAACAACATCGGCATCACAGAAGTCCTCGAGTCCATCGTTCAGCTCATACCGCCACCGCCGTCGACGGCCGACAAGCCGTTAAGAGCGCTCGTTTTTGACAGCTTCTACGAAAGCTACCGGGGCATCATTGTCTACTTTCGGGTAAAGGACGGCTCGATCAAGCTGGGTGATCGAATCAAGTTCATGGCCAACGACCGGGTTTTCGAGGTCACTGAGCTCGGCGTCCTCCGTCCCCATCAGGTCAAAGTCAGTGAGCTCGGTCCGGGCGAGGTGGGCTACCTGGCAGCATCAATCAAGGATGTGGCCACCTTGGTTGGTGACACAATCACCCTTGCCGAAAGACCGGCCCCGAAGGCGCTGCCTGGTTACCGGCCGGCCAAGCCGATGGTTTTTGCCGGTATCTACCCGGTCGATAACGACCAGTATCCGGATCTGCGCGAAGCGCTGGAGAAGCTGAAGCTCAACGACGCTTCCCTGTTCTTCGAGCCCGAGACCTCGGAGGCGCTCGGCTTCGGCTTCCGGTGTGGCTTTCTGGGGCTCCTGCACATGGAGATCATCCAGGAGCGTCTGGAGCGCGAGTATGCATTGACGCTGATCACCACCGCCCCGTCGGTCATCTATCGGGTAACCAAGACGGATGGCTCGATAGTCATGGTCGACAACCCGGCATTGTTGCCCGAGCCGAACTACCGGGAAAGCATTGAGGAGCCGTACGTGGAGGCAAGCATAATGGTGCCCAACGAGTTTGTGGGTCCAATTATGGAGCTTTGCCAGGGCCGGCGCGGGATCTTTTTCGACATGAAGTACCTGGACCCGCGGCGGGCCATGCTGCATTACGAGCTGCCGCTGGCCGAGATAATTACCGACTTTTTTGATCAGCTCAAGTCCCGCTCTCGTGGCTATGCCAGTCTTGACTACCACTTCCGGGAATACCGCCAGTCACGCCTGGTCAAGCTCGACATCCTGATCGGTGGTGAGGCCGTGGATGCGCTTTCAGCAATTGTGCACCACGAGAAAGCCCAGGCCTACGGGCGGCACCTGGCCGAAAAGTTGAAAAAGCTGATCCCCAGGCAGCTTTTTGAGGTACCGATCCAGGCGGCCATTGGCGGCAAGATTATTGCCCGCGAGAACATCTCCGCGCAGCGCAAGAATGTTCTTGCCAAGTGCTATGGTGGTGACATTACCCGGAAGCGTAAGCTTCTCGAGAAACAGAAAGAAGGCAAGAAGCGGATGAAATCCGTGGGTAAGGTTGAAATCCCGCAGGAGGCTTTCATGGCTCTCTTGAAGCTCGAGGAATAGAGAGGACAGATGCCCAGAAGGAAGCAGCCACCGCTTATGGTTGAGGCCTGGAATGCCAGGAACAAGCTCTACCAGCAGCTAATCGGCGACTACACCACGGTCTTTCCGGACTCTTATGCTCCACCCAGGGACAACAAGCTCGTACGCTCAGGCCGCTCAGGAACGTTTGATACTGCCGATCCAGCCAAGCAGGATCAGTGTCTGGCCATCCTCACCTACGCCCCCGATCCACTGCGGCCTCATTGGACCTACCTGACTTCCGGCCTGAGCAACCCCTGGTTTCAGGACGAGCCTCAGGAGGTCTCAGGTTTCGGCTGTGAGCTCATGCTCAAGACACCGGCGCAATCTCACTGGGCTGTGCAGGCCCTGCAGAGCATGGCTTTCTATATCTTCAACTCCATGGGCACCTTGAGCCCGGGCGTCCTGGTTCGGCTCAATGCCCCGGTCTCCTCTCCAGCTGCTTCCGATTTGAACAGTATCATTGTCTGGTATGCTGATGAGGCGCCGGACGCATGGTATCAGCTTCCATCCGGCGGATTCGGCATCTACGTTGTGATCGGCATCACCGAGGATGAATGCAAATTTGCCGAGTCGGTGGAGGAGTATGGTGCCTGGTGCATCCAGAATGTTCTCAGGCAAACAGGCGTGGGCCAGATCAGCGATTCGGCTCGTCGCTCGGTGATGCTGCGTGACGACATCGACGAGCTGCTGAAGTCTGTTAAGCTCTACGCTGATAACTTTCGCGTAAACCTCTCGTAGTTGCTCACCGCCCCTGGTGGCACGTTCGGCGCTGAGCGGCAAGCAGCCGCGAATTAAGCAGCGCCGTGGCCGGATAACTCTGATTCGGCTTGCCGGCGCAGTAAAATGCTTAAATACCTGATTAGGGCCTGGCGGCCCAAACTGACAGGGCAAGCGGCCGGAGTTTGAGCGGTGGAGCCTGAAAGTCAAGAGATAACCGTGGTCGAGAAGGCGTGCCTGGTCTGCGGCATCCGCTTATCCGGGCCGGACACGCGTTGTCCGGCCGATGGGGCGGTGCTCGTGACGATGGTACGGGAGAACCTGGTCGGGACCACTCTGGCAGATCGCTATCAGATCGTGTCGGTGATCGGCGAAGGCGGCATGGGGGTAGTTTACAAGGCCCGACATATGCTGATGGACCGCACAGTGGCAATCAAGACGCTGCACGCGCATCTGGCTTCGGACGAGCAGACGCTCAGGCGCTTCCAGCGAGAGGCCAAGGCGGCGAGCGGGCTCGAGCATCCCAACCTGATCACCGTCTACGACTTTGGTGTGACCCCGAAGGGGCAGCCGTACCTGGTCCTGAGCTATCTGCAGGGTACGAGGCTTGCTGACGTCCTGGACAGGGACGGCCACCTGCCAATCGAGCGGGCAGTCAACATCTTTATTCAGGCCTGCGACGGCCTGGCCCATGCCCACAGCAGAGGGGTAATACATCGCGATCTCAAGCCCACCAACATCATGCTGATTGACAATGAGGAGCGGCACGAGCTGGTGAAGATCGTCGATTTTGGCATCGCCAAGGTCTTGGCTTCCGGTGAGGCCGAGACGCAGGAGCTGACCAGAACCGGAGAGGTTTTCGGCAGCCCTCTTTATATGAGCCCGGAGCAGTGTCAGGCGCTGCTTTTGGATGCGCGCTCCGACATTTACTCGCTTGGTTGTGTCCTTTATGAGGCGCTCAGCGGCCAACTGCCGTTCTGTGGAGACAATGTTTACGAGACGATGGGCAAGCATGTTAACGAAAGCCCGCGGCCGTTCCGGGAAGTTTGTCCCGAGCTTGAGATTCCCGAGGAGATTGAAGCTGTTGTCTTTGCCACCATGGAAAAGGAGCCAAACAAGCGCCTCCAGTCCATGAGTTCGTTCAAGGAAGGACTCCAGAGCGCCTTCAGGTCTGCCCAGCAAAGGGAGATGCGCCGGGGCGGAGCGGCTCCGCTTTCGACCGCTGGCAAGACCGCCCCGCGGGCCAGGGCGGAAATTGATACACCGCCGGCGCCCCGGGCGCTGGCATTAGAAGACAAACCGTGGCGACTGCCAGGGTTGAGCGTGCTTGTTCCTGCCGCTGCTTGCGCCGTTGCTCTAGCTGTTGCCGGAGCGGCAGCCTGGTTTATTCTTGGTGGGCACCGCCCCCACCAGAAGCAGTCTGCGACCAGCACCGTCGACCTGAAAGGTAAGACAAAGGCTGAACTGGATAAGCTCTGGTCGCAATGCCAGGAGGAGATGCAAAAGGCGTATCTAGCTGACGACGACGCTGAGTGCCAAAAGAAGGCGACGCTTGCCGTGAGGATAGCCGAGAAGTTTGGTAGGCAGGACCCGCGATATGCCAAGAGCCTGAACGAACTCGGGATCATTCATCGCGACCAAGGAGACCATGACCAGGCAGAAAAGCTGCTTAAAGAGTCGCTTGAGCTCCGCCGGAAAACGTTCGGCGAGAACAGCCTGGAGGTAGCCGATAGCCTTGGCGAGCTGGCTGTTCTCTACCGGCTCGAGCGCCAGCTGGCGACAGCTGAGTCTCTGGCTCGACGTGCGCTCACCATCGACCAGAAGCTGGCTCCTGATGACACGAGCGTGGCCGCCGACTTAAACACCCTGGCCATGGTCCTTGATGACCAGCGCAAGCATTCCCAGGCAGCCAGGCTCCTGGTGAGGTCGCTGGCTCTTTACCAGGACAAGCTTGGTGAAAGCGATTCCCATACACTCGAGGTCCTGAATAATCTCGGTCGTGTCTATGAGCACCAGGGCAAACTGGCCCAGGCAGAAAAGTATTTCAGGCAGACCGTGGCTATCTGTGAGCAGCACTTTGGCCCCAACCACGCCCAGGTCTCCAGCGCCGCCTACAATCTTGCTCAGGTCTTGGCGCTGGAGGGCAAGTATAGTGAGGCAGAGGCGCTCTGCAAGCGGGCGACGAAAATCGACGAGGCTCGACTGGGGCCTGACGATCCGGGCCTGGCTATGAACCAGAGCTTGCTGGCCCAGATTTATCACTTCCAGGGACGCTTTGTGGAGGCTGAATCTCTTTACCAGCAAGCGCTGAGCCTGCAAGAAAAGGCTCTGGAGCCGGGCGACAAGCATCTGCGCGACACGATTGCCAGCTATGCGGAGCTGCTTCGAGATACGAATAGAGAGAAGCAAGCTGCACAATTGGAGTCCCGCTTGAGTAAGTAGGCCTCAGCCAGAAGCGGCTGTCCATCAGGGATCCGGCCGGCAGCAACGGGAAAGCAACTACCACTCCGCCCGCCTCCTGATCGCCAGAGCAAGCGGCCAACCATCTAGTGACTCAACGTTTAGAGCCGGTTTGCTGCTTGAGCATCGGCAGCCCGACCTCGCTGAGCCAGGTCGACCAGGCCATGAGCCCGGGATGAAGCTGACGGAGCAGCTCGATATCAGCAATGGTGCCCTTGGTTTGGAACCATTTGAACATGAGGGCAAGCTCCTCGCTGGAGGCCTGCAATTCTTCAAGAGGGAGCTGGCGATAGGTAACCGGTTCGCCGAGAGCTTGCGAGAACAGCTTGGCCAGCTCGGGCATGGTCAACTCGTCACCAGCAATCTCTATCTCCCGGCCGATGAAGTCGTCCGGATCATTGAAAGCCTGAGCCACAAACACCCCTATGTCCCGAGCAGAAATCACCTGCAACTTTGTCTCGGGCGGCAAGGCGATAACCAGCTTTCCGTCCTGGAGAAAGTTGAACGCTATGAAGCTCTCCATAAAAGTTACCGGGCGAAAAATCGTGCACGGTAGACTGAGCGAGCGGATGTGCTGCTCAATCAACCACTTGCTCTCGAAGTGCGGGATGCCGCTATGTCGCTCGGCTCCAGCCACCGATGTGTAGACAAAGTGCTTAACTTTGGCCGCCTTAGCTGCATCGGCCAGGAGCTTTCCATGAACCACCTCGGCTTCGAACCCGCCTTCGAAGAAGTTCTGAACACTGAACACGCCCTGGCAGCCCGCCACCGCTCTGGTCAGAGAGGAGCGGTCGTTGAAATCGCCACGGCAGATCTCCACACCCTTTTCGGCGAGAGCACGCACTGCTGGTCGATCAGGATTGCGTGTCAGGGCACGCACCGGAAAGCCGCTAAGGAGGAGCTGCCTGACAACTGCCCCTCCTTGCCTGCCGGTCGCGCCGGTAACCAGGATCTTCTGCTCGTTCTTGCTCATAATCTGACTCTAACCTCTCCCGAGCTCTTCTTAAGAGCAGCCACCGTACTCACCGCCTTTCCCGCCTGCCGGCGGAGAATTTTCCCGAAGAGGCCAATCGCCGCCGCTCAGTTCCAGTAGTGCTCCCTGTGTTGCCGGTAATAGTCCAGTGTTAAGGACAGACCTTCTTCAAGACCTGTCTTGGGCCGCCAGGCTACCAGGCGGTTGATCTTGCTGATGTCGGAATAAAAGTCGCCCGGCTCCTGAGCTTTCCGCTCCGGGGTGAACTCGGCAAATTCCCAGCTCCCCTGCTTAGCCACGGCGATCATGGTCTTCACCAGGTCGAGGAAGCTCACCGGGATATCGGAGCCCACGTTGAAGATCTCGCCGTAGGCTGCCGGTGTGATTGCCGATTTCATGATTGCTTCCACGCAGTCATCTACGTAGCAGAAATCCCGGAGAATGCTCCCATCCCCAAAGACCTGGATTTTCTGATTGTCCATGGCCAGCCTGACAAACCAGTTGCAGACTCCAAAGCGGGAGTGCTTCATCTGCGAGCGCGGCCCGTAAATGTTGCTCAAGCGCAGGAGCACCGAGCGAATGCCATGAACATCATGATAGACTTTGATGATCTTTTCGGCAGTCAGGTTGGAGATTTCGTAGATGCCCTTCGGGTTGGTGGGCGCCTCCTCGTTTACAGGGAGCGAAACAGAAGGACCATACTGTCCGCGCGTACCGGTGTAAACAACGATGGCCTCCGGGTTGCACTTGCGCAAAGACTCCATGAGCACGGCAGTGCCGGTAATGTTGATCTCGATATCGGGAAAAGGATTGTACAGGCTCATCACATGGCAGACCTGTCCGGCCAGGTGAAAGACAAAATCCTGCCCACGGACCAGGTAGTTGACGGCGGATTCGTCCCGAATGTCGCAATAGTTGACGCGCACCCGATCTTTCACCAGCTGCAGGTTGAACTCGTTGCCGCCGTAATCAGGAATCATGGCATCAAGGACGGTGACCTGCGCGCCCAGGTTGGCGAGCCGGATCGCCAGATTTGACCCGATGAAACCCATGCCGCCGGTAATCAGGCAAGTTTTTCCTGTAAAGGCATCTGTTGCCGCTACGCTCACGCGATTAACTCCCGTTCACTCAACCGCCCTTTATGATCGCTCACCGACATCGCTGGTCTCTCGTACCGATGATTGCCAATTGTCAACCCACCGCTCAAGCCGATGATCAGCTCTCCACAGCACGGCGATGTTGGCGCGACAGTTGATTTTAACACCGAAAGTACAGTATTTAGCCCAATTTAAGCCCCCTTAATTCAAACACGGCTAATTTCCTATACTATTTGAGCCAACCGCCTGAACCCGTTCCATGAGGTTACCAGCTTTTGAAAGTTCCTTTTGGCGATCTGCAGAGGCACTATCGGACATTCCAGAAAGAGATCGATACAGCAGTTCAGCGTGTGCTGTCCAGCGGCCAGTTCATACTGGGACCGGAGCTAGAGCGTTTTGAGCGCGACCTCGAGGCCTACCTGAGCGCGGGCTACGTAGTCGGCTGTGCGTCGGGAACCGAGGCGATCTATCTGGCTCTGGCAGCGGCCGGTGTCGGTCCTGGAGATGAAGTAATTGTTGTTGCCCACACGGCGGTACCAACCATCTCTGCTATCTCGATGACCGGTGCCGAGCCGGTTTTCGTGGACATCAACGCCTCCACCTACGTTATGGATGTCGAGGAAGTTGAGACGCGCATCACCGAAAAGACCAGAGCAATTGTCCCGGTCCATCTGTACGGTCAGGTGGTGGACATGGATCGGCTGCTCAGCATCGCTGACAGGCACCATATCCCGGTGATCGAGGATGTAGCCCAGGCCACAGGAGCCACCTACAAAGATAAGAAGGCAGGCACGATTGGAGCCTATGGTGCTTTCAGCTTTTACCCGAGCAAAAACCTCGGCGCCTTCGGCGATGGCGGGGCGGTGTGCACCAACTCCCGAGAGGGCTATGAACGGCTGGTAAGGCTGCGCAATTACGGGCAGTCCAAGCGCTACCACCACGAAAGCAAAGGCATCAACAGCCGGCTGGACGAGATTCAGGCAGCGATCCTCAGTGCGCAACTGCCTTTTCTCGATCAGTGGAACCAGCGTCGCCGTGAGATTGCTCAGCGCTACACACAGGGGCTCAAGGCAGTTGCCGTCACACCAGCGGAGGCCGACTACGGGCACCATGTTTATCACCTGTACGTCATCCAGGCGGCTAACCGTGATGCGTTGCAGGAGTTCCTGCTCGATCGCGGTATTCAGACCCTGATTCACTACCCAATTCCCGCGCACTTGCAAAATGCCTACAGCTACCGGGGCTACAAACCGGGCGATCTGCCCACGACAGAGCATGTTGCCCGGCGCATTATCAGCCTGCCCATGTTCCCGGAGCTGACGGATAAGGAGATTGACCTGGTGATCGAGGGCATCCGGGAATTCGGTGAGGACAGCAGCCGGATAAAGGCTGAGCGCTCGGATGAAGCAGGCAGCGGATCCAGGCTGGTGACTCAGCAGCGATGGTAGAATCCGAGCTGCCGATCAACTCCGTCTCGGTCATAATCCCTGCTTACAATGACGAGACCACGGTAGAGCGTCTGATCACGGATACAGACTCATTGCTCAAAGGAATGTGCGGGGATTACGAAATCATCTGCACAAACGATGGGAGCAAGGACGGGACGCTGGCGACGCTTGAGCGGCTGAAGAAGGGCGTACCGACGCTAAACATAATCAATCACGAGGTGAACCGGGGCTTCGGGGCCACAATTCGTGAGCTGTACTATGCCGGCAAGAAGGATTTGATCTTTTCGCTGCCCGGCGACTATCAATATGCGCCCAAGGAGCTCATCCCGATGGCCGGTGGGCTCAACAATTACGACCTGGTAATTGGCCACCGAGTGAAGCGCAACGACCCGCTGAGGCGCAAGTTGCAATCCCACGTCTATAACTTCATGTTGCGCACCTTATACGGTATCAGGCACAAGGATGTCAATTCCATAAAGCTGTTCAAGCGAGCTATCTTGGAGAAGGTTGACCTCAAGTCGAAAACAGCATTTGTCGATGCTGAGCTGTGCATACGTGCAGAGCTGGCCGGTTTCCGGGTTGGCGAGGTGGCGATCGAGCACCTGCCCCGATTGTCTCAGGGCGCCTCAGGAGGCAAGCTCTCGGTCATCTGGGAAACCTTTTCGGATCTGGTGAAAATGAAGGCGTCTTTTTAAACCTGGACTTCAATGTCGTCTCCGGACAGCCGGAGCTTGAAGCTAGTCACCGGTCCCGGGGCCGGTGGCGTGATGTTCTGACCGGTGGTCACATCAAATATGGCACCATGCCAGGGGCAAGTCACGTGCTTGCCGTCAAGCATCCCATCCGAGAGCGGACCGCCCCTGTGTGTGCAGGTATCATCAATTGCGTAATAGGAGCCATCCACGTTGAAGAGAGCTATCTTCTTGTCGCCCACCTGAACCAGCTTGGCTGTGCCCGGCTCAATCTCGCCTGCCTTGGCTACCTTCACATACTCTGCCATAAACTCACTTCCTACCCCTGTATCTCTTTGGCATCTAAATCTGCGCACCAGGGTTAAACCTAGCAGATTGTCCGCCCTTGCAGATCTCCTGACAAGACCAATTGCGGATTAAGTCCCGATGTCCAGCCTCGATTTCAAGGGGTGGTGAGCTTCGAGGGGGACACCGGCCTAGGCTGTCGGTGTCCCCCTCCGTGCCAAGGCTAAAAGATTGACGTCAATGCATCTGTGCAGATCTGGGCCGTTTTGCTGATGTCAGCCTGCGAATGTGCGGCAGAGATGCAGGCAGCGTCCACCGCCGATGGTGGCATATACACTCCCCGGTCGAGCAGGTAGTGGAAAAATCGGGCATAAGTCTGAGCGTCTATTGACTGGGACTCCTGGTAGTTCCGGACTGGCTTGCCGGCAAAGAGAACGGCAAACAGAGAGCCCACCCTCTGCAACTGCACCGGCAGGCTGCGGCGGCGGACCACCGCGCCCAGCTCTTCGAAGAGCTGGGCTGCCCTTGCTTCCAGGCTCTCATAGACGCCGGCCTGCCCAAGCAGTTTCAGCGTCTCGATGCCGCCGGCCATGGTCACCGGATTGCCCGAGAAAGTACCGGCCTGGTAAACGTTGCCGCCTGGCAGAAGGCAGTCCATGATCTCCTGGCGCCCGCCATAAGCTCCAATCGGCATGCCACCGCCCAGCGCCTTGCCAAAACAGCTCAGGTCAGGAGTAAGCCGATAGAGCGCCTGGGCGCCCCCAAAAGCCACACGAAGCCCGGTTAAGACCTCGTCGAAAATCAGGAGCGCCTGATGATCCGAGCACAGCTTGTGGACGCCGCTCAGGTAGCCGGGCTCAGGGGGGATTACGCCCATCGAGCCGGCCACCGGCTCGATTAGAACAGCCGCGACCTGTCGCTTGTGGGCCTCTAGAGTAGCCTCGAGCGCATCTAAATTATTGAACGGCACCAACACCGTGTTGGCAGCCACAGCCGAAGGAATGCCTTCGCTCGACCTGCAAGTGCGCGAGGCCAGCACGGCGTCCGCATGGCCGTGGTAGCAGCCTTCGAACATCACCAGCAGATCTTTGCCTGTATACCCTCTGGCCAGACGCACGGCACTCATCACCGCCTCCGTGCCTGAATTGACAAAGCGAATTCTCTCCAGGCTTGGCACAAGCTCAATGAGCTGCGCGCTCAGCTCCAGTTCGAGGGCGTGTGGAGCACCAAAGACCGGCCCCTGGGATAGCGCTTGCTGGCAGGCCGCCACTACCGGTGGTGGGCAGTGGCCGAGAATGGCCGGGCCCCAGGCCCCGAGATAATCGATGTAAGAGTTACCATCGACATCGAAGAGGTATGCACCGCGGCCACGCGAAAAGAAGATCGTGTGCCCGCCGACTTCCTGAAAGGATCGAAAGGGACTGTTGACGCCGCCTGGAATTAATTCCTGGATCTGTCGAGAGAGAGTCTCGGAGATGGCGGTACTGGCCCGCGCTGGCTTAGATTCCCGGGTTGCTTCCGGCATGCGCTTGAGAACTCCTGTTCAATACATATGCTGGCCAGTCATCGGCCTCAATATCGCCAGAACTGCCACCAGTGATGATGTCTCCTGCCGGTCGTTTGTTGCCCGGCATCTGAGGCTCGATCGGCAAACTGGCCCTCGGCCGGACTGTTAATCACAACCGGCACCACACTCATTTTGTTGAACTTTACCTCCGTATCGGCGTGCTTGGTCGCGCCACCATCAGCGGTGATCTCCAGATGATAAGTTCCCGGCATCAGCTGAAACCGTCGGGTGTGAAAGGTGGCTTCCTGACCCTTGCTGTTGTAGGCCTTAACCACCAGCGCTTCCGCATTCTTGTCTGGACGAACCTCGACATCGCCAACGTAAAAGCTAGCGACCAGCCAGACAAAAAGCGTCCCGAGGGCACCGCACACTCCCAGCGCGGTGGAGACGAGCCCCAAATAACTGTGGGCCCGCCCCACCTTGTCAACAGGCCGAGTTTTGGCCGCTGGTGGATTGCAGACAGCACTATCCGGCATCACTACACCCCCTTGTCAACCGCAGCGTCTCTGGCGCACACTTAATAGCGAGCCGAGCCTGGCTGCCAAGAATCATAGCAAAAGCGGTCGGCCGCTATTCCTCTACCTTCGCATTTTTTAAGCCTGGTATTGACTACTCGATCACAGCCTCGACATGATAGTTGCCCTTGCGCAACCGTTGCACACCGAGCACGACAGAGTTGTTGGGACCGCCGGGAGTGGTAAACCGGAGATCGTTGCCGCGCTGCAGCTTGATCACCTCGGTCGAGAAATTTTTCAAGTGCACACGCACCGGGCTCCTTGTGCCAAGCGCCCTGACAATCAGCTTGGTCATTACCTCCTTGCCCACCTCTTTTACATCTGGCTGCAGATCAAGGGCGACAACCTCGACCAATCCCGGGTTGCTTCTCAAGCCGGCCGTGCTCACGGAGATGGAATGCTGCCCGGGAGCCAGGCTTGATGGCAGGTCGGCCTTCAGTTCAACCGGGGAAGCAGCGATCACCCGAGCATCCCACATGCCGTCCACAATCACGCGATTGCGATCAGCCACACCGTCAAAACTGTGGCCATCGATCGTGATCGTCCCGCCCGCCTGAGCCAGAGGAGAGATCTGATCGACACGGGGAATCTGCGGGCTGGTTGGCAACATCAACGGCTGCAGTACCTGGATTGCCAGCGGCGGAGCGTCAGGCCGCGCCACCATGGAGACCTGCAAGGTCGGCCCCGGAGTGGCGTCCTCGGGAACCAGAAAGAGAGCTTTGCCATCCTGGGCTGTGGTCAGGGCCGCCCCGTTGAAACTCAGCTCGACCAACGGCTCCGCAGCGTGATTCTGGTTGAGCACAGCAACCGTCAGGAACTGCCCGGCAATCGCCTTCCCCGGCAACATGATCTGGGCAGACGAGCTGGGAACGCGGGCCGTGGGCGGTGGCGGTGGGCTGTCCCAGCCCTCCGCTCCAGCCGGCGGCACTGCCTGGGCTGCATCCGGTAGCGGGTTGATCATGGCCAGATTGGACAGCGGGCCAGGATAGCCGGAACGCTGGCTGCCTGGCGGCCCATATGACTGGAAAGGCGGCTGCCCTGGCGCCTGCATAACCGGCTTGACCGCTCCGGTGCGCGGATCAT
>Ga0066388_100000197_pt1 | contig 24629 bp, 24 predicted proteins | sample PanSoiMetaGPlot6_FD_64539 | JGI IMG/M metagenome (GOLD analysis project Ga0066388, IMG submission 64539) | Tropical forest soil microbial communities from Panama analyzed to predict greenhouse gas emissions - Panama Soil - Plot 6 (Hybrid Assembly) | ecosystem: Environmental > Terrestrial >...
GTGAATTCCGAGGTGCGCTATGCCGGCGCGCCGGCGGGGCGCGTGATCGGGGTGCGGTATTTAAGCGCGAAAGAGCGCGAAGCTTCTCCCAATAAAAACAACGCCGTGCGCGTGACTGTCAGCCTGGACGAAGCAATTCCGCCTTTGCCCGCAGATGTGATTGCGACCCTCGGATCCGATACGCTACTCGCCCCGAAATTTGTGGCGCTCTCCGCAGGCACGCCCGGACGCCAGACCCTGGCAAACAACGCAGCAATCGAAGGCCATCCGGCCTACGATCTCGACCAGATCATGGCAGCGGCCGGTCCACTGCTGGACAACCTTAACACCACGGTCACGAACCTGAAACACGATCTCGGCGAATTTACACCGAAGCTCGGACCATTGGCTGATTCCCTAAAACTGGACGTGGACAACTTACAGAACCTGATCACAAACCTTGAAGGCGTAGGCAAAGACGCCGACACAGTCCTTGGAACCGCTGATCGTTTCATCAGCGCGACCGACAAACAGCTTCAGGAAGACTTAAAGCAACTGAATGTGACCCTGATGAATCTGAAAGTGGTCACCACTTACGCCAAGCAACTCGTGGGAACCCTCGCCGAGAAGCCAAATCGCGTCATCTTCAGCGGCAAACCTACAACGCTAACGCCGGAGTCGGAAATCCTGAGAAGCTCAAAACCTCTGCCGGCAAGAAAACCTTGACTAAGCTGCTTTTCGATATCGCAACATTAATTTCAAAAAGCGAATGGCATCGCGCAGTGGCCGAATCTTGCTCACCTGATCGGTGTAAACAGTCGTGATTGGAACCGATTCGATCCGGTAGCCGTTACGGCTGGCAATGATGAGCACTTCGGTGTCGTAATCAAACCGGTCTCCGCCGCCAAGTAATTGTGGAATCAACCGACAATCGAACATTCGAAACCCGCACTGCGTGTCAGGGATTTCCTGCTTACAAACACGGCTGATCTGCCTGCTCATGTAACGATTCACGACACGCCGGATGAATGGCATTCCGGTGAGGTTGTTCATGCGGTTGCCGATTAAAAACGTCGGCTGCGTCACACAGGACGCCGCTGTCAGGAACCGATCAATCTCTTCCGGTAGATGTTGGCCGTCGGAATCCAGCAGGCTCAACCACGTGATGTCTCGATTCAACCAGTGCGCTATTCCAGTCTTAATCGCCTCTCCTTTGCCGCGATTTTGATCGTGACTGATCACTTCAGCGCCCGCTTCTCGCGCGCGTTGCGCGGTCTGATCGCTCGAACCATCGTCAACGACGAGCACGTGGTCGAGTCGCTCGCGGGTTCGATGAACGATGTCCCCGATATGTTTTTCGTCCTGATACGCAGGGATGACCGCGGCGCTTCGCGAGCGAATCTGAGCGAGCGGATCGCGCTCGGTCTTTATCATCGCCGTGGCACCGGATGAAAATCGGCCGCGTGATAAGAACTGCGAACCAACGGGCCGGAGGCGACATGCAGAAACCCTTTTCTGCGCGCAATCTCGCCGTAGTAATCAAATTGCTCCGGCGTGATGTATTCGACCACCGGTAAATGCTTGGGAGTTGGACGCAAATACTGGCCCATGGTGAGCACTTCACAGCCGACCTCACGCAAATCGTCCATGGTCTCAAAAAGTTCTGTCTCCTTCTCGCCAAGGCCGAGCATGACACCGCTCTTGGTCACGACTTCTGGAGAAAGATCCTTTGCACGTCGTAAAACTTCCAGCGAAGTGCGGTACTTTGCACGCGAACGCACCAGCGGTGTAAGGCGTTCTACCGTTTCCATATTATGATTGTAGATGTCCGGCCCGGCATCGAGGACGATCTGGATGCACCAGTCCTGCGCATGAAAATCGGGAACGAGCACTTCGACAATCACCGAGGGATCCATCTCTCGAATTGCCGTAATCGAGCGTGCAAAATGATCGGCGCCTCCGTCCTTGAGATCGTCGCGCGCGACACCGGTGATGACGACATGTTTTAATTTCATTCGGCGCACCGCCTCGGCTACGCGCTGTGGTTCATCTTCTTCAAGCTCGAAAGGTTTTGCGGTTGTCACCGCGCAGAATCCACATGCGCGCGTACAACGGTCGCCCGCAATCATGAAAGTGGCCGTGCCCTGGCTCCAGCATTCCCAGCGATTTGGACATTGCGCGCTCTCGCAAACAGTATGTAATCGCAAATCGGAAATGAGCGCCTTGGTTGAAAAGAAAACAGGATTGGATGGCAAACGAACTTTGATCCAGGCCGGTTTGTGCGGTTGGTGCAAGGCTGGATCAATCTTTGAGCAAGACATCGAACAAAGTTACAACGTTAAAAAAGTTTAAAAAAGTTAAAACGTTGTAGAAACATGTTGAAGCGTCAAACCGCTCACGCATTGAGGCGGCCTCTTCATCAAACGCTACACGCTTCAACCCCTTCAACGATCACAATTTCGTCCGTCCGGAAAGCGCCGCTGAAAGCGTTAGCTCGTCGGCCGATTCCAAGCCGCCGCCAGCCGGAATACCGCGGGCAATACGCGTAAGGCTGACCGGTTTGTTCTTCAAGAGGTCGACAATGTAATTTGTGGTCGATTCGCCCTCTACATCGGCGGGCAGCGCGAAAATGATTTCGTTAATCTTTTCCCGATCGACGCGTTCCAGTAATTCTTTAACGCGCAAATCTTCGGGACCAATATGGTCGAGCGGAGAAATCTTCCCTCCCAGCGAATGGTATCGTCCCCGAAACACATTCGTTTTTTCCAGAGGAAGAATATCAGTGGGTTGCTCTACGACGCACAGCAGTTCTGTCGAGCGCGAGGAATCGGCGCAGATCTCGCATATTTCGGCGGCGGAGAAAAATCCGCACAACCTGCAGGGACGAATTGTCTGGCGGGTTTCCGCGATAGCGGTCGAGATTTGCTCCGGCTGATCGTTTCCTGCTCGTACCATCCAAAGCGCAATTCGCTCCGCCGAGCGAGGCCCCACTCCAGGCATTTGTCGCAGTTGCGCAATCAAATTCCGGATTGCGACCGGATATTCCGTCCTTCTCAAAGCGCGCTCAGCTTCCTTCCAACGGTGATTCCGTCAGCTGCAGAACAAGCGGCTCCAGCCGGCGCAAATAGAATTGCAATGCAGGATCATCTTCTCCCTCAGGTCCGCGCGCTTTCTGGAATTGAGAATAAGCTTCGGCCCAGCGTTTTTCCCGATAGAGAACCACGCCGCTCCAGAAAGAATCCCTGCGCGCGACATGCTCCGGTTTGGCTTCTGCGGTAAGCCGAAGCGGCTCATAGATTTCAATTCGATCGTGCGAATTGGTTCCGCTCACAAAATCAATTGGACGCGCGACGACCGTTTCGCTCACGCGATCGAAAGTAGGGGTATCCATCAGGATCTTCGAGCCATACCGGTGATTCAGGGCGCAGAACCTTCGCGCGAGTTCAATCGGTTCGCCGCTCGCCAGGAGTGCGGGACGTACGCTGTCCCTCAGTGCGCCGGCAATTATCGCACCCGAGCTAATGCCGGCGTGCATTTCCCAGTCGCCAAAAATTTCTTCCTTGTCCTGCCGTCGCTCGCGAAATTGTTTTGTTAGATCGAGGACTGCACGCACTGCGTTTTCGCCGTGTTGATCGGCAGCATTCGGAAATCCAAAAATGGCCACCACGCCTTCCCCATCGGCAGCTTGTAGATAAGCTCCCCTTTCGATCAGGCCATCAGCGGTCTCGCGAATAAATTTGGCCATTGTTTCAGCGAAGCCGGCAGGGTTAGAGGCATCCGCGAATCCGTGCCTGTTGGCAATGTCGCAGACAACCACGGTCGCTTCGTACCCTTGAGCTTGACCATCGAACGTGCCGTTGCTGACACGATGGAATTCTTTTTTCGAGAGACGATTCGCAAACAGCGTCCACACTAAATATGAGCGGTCTCTCCGTAAAAACGCGGTCCAACCCCAGACGGCAGCCACTGCTAGTGCGACCGCAAGGATGCAGGGAACGGGCTGGAAAAACACCCGGTAAAGGGAGCAGACCCACGAAAGTACAAGGAGTTCAACCAACAACGAGCCAAACAACAGATAGTTTCGCAAGCGGGCTGCAGCCCCGGTATTTCTGAGGCTGACCCAGGCAACGCCGGCAGCAGTCAGCAAGACAAGGATATACTGCCATTTTTCGCCCATGACCCTTGTCGCTCCGGCGTAATCGGAAACGAGGTCCGCAACACCAGACTCAAAACCTGCTATCGCCCTGGTTCCGTGCAGGACTCCCACAACGATGGCGACGGCAACTCCAATTACGAGCGTTGTGACTAACGACCGCTTCATGAACAATCACGCATTTTGCGCAGCTGCAGCCGGATAATAGGATTGGACCACGAGTTCGCTTAAAAATTTGTCAGGCGCATCGACGGCTCCGGTATTGACGACAAATTTTGTCTGGCCGGTGTTCTTCTTAATCAGGTTCAATCCAAACTGGTAGTCTTTAAACAAGTGAGCGCAAAGATCGCCCATGGTCATTCGTTCAGCTTGAGCGCGTTCAACCAGCCGCCGTACCGCGCCGTCGTCGAGAATAAGTTCCACTCCATGCTCACTGCTGAAGTTCTCCGCAAATTGCCGCGCGCCAGCTTCCAGCATTTGCGCTTCGAGTTTGTGTCCTTCGGCCATCAACCGGTCCAGCACAAGCTGTGGGTCGCGCACCAGCGCAGCTGTAACGCGCAACTGGCTAAGGCCCGATCCAGCCAGGTAGTATTTGTAGTCGCGGAACAATTTTTCGAACACGGTGAGCAAACCGCGCGCGCCCGTTTTTTCCTTTGCAGCCGCCTCGGCCAGCAGCCGCAGCGCTTCGTCCTCGAAACTGATTTCAATGCCGTAGGCGCGGAAGGCGCGCTCGTATTGCCGGAGCAAACTGCCCTCGGAATACTTCATGATGTTGAAGAGATCATCGGCATCGAGATCTTCACAGACGACACGCACCGGCAGTCGGCCAATGAATTCCGGCTCGAACCCGTATTCGATGAAATCCTGCGTCGTCACGTACTGGAACAATTCCTTGTCCATGACTTGAATTGGTTCGGCGCTAAATCCGATCTGGCCCTGCCGCACGCGTCGCGCAACCTGTTCCTTCAACTTCTCAAATGCGCCGCTGACCACGAACAGAATGTGCCGTGTGTTGATCGTTTCTCGTTTCGCCTTTCCGCGTCGTTGAAATTCGAACGCCGCCTGCAGTTGCGCCTGCAGATCGTTCATGCTGCGGACTGGCACTTCTGTTTCCTCCATCAGCTTCAGCAACGTGGTCTGCACGCCGCGGCCGCTGACGTCTCGACCGATTAAATTTCCGGCCGCAGCGATCTTGTCGATCTCATCGATGTAAATGATTCCGAATTGCGCCAGGTTCAAATCGCCATCGGCCTTGTGAACCAGTTCGCGCACCAAATCTTCCACATCGCCGCCGACGTACCCTGTCTCGCTAAACTTCGTCGCGTCTGCTTTCACGAATGGCACTTTGATCAAGTCGGCAATGTGTTTGATGAGATAAGTTTTGCCGACGCCAGTCGGCCCCACCAAAATCACGTTTTGCTTGATGTATTCAATTTCCTGCGCACGCGCGGCATCTTCTTTTTCCAGCCGGCGCAGGTAATTGGCGTGGTTGTAATGATCGCAAACCGCGATCGCCAGTACCTTCTTCGCTTCTTCCTGCTTGATTACGAAGCGATCGAGATGTGCTTTAATGTCTCGCGGCAGAAGATTGAATTCGAATTCCTTGTGATCGGTTTTCTCCGACTTTTCCTCCTCCTCTGCCGGCGCTGCTTCCGGTTCGGCAAAAGTAGCCACTGATACCCGGTCGCCGAAGTTCTGTTTCATGAACTCCGTGATCTTGGCCTTCAGTTCTTCCGGTGACGGGAACTGCGGTGGTGGGTTTTGCTCCATATCGCGATCAAGAAAAGTCGCGCCAAAAATCAATTATGGCAATGATTCGTCTAAAATCTGACGCCTAGGACTGGGAATTCGTTCATCTCTTGCTTGCGCCTTCGGGCAGGTGGTTCGCCATCGTCTTCCAAGAAGGCGATCCGCGTTTTACTGAAGGTGAAGGTGGAACGGTCGCTGCGGCGACTCCTCAACGCGTTGTCGAACGCGCCTGACCAATATCGGAAAAGAGCCGCGGGATCTGTTCCCGATATTCCGGCTTGGTTCTCGCAGCGGTTTCAGCTAATTCTCTCGCCGCTTCGATTTGCCCGGTTTCACTAGCGAAGACGGCACAACGCCATTGTCGATCAGCTACGTCCCGCGCTGCTGGAATGAACGATTTGGATACGGCAAGTATTTCCTTTGGCGAAAGCTTGTCCCACGTGATCCATGCAATGCCATACGGAAGTTTCATCGTAAGGCCTTCATCCGTGGCGCTCACTATGCCCGTATATTGCGCGCCAGAGGTATCTGTGAGCGTACCGACGAAATGCGAACGGTTGAGATCGTCAACCAGAGTGTTCTTCCAATCGAACATGAGCCGCGCTCTCTCCTCTGCGACGTCTTGAGCAGGCTTGTAGTATCCACCGATCAGCTTCACATTCCTGATCCCCTCACCCGCTTTAGCAAAGTTATAAAGAGCGACCTGGTCTTTAAAATCGGCAAGCGCCTTATTCCAAGGACCACGGTCCAACCAAGCCGTCGCAAGCGCCGTCAGGTTCGTCCACGACGGCAAAAAGCTGCGCGCGAGAAAGAAAAAAATCGCAGCAGCCATTACAGCCGGCAAACCCAAGCGAATGAAACGTGGTAAATTACGCAGCCAGCGTAAAACACCTTTTAGCGCTTCGAAGTTGTGCCGAGTAATACCGGACAAGGTCGAACGCCAGCGTCGCCGACGCACCTTACCGCCGCTGGTTGTACTCTCCAACGCCAGCGCTTGCGATGCTCGCTCGAGCTCCGCCACCAGATCGTCATAAGAGGAAAAACGTCGCGCCGGATCCGCCGCGATCATTCGCTGTAAAACCTCCGCAGTTGCCGCAGAAACGTCTTGCGCGGCCGTCTGCAAATCGAGTGGCCGTTGTTTTAATTCGAGCAGTGCGGTCGCGGAATTGCTGCTGGCCTCGATTGGCGGTTTGCCCGCAATGGCATGAAACAGTGTTGCACCCAAACTGTAAATGTCACTGCGGAAGTCCTCCGGGTCGTTATTTAGTCTTTCCGGTGAGACATATTCGGGGGTTCCCCAAACGACACCGCCGATTCCCCAGCGTTGTGTGGCGGTGCTGGCAAGGCCGAAGTCGCCGATTTTTGCTGCGTGTTCGTCGACAAACAAAATATTAGCCGGCTTCACATCGCGGTGAATCAGACCTCGCCGATGCGCAGCACGCAGTCCCTTTGCAACCTGAATGCCAATCTCGAGCACCCGCTTTTCCGGTAACCGCGGTTGTAGGGCCATCAGGTCGTCGAGGCTTCCATGATCGACCAACTCCATTACCACATAGAACTGGCCGTGATCTGTTCCCGAGTCGAAGACCTGTATCACATAAGGATGATTCACGGCGGCGGCAATGCGCGCCTCCTGTTGCAATCGAGCTTTATGATCTTCTTCGCCGCCGAGATCTCTGCGCAACAGCTTCAGCGCCACGAACCGATCCAACTGCATATCGCGTGCTTTATAAACGGTGCCCATCCCGCCGACACCCAGCGTCTCAACCACAACGAAATGATCGAAGGTTCGCTCTACGCGAATTTTCTTGCCGCACGTTGGACAGGCGATGCGTGCCAATGGTTCGGCCTCCGTCGTGTCGACAGTCGTTCCGCAGCCTGGACATGTTTGGGCGGTGGGGTCACTCGCCATTGGGCAGCAATTGTAACATTCAGACCTTGCAGAGCAAAACGTTGCACCGGCGTTATGCCAGCTGAGTTTGCTCGTACCTCGCCTGCCGATTCGCAAGCTGTTATTGTCAATTCACCTGTTCGGCGTACGAACCTAAGAGGTCGCGGCCGGCGTTCAGGTATCTATGAGGCAAGTTTCAGCCGCAACTTCGACTCGAATCGAGCTTGTCGTATCAGCGAACGAAGCAAAGCTCCGACTCGACCAGTTTCTGGCCAAGCGACTTCCAGAATTCTCACGGTCACGGCTTCAACAGTTGATCCGCAACGGACTCGTCCGACTCAACGATTTAACCACTCGACCACGCCAAATTGTTCGACGCGGCGATAAGATTGATCTCACCGAGCCGCCGCTGGAAAAAATCGAGACGCTGCCGGAACCGATCCCGCTTGAGATTCTGTTCGAAGACAACGACCTCATCGTCGTCAATAAGCCTCCGGGGTTGGTCGTTCACCCCGGCGCGGGTCATTGGGAACACACCCTGGTCAACGCATTGCTCAACCACTGCGCCACCTTGTCGGGAATTGGCGGTAAAGAGCGGCCTGGCATCGTTCATCGTCTCGACAAAGAAACTAGTGGTTGCCTTGTCGTGGCCAAAAATGACATGGCGCATCGGGAATTATCCAAACAGTTCGCCGCGCGCACGGTGGAAAAGATTTATCTTGCGTTGGTGACCGGAAAGTTGGCCAATGCTGCCGGTGTGATCGAAGAAACAATCGGTCGACATCCAGCCCATCGGCAACGAATGAGCGCGACTGCGTTACGTGGACGGCCGGCGAGAACCGAGTATCGCGTCGTTCACTCAAGCGATCGCGGCACCCTGGTCGAATGCCGGCTGCACAGCGGACGGACCCATCAGATCCGTGTGCATCTTCATCATCTCGGTCACCCCGTGCTTGGTGATAAACTCTATGCACCGCGGCTCGCAAAGGATTTTCCGCGACAAATGCTGCATGCATGGAAGCTTGGATTTCGCCATCCTCTCACTGAGGAATGGAAAAGCTTTGAAGCGCCGTTGCCCGACGATTTCGCAGCCGCGATAAAAGGGACAATCGAATCTCAACAAGTATGAAACAGCGCAAACTTGGACGCGGCGGGCCGATCGTCTCGGCGATCGGCCTCGGTTGCATGGGAATGTCGGATTTTTACGGCGGACGCGACGATGAAGAATCCGTGGCGACGATTCATCGCGCGCTGGATCTCGGGATCACGTTTTTCGACACGGCAGATATGTATGGGCCGCACACGAACGAGCAATTACTCGGTCGTGCGCTACGAGGCCATCGCGAGCAGGCGATCATTGCTACAAAGTTTGGGATCGTGCGTGATCCCGCCAGTCCGGACCATCGCGGGATTAGCGGTAAGCCGGATTATGTCCGTAAAGCTTGCGAAGGAAGTTTGCGCAGACTGGGAGTTGATGTGATCGATGTTTATTACCAGCATCGTGTCGATCCAGACACGCCGATCGAAGAGACCGTTGGCGCCATGGCACAGCTTGTAGGTACCGGCAAGGTGCGCTTTATCGGTCTGTCAGAAGCAGGCGCGGATACGATCCGTCGGGCACATGCCGTTCATCCGATCACGGTATTGCAATCAGAGTACTCGCTCTGGACACGTGATCCCGAAAATGAAGTTCTTGGCGTATGCTGCGAACTCGGTATCGGTTTCGTGCCCTACAGTCCGCTGGGCCGCGGATTTTTGACCGGGCAAATCAAACGTTTCGAAGATTTACCGGAAGACGACTACCGGCGAACCTCGCCCCGATTCCAAGGAGAGAATTTCCAGCGCAATTTTGCTCTTGTGAAGAGAGTCGAAGAAATCGCTCGCGAGAAAAAATGCACTCCGGCGCAGCTCGCCCTTGCCTGGGTGCTCGCACAAAGACACGACATTGTTCCGATTCCCGGAACCAAACGTCGCAAATATTTGCAAGAAAATGTGGGCGCGCTTGATGTCGCTATTACCAGTAAAGATCTGACGCGTATCGACGAAGCCGCTCCCCGCGAAGCCGTCTCCGGCGCGCGTTATCCCGATTGGGCGATGGTAATGGTAAATCGATGAGAGGGACTCCCAAACCAGGGCCAACTGACCATTTTGACCAACGCGCGAGGCTGAACGCAGCGAGCATTTCCCAACTTAGCCCAGTCTCGACGCTGCGGTTTGCGTGCGAAATCCAGCGGTCCTGTTTGTCGTCCCAGGCTTTGTCGTCGGCTCGCTTCTGAATCTCGTCCACGCGGTCGCGCCCTTTTACTCTCGGCACTCTTGCACAACCGTTTGTTTCATCGTAGCGCAATTCCTAACGAATGGCAGGCAATCGCTTACTCTATGCCACCCGCCGCGGGACCATCGCGCTTGCCAGCATTGTCTGAACGACCTCGCCATGTTGGTTCGTGGTCATGTTGCGCAACCGAATGATGCCGTAGCCCGGCTTAGATCGCGAAGCTCTTAGATCGAGAATCTCTGTTTCAACCGTGAGGATGTCTCCAGGTCGCACCGCGTTAGGCCACCGCAATTCGTCAACACCAAGCCCAATGGCGCCCTCGGCGAAGTTTAACGTTTGCACAAACAGGCGCATCGTGATCGCAGCCGTGTGCCAGCCACTCGCGATCAATCCTTTGAAAAGTGTTCGCTCTGCAGCTTTCCGATTCAGATGAAACATCTGCGGATCGAACTTGTGGGCGAATTCGATGACCTCCTTCTCAGTGACGTTTAGCGGCTCGGATTTAAACCGGTCGCCCACTTTCATATCGTCGAAGTAATGCTCTTTCATTCTGGTCTCTCTATGGTGAAGATCGCGAAAACCAAATTGATGCGTGCTACCGTTTTCCCACAAAGTGATATGGCGGTCTTTGCGTTACGCGAGTCTCTGCGCTTGAATCGGTCGGAAATGCACCTTGGTTTCGGTGGATAAGCGACGTCAAATCGAAGCGCGAAACTAGAGTTTACATTTCCGCGTCTTGCGGCTCTGCATCTTTCCCTGCCTTGGGTTTCGCCAAAACGGTTTCAGCGACCTCCTTCAATTTAAGCACGGCTTGCTCTGAAAACATTCCCACCATGGCGGCCATAGCGGCAAAACCGAATGGGCTTGTTTGCTTAAATCCAGCTTGGGGCGAAAAAAAGCCGCCACGGATTACAAGGTAGAAAACGACGGCAAGCGCCGTGCCAGAAAATGGCTGCATTAAGTACTTGGCTACCCAACTGAGGACCAACGCTCTACTGCCGATGTACCAAAAGAGCGACCGGATTTCATGAACCAAGGTCCCCAAAGTTCCGGCGATGCTTACGATTAACAAAAGCCTTACCTCATCGTAGATCTTAAAGCTCCAAATCAAGACTGTTATTTGAGATGGAACGTTTTCGTCTGATGAACCGGCGGGGATTGGCGTCGGCCACAGAATTACCAATCCGTATAGGCATACCGCAACCATCAGAACAAGGAACGCGCAAAGTAGAAACATCCCAACCGGTCCAACATACTTTTCGCCGGGTCCCGCGTCCTGGCTCGACGTATCGGAAGTAATGTGTTGGGCGGACATGTGCCAGTGTGGCTTTATGTTGGTTGACACCGATCAGGCGTATCAAGTCCTTTCGATCAAGGCAACGCTAAATTGATGCTTCTAAAGTGTCCTTCGCGGTCCCGCGACGTATCCGTTGTTTATTCCTCACGCGAGGCAAAGGGCGCGAAGACATTGTGGCGATCAACCGCACTGTCCAGTGCGTTCGTCCGGGAAAAAACGTTTCCAGACCGCTTCGTATGGATCACCGGCTTTGCTTTCGGGATGCCGCTTGCGCACAGCTTCCAGTGTAGGCAAAGAGCCATCGCTGCCGACGTCGAATGCGCCGACTGCGCTGGCAATTTCTGCCAGCCATGGAGGCGCTGGTTTTGGTTGGAAATTTTCGCATGCGGGCTCTTGGGGCCGATAGAACGGACAGACATCGATGAGGCGAATGGTGTCGTACACATTCAATAGTCCGCCCGACAAAATCAGCGATCGTTGGCCATCCGGACTAAACTGCGGAATTCCCATTGAGCCGCGGAAGACCACAGGCTCGGCCGGCTCTGTCCAGCGTGCAGCTTTTTGCGACCTGAACTCGGCTGTTTAACGAAGTGGCGACGAGACGCATACTAGAGTCGTCTGGTCCAACGACCATTCTCATGCCCTGATCTCGAAAGGTCGAACGGAAGAGCTCGACACTTCCATTGCGGGTATTGAGGATTCGGATACCTCTCCAACTCCTCAGAGTAAGTTCGTCATCGCCGCGTGTTCCCGCTTACGCTTCTCGAGCAAAAGCTTTACGCGTTCGCTCTCACCCCTTGTGCAGCCGTTCCTCCTCTTGTGCACGTCGCGACACCTCGTGTAGCTCCTCGGCCTGGCGCTTCTTGGCTTGCCCCAATTGCTGCCTGCTGCGCTCAACAAGGAGTCGCGCCTGTGGCGTCGCACCGAGAATTTTCACCTCGAGTGAATTCAAATAACAATGGCTTTTTTTGAGACCCCGGAAGGTGTCGTGGCTAAGGTCAAAGTGGCCTGTGGCAAAGACACGAACTGGCTCTTGTTCCGCGCGCGTTACGTCCTGAAACTTTAGGGAGTAGAACATGCATTAACAATCAACATCAAAGAGGGAGACATCATGAAAAGAATAGTTATCACACTCGCCTGGTTGCTAGTTGCCCCGTTGGCATTCGCGCAGCCGGACCCGACGAACAAGAAACAAACAACCACAGAACCAATAACAGTCACGGGAGCTGTCATCAAAATGACGACTGAGGAAGGCACGGCCACCAGTTATCAACCTCTGAGGACGCTGGTCGTTCGCGAGGACAAATCGACTTATCCGGGTCGTTACGTTCTCGACGGACCGGGTCGCGTTGTGGACAAGGCTGGTAGAGTCGTCCAGACCGCGATCAAACCCGGTGCTCGTGTGCGTGTTTATCACGCAAACGTGGGTGATCTGCGCACAATTGATCGCGTGGTTCTCTTAGACTGAGTCTGCGCGGAGCTTCGGACAACACTGATAAGAGCCGCAGGGTCCCAAACCCTGCGGCTTTTTGATCGAGTGATCGCGGCGCCAGATTGAGACTTCGTTCGAATACTAGTGAGTTAAAGGGTCACTCTGTTCACTTAACCGGTCCCCTGATATCCAGACATCCGGATACCGAGATAGATTCGATTCATTCATGTCGCAAATAGGGCAAGCAACCTGACGATGAGAACTTGTGGTCGCATCTTTTATTTGAACGGTTTTGGAGGGCAACTAATGAATGCGAAGTTTGTGTTAATCGGGCGGGATGAGATGGAGAATAGCTTTAGGCATTTTGTCGATCGCAAGATTCGCGAACAACGCTGGGACGAGCGACGACTTGCTGAGCAGCGCACCACAAAGTACCGAATCCAAGCGAGAAAGTCGTGCATCGCCGACGCGCGCAGTTATCGTGTTGCTCGGCGATTGCCGGTGCTAGCCGTCGGACAATTCGACCGTAGGATATTCAATTCCATTAAAGCGGTGCGAAAGGCGTTGGAAGCGGGTCTCAACAAACTGAACAGGCGATACTTTTCGGCGGACGCGTAAAGCGGCGCGAAGCTGGGCGCACCCTCCTTCTTATTTGGCGGGATTCCCAGCAACGTCACCTCGTCGTGGTGGGATTTTAATTTGGCGTGAACTGCCAGATCGCCCCTCTCATGCGGCAATATGCTTAAATTTTTTCCGATCGATAAAGATCCGCTTGGGATAGAGCGCCGCCGCAGTTTGAAATCCGTCCGCTCTGAGTCCTGCCGGTAGGAATCTCGCAGGTTTGAGCGCTTTGCAATGCGCGGCGCTCTGTGATTCAATGCCAACATGAAACGATTAGCACTCTCAGGTCTGATAATCTTGGTGCCCGCACTCCTGCAAGCCGACGAGAAAGAAACGATGCTCCAGGCGTTAGGCCAATTCGAGCAGGCGCAACGCTCAACAACGACGTGCGAAGTTGCCAGCAACGCGTGTCAAACCCGCGAGATTTGGCTGGCACAGCAAGCGGCACAAGCAGCGAATCAGTATCTAAACACGCAGGATGCCAAAGAAAGCCAATGGCGTTTAGTGGCGCTCTCAGTCATCAAATACAGCCAGGCGCGAAGCGAAGCATATGCGGAATACGTACGCGTGCGCAATCAGGACCCTGAAGCTGCCGAAAAAGCGTACCATTCAATCGTAGATCCCCTGGAGCGCGACTTTAGCGGGAAACTCAAAACCACTCTGCAAAACGACGTAGACTCTCGCGAGATTGCACAGCGTTTTGGGCTGGTTGATTTTTGAATACTGCCTTACAGGACCGCGAATTGATTGACAGACGGCTCAACAGGCGCTGTACGTCATCAGCGATGTGACGGCGTTGCCGCAGGGAGTGCAAAACCAGCGAAGCGTGAGAACCATTTTGTTAGCAGCTACCGCGCTTACTGTCCTTATCGGTTGCCAAAGTGCTGTTCAGAAGCAACCCCTGGGGACGGAGGCGCAGTCAGGCGACCTCGCCAATTGTGCACGGATTCGTGAAGTGCCGGGTGGTTGCGGGAAAAACGCCGTTCTTACGGAGGTATACGTTGATAATATGCACAAGGACCGCACGGTGCGGGCGACCATTCGCAAGCATTCGCAAGGAGGCGACGACGACACAGAGTATGCTATTGCCGAAGGTGGCCAGCTCTTTATCGGCTGCGGCGGCAACGGCATCAGCTTTGCTCTTGTCGCGTGCGAAGTGTTGAAGGGCGAAGCAGCGAAAAGGTGACGTAAACTTCGTGTTATTGCGTCCGGTTCTCCGATAAGCTGAACCAAAAGGGAAGTTTTTCCGTGTTCCCTGCTGGGGAAAGAAGATGCTGCCTCGCTAGTATTCGAACCTAGATAACTAATCTTTACCTATGAAAACCTGACAGCCTAGAACACGTTTCCATTGGGTAGTCAGAGGACAGCAATCGGTTGAAACCCATTGAGGGTGCGCGATCCGTTGCCCACACCCGTGCTCGCTGAGGCAAAATTCAGTTTAGCGAATTCTTTCCTCCGAATAGAGATCCATCAAGACGTCTTTTTAGCTTCACTCAGCACTGACAAAAATGGTATTGAACTGGAGAGGAAGGAACCATGTCTCAGCTCAAAATTGCAACCTTCAATGTTGAATGGATGATCTCCATTTTCGGAGGCGTCTGGAAGACATGGGATGGCACGATCCCGACGACATTCCCGGGCAAGAACCTTGGTGGGATTAAACTTGCACCGATCCAAGACGTCCGCGGTCTCTGCAAACGCATCGCCGGTGTGATCGAGGCTGTAGATCCCGACATTTTGGGAATCGAAGAAGGCCCGCCTTTGAAAGCTCAAATGGAATTGTTCGTGAAGCGGTATCTCAACAACAAGTATACCGTCTTCCAATCCAACGAAAGAAGGCAGTCAGTGTTCGCATTGGTTCGAAAGTCGCTGGCCCACAAGACAACGCATGTGCCCTACACGGATACTGCACTTAAGCTTTTGAGCGGCACGTTCCCATACTACCCGTGGTTGGGTTACCGCAAAGAGGATCGCAAGAACCACAAATTCGACCGCATTCCTCTGGTGTTGAAATTCAAACCTTCATCTCATCGGGAGCTTCAGGTGATCGTCGTTCACACGAAATCTAAATTCTCCGAGCTCAAAACGTTCCAGCAATGGGAGAACCGGGAGAAGGGGCCAGTGCTCAGTGCGTTGGATAGCCGCCAGAAGCTTTCCGCCGAAGTCGGACAGTTGCGCAAGTACATCACTTCTCAGTTGAAGCAACCCGACCCTCACAAGGGGTTGGTGGTCATGGGAGATTTCAACGATGGACCGTTTGCGGACCTTATGGAACAGGAGTTCCTTTTGTATAACATCGTAGACGAACTCGTGGGGAGTCTGCTTGAACCGAAGAGCTACCTCTCTCATGCCATGACGCCTGACGTTCTTTCGAAGGCCGAAACAGTCCGATTCCCGGATCCGCTGCAGCACGGGATGATAGTTGGAGAGTTCATTGATCATATGCTGCTTTCTCCGTCCTTCATCGAGAGCAACCCAGCATTCCATCTTCGCCCCATGTCATGTCAGGTCGAAACGGCCTCATACGATCAGTTCAACAGCGATGTGAACAACGACAACCGCGGCCTCAGACCGAGCGACCATCGTCCTGTATCCGCTCTTATCGACTACTGATCCAGCGCTACACGTATCCAGCGTTTTATGGCCATTCGGTTGGCTGTGACATCGACGCCCGAATGCGATCACCATTTCGATTTTACCCGGCTGTGCTGACGCGTGGATGGACCGCCTGCGTGGAAAGAAATATTGCCGGGAATTGAAATCCAACTTCGAATCGACCTCGTGAAAGCAAAAATGAGTGGATTGATTTTGGTGCTTTGCCTTTTTGGAGCGGGACTGTGCTTCGCTGAGGACCCACAGATGGGCAGTTCGAAGCCAGACGACTCCAAATCAAAGCCTACCCCTGAGACCGCAAAGATTAAGCCGACCTATATCAGTTTGGTGAAATTCACAGACAAGGGTATCCAAGCCGCTAAGCAGACGACCCAGCGGGCGGCTGCTTGGGCCCGCCAAGGTGCAGTCGATGGGAGTTACCATAAAAGCGATAAGGCGCTTCGAGTAACAACGATCTGGTCTGACCTTTGCTTACTTTTTCCTTACCAAAACCAAATTCCCTCCCGACAAGGCTGCGGTGTAGGAGTAGGTGTGCCCAGCTTGGACAGTCAACGTCTGTCGCGCCGGATGGGCGCCTGTTTTATTAGGAGTAACTCGCGCTGAAAGGACGTGCTGGCCCGCCGGCAGGTAGCCATCGTAGCTTTGGCCCTCGATAAGGCTCGCCACGTCCTTGCCATCCACCGACAACACAAGGTTGAGGCGATACCCAAACTTCGCGGCTCGGTAGACGAGCAAATGACCTGAATTCGGCGGGCCGGCCGTCAAAGCACCAGGTTGAGTCGCAATCAGGCACCCGCACGCGAGACTGAGAATTTGAATGATTGAAGGATATTTCTTCATGGGTTGAACTGTCGTTTTCTATGAGCACTATTCTGTGCTTCCGACGATGCTATCGGTGTACGGGACTCAGGGCAATACCTAAGGAGCCTCCTCGATTGAGGCCACGCATGGACGCTTCTGGTACGACTACGTCGCGACGGGGTACGGCGTCCTTCACGGCGCGCTGAAATCCGGTGAACTTGGAGGAGCTCCAGTTCACGCAGTTGTGCAACATTGAGCACTTCGCCGCCCAACAAGCAGTTGCGGCGGACGGTCGGACGACGCAAGCGCGCCGTTTCATAATGCACTTGCGTTCAGAAGCGCAGGACGATGCGAAATCCCTGAGACATGTGAGTGCGGCTCGTGGTCACGCTACTTCCATTCCCAGTACTCGGAGCGTGTGTTACCCTCCGCATCTATCTCATATTCGAATAGCACCCCTATTTTGTTCAGTCGGGACCATTTTGGGGGCATAGTTTGAAAATAGATCGTGCCGCGATAGCTCGAGCTCCCGTCTTCCTTCGTCACGCCAATACCATGGCCTGTCCATGTAGCCATTTCCCCGTCCATTAATATCATCACACCTTGGCCTTCGCCGTACAGTGTTCCGTCGGGGCGGACCACGGTCCAGTAGGTGCCGATCTCCTTTACTTTCGCATCCAACAATGATCCGGTCGCGCCAAACGAGCTTTCCATTTTTAGACCACCGTTCGCGACCGACAAGACGCGCTGCGAATTAATTTTGCCTGACATTTCACCAATCTTCTCGCCTAGCATACTATCCTCCGGTAAAGTTTCCGTTTTCGAACCGTTAGATTCGGTTGCGCAAATTGTACTTACAAAGCAGAACTAAAGCTACTTTAACTTTTTCTCAGCTTCACTGATTGTTCGAAACCGTTTGCGGTTCCCGCTTGCTTACTTTCGAACAACACAAGGCCTACCGCGAAGAAGCAGACTGGTATCTATAAACCGCAAGCTGCAATCGTATTGCCAGATCAATCCACCCACAAAGACTCGCAGCGCCATCCATGATGAGTGGACATTTCAGAGAATTTGCGCGCGTGACCCAAGCTACTACAGTCACACGACTGGGGCGGTTAGCTCAGTGGTAGAGCATCTCGTTTACACCGAGGGGGTCGGGGGTTCGAAACCCTCACCGCCCAGTTTAATCTTCGCTTAACTCTCCTTCGGTTCCCGGAGTTCGACGGAGTAAATGTCAAGACTGCTGGCGTTCACTTTTTCTCATCGTCCCGGGCTTTTGTTGGTGCGGTTTCTTTTGGCGCGAGCGAGGTGACGATTTTTTCAAAGCATGGATCGTTCCGCAGCGGATCCCAAAACGGCAGTAGTTTCAACTGACCATAGCTGACAACGCTCGGAGGACGGATAGCAATCGCAAGTTGTTCGCAGGCGAGGTCCTTTTCGCCAACCCATGCAGCGATCATCGCCAGATATGTGCCCATGAGCGGGCCGTTGATCGCATCTTTCTTCGCCGGAAGAAGCTCGACCGCGTGCCGGCCTTCGCGCAGAGCCTCTTCTTTACGGCCCAGACCGGCATCGATCAAACCAAGCACGCACAGCGCAGGCGCGTAATTTGGTTCAGCCTTGACTGCTTTCTCCTGCTCTGCACGTGCAGCGACGAATGCCGCTCGTGCGGCTTCCTCGTCATTTGTCATTCGAGCGATAACGCCTTCTATCAAGGGCCGATTTAAGTGAACCGCGTAATCGGTCAGTGGTATTTCGCCAAACGCGTTTAACGCATCTTTTGCTGCGACGACGTCGCGCTCGGCCAGCGCACAACTTAGCCAATCATTCGCGATACTTGGCAAGGCGACGGGGTCTGTAGCCCGAATTGACTCGATGGTGTTGTGTAAGACCTGGGTATCGGCTTTCCGGTGAAAGTCGATGGAGGCAAGCGCTATTTTTGTATCGACATTGTTCGGTACGATGGATAACGCTTGATCTAACACAGATTTTTCTTCGGGGTAACGCCGCAGCACCCCATAACTAATCGCCATTTGCTGAAGGGTGGAAAAATTGCGCGGATCCAAATCAACCGCGCGTTCGAAGTTCCGTGTCGATTCTTCCCAGCGGCCCAAACGCCTGTAGATGTAACCCTTCAGGGCGAATACGAGAGGGGAATTGTGCATGGTCTGGCTAGCAACTTCCAGCTCAGCCAAAGCGCCTTGGTAATCGAGGTATCCTCGATAAAGATTTTCTGCGCGTGCGAGGTGCGCTTCGCCAGCATCCGGACGGATGCGAAACGCGGCCTGAATAGCCGCCTCCGCCAATGCCAAGCGTGCCGGAGTGTGATCGAAACCTAGGAAGTAAAGCTGGTCATGGGCGTAGGCCAGTTGGCAATACGCTTGAAAAAAGGAAGGATCATGGGCAACAGACTGGTTCAGTAGGTCCGCAGCGTGGAGCAAATCCGCTATAACCCTACTACTAAATGGCGTGATAAGAAGGTCTTTGGCCCGCAGGTAACAATCGTACGCGACAAGATTGCTGGTCGGCGGCTCTTCGATGGCGGCTTTCTCGGCAGCCGAGACGTTACCTTCAAGGCGACCTGCAACTTTTTGCGCGATGTCCGTTTGGGTTAGAAACACGTTGGCCAAATCCTGATCGTACTCCTGCGCCCAAACCGGCGTGCCGCTGCGGGTATCTATTAACTGGGCGTTCAAATGAACCCTCCCCGCCTCCCAGCGAACACTTCCCTTCAGCACATGAGAGACATTCAGTGCCCGTCCGATTTGTCGGTTGTCATATGCGCCACGAAATGGCATCACGCTGGCGCCGGTGATTACTCTGAGATCGGCCACTCTGGCTAATCTCGTCGAAATGCCGTCTAAGATAGCATCAGCAAAAAATGCGCTCTCTTTGGTTTCGCTTAGATTTTCGAAGGGTATTACCGCGATTCCAATACTTGCTGCATGGCGGGGTTGTTCGCTTTTCCAAGTCATTATTCCGACGGCTGCCCCGAGAACGAGTAAAAGAGCAGCCATCCCCACAATCATTTGATTGCGTCGCGACCAGCGCAAGAGTCGCACAGGCGCCGAAACCGGGCGCGCTTTAATGGGGCGGCCGGCCAGCCAGCGTTCAAGGTCTTCGGCCAAGTCGCCCGCGGAGCAATAACGCGCATTCGGTTCGCGCTCCAGACATTTCGCGCAAATGGTTTCGAGGTCGCGATCGAGTGTTGGCTCCAAAGAGCGCAATTTCGGCGCTGGCTTTTCAGCGGCTTGTCGAATGACAGCGAGGACGTGCTTACCCGTGAATGGTGGCCGGCCCGCCAAAAGATCGAACAAAATCGCGCCGAGGCTATAAACATCTGTGCTCGGTTTCAACCTTGCCGCCTTGGGGTCTGCTTGTTCAGGGGCAACGTACCCGGGAGTGCCAAAAAGCGTCGGCGTGTGAGTAAGATCGCCGGCTGTATCGAACCATTTGGCCAATCCGAAATCGCTCACCAAAGGTTCGCCACTCCCATCGAGCAAAATGTTTCCTGGTTTCAGGTCACGATGAAGAACTCCGTGCCCGTGCGCGTGTTGGACGGCATGGGCGACCTTTGCCATCAGCGCCACGCTGCGGCGCGGTTCGCTGTGTAAAGCTGGCGCCGTGTCGCGCAAGCTACCGCCCGTGGCGAATTTCATGCTGAAAAACGGAAGGCCGTCCTCATCCTCACCGATTTCGTAAATAGGCAGGATGTTTGGATGATCCAGACTCGCCCCGGCTTGCGCTTCACGCCGGAAACGCATCAATGTTTCGTGCGAATCGACATCATCCGCTAAAATTCGTTTCAGCGCCACAATACGTCGCGAATGTCGTTGGCGGGCACGATAAATAACTCCCATACCGCCATGCCCGATCTCTTCGAGAATTTGATAATTGCCCAGCCGCCGAACAGGATCACGAACGTCGATTTCAGCGAGCAGGCTCTCAAGCGTCTCGTCAGTAGAATTATCAGCTATCAGACCTTGATGGAGCAGACAATTCAAACAGAGACCGCGTGTAACACGTGACGTCGATCCACATTCCGGGCATGGGACCGGTGCCCCTTGGGGCTGTGTCCAAACAGGAATACCGGGGGAGTTCATCGCGCCTCCTCAGTCATTGTAGTTCTACGGAAGCTGCCGGCTAAAGTTTGGCGCAAAGTGGAAAAATCGTACGGGATCGCTCGTCTCGCGTCGTGGGTTAAGGCCCCATGTCAGCCAATCGACCGATCTTTGCCAGATCGGTTACTGCGAACCAATTCGCGCGCGCGCCACGCTGACGAAAATCAAAGCGTGCGACGCGATAAGCGGCACTAGAAACGTCGAAAAAACACTGAGCGGAAGTTCGCGCAGGTAATCGGACCGACTTTCCAACACGCGAAAAGGACGAGCGCGGGCAAAATCCATACTGTCACGGCAACTGCTGGGCCGCTTGCGCTGTGAAACCAGGCACCTAGCCCTACCGCACAACATAGCCAACCAAAAAGAACCAGGGTAACCACCCTTTTCGAGTTATCCTTCATCACGAGTTCGCGGCTGAGACGCGCTTAGGATAACATTTCAGTCACTGCTGCCTCACAGTGAATCTCTGTTGTGTCGAGAAACGGAATCCCGTTGTGCTCCGCATCACGCAGAAGCAACGGCAATTCCGTTCCGGCAAGAATAACACCATCGATATCGTGCATTGCTTTCATGCGATCGACAACTGCCAGTAGTCCAACGCGGGTCTCAGGCAGAAACTTCCCTGGGATCAATTCATTCAGGTACTTGTCGTGAATGTAAGCCTGATCTCCCGAGTCTGGCGCGAAAAGCCCAATTCCCTCTCGCGAGAAAACCTTCGGATAAAAAGTTGCCTGCATGGTGTAGCGCGTTCCGAACAATGCGAGCCGTTTCAACCTCCGCGCTTTCGCCGCTGCACAAGTTGCTTCGACGATACTAAGCAGGGGAATTGGCGATTTCGAAGCGACCTCGTCAAAAACGACGTGCGGTGTGTTTGCCGAAATCAGGCCAAAGGTGGCGCCAGCCCGCGCAAGCTTTCCGATTTCCTCCACCAGGTAATCCGCCATCCCGGTCAGGTTGTTTGCATCCATGAAATCGAGTCCCTTCTTTAGATTAATGCTGTTGATCATGAATTGCGGATAACTCCCATCGCCGGTGCGCTCGCGATAGAGGGCGATGATTCTCTCGTAATAGTCGATTGTACTTTCGGGGCCAAGACCGCCAATCATTCCGAGGATCTTCATCCGTTAATCACGAATCCGCCTTCGCTGAAACTACGGGTGCACGTTCATTTTGTCACTTTGGCTTGTCATTAATTCGTCATTCGACATTCGTGCTTCGGCATTTCAGAGTCCGGATTCACTGATGGTGAAGTGAAAGCCAGATCTGCACTTCACTTTGTCCTGATCATCGGCATCGCCAACTTCTTTGCCGACTTTACCTATGAAGGCGCTCGCGGGATCATCGGTCCGTTTCTTGGTTCGTTAGGCGCGAGCGCGGCAGTTGTTGGGTTTGTGGCAGGCTTGGGCGAGCTGATGGGCTATGGGTTGCGATCAGTCTCGAGATATTTCGCGGACAAATCGCACAAACATTGGGTGTTCGCTTTCCTCGGTTATACGATCAATATGCTCGCGGTCCCCGCGCTCGCGCTGACCAGGCAATGGCCGCTTGCCGCGAGCTTCGTAATCTCCGAGCGGGTAGGTCGCGGCATTCGCAAGCCGACTGTTGAAGCGATGCTTTCATACGCCGGCAGATCAATCGGCGCCGGCAGGGTATTTGGTTTGAACGAAGCGCTGGATCAGGCAGGCGCGACGATCGGTCCATTACTTATGGCGCTGGTACTTTATCTCAACGGCGGATACCGAACCGGCTTCGGTGTCCTGCTCATTCCAGCCTTGCTCTGTCTTGGGACTTTGGTTCTTGCGCGGCTTCTCCACCCGCGCCCGCACGAATTGGAAGAAGGCGCCGGACATACCTTTGCAACGACGAATCTAACGCAAGCTTACTGGACCTATTTCCTCGCGGGCGCGTTGCTTGCCGCCGGGTTCGCCGATTTCGCGTTGATCGGTTTTCACTTTCAACAGGCGAATGTTATCCCGGGAAACTTGATCCCCGTGTTTTATGCAGCTGCAATGGCAGCTAGCGCCCTTGCATCCATTCCTTTGGGCCTGCTATTTGACAGGCTTGGTCCAAATGTATCGTTGTTCGCGTTTCTAGTTTCCGCCGCTGCTGCTCCATTTGTTTTTTTAGGCACATCAGCCTTTGCATTGGTTGGAATGATTTTTTGGGGAATTGGAATGAGCGCGCAGGGCTCCCTCTTTCAAGCGATGCTTACTGGTATTATTCCACCAAGAAACGCAGCACGGCTTTTGGCGTGTTTGATACCGGATACGGAATTGCATGGTTTTTAGGAAGCGCAGCGATGGGGCTCTTGTACGACAAATCGATCCTGGCTGTGGTCCTGTTCTCAGTCATTCTTCAACTTGCTGCCATTCCCGTCCTTTTTATCGCGAATAAGAAGCGCTAACATTTCTCCGTGGATCCCTACGCAAAGCCAAAGGAGAAAAAAGTAGGTGCGCGTCGCCCGAAAATTTCGCATTTGCCACAGTCGGTCGATAGACGAACACGAAGAGAACGCCATGCGGAGAAGGAAGCCGTGGCCGCCGAGCGACGCGCAATTAAAAAGGCCGCGCGTCGCCATTTAAAGCAGCAATTGTTGCAAGAACTTGATGCTGCTGATTTGTGACGACCGGGATCATCCACGTTTGTCAGCTACGGCGTGACAGGCCGTTCCGGGCTACAACATCATCGCTTTGCGTTTTGCGATTTGGCGGCCGGCATTAGAGTTCGCCTCATGCGTAAAGCCGATTGGTCAGTCGTCGCTTCCACGTTACTCATGATAACGCTCGCTGTTGGCCGCGCTCAGTCGCCTTCCCAGCGTAACCCGGACGTTTCAAACAAAGCGCTGATCACGAAATCAACTCCCGGCATAAACACTGACGCATTCAAGAATCAGAGTGCCAGCGTAACTGACGCGCTGCGCAAGATGGCGGACGAGTATTACGCTTGGCGGAACGAAAATTATCCGGTGCGTAGCAGCGACGTTGGATTGCATACGTGGGACAACCGGCTGACTGATTATTCGCCGGCGAAAATCGCAGAGCGCGCGCAACACGTGCATTCGCTCCTGGAAAAGGTGCGCGCGATGAAAACCGATAACTGGCCGAAGAATGATCGCATTGATTGGATCCTGTTCCGCGCGCAATTGGAGAATGTTGATTTTGATGATCGCGTTCTGAAATTCGAACGCACTAATCCGCAGGTTTACGTCCGCGAATGCACCGACGCGATCTTTTCGCTGCTGAAAAAGGAATACGATACGCCCAGGAAACGGGCGCTGGCTGCGACAGCGCGCCTCAATCAAATGCCGGCGCTGTTAAAGCAAGGCCTGACCAACCTGCAAAACCCTGTAAAACTCTATACGCAACTGGCGATCCAATCCGCACGCTCCATCGATCCGCTTCTAAATAAAAGTTTGATGGCACTCGATGTTGGTCTTGCGCCTAACGAGCACGATGACCTGATCAAAGCGCGCGATGCCGCTCTTACTGCTGTGCACAGCTATGCCGACGAACTGGAGAAGCGCCTGCCGAAAATGCTCGATTTCTCGCCGATGGGCGAAGCGAACTACAATTACTACCTCAAGCACGTTTTGCTTCTGCCGCTCAACGCCCAGGAGGTAGAGTTGATTGGCCGGACAGAGCTCGCGCGTTATCGCGCCTTAGAGGCGCTCTTGCCTGATCCGAAATTAGCTGATCCG
>Ga0066388_100000199_pt1 | contig 24539 bp, 26 predicted proteins | sample PanSoiMetaGPlot6_FD_64539 | JGI IMG/M metagenome (GOLD analysis project Ga0066388, IMG submission 64539) | Tropical forest soil microbial communities from Panama analyzed to predict greenhouse gas emissions - Panama Soil - Plot 6 (Hybrid Assembly) | ecosystem: Environmental > Terrestrial >...
CCGAGCGTCTTTGAGTACGCCATGACAAAGGGAAACTGAAGCAGCGTGAGCAGCCGTGGCTTGTAATGTTTGAGCGTTTCCGCGAAGTCCCTGGGCCAGCGTTTTGCCGATTCCACAATGAGTGTGGCCGGCGGTTTCAATCCGAGTTTTAAGCCCCGTTCCGCCGCTTCCTGAAAAACCTTGATTGGCGACATTTCGGTCATAGTTCCAAAATCCCCTCCGGCATGGCGTCCAGTTCGTCCGAAACAGCCTCAGGTACCCCATTCTCGGACACCCCCTCTTTAGAGGCGTGACACGTGACATTTCCCTCTGTACCGACCTTTTTTTCAGCCGTGACATTCTCATTTTTTGTCACGGGTCGAAAAACCCGTTTTCCCTCGTATGTCACGGCGTCACGGCTAGAATCCCCCTCTAGGCGCAAATAACGAGCAAATGCGTTGGCAAACTGGTCTGACTCATATCCCTTTGCCCGCTCCTCGCCAATGCGGAGCGTTTTAGGGTAAATGCCGAAATTCGCGAGTTGCTTGGCCAGCCACTGTTCGCTAATCGGTTTTCCCCGTCGCGCTTCCGGCCAGGGACGATCCGTCATCGTGCAAAGCTGCCCTACGAGCGTTTTGGAAAAAATCCTCTCGACTTGAATCTGTTCTTCACTTTCTCCAAGCAACGGCCACTCCCCGGCGAGAATTTTTCTGATGTCTACCAAAAGGATTGTTCTAATACTTTCGGCATCTTCGTAATCGCGCCTGGTTAATTTGGCGCAGGCGTCTGCACAGCGCCTCGGCCAGTCGCCTCCGGCGGCCTCAGCAATCGCAAACAAAGGCCGCCAGTTATCAGCCAGACGGTTAAACACTCCCGCGGGAAGCTTAGGATTCGCGGCTGCAAAACGTTCCCGATTATCAGCACACCAACGCGCAAGCTTCCGGCAAACGTCTCGCTCCCTCGCGGTTTTCTCCGAATCAAAAGGAAAGCACACCTCACCATCTCTTTTTCGTTCAAGGTGAATTACGATGGAGCGATCGTGCAATGTGCCTGGTAATGCGCCAATACCGCAAAGCGTGGCCGGAGCGTACGCACTAAATGCTCGGACTTCGTTCCCGTCGCCCTCACACCGATAAACCATTGCGCCCCGCCTATGCCCCGCGTTGAGCAAGCCGCGCATTTCCTCGTTGTCGCTCATCCATGCGTCATACTCGTCCGCCAGGATCACCGGCTTCTGCGCGTTCACTAAGCGGAAGAGCACCGCTACGGTGAGGTTTTCCGTGAGGATCGGGCGCGGGACGAATAACGCGATCACATCACGTAGCGTCGTTTTTCCACACTCAGGCTCGGCAGAGCGAACATTGAGGCGCGGCGAACAGAGGAAGGTGTCAAATACATGCGTCAGCGCACACCAGAGAGAACACACATCAGCCGCTCCATCCGGCAACACAACGTGACGCGTGAATATCTCTGCGATTTCGTTGAGTAGTTCCGCGCCATTCACAGGCTCCGGCCACGGTTCGACATCCGGCAGTTGCACAGCATTTCCTTGCAGGCTGTTGCTCTCACGATTCTTCGGTCGCCTTTCTTCAACCAGTTTGTCTAACACTGGCTCTCGACAACCAAGCTTCTCAGCTTCCTCTTTTCGACAACGTTCGTACTCGAGCACAGGGAGAGCGGCCAGCCGCGCGATAGCGTCGGCGTCTGTTTCGGTTGGGATTTGAGCGGCGCTAATTTGGTCACGTACCGCATCCAAGCCTTCGGCTATCGCCAGGTCGTTGAAATCGGTCGGCTTGGTCGAAGTGTCTTGAAATCGCGACACCGCTAGTTTAGCGCGGATTTCTCTTGCAGCCGTGGTCGCTTTGGTTAGGCCAGGGTTGCTGTCGGTAAACTGATCATTGTCGGCTGCGATAATAATTTCACGCTCTGGCCAGAGCTCTCGTGCTGCCTTCGCCACTTCCAACAGATTTCCGCTGTTCATCGCGCAAATCACAGAGTGGCCCGTTGCCTCATAAATACTCGCGCCGGTGGCGTAACCCTCGCAGATCACAAGTGGCCCGTCTGCTTTGTCGGCCAGTGTAAAGAAACATCCGGTAATGCGCCCGCCGCTCAGAAATTTTTTCGCGCCATCGTCGCCGATGAACTGCAAGCTTTGAAGTTCGCCACCTAAGTCGCACAGAGGTAACACCAATGAACGGCGATACCAGCGCAAGTTGCCGAAAACTTTGATCCTTTTTTGGAACAGGTAACGGTGCAGAGTCAGGGCAGGTCGTGAACGATTCAATATCCACGCGGCGACTTTCCGCGCCTTCTTTTGCCGAGCGATGATATCAGCGTTTAGTTTCGCGCTGGCTTCCTGCCATCGCTGGCGGACATTGTGCCACTCTGGCTGTGTTAGGCTCCCGTTACGCTCACACCAAGTTCCTTTTAAGTCGCGCTTCCAACATCCATACGCGCCAGCCGCGGGAGACCCAGGGTAGACAACGTACCAAGAGTTCTTCGAGTGGTCGCCATTCGCCTTGATGCGGTGAAGCTTGCCGTCGATGTAGATCGGCCCGCTGAACTCGATTCCGGACTCGCCCAATGCAGCGCGAAAACTCTCCTCGCAACTCATCGGTTGTCCTCCTCATTTTCAATTTGGTCTTGCAGACGACCCCGCCACCGCTCGAAGGACCAAAACGGACGACCAAATGCGGTTGCCAAAACCGCAGCTATGCAATACGCTAAGTGCAGCTTCAGTTTTGGGATGGGCGCGTGTAGTAACGCGCCTTTCTCGTTAGGGGATTTCATCGCCACCCTCCATTTGCGATGTGAGATACGACCGGATCGAGTCGATGCTCCAAAGCCGCTTGCCGCGAGTTGTGCCACGCCGACGAAGCGAGACCCCTTTGATCAGACCGAGTGCGTGAAGATCGTACAAGAGTGACCTTCGCAAGCCGAATCGCCGGAACGCGCCTGGACTATCGCAAAACTCAGCGTCAGACGCCGGCGACGCTTGAGCCAGGGCAGTTGTTTTATCGGTTAGCTGCCTGCCGAGTTTTCTGTCCGAATGTTTCATCGGACATTAACAATGTCACTAACGTCCGGTCATGCGACAACTTCGCTGCGACAAATTAAGCGGAGATTACCTGGGTTTTGTCACAGCCCCCAACGCTGCTCTTTGATCACGGGAACGATACTGCCTAACTCTATCGCCTAACGATTGGCTATTCCCTGGAGCAGCACCAATACTTACCATAGCCGCCGCAACCTCGTTGCTCGTTCCCGTAATTTGTTGCGCCAACAAACGGACACGCCAGGGACTGTACTGTGCAAACAGTATTCGCCAGTGCTTGAATACCTCAGATAGAAATTGCATCAATCCTTCACGATCTGCGACGTACTCCAGAGCAAGGGCAGTCAGTAGCACTTTGCTCACACAGTGGTCGCACAAGGTCCAAATGTGTGCTGGAACCGTTTGCTGGTACAGGGGTGTGAACTCGAAGTTGTGTTCGCGGATGCAGTCAGAGACGTATTCGCCGATCCAATTGTCAAACTCTGGGAGAAATTTCTGGAGCGCTTCATCTGTCTCGTATTTGCTACGCAACGCAGTGCTTAACGAGTAACCTTTTCGATCCGGCTGCGTGTAACGCACAGCAAGAAACTCAAGCACAATGGTTTCATATCGGTCCCGAATCTCACCAGTATCGCCGCTCGTTCTTTTTGCACTCTCACGCGCAAACTTGCCGATCAGTTTCCGGCAGAGTTCTTCATCGCAACGTTCGGCGTACGCTGCCTCTCTGCCGTTAACCTCATCCTGCTCCCATTCTTTTAGCTCTTGCTCTGTTACTCCCCACTCATCCAACAACGCTTGCTGCTTGCTCCTCTGCTCCGTCGATCCATTCTGGTTATCTGTTTCTGTAGTTTTCATAACCCTTCACGCACCCCTTTTTTGCTTATAATTTTCCAGGCCGCCTGACGCCTCAGCGGCCTATTGGACTCAGTGCTGGCGACAGCCCCCCGCCTATCTTGGGTTGCCTTTCCTCCCTTCATCCCTCAGTTCTGATTTTCGCACCCTTCTAAGCGACTTCAACAAACAACACTGAACAACACTGAAATGGGCAGCCTTGTTATGTGAAACTGTTATGCTTTTGCCCATCGTGTTGGGTTCTACGATGGAAGCGGAGGGGGTGAGATTCGAACTCACGAGACCTTTCGGCCTTCCGGTTTTCAAGACCGGCGCAATCAACCGCTCTGCCACCCCTCCAGGACCGGCACGCGTTCGCGGTCGCAAATTCATTACTCCATTACAAGGCCACTCCAAGCGAAATCACGCAGCCGTCGGCTACTGGAATCATGGAGTGTTGAAATAGTGACAGGATTCTCTCGACAGCATGATATGTTCATGTGAACTTACCAAATGGCGAGTAAATTCCGGCCTATCGTTTATGAGACGCCGCAAAGCCGCGCCGCCATTCGCGGACGGGGCGCATCATGGAGTCCGGCGAACCGCTTCGAAAAGCTGCATCTCGATCAAAACGATTTCGATGTCGTCGATAGTGATCCCGGAGCGGAAGAGCGGCCACGGCGTGAAACACAATATTTCCGCGACGGAACGAAATCGGTCATCACTCGCAACAACAGCCCTGATGTCGGCTTCGAAACAAGTCTGAATCCGTATCGCGGCTGCGAGCACGGCTGCATCTATTGTTACGCGCGGCCAACCCACGAGTATCTCGGTTTTTCCGCGGGACTCGATTTCGAAAGCAAGATCATGGTGAAAACCGATGCGCCGGAGTTATTGCGTGCTGAACTGGAATCCCCTCGGTGGCAGCCGCAGACGCTGGTGATGAGCGGTGTGACCGATCCATATCAGCCGGTCGAGCGAAAACTGCGCATCACGCGCGGTTGCCTCGAAGTGCTCGCCAAATTTCGCAACCCGGTGGCAATCATCACAAAGAATCACCTGGTTACACGAGACATCGATCTGTTACGCGACCTCGCGGCGCATCATGCAGTGGCTGTAAATATTTCGGTTACCTCGCTGGACCTGAATTTGCAGCGCCTACTCGAGCCGCGAACGTCGTCACCTCGCGGGCGGCTCGATGCCATCCGGCAGCTTCACAGTGCGGGTATTCCAACCGGTGCGATGGTTGCGCCCATCATTCCGGGGCTCACCGATCATGAGGTTCCCAGTATTCTCGAGGCCTGCGCAAAAGCCGGCGCTCAATTTGCCGCATACACGATTGTCCGCCTGCCCTGGGCGGTGGCGCCGTTATTTGAACACTGGCTCGAGGAGCACTTTCCGGATCGCAAAGAGAAGGTAATCGGACGCATCCGTGACTTGCGAGGGAACCGGCTAAATAATTCCCAGTGGCATACGCGCATGACCGGAGAAGGCTTTTTTGCGGAGCAAATCGCTTCGTTATTCAAAGTCAGTTGTCATCGAGCCGGCATCGGTGAACGACCGAACCTCTCTTGCGCGTCATTCCAAAGACCTACGATGCAGCTAGGCCTGTTCGGTTGAAATCATCGTCTTTTCGGGAAGCTCGTGCGGCCGCATCCCCGGTTGCAAACGAAATAATAGGGCGGCCACTGCGAGCTGCACGAGGGTGCGGAGAGGCGGTTCATGGAGCACCGTGCTAATCCATCACACCACGCCGGGTTGAGTCCCCGTTTAATTCCTGGCTCCTCCCCTCGCAGTGCGTTGCACCAATTGCCAGCGCGTGAGCGAGTTGAACCCGAGCTGGCAATTGCGGCGCTCGGCTGGATGGCTACTCTATCGAGAGTTATGAACTGAGCTTCATCTTTCCGACCGCGGGCGATCTCAAGCGATTTCCGCGATCCCCCTGGGCAGATCGCCCGTTGAGTCGAAGGATTCCAAGATTTTGGGCTTGCAATGTGGGCCCAAAACACGCCATAAGGCACAAATGCATAAGCACTCTCCCGCCTTCCGTCGACCCGAGAAGGGGAAACGAAGGCGCCTCTCTACCCCTGAAAGAAAGCAACGCTCTGAAAAACAGGCTGTCCCGGATCAATTGGTTGAGTTAGCAACAGATGCTATACGAGACGGTCAGACGACGGTTGCGACGTTCCTTGCCCCGTTTCATCCCGACCTGAGATTCACAGCCTTCCGAGCCTATACTGCCGCCATGTTTGCCTTCATGGCAAAGTGGCGGCGCTAAAATCAGTTCTGAATCTGGCTGGCAGCGCGTACGGGACTCGAAGCCGTGTACCAGCCTTGAGAGGGCTTATGCCTTCCATCGTGTACTGATTCGCATTACTACTTTCTTACTAGATTTTGGCCATTGGCGTAGCCCGCGCTCAGGATCGCGCTAGAATGCGAATTGATTGCGGAACGGCTCATGAAGAGTACCCGTACCATCGACAATTCCTGCACACATTTACGGCCAGTGTCCTAATTCCGATAGGACACTACCGACGCTCAGTAAATTCACGCTCACGCCAAAGGGCTACGGTCTGCCATCCGTGCGCGACGCACAGCAATACTAAATAAATCTGATCTACGAAGATGAACGGCCGCGGATAAACCGCGCCATCCGCGAATCTGCCGTCGATAACGCAATAAACCGCGCCTACCGCTGACGCGATAAGTAGAAACTGCTGCGGCAAAACAAGAAACACGAACAGTGTTAGATTCTTGCAAAAAATCGCAGCCACAGCCGCGAGGCTTACCGCCGCGCAAAGAATCGCCGCGATGATGTGGCTCCCAAACGAAAGATCGAGCACTAATTGAATTCCCGTCGTGTGCAACGGCGCGAACAAAAGCGCCGCAGCCCAACTCAAATGCATCGCGCTCGCGATAAGAATGACAATGTGCCTGTTCACACCGCCGCTCGCAACGTGATTGAAATGCGCGACCAGGCTGGCGATTTCGAGGAAGAGTGAAAGCTTCTACCCGTCACGTTCGACGTTTGCGCTGGGTTCTTTTTCAAAAATGGCGCATAGCCCCTGCTTGTAGAAACTCAACTTGAATCCGTATTCCTTCGCAATTGCCCGATCTTTGCTTTCCAGTTTTCCACGTCGATTGGCCACGGGCGCTCCAGTTCATCCTCGTAAATGCACAGTGCCCGATTTCCTGAGTTTGCGTTTCCAACTCGCGTTTAATTTGTGCGGCTAGACGTTTCATGGCCCACCTGCCTTTAGTGCGCGGACACCGCCATTTTTCTTGGGTTGTACCTTTGTTGTCAATGCTAATTAGCCCCGCCCGCTTCCCAGGATCGCGCTGGTACGCGCTTTGAATCTAGCGTCCGCTAACAATTACCAACCGACTGCTTAAAAACGCGCTCTGCGCTTTAGCCGCCTGCGAATCCGGGCCAATCCCATTCGGCGCGATAATCATTTTTGATTGTCGGATCGCGGATCATCCAGCAATCCCGGCTATTGCTACTTTTTGAGGTTCTCCCAACCGCCGGATTCGCTTCTTCATACGAAGTCTAATGGAGCAACGACTGCACCGGGACTCAACGGTGCGGAGAGGCGGCGGCCTTGGGCACCGTGCTAATTACATAAGACACCGGCTGGGTTAGTCCCCGTTTAATTCCTAGCTCCCGGCAGTCGTTGAGCGAACTTCGCGCCAGAATCGTTTTTGATTGCCACGACGGCAAATGGTTCGGTCGGGCGTGGCATCGTTTACGCGGGTCGGTTCAAAAACGGGTTCCGAGCCTTGGATCCAATATGAGGCCCGGGCTCATCCTTCAGAGTTAAAACGTCGACCGGAATGGAGAGCCATTCCGCCGCCTCAGCGAGATCGCGAAATGCGCGGGCTTCGATCAGCGTGTTTTCCATCAGCGACTCGTATAAACGCGCAATGCCAAAGGCGACCCAGTCATCGGAAAACAACGCGGTTCGCACGGACTCGACTCCGCTGAATTGCTTCGCTCTCCTTTGCGCAACTTTAAAAACGTGACGGGTGCGAACCGCAACAGTCGTCAACCGACTGAAATCGACGAAACGCTTGAACGGAAGGAATGCTTTTTCGGTGTGGACCAGCCACTCGGCGATTTGATCTAGCATGAGATCGTCCAGTGTGCCTTGCGGTTGCCAGGCCAGGAGTCGGTGGTCGGGATAATAGCGCAAAAAAAACGGACCGGGCAAACTCTGAGAAATCGCACGCGAGGCTTTCGAACCGGTGGAGTCGCCTGATTCCACGCTGCTTATTCTGCCGCTTTTGCGCTCCACAGAGCAAGCCTAATTCGCTATCTAAGACGCTTTACGGCGCACGGGGCTTTAATTTTGAATCTGACTATCGCCTTTGATAACGGGCGTACTGTAATACGACAAGAGAGCGTGCGCTCTTATCACTGGTATCGTATTCCTAACGTCGAGATCAAGTGGAGCACCCAAAACGTTTCTATGCCCCCGCATATATGCTGATCTTCTTAGAATTCGCTGACCCCACGCGCACTGATAATCGGCGAGTCCGTGTCGATGACGGAAGTATTGAGGCTCGCGTTGATACCCGTTACCCCTGCTCGGATTCGCTTTGCTCGGCTTGGTTGCCTTGCGGCGCAAATTGAGTTGCTAAGCCTAATTTCGTAAGAAAAAGGCAGTCCGACGCTCGCGCGCTCGACGGGGCGGTCTCTGCAAAGCCTAACGTGTCACTGGTGTTCCGGGCGTAAGCTTGGCAACATCCCATCCGAGGGTTGGAGCATTTCCATATTGGCGAGCTTTTCTTGGCAACTTCGTTCTGTCGGTTCCGTAGAAAGAGGTGAGAAATGCACGACCAAAAGGAAGAAAATCCGATAACAAAACCAAGAGAGACCGAAAGGCTTAATGGTGAGCTGGAAATCGACTACCAGCGCAACACTGTGAAGTTTCATCCGAACGCCCTGTGCGAGTTTACGTTACCGCTCACGCCGTTGGATGTCGATGTCGTGCGTAGTTTAACGCAGATTGGGCGAACGCTGACAAATTATCGTCTCCGCATCCATAGCGCAAAGCAAGCTAGTGCCGGTGAAGACCAGTTAAGCGACGGAGAAACGTAGCCGAAGTTGCAATGAACATACACGGCCATTGCGCGGGCTTTGGGCAAGATATGTAAGGAAAACTAACGGCACTGGTCTCAATCGCTGGTTCGAGTTCGATAAATGCTGCCGGCCTTCTGTGAGCGCCCACAACGAACGTTTGTGTCGTGCTGTGCATCAGCAACGAAGATTGTTCGCCCCGTTGGATTCACGCCTGACATACATCGTTAGGTCTAGCTCGGCATTGGCAGCGCGTACGGGAGTCGAAAAAACAGGACTAACCCGGGCTTCATAGGTAATTTTTGGTTTTTGACTTGCAAGAAGTCGTATTCTGGGCCATCTTTTGTGCTTAAACGTGCTTAAAAAGAGAGGCGAGATGACGCAAAAGGAGAGACGACAATTGATCGAACTGGGAATACTAACGGACGACTGCGGCCCGAGCATTACGTACTGGAAGCTGTCGCCGGAGCTTAAACGGGACGCCAGACGACGGATGAACCAGAGGGAGCGTATGACTGGTGGACGTCTTCTGACCAGGATCTTGGAGTGTCTAAAAGGAACTTAAGAAGGAAGGAGGAACAAAATGACAGAAAAGGAAAGACAACAATTAGTGATCGGGTTGGGAATATGGAAGCTGGAGCTTGAGTCGGAACCCGGACGAAGGGCGAAGGAGAGGAAGCTTATTTTCGTCGGCCGCGCCAGGCCTGGACTTATGACCAGAATCTTGAACGGCCTAAAAAGACCCCGTTGATGAAAACCGTCATCGCGGTCAAACGGGGCAACACCGACGTCAAGATCTATCGCCACAAAAGTCGCCGCTACAAGGGCAAATATTACCAGCTTTTCACGGTTGCCTATCGGCTCAACGGAAAGCAACTGAGGAAAAACTTTAGTCGATACAAAGAGGCGTGGAGTTTTGCATCCGACACGGCGACCGCGTTGGAAAAGGGCCGCGCCCAGGTTTTGTCTTTGAACACCGCAGACTGGCAGAGCTACATGGCTGCGAAAGATTTGCTGCGGCCGTTTGGCATCCCGTTGCATGACGCGATCGAAGAGTACGTCGCGATGCGCAAGCGCAAAAAAATAACTGAGAAACGGGTGGGGGATATTGTCGATGAACTTTTGGCAGCAAAACAAAACGCTGGACTCTCGGATCGATACATTGAAACGCTGCGGACCTATCTGAATCGGTTTGCTGATTCATTTCAGACAAACATTGGGAGTGTTAGCACTGGCGCGATTGCCCTGTGGCTCGATAGCTTGAAAATCGGGCCGCGCTCGCGCAACAACGTGCGCCAGGCGATCGTCACACTTTTCAACTTTGCGCGCCGCCGGGGCTATCTACCGAAAGGGGAAACAACAGAAGCGGCCGATGTGGAAACGGTCCGCGACCATGAGGGGGAAATCGCAATCTTAACGCCGGATCAGCTCAAGAAGCTTCTCGGAAAATCAAAACCGCAATATCAGCTTTACTTCGTGCTTGCGGCATTCACCGGGATTCGCTCAGCCGAGTTGCTTCGACTGGAATGGAGTGAAGTCAATTTCGAGAAAGGTCACATCGAAGTGAAAGCGCGCGAAGCGAAAACCGCCACGCGGCGTCTGGTGCCGATTCACCCGAATCTGGCGAAGTGGTTAGAGCCGTACCGCGGCAGCAAGGGGAAGTTATTTAAGAGCCGCCGGGCCGTAGACAGCGCGATTAAGTTTGCGAAACGGCTGCGCATTCCCTGGAAAGCAAACTGTCTCCGCCACTCTTACGCGACCTATCGACTATCGATCGTTCCGGATGCGGGACGCATTGCGCTGGAAATGGGCAACAGCCCTGCAAAACTGTTCACTAACTACCGTGAGCTCGACCGCCACAATCACGCGCCAGAATGGTTCGCGATCGAACCTCCGCCGGCGCGATCGCGCAAGATCATTGCCTTCGCGCCCCAACGCGGCTGAATTTAGGTTTTCTTAGAAACCTACCGTGGGGTTTCAGACTTTCCCCTTGCCTTCGTCTTCACTATATCTGGTGTATCTGCAAAACGCAGTGATTTTCTATTGGCAGCGCGTACGGGAGTCGAACCCGTGTACCAGCCTTGAGAGGGCTGTGTCCTAACCACTAGACGAACGCGCCAAAGAACAAGCTGGGTTAGGAATACTGCAATGACTCTGTGCTGGCAAGGTAGCTAATCAAAACCGTTTTTTCCGTTTCTCTTTCTTCTTCGCGTGTTTGTCAGTGGGCTTCTTAAACGCTGGGGTGCTTGATGGGGTTGGCGAGGGCGTAGAGGTATCTGGAGTAGGTCGTACGTTTGGCTGAGCGAGCATACCCTGATGAGATGTCTTCAATGCCTGCAATGCCAACTTGATTTCCGGAGTTGTAGCGAGTGCTGACATGCGTTGGTAATAGACGTTGTAGTAGTCGCGCAGTCGATTCCTCTTCTCCAAATCAGTCCGCGCGGCTTGCGCATACGCCTTCGCGGCTTGTACCTGTGGGTCATTCACTGTTCGATTTTTTAGTTGTCTCCATTCCTTATGCACTCGCAATTCATCCCCTTGCGGCCCGAGCGATCTCGGTTGCTTGAAAGTTTGATCAAGCTGCGATATTTCGGGCAACTCTGGACCGTTGGGCGGTAAGGGGGAGGGCGTTGGTTCCAGCTGGTCTTGTTCCTCATAAAGATCTACAGACGGCGGAGCGGCGTCCTGTGCATGTAGCATTAGCACAGCAGCGGCAAGCATTGCTGGGAGGATCAACCCGAATTTCTTCATTCCCGGTTTCTTTGCCCAAATGTAACGCACCATCGCAATGATTCACGTCGGGGCGAGAGGATTTAAACCTCTGGCCTGTCGCCGCGGCGACCGCTCTACGAAAGTTTAAATTTCATCTCTGCCTCGCCCGGTCTTGTAATATTCCTCACGTCGTGCTGCTTCGGAGCGAGTTGCAAAACTCTCGCTATGAACCAGAACCCATGGCACTCCATGTTTAGTCGACTTGGAATCCCCCAGCGTCATGGCGGCGAATTCGCTCAATCAAATCCTCCTCGCAAGAGCCCACGTAGCGTCGACCAGTTTTTTGGCTTCGCAACACATAACAATAAAACATTTCTGGATACGAATGGTTCGCGTCGGGGCGAGAGGATTTGAACCTCCGACCTCGTGGTCCCAAACCACGCGCTCTACCAAGCTAAGCTACGCCCCGCCATTGAGTTAAATACTGCACTCAGCGATAGATACGAGTTCCTTTCGATACTTTCGACACTTTCGGTTGCAACCCAAATCTGATACCCTTACGCTTTGCGCAATCATCTAAGCTCAAATCGTCCCAATTATCATTCACCCAAGCAAAAAGCCAATGAAGAAAAAAGCGATCTGGCGCAAAGTGCCAAACAGCATCGGTCTCTACGAATATCTGCCAAGCGGAACCTACTTCGCGAACATCAAGCACGGCGGCAGGCTGCATCGGGAATCGCTGTGCACGCACGATCTCCCATTCGCGAAACGCAAGCTCGCTGAGTTCAAGGCGCGGCTCGACCGTACCAATCCCGAGTTCGGCAAAATATCGTTGGCTGATTGGCTGGAGCAATTTTACCTCTCCACGCTGCGAGGATCCGCGGGCGCGCTCAAAGCGAAGCGCCGTATCGTCGAGCGGGTGAAAAGCAAGTGGCCGGCTGCAAGATCGCAACCGATGCGTGACTTGAAGCAAAGCCAGGTGCTAACCTTCCTGAACGAGCAATTCGGCAATTGGAGCGAATCGTTCTGGAACTCAGCGCTCAGCTTGATTCGGGACGCGTTTGCAAAAGCTGTGGACGATCATGTGATCATGGAGAATCCCGCTGCGCGACTAACATATCGCAAGCGCAAGAAACCGATTCGCCTGACACCGAGCTACGAGCAGTTCAAAGCGATCGTTGCAGATGTAAGGGCGCAATCTTTCAATCGGGACGCTGATGATAGCGGCGACTTCATCGAGTTCTTGGGTCTTGCTGGACTCGGCCAAGCAGAGGCGGCAAACCTCAAACGAGAGCACGTCGATTTGGAATCAGGCAGGCTTTTGATTTACCGGCAGAAGACTTCCACGCCGTTCTGGCTGCCGATTTTCCCGCAACTCCGCGCGCTGATTGAAAAGCTGTGCGCGGGCAAGAAACATCACGAGCATTTGTTCGAGATCAATCAGGCGCGAAAAGCGCTGACCAATAGCTGTAAGCGGTTGGCGTTCCCGACCTACACGCACCGTTCACTGCGGAGAATGTTCATTACTCGAGCAATCGAGCGCGGCGTGGATGTGAAAGTGATCGCGCAATGGCAAGGGCATCGCGACGAAGGCCAGCTGATCTTGCAGACCTACTCACACGTCAGACCTGAGCACTCGAACAGAATGGCGCTGTTGATGAACGATGAGCAGCCCGCGAACGTCATCCCGCTGAAAAGCCAAGAGCAGGCGTGAAGCTTATCATCGTTTGATGATAAGCTGCCCTGTTTAACTCGCGCAGTAACATAGCTCCGAACCGCGCTCTTGCGACACTCGCGCGCGCGACTTATGCTTATCGTTGCGATGTCAATACTCGCAATACGACTCAATGAGATAAACGGCGCCAAGACGGATCCGAGTGGGTTCGCCGGACTAAGGCGCAGAACGGCAAGCAGTCGTCCTAAGGAGGCAGCCGCCGCTCACCTATCACTACAAACAACTGAAAGGTGTTTATTTCATGACAAACGAGTTGAAGGAGCGCTTGGTCCGAAATTTAAGGGCGCGCTGGAACAAGCAGTCAAAGAAACGCGCGAAGAAGGCGACCCGCGCTAAAAAGAAGAACGTCGCTGCGCCTGCGCTCGTGGGCGCACTGAAATACAAACCAGCCTGCGAATACCTGGGCGGTATTCACCCTGCCACTTTGAGGCGAGCAGTCGAGCGCGGGCTGATCAGGCCGAACAAGATGTTCCGGCACGTGCTGTTCCCGATCAAGGAACTCGACCGCCTAATCGAGGAGGGCATGATCGAATGAAGCAGCCTAACAAGAAAAGCGCGCCCGGGCCATCGCGAACGGGGCCGCGCAACTGCAATTTCAAAACAGACGGATAGCAGTAGCACTGAGAATGCGCAAGTGCAGCATAGCTGGCGCGATCATTACGATCCGCATCCGGCCGCGCTCGTGTTTCACGATTATACGACTGACGAAGGGCGGCGCGAACAACAAGAGAACCTCGCGACCTATGGTCTACAGGTGCCAATTGTGACAGCAAGCGTGGAAGGCGAAGAGAAAGAGTATGTCGTTGACGGCATCACTCGGCTCGATGCGCTCGAAGCGTCAGGCAAAGAGACCGTTGACGAGCATGGTAACTGGCTACTCACAAAGAATGGCCGTGTGATGGTCGATCACCGAAAGAACTACACGCATGAGCGAGTCGCAAACCTTGTAGTGAGTCTCAACGGAACGCGCAGGCACATGACCAAACGACAGGTTGCCCGCGCGATCATCGCTGCGGTCAAAGCTGAGGCGGCTAAGGTCGTTGAAATCGACTTCGCGCCACAGAAAAAAAAGAACTCGCAAGGCATTGCGAGATCATTCAGTCCAACCCGCGGCAAACGCGGCGGTTCAACCAAAGACCCGCTCAAAGCTGAGGTTTTAGAGCGGGCCACTGGCAAGGGCATAAGCGAGCGAACTGTGGAAGCAGCGTTAGCCGAGGACAAGGAGAAGCAGCCAGAGTCGAAGCCGCAAAAGCCCAAGCAGCCGAAGAAAAAGGAGTCATTCGATGACGAGGTCTATCGCAAGTGGGGCGCGTTTCTTAACCGACAGCCGCAGCCGCAGCGGCGCAACGTGATGAAAGTGGTCGCGGCATGGATTGAGTTCGTTGATCGCAATTCGTTTGGCGAGGAGCGCGCGCTGAAACTGATCAAGAAGTGGTCTGCGTTACGTGACCGGTTCGACACGCATCAACGCGAGCAGGCATCACAACTGGTCAAGCAGTGGATTGCGGGCGAGCTGAAATAACACGACGCACACTCGAGGTTTAACAAAGAAGGCCCGGCGCGCCAGTCGGTAAGTGAGCGCCGAGCGCGCGCCGAACCTAAACACAACAAAGAAACACAAGCACAAAAGGAAATAACACGCGAATGGCTCGCTGGCAATAACGTTGCTTGCGGCCTTTAGTAGCAGGCGATACCTGGATGAGCGTAACACGGTGTGGCGCGACGACCCGCAACGCTCAAAGCCGCAAACCGCGCTGCGACTCCAGCAGCCGGATGACGCCATGCGTGACATGGACGCTGAGGTTGCGCGCAAGACTGGGCGCAGCGAGGACGTTCTGCGCATGGAACGCTGTGCTGCTCGCGGTGAGCAGGAAAGCGGCAACAGACGTTACCAAGCTGCGCTCGATAGGCGTGCAACAAACGGAGCGCACCCTTGAACAGCGCACCAGCTCCACAGCAGCGACGGCGTCACCACCGGTACGAGCAACACGGGTACAGCGGCCAAAGCATCTTTAACATCTGGAGGACCATGCGCCAGCGCTGCGAGAACCCGAACGCCAAGGATTACAAGTATTACGGCGCTCGTGGGATTCGCGTTTGTGAGCGGTGGCAAAGTTTCATGTGCTTTTTTTGCGACATGGGAGACCGCCCACGCGGCCTCACACTCGAACGAATAGACCCAGACGGCGACTACGAACGATCCAATTGTCGATGGGCGACACGCCTCGAGCAAAGGCGCAGCAGGAGAGACTGTAAACACGGAATCACTTGATTGCCTGTGAAGATCAGCTTCACTTGAAAATAAGCGGCCTCGCTTATTTTGGCTCGCCATCTTCATCCAGTTTACCGCCGTTTGATGATGGAACGAGAAGTTGGCTTTCACCCACTTCTGGAACTCGCCGTGTTTGCCTGCGAAGATCAGCAACACTCGAAAATTTCGCGCCTGCGAAATTTTGCTTCGCCACTCCGCATTACAGGAAGCTTATCATCGTTTGATGATAAGCTAGCAGGGGTATTTTCACCCAGTCCGTGCAAACAAACGCTGTAGCGGTCAAATGTGTTAGGTTGCAGGGCATCGCTGCGGGCGATCTTGCGGGTTGTTCGCGCCCTGTATATGGTCGGCTCGATGCAACAAGCTTCAGCTTTCACGCAGGGCAGCGGTCGTCCGCGCCGACCCGGTAGGCCAAAAGTTGGTAGCTACAGACTGGAGACCATGCTGCCAAAGGAGTGCCTCGATGAACTAATCAGGCGCGAAGAAGCAGGGCTAGGATACCGCACCAGGGTTGCTGCCGATGTTTTGTGTCGCGTTCTGATTGGCCGACCTGCGCCCGATGCGAAGCTGCCTCACACATGAACTTTCATCGGCTGCCTCCCGACGTACAGCGCGCTATGCGCAAAGCAGCCGCAATGCCGCCCCTTGCCCATTTCCATCGCGGCCGTTCGTTTGAGATTCGGGAAAGCCATGTGTGTGATTGGTTGTGCAATCAGGATGAGATTCGACAGGTGGTTTTCAATTGGGCAAAGCGCAATCAGGCAATTCAGTTTGATCTTGAAAGCCGTCAATGGCGCGGTGCTGCTTGGCGGGAACATTGTCAGCCGGGTTGCTTAACAAACGGGCCGAGCGCCCCCAGTCCAGAAAGGTAACCAAAAGAAACCAGGGACGCTCTTATCTTCCATCAACCCGTGTGGCTGATCCTGTCCTACCTAACGTTGCGCTTGTTATCATAGCAGGGTCGTGGTTACAGTGAAAGGTCTTATGTCCAACCACGAACGAGTTTCTACCACCAGCTACGGCGTTCCGCTTGGCGCACAGGTGACGCTGCCTGACCCTGATGGGAAGATTGCCGCAGCGCTCAGCCGCGAGGCAGCCGAACGCGACCTAGCAATGATTCGCGCCATGAATGCACCTGCGTGGCAACCGACAGAACCAGAAGTACGCGCTCCGATCTTCCCCGATAATTGGCAGGAGCTAGTGGCACAACTGGACCAAGATATTGTTGAGCGCGGCGTAGGCGTTGATCGCAAGAAACTTGTAGCTCTAGGTCAGGAACGTTTTGCCCGTCTATTGGAAGCGGACGGCGAAGCGCGAAACGAGCGAGTCATAGGCACGAAAACTGATCTAACCAGCTGGCCATCGGTACAATTCGCCTTTGCAACCGCTTCAGCACTGGCAACTGGTGTTCCGCGTCGCAAAACTTCGGAAGCGTACGCTGGCGTTGGCGATGAGAGGGAACAGGCAGCGCAGATTTTGGGCTTTGGCGACTTATGGAAAGCGATACAGGAACCAAGGGCGGTTCGTGCCATTTACAAGTTTCGTGACACGCTGGAGGATTTGGTGTTTGGTCGCAGTTTGTTAGAGCGACTGAACAAAAATGGTCGCGCCCGAAGTTCATTCTTTGCAGGTGGCAGCGGTCAGCGGGTCGATCTGTTTCGCTCCTGGCTGAGTGTGTTACAACCGCCGCTTGTCTCGATCGAGGTCGTAAATCCGCTTTGGTCGCTGTTCCAATGGGCTGCACAAGACAAGGCGCCCCCTGTTGACTCCCTATCTTTGGCACAAGAGTTTTCCGGCCTGCGCGCGCCGAGCCTGCGCGAGCTGAAATTGGCTCAGGCGGTCTTGAACGGTGTGTTACTCAACCTCGATGATTGGACGCTGTGGGATTACTGCGGTCGGTGTATCAGGGCATCGGTCGATCACGCGCTGTTAATGAGTTGGCGGCGAGAATTGGTTAAACGTTACCCTGTCGTCACAGCGTTTCACCGACACGTGGCGAGTTGTTTTTATCGGCGTGAAGGCGACCATCTCCGCTTTCAACCGCGGCGGTACCGCTTGTTCATCGACCGCATGGTTAGCGATTCTCTGGCTGCTGTGTCCGCGCTGGTTGCCGTTGCGGTCGCGGATTGCAAGCCCGTTGCGCGATTCCAAACTTGGGTGTTTACCGAACAACCGCCAACGGCCATTGCAGAGATTTACGCGGCATTGGCGAGGGCTTTCCCGGGCGCACGGTTTCAGCTCGACATCAAATGAAAACACTTATCGCAAGAGGTCACAGGGAGTTTGCAGGAGTGACGTACCATCATGGCAGCGAGATACCGAGTGGCGTACTGCCGCCTGAGATTGTCGATAAATGGATTGATTGGCGGTGGCTCGATGAACTAAACGGTACCGAGCGTCGCAGCTTGTATCGAATGTTTCCGGCTTTCTCCGGTTGCAATGAATCAGAATCACTGACGTCAGATGAACTAGACGAGCTAACCCTGCCGGCGTAACATCGAGCTACCATGTTGCATTTCAAATTCGCACCGACAGCAATGGACTTGCGGGAACGCCTCGCACAAGCCAAGAGGGACTTGGACGAACATCCGCCACCAGCACGAGCAGCGCAGTTCGTTGACAAACTCGCGGCAGCGATCAAGAAGAGACTTGCTGCTAATCCGCAGTCACAGCAAAACGCTCGCGCCCGAGCCGAGAAAGAGGGCAGCCGTTACCGAGGCATAGGAGGCTTGAAACAACGCAGGCAGGCAGTCAGCGGATAAGCCACGGCAGGGTGTCGTGGTAAACACGCCGAGCTTGCATCGCAATGGGGCCGTTGGCTTCATCGAATGGTTAGACAGTCTTTCGGAACTTCGCAACACACGCAAGAAGCGTGCCGCCGATGAGACCTCCTACGTGACCGGCCATACTGATTCCGGGAAGAAATGAAATCGCCAGGCCTACAAGCAAGGCAATCCAAAGCCAAGTGCGAAGACGGCTCTCTCGATCAAGCGAGCCCGCGTTTTGGCGATGAGAAATGATGAGCGCGGCAGCTAACAAACCAAAAATGCCGCCCGATGCACCGACTGTCGCGCCAGCCTTGGGATGCAGGTTGTGAAAAAGTAGGATTACTGCTGCCGAGCACAGCACGCTGGAAACGTAGATCGCTGCCGCGTAAAAGATGCCGACCCAGCTCTCCACGATTCGTCCGACCCAAAAGAGCAGCAGCACATTAACGAACAGATGGGCACCGTTGAAATGCAGGAACGAATAGGTAGCGACACGCCAATATTGGCCATGCAATGCGCCGTTATCGGGAAGGGCCCCGAGTTTCAGTAGAAAGGCTTCATTTCCAACATTATGAGTTGCAAGCTCAATTCCAAACACGACCAACAGCGCTACAACAAGCGTGATGGTGCCACGGCCAGCTTTCACGGTCTAACGAGAAAGAGATAAGCCACGGCAGGGTGTCGCGGCAATCACACTGGACTTGCAACGTAATGGGGCCGTTGACTTCATCGATTGGTTAGATGCCAATGATGTGAAAATCACTTTACCCGTGTCCAAACAAATCGTTGGTTTTGATTCTGCGCGTTCGCAGATACGAACTTGTTCCGCTGGAGGTTTGAAATAACCAGCCGTAGCTCCTGACTGACCATCTCCTGCATTGTAGGATGAGCCCATGTAAATTTCATCACCAGTTGGTCGCCTTCGACGCGCCAACTTCCAGAGAGCACATGAGCAGGCGGTGCGTCAACCGGGTGAGCCGTCTGTGAAAATGTGTGATCCGCTTTGAAGCTTGTGCTGTCGAAGCCATGAGTTGTATCGGTAACACCGTCGTGGGACACGTTGCCACGGGGCATAGACCAGTCGCCCACTAGCATGGACTCGGTTGATGAAAGGTGATGACACGCAGCGTTCGCAAGAGCTGCTGCAGCGATCAGAGTGCGAGCAACGCGGTGCATCTAACTAGAATTAGACCGCAACTTGCAGTCTATTTCTGCCTCCATAGAGGGAAGTGTGCAGGAAAAGGCGACAAACTGGCAAGCACATTTACGGTCGTGCCTGCATTGCTTTGCTCACGCGGAAAATTTTGGCGCGCACACCAGCTTCAGCCAGTGAATCCTACGGGTGCGCGCGCGGAGAGTCGCAGAATATTTTTAGAAAAAGGTCGGAGGCAAAGCGTTTGCGCTTCGCTGCGCGCACCTATGATGGAAAGCGATTGTGAAACGCAAAGGAAGCTGGCTCAAAGCTGGCTGAAAAGCGGCAGGATTTTGTTTAACTGCCCCTAACCACCTGCTTGACAGGCGAGTGCGCTGCGCGTTTAACTTGCCATCCGTGGCGATTACCACGACCAATGGCGACGGCGCGCTCCATTTGCTCGCGCTGCATGCGACGTTCAGAGATCGACACCTTTCGTTCCGTCACATGCCACAGGCCAGGTGCTCGGAGATTCGCTGGCAAGCAGGCCGCGAGGTCTTAGACCCGATTACGATGCCAGACGGCTCGATCATGGTACTCGAACGATTTGAGTTGCTCCACTGGGGACGCAGCGCGGACGAGTTGATCGCCAAGCTCGGTTCGTACGACTGACCGTACACTCACCCAGTGAGAGACAATCTTCTGAGCGTTCGTGCTCGCTCCCAACGCCGCGAGCACTCATTCCGCAAGCGGCAAACAACGCGAATAGCGAACTAACTGCCTTCCCTTTGATCGCCGACGTGAGTTGGGCCGAGAAGTGTACCGGCATCGACCAGCGCACTTTCCTCTTACAGCAATCGCCAACGTTCCAGCTTTGCGCCTTGACGTATCGACTTAGACAGGCGCTTGCGACCGCATTGCTGCCTCAATTAACCCAGATAACGCAAACCCCGTTTGTGAGCGGCTGGTATTTGCGCACTGCCTTCCCTGCCTGTCTCCACTGGCACAGGCTACCAGGCCGTGTTTCCGATCTAACGGACTGCACACGCGTAACGTTCTAGCGGTAACGTCCCGCCAACTCGATCGGTTCGCCTCCGGCTTTCGCCGGCGTCGTGGTTGCCCTTGTATCCGGCTCTGACCGGACTCAGTCTTTGTTCGCTCCGTGCTTGAGTTATCTGCCGAAGGATAACACGATGCTGCTGTTACCTTCGGTGTGTTTTCAGAGTGAAACAAGACGATCTGCGCCGTGCGCGATAGCAAGGGCAGTAATCTTGTGACTCTCATGGCTTTGAAGTTAAGGCGGACTCTCATCGGTGCCCAAGCGAAAAGTTCACTGCCCGATTTTATACTCAAAAAAAAGCCGTGCCACGAAGGACTGAGACCTCGCAGCACGGCAAGAGCGAGCCCGCGCCGTTTGACCTATACGATGTGAGAGTCACCAAGATCACTGCACGCGGGCCTGCGTCATGTACCCTTAAGGGATAACACGACCGCGCAAACAAGGCAATCGGTGTTACTGCATTTTCCCCTCATCAATTCATAAGGTGTTCAGCAAGTTAGGGGTGAGCTTATCTTCATTTGATGATAAGCTTCCAAGTGTAAGCTCAGCGAATTACCACCGATTTTTCTTGACGACTTTCTAGTTTTTAGAATGTCGTCAGCCGCCATCGTCGCTGCTGCCAAATTCGGCCAGCGGCGGGCAAATTCATCCGGCAAAATCGCGTAATTATGTGAGATTCATTATGCAATGAATAGCCAGCCACACAATGATGAAGGCGGCTCGTCGCCAGAAGACAAGCACATAACAGCGAAGCAGTGGGCAGCTTCTCCGATCAGAGACGCCAGCCCCGAGGAACAACGCCATGTTGGCGAGCACTTGCAACAGGCACTTGAGGAGGGTCTGCCGGTAGTGTTCGAGGACGCACTGGGGTTGCCTGATGGGACACCAATTATGCTCAACGGGAGACAGGTTTTAATGCGCACAGTCATGCAGCGTAACACGAAGCTGAAGACGGTAGTGATAGACGGTAAACCAGCTACGCCTAAACAGTTGTCTCGGATTCGCGCTAAGTATCCGACTGTCAAATGGCAAAGGGTGCTAGAGGGGTAGGAGGGACCGGCTTGGCGAGCATCCATAAACAATCAGGGCGACCGCATTACTTCGCCGCGTTCAGCGTTTGGGATCCTGCCACCGACGAGCGCAGTCAGGTGTTCTGGTCAACGCGGACAGCGAACAAACGTAAGGCGCAGCGCATTGCCGATTCATGGGAGCGCGCCGCAAAAGCGGCACGCAAAATTAAGCGGGTGCCTGCCATGAACGCGAAAGCAGAGCGCGCCATGATCGCGCGAGGCGTCGAGCAAATCTTGCGGGCAGCAGGACTCGCGTAGCCATCGCCGACTGATCCGCGCGGCGTGGTCACACGACGTCAGGACTTTCACTGACCAGTACGAAGCCGCTCGTCAAAGTCAGTCTTGTATTGGTCTCGCATCGCAGCCATTTCTTTGGATTCTTGCTCTAAGCCGACGCTTCCAAAGAAAAGCGCTGAACCCAGCAACAGGATTTCAGTCGCGTCGCTGAACGCTTGCGCGAGTTCATGGTCTGTGTAGTTCGGCTTCACTTCATCGAAGGTAAAGCGGCGCGTCAGTTGGAGTGCGCCTGAATGCGTGTAACTGCACAGAATTTTCCACACCTTGCCGAGCGACTTGAACAACCCATCGAGCCTCTCCGCCCTGGCCGGGTCGTCGGGCGTGCCGAAGTAAACTCGTTTGATGTCGGCGCGCACCGGGATTCCTCGCCACTCCAGGTCGTCTGTAGCTGCTTGCTCGACTTGCTCGTCGGTGGCGACAGCCCGCAGCCACAAAGCGCGGAACATCGCATCGAACACCAACCGTATCATGGCGAGGGCGGCGCCCTTCAACTTACGTTCGTGCAACTGCCAGACTGCTTCGTGGAGTTCCAGCGCCATATCAACGCCCCCGACCACCAGCACGGTTCGGGTGTCGGTGGTGTAAGTGTGGCGTTTGAGAAACTCGAACAGCTTTGTTCTGATCTCGGTGCCTCGCGCGGTAACGTCATCGAGCAAGCTCACGAGGCGGGCATTGTGCAGCAGCCGCGCTCGAATAAAAACCCGAAAATTCGAGGTTGCCCGTATTCGCGCTTTGTACGCGCACGCGGTCCTGATCGCAAAAGCGACACTTCGCGCAGGAATTTGGGCGCTAATGCGCGGCGCTGGCGGTTTTTGAGGCCGATGATGATGCTCCCGCGCAAATTGAGCGAAATCGCCTAACGACCTTTATGCATCCTTTTATGCATCCTTTGGACTTATTGATGTGCATCACAGACTGTCCGCCCGCTTGGATCCTCGCCAGCGATGGTGCGCAGATGCGCTTTGAACTCTTCAAGGCGCATCGCTGCGAGTTGCTCGCGCGTGGTCGGTTGCGTCATGGTCGATTCATTTGGCGGCGGTCGCAGATTCTTTCGGCGCAAGCGACGCGACGATTTTTTCGAAGCGCGGATCGCCGCGGAGCGGATCCCAGAAGGGCAGCAGCTTTAGTGCACCGTAGCTCAGCATGAGCGATACGACGGGAGCACGCAGTCCAGTTTCCAGTTGCTGCAAAGCAAGCTCCTTCTCGCCCGCCCACGCTGCTGTAATGGCGAAATATTGAAGGACGAGACTGCCGTTGATGGCATCTTTTTCCAGTGGCGTGAGCGCGATCGCTCGACGGCCTTCGTCCAAGGCCAGGTCTTTCCGCCCAAGAGCAGCGTCGATTAAGCCGAGGACGCAAAGCGCCGGGCCATAGTCCGGCTGCGCCTGAACGATCTTCTCCTGCTGCGTGCGAGCCGTTTCAAATGCAGTGCGCGCTCTTGCCTCATCTTTGTTCATGCGCGCCAGCACTCCTTCACCAAAGCTGGGGCTCAGAATGATCGGCCCTTCGATCACGCTTGGATTGTCGCCCGCCGCGACGAGTGCTCGTTCGGCCGCAGCCGGATCGCGTTCGGCCAGAGCGCAACCGAACCAGTATATCCCCACACGGACAATGGCGCCAGGCCCTTGCGCGAGGATTGCATCGATTGTCTGGTGGAGCGGCCGGGTGTCCGCTTTCCAGAAGAAATAAACTGCTCCACGACTGGCCCGCGTTTCGGCGTTCTCGGGCACGATCGCTAACGCCCGATCCAGCGCAGCGATTGACTCGGCATAGCGCTGCAGGCGTTGGTAACTGAGCGCGATCTGTTGCAGAGTATACACGTTGCGGGGGTCCAGCTCCACCGCGCGATGCAGGTTATGCAGACCTTCCTCTTGCTGGCCGCGCCGCTGTAGAATGTAGCCGGTGAGTTCAAAGACACGGGGATCATTGGGTAACGTTCGCCGCGCAATCTCCAATTCGGCGAGGGCGCCAGCATAGTCGCGCAGCCCGTAGTAGAGATATTGTGCGCGCGCCAGATGCGTTTCCGGAGCATCCGGTCGCAGCCGTATCGCGGCTTGCAGCGCAGCTTCAGCCAGCGCAATCCGGGCGGGAGTGTGATCAGACCCCTTGTATCCATAAAGGTATTCGTGCGCATAGGCGAGCTGGCAGTAAGCGTCGAAAAATGAGGGATCGCGCTTGACCGCTTCATCCAGAAGTTCAATTGCCTTCAGCAAGTCCGGCTGGTTCGTCCCGCTGAAAGCTGACATGATGAGAAGTGACTTCGCCCGGCTGTAAAGGTCGAAAGCCGCCAGATCTGTCGTGGGCGGCTGCTCGATGGCTTTCTTCTCGGCGGGGGAGAGCTTGGCCTGCAACTGGTCGGCAATGGCCTTGGCGATCTCGCTTTGAATCGCGAACACATCCGCCAGATCGCGATCATAGGTTTGCGCCCACAGATGCGCGTCATTACGCGCATCGACTAACTGCGCGTTGACGCGGACGCGATTGCCCGAGCGCTGAACGCTTCCTTCTACCACATTCGCGACTCCCAGTTGCTGCGCGATCTCCCGCA
>Ga0066388_100000200_pt1 | contig 24487 bp, 23 predicted proteins | sample PanSoiMetaGPlot6_FD_64539 | JGI IMG/M metagenome (GOLD analysis project Ga0066388, IMG submission 64539) | Tropical forest soil microbial communities from Panama analyzed to predict greenhouse gas emissions - Panama Soil - Plot 6 (Hybrid Assembly) | ecosystem: Environmental > Terrestrial >...
CGACCATTTGCGAATTTGCTGAGTGGGCCGACATGGGATCTGGTGTTCTCGGCGTTCCCGGGCCTGACATTCCTTGGTTTGGCGGCGATGGCATTGTTCAGCGCCAAGAGAATGCCGAAGCACCGGTTCTTCAAAATACAAACCCTGGGCCTGGCTGGATTCGGGGCAGTGCTGGGCCTCATCGGGCTAATCCTGTTCATCCCGCCGGTGCGCGACCGCATTCAGGATATTTATTGGTTCGTGGCTAAAGTCGCGGTCTTCATGTACCTCTATATTTGGTATCGTGGCACTTTTCCGCGCTATCGTTTTGACCAGCTCATGCAGGTGGGATGGAAGGTTCTGCTGCCGACCGGACTTGCGGTACTGGTGGCAACGGCCCTAGTGGGGGTGTTGTGATGCAGCCGGTCGCCACGACATTTTTCTTTTATTTCCTGTCGGCGCTGGCGCTCGTTGGCGGCGTGCTGGTGATTACGCGGCGAAATGCGGTGCATTCCGCGCTGGCGCTGATCGTAACTCTGCTGGCGCTGGCGGGGATCTACCTGATGCTCTATGCGCCGTTTGTCGCCGGCGTGCAGATCATCCTGTATGCCGGGGGAATCATGGTGCTGTTCCTGTTTGTGATCATGCTGGTGAACCTGGAGCGCGCCGAAAAGGAAAAACAATTCAATAAACAGTGGTTGGTCGCAATTGTGGCCTCCGGTGCACTAGGTCTTCTTTTCGTCAAAGTGTTCACCGAGAGCAAAACAATTCCCGGTCTCTTGCAGAAGCCGCTTGCGGAACTGGCCGAGACCAGCAATACCCAGCAAGTTGGACTCGCTTTGTACGGAAACTACATGCTCGCGTTTGAGATTGCGTCGCTGCTGCTGCTGGTGGCGATTGTGGGCGCGGTGGTGATGGCGAAAAAGAAAATATGAGCAGTCAGCACTCAGCATTCCGTCGGCCGCGGGCTGGTGTGGCCACGAACGGTCATAGTAGTGAGCTGAATTCTGACTGAGCGCTGATTGCTGACGAGACGAGAGAACCAATAAATGACACCGATAACTCCGATTCACTACCTGATCCTGGCGGCGGTACTGTTCGCGCTGGGAACGATTGGTGTTCTCACTCGGCGCAACGTTGTGATCGTCCTGATGTCGATTGAGTTGATCCTGAATGCGGTAAATTTGAACCTGGTGGCGTTCTCCCGGATGTGGGGAATCAATGGACAGGTATTCGCGATTTTCGTCATCACCGACGCGGCCGCAGAAGCGGCGGTCGGGCTGGGCATACTGATCGCGTTCTTCCGCAATCGCGAGACGGTGAATATGGATGAAGTGGATTTGCTGAAATGGTGAAACCAGCACTCGGCAGTTAGCATTAGCCCTATCGACTTACGTGCAGTACCGGGATAGCTAATGAAAAGTGCTGGCTGAGGATGGACGAGGAAAAATGTTTTTTCTGGACCACATCTGGCTGATTCCTCTGCTGCCGGCGCTCGGTGCGGCGATGATGTTTTTCTTTGGCCGCAAGATGCAGAAATCGGCGGTCAACGCGGTTTGTGTCGGCGTCGTGGTGATCGCTTTCCTGTGGGCCTCGGGCGCCGTTCTCCAATACAACCGATGGCAGGCCGCAGCCGAGCACTACCATCAGCCCTTTCAACAGATCCTGTATACATGGCTGGGGAGCGACACTGGGCACCTGACCTATCTAACCCACAGCGGTACGCCTGCTGCTTTCCAGGCCGATGCCGGCTTCCTGCTCGACCCGCTCTCCAGCATCTGGCTGCTCTTTGTGACCGGCGTAGGTATGCTGATCCACATTTACTCGACCGGGTATATGGCCCACGAGGGCGGATACTACAGATTCTTCGGATATTTGAATCTGTTCATGTTCTCCATGCTCGTGCTTATTCTGGGGAACAACTATGCCGTGCTTTTCGTTGGCTGGGAAGGCGTGGGGCTGTGTTCCTATCTGCTTATCGGATTTTATTTCGCTCGCAAGTCGGCGAGTGATGCCGCGAATAAGGCATTCATCGTGAACCGCATTGGCGATGCCGGGTTCCTGCTGGGAATGTTTACGCTGGCTTGGTATTTCGGATCACTTCGGTTTGTGGACGTCAACCACCTGGCCCGCAGCGGACAATTTCAGATTGGAGACCCGATACTGACGGCGGCTGCTCTGCTGCTGTTTGTGGGCGCCTGCGGAAAATCGGCCCAGCTGCCCCTTTATGTGTGGCTGCCCGATGCGATGGAAGGCCCGACGCCGGTCTCTGCTCTGATCCATGCGGCGACCATGGTGACGGCCGGCGTGTACATGGTGGCGCGCTCGAATGCAATTTTCCTTCTGGCGCCAACCGCGATGAAAACCGTGGCAATTGTGGGGGCGCTCACGGCCATTTTTGCAGCCTCGATTGGGTTGGTGCAGAACGATATCAAGCGGGTGCTGGCCTATTCCACGGTGTCGCAACTCGGATACATGTTCCTGGCGCTGGGTGTGGGTGCGTTTGCGGCAGGTGTCTTCCACGTATTCACCCACGCGTTCTTCAAGGCGCTTCTCTTCCTTGGCTCCGGTTCGGTGATCCACGCCATGAGCGGGGAGCAGGACATGCGCAACTTCGGGAACCTGCACCGCAAAATTCCTATCACCCACTGGACGATGTTTGTGGCCACCCTGGCAATTGCCGGCATCTTCCCGCTCGCGGGTTTCTTCTCCAAAGATGAGATTCTGTGGCAGGCGTGGTCGTCCGAAGGTGGTGCCTACCGGTTCCTATGGTTGATAGGCGTGATAACGGCGTTTATGACGGCGTTCTATATGTTCCGCCTGATGTTCCTGACGTTTCACGGGAAGCCGCGAATGAGTCATGAAGTGGAGCATCACATTCACGAATCGCCCGGGTCCATGACCATGCCGCTGGTAGTTTTGGCGGTTTGTTCGTTTTGCGCCGGCTGGTTGGGTGTGCCGCACAGCCTGGGTGGATCGAACCGCTTCGAAAAATTCCTGGAGCCGGTTTTCGCCAAAGAGGCGCCTCTTTTCCACGCCGAAGAACCTGGGCAGTTTGCGGCCGGAAAAAAGGAGGAGGCGCGTACCAGCCCCACCGAATACACCCTGATGGCTCTTTCTCTGGGACTGGCAGTGGGAGGGTGGGGATTGGCGTGGAAGGTTTACCGCGGTGCTGATAAGGGTTATGTCGAGCCGCTAGCAGCCGAGGTGCCGCCTGTGTACACCGCCATGCTGAACAAGTACTACGTAGATGAGGGCTACGACTACCTCTTCACCGGCCGCCGGAAGCTTGGGCGAGTGCGCCTGGGGGCGATGGGTTTAGGGGAGGCCTCCTCGTGGTTTGATTCCCGAGTTATTGACGGCACGGTGAACGGCGCTGGATGGATGACGCGCGCCTTCAGCACGATCACGATATGGTGGGACCGCTGGATCATCGATGGCCTTCTGGTGAATGGCCCGGCAATCATGGCGCGCATGCTGTCGTATCCGGTGAAGCTGCTCCAGTGGGGCTTGGTGCAGTGGTATGCACTCATCATGGTTTTTGGGCTCCTTGGTTTCATGGCTGCAGAAATGGGGCTTTTGATTTGGTTTGGCTGGATTGTCGGCGGAGTAGTCGCAGCGATAATGCTCTACTTCATCGTGCGGCTGATCGCGCGACGTGCCGAAGCCAATCGCGGTCGCAAAGTGGCCGCTGCCCGCGCCACCGGCGATTAAGAACAGGTTGCTATGCAGAATCACATACTTTCCATCATTCTTTTCACGCCACTTCTGGGCGCGATCCTGCTCCTGTTTGTTCCTAGAGACAACAAGAATGCGATCCGCTGGATTGCCAACATATTCGCGCTGGCGGGACTGTTGGTCTCGCTGCCGCTTGTGCCTTGGTTCTGGGAAAAGCGCTTCGATGCAGGTTTCAAGTTCGTGGAGGGCGCAGCCAACAATTGGATTCCGTCGATAGGCGCCGGATATTTGCTGGGCATCGATGGCATTTCTTTCCTGCTGGTCATGCTGACGACGCTGCTGGGCTGGATTTCGATTCTGTCCTCATGGACCGCAATCGAAAACCGGGTGAAGGAATACTACATCTGGTTCCTGGTACTGCAGACTGGCATGCTGGGCGTGTTCTTGGCGCTGGATTTCTTCCTGTTCTTCGTTTTCTGGGAAGCGATGCTGGTTCCGATGTACCTGCTGATCGGCATCTGGGGCGGCCCGAGAAAACTGTACGCAGCCATCAAGTTCTTCCTGTACACCTTACTTGGTTCGGTGGCCATGTTGTTGGCCGTCCTGTTCCTGTACTTCTATAACTTCCATCAAACCGGTCAGTACACGTTTAGCATCCCGGCTCTGTATCAAACGGCCCCCAAGATTTTCCACGATTCGGCCTATGGCTCGGGCTATGCCATTCTGTTGTTCTTCGCGTTTTTCCTCGCCTTTGCTATTAAGGTGCCAATGTTCCCGTTCCACACATGGCTGCCGGACGCGCACGTTGAGGCGCCGACCGCGGGATCAGTCATTTTGGCCGGCGTTCTGCTAAAGATGGGAACCTATGGCTTCATTCGCTTTGCCTTGCCTTTCTTCCCGGATGTAGTCATGCACCCCAAGGTACGGGGGTGGATGATCGCGCTGTCGATTATTGCCATCATTTATGGCGGGCTGGTTTCCCTGATGCAGAAGGATATGAAGAAGCTGGTGGCGTACTCGTCGGTCAGCCACCTTGGTTTCTGCACGTTGGGAATCTTTGCCTTGAACCCGGCGGGACTGAGCGGTTCGGTGCTGCAGCAGATCAACCATGGAATTTCAACGGGGGCGCTGTTCTTGATTGTTGGCATTCTTTACGAGCGGCGGCATACGCGTGAAATTGCCGAGTACGGCGGGATAGCGAACGTGATGCCGGTTTACGCCACGATCACCATGATCATGTTCCTGTCTTCGATGGGGCTACCGCTGCTGAATGGCTTTGTGGGCGAGTTCACCATTCTGCAGGGCACGTTCATGGAAAACCGGATGTGGGCAGCGCTGGCTGTGCTTGGAGTGATTCTGGCAGCGGCCTATCTGCTGTGGCTTTATCAGCGAGTCTTCTTCGGGACGGTTACGAATCCGAAAAATGAGAAGCTGCTGGATCTCAGTCCGCGAGAAATTTTGACGTTCGCTCCGCTCGTTGTCATGGCGTTATGGATCGGGCTTTATCCCAAGCCGTTCTTCCAGATTCTCGAGCAGCCAGTCAATCAATTGGTGGCAACGGTCCGCCCAGGATATCCAGGTACAAATGCGATCAATGCCAGTGTCCAGCCGGCGGCAGTTCCGGCCCACGCGGCAACGCCGGCCAAGGAAACGGCCATGGTGCCAGCCAGGGGGAAGAACTAGTGCTTACGGTTGCCCAGATGTTCGAGCGCAGCGACTATCTGATGTCGCTCCCCATTCTGTTGCTTACCGTTTTTGCCCTCGGCATCATCATTATGGACCTGATGCTCCCGGCGGAAATGAAGTGGTTTAACGCGGTTACCGCGTTCCTGGGAGTGCTGTTTGCCACCGCCGGTGTGGCTCGCATACAGTGGGTATTGGACCACTCGCGGCGTTCCGGGATGCTGGCGTTCGTCGGCTCCATGGTGATCGATCATTTCACCCTCTATTTCTGGTACCTGTTTCTGGCCGGCACAGCAATCGCCATTCTCATGTCGGTGCACTACATGGATCAGGAACGCGAGCAGCATGGTGAGTTCTATGCACTGCTGCTGCTTTCCGTCGTGGGCATGATGTGCATGGCGGCCGGTTTCGATATTGTGCTGATCTTCATTGGGCTGGAGTTGATGGCTATTTCCACCTACGTGCTGGTGGGATTTCTTCGCCGCGATCGCCGCTCGAATGAAGCCGCGCTGAAATACCTGCTGCTGGGAGCCTTTTCTTCGGGAATCTTTGCCTACGGGCTGTCGTTGCTGTACGGGTTGACAGGCAGCACGAACCTGGGGATCATACGGGACCGCCTGACGCGCGACTTGGCCTTGTCGCAGAATCATGCCGACCCCGTGGCAGTGCTGGCCTTAATGACCGTGGCCACCGGCCTTCTCTTCAAGATTGCCGCGGTTCCCTTCCATCAATGGGCGCCGGATGCCTACGAGGGCGCACCCACCAGCATTACCGGATTCATGTCCGTGGCCGTGAAGGCTGCGGCTTGGGCGATGCTACTGCGCGTGTTGGGTCTCGGCCTGGAGCCACTGCGGGCGATTTGGGTGCCGCTTTTGATCTTTGTATCGCTGGCAACCATGACCGCGGCGAACCTGGCGGCACTGACGCAAAACAACCTCAAGCGTCTGCTGGCCTATTCATCCATTGCGCACGTCGGCTACATGTTGCTGGGCGCGGTTGCCTATGGTTCGGCCGCCGAGTCGGGCGCCCGCGTAGACGGACTCAAGGGAATACTTCTCTACCTGCTGGTCTATACATTCATGAATCTCGGGGCATTTGCCGTGATTGCCTCATTGCGGCGGCGCAACGTGATCGGCGACGAAATTGACGACATCGCGGGTTTGTTTTCGCGGGCTCCCACCGCAGCTGTCCTCATGCTAGTGTTCCTGCTGTCGCTGGCTGGTATTCCGCCGCTGGCGGGATTCTGGGGGAAGTACTTTATCTTCCTCAGCCTGATTGAAACTCGCTACTACGCATTGGCTGCGATTGCCGTGCTTTATGCGGTATTCGGGCTCTATTACTATATGCGCATTGCCAGCGCCATGTTTATGCGCCCGGCGCTCGATACGGAGCGCGTGCGGACCGGTGGTGCGATGTGGGGCGCGTTATGGGTGAGCCTGGTTGCGACGCTGGTCATCGGAGTATATCCGGAACCGTTCATCCGGTTGGTGAACTGGTCGTTGAACGTCAGGCTGAATCCGGCGATGGCGAATCTGATGAAGTAGCTGTTGATCTTTGGTGGTTGCTCGTTAGCCAAGCGGGCTTCAGCCCCATGAGAGGAATGGCCAACGACCAAAAGCCAGCGAGCAACGACTAATTTGCCTTCCCATCCAAAGCCGCCTGATAAGGACAACTTCTGGGTTCAGCTAGCCCGCTACAGCGAACTTGCGTTTGTCCTGCCTGCGGCTACTGCCGCGGGCTGGCTGATCGGTCTGGGTCTTGACAAGTGGCTGCACACGACCTCGCTATATCTGGTCGGTTTGCTCTTGGGAATTGCTGCGGGATTCGTCGAATTGGTTAGAACCGCCATTTCTGATTCCGATAAGTAAGAAAAAATTGCTTTTGTTTGCTAACCTGAACTCCAACCTCCGCTGAGGAACAGCTGTGTCCGCTTTTCCCTATGTCAAGGCTCTGCGGCGTGAGCTCGGCGCGCGCAATCTGGAGTATGCGCAACATCATCGATTGGCCCATCGGGTGACTAGCGGACCTGAGCCGATCGTCTGCTATGAAGCCAGTGAGGATGGGAGGCAGCATGGGAATTTTCTGCCTTCTGTCTATCGCGCAATTTGCCGTGACGACAACTGGCGGAGACGGCTAGAGAAGCCCCACACCTCGGCTGCTCAGATATTTCCACGAGATGGAATGCGCCGGAAAGAACTGGATTCCAGCACCAGTTCTGACGCGTTGCTCATGAACGTATTTTGCTATCCGGGCACGTTGAAGCGAGGGCTGGTTTTAAAGCTTCTTCATGTCGAGGCTGCAAAGACTCCCGAGTTCGGGTATCGGGCGCGTGTTCCGCTGGCCAATGGGTCGACCGATCGGACCGAGGTGGACATGCGTCTGGAGAATTTGCTAATCGAAGCCAAGCTTACGGAATTCGACTTCCAAAGGAAAGCGGTGGCGGTGGTCAACGGCTATCGCGACTTTTACGACGTCTTTAAGGTTCCCACTCTCGCGCGCAGTGAGGAGTGCTACCTTTCGTACCAGCTCATTCGAAATGTCCTCGCGGCCTATCAGGGTGGATGCTCGTTTTGTGTGATTATGGACGCGCGTCGTCCGGATTTACGCGAGCATTGGTACGCGGTCATGCGATCGATTCGAATCCACGAACTGCTGATGCGCTGCAGGATGGTTACATGGCAGGAGCTGGCACGTGTTCTGCCGGCAAAATTGCAGGATTTTCTTCGCGAGAAATATGGGATCGACGGCTGACACGCTCATCGGCCTTCCTTGCCAAGCCTCGGATGCGGGTTCAATTAGTGCCACCGTCTTGGGGGCTTTGTTCTCGACCCGCTCCGCGGTAGGTTGTGGCGTGGTCCCGGCGCCAGCGCACCGGTGAGATGCTCTCGCGGCGTCCGGTCGGAGACTGGCCGGAAACTTTACTATGCAAAATGAGCAATCCAATCTGAACCAATCCGAGGCCTTTTACTCGGGCTCCCTGGACCGTATCCGGATATTGATGATTGCGCTGGCTGTGATTCTCACGGCCGCTGCGTCGGTGTGCTACGGAGGGCGGGCCGCTCTAGGGTTCGCTTTGGGCTGCGCGATTTCCTACCTGAATTTCTATTGGCTCAAGCGCGTGGTCAACGCCATGGCAGACCGAATTACTCGTACAGGTCGCGGTGAATCGGGGAGGGGAATCGTGTTGCGATTCCTGCTGCGCTACTTTTTGATGGGGTTAGCGGCCTATGCTATATTGACTTTTTCGCCCTTGAGTCTCTACGGGTTCCTGACGGGCTTGTTTCTGCCTGTAGGGGCTATCGCGTGCGAAGCCGGTTACGAAGTGTACGCAGCCCTAGCGCGGGGACTGTGAAAATTCTCCGAATTGTAAAGCTGAGGGCCGAAGCCTGAACGCCACATGCCCGAACAACTCTGGGTCACCGAAATCCTGAATCATGCTTTCGCGGGTCCGGTTACCGCATTGTTACGCGCATTCCGGATCGAGCCGACCTATCCGCAGGCACCAATTTCGAATGCCGTCGCGATGGAGGTTGTGGTTTTTCTTTTCCTGGTGACCCTGTTTGCGATCGTCCGCTCACGGCTGTCGGCAGACAAACCCGGCGCGTTGCAGCACATTTTCGAAGGTGTGCATGGATTCATCATTGACCAGAGCCACGAGATTATCGGAAGTCATAGCGAAGGCTTCACTCCATTCCTGGTTGCGCTGGGATTTTTTATTCTGATTTCCAACCTGTTGGGTCTGATTCCCGGGTTTGAGTCGCCGACCGGCGCCAGTGCTTCGGTGCCGCTGGGCTGCGCCATATGCGCCTTTTTCTACTACCAGGCACAGGGGTTCAAGAAGCAGGGAGTCCACTATTTGGCCCATTTTTTTGGGCCGGCCGATCCCAGTATGTCGTTATTCATCCGCATCCCGCTTGCGATCCTCATGTTTCCCATCGAGACTATCAGCCATATGGCCCGTATACTCTCGCTGACCATTCGTCTTTACGCCAACATGTTCGCTGGCGACATGGTCACCCTAGTGTTTTTCTCGTTGGTGCCAATCGGCGTGCCGATTATCTTTCTGGGGCTCCATATAGGTGTTTCGTTGCTCCAGACCTATATCTTCGTCCTGTTGACGACGGTGTACCTGGCGGGAGCGGTTGCGGAAGAGCATTAGAAATAGTTCTCCATGTTCTGAAACGACACGATGTGTCAGCAGAGCTGAGAACCGCCTCCAGCGTGAGGGCGTCTGTACGAGGATGACGTCAACCACCCACTGGCGGCAATTCATACTCACAAGGAGAAACACTGATGCGTAAATTGAGGTATCTGTTTGCGGCAATGTCGGCGTTATGTTTTACCGTGCCCGCGTTCGCGCAGGGTGGCGCAGCTGCTCCAGTTAACTGGGTCGCCATCACCTCCGGCTTTTCCATGGCCATTGCTTCCGGTTTGTGCGCGTTGGGCCAAGCCAAGGCGACGGCAGCCTCGGCCGAGGCTCTAGGACGCAACCCTGGTGCGCGCCCAGGTATTCAGCTGGCACTAATTCTCGGTCTGGCGCTGATCGAGTCCTTAGCGCTGTACACTCTTGTCATTATCTTCGCCAAAGTGAAGTGACCGCCTGAACGGACGTCCGTGCTCACCCCGGTCAAGGGAAGCAGCCAGGATCTCAACACGCGCGCCCGGATGTTTCAACCGGGGGCGTGATCTGTGACTAGGATGACCGCGCGACGTCCCAAACTCCGATTGGGGAGTCCCTTAACCCTGCTTGCGATGTGCGCTACCTGGGGGAGGCAGATCACGCCCGGGATCGATTGCCGGTGACTTCTGAAAGCAGAAAGCAAAGCAGGGAGTTACACTAATTTGCCGCCGGCCAAACGTTTTACGAGTTCGAGGTCGGCTTCGAGAAAATCAAAAGTTGGGAGCTTCTTGCGGTCGGCCCACTGTATGTCGCGAAATATACGATTCTCGATTTCGCCCTGGAAGTGGTGAACTACATAGAACCGAAGCTCGACCGCGCCGCCATCCTTGTATTTATGCTGAATGCGGGCGACCTCTTCCCCAATTTTCGCGTCGATGCCCAATTCCTCTTCGAGTTCACGGCGCAGAGCGTCCCGTGGCTGTTCGCCGGTTTCCATCTTACCTCCGGGAAACTCCCACTTCAGGGGCGTTGTTTGATGGCGCGTGCGCTGGCAAACTAGAATCTTGCCCTGATTCATAATCAAGGCGGCGACAACGCGTTTCATGAACGATCTGGGACGCTGGTCCGAGCGCCGGCGATACGGAAGTCAACACAACTGGAGACGGTGAAGGCGAATGCGGCTAGCCCGGCAGGACGGAGCGGTTCGAGTGTATGCCTGCCGAAACCGGGACTATTTACAGGGGTGTACCAGCGAGCCGGGGAAACCGGGATATAACTCTCCTGGTTTTCTTCCGCTCGACGAAGCCGCGAATGGGTGGTTGCCAATCTCGACTTCGATCGAACACCATGCTTGAGAGATAAGCGCATCGTAGCAAGCGGTTCTAGATGATGCCATCGCCAAATTCCAGATCTCATAATTACTCTCCATGACGACGACAGGATAAGTCAATCCAAAGTCGCGTGCGGCGCCATCGACATTGGATTCCGATCGGGTAAAGGTGAACTCCCACGTGTGAATCCCATAACGCTCAGGCCTTTATCCCGGTAGCGGTCGTACCAAGCTTGCGCGGAAGGCACGGTATGAATCGAATTGACGTAGGTCGAATCCCAAAAATCAATCAGCGCTGCGTGCCTGCGCAATTTGAGGAAGCTCACGGCGAGTTGAGCCACACGCGGCCGATTTCGGGTGCGCGCAGTGTGCCGGGCTCGATTCTCATGAGTGGGCAGATTCCAGGTACTTGCCGACCACCGCGGCGCAATGCTCGACTAATTCCCGGTCCTCGGGCGTGAACGCAGCAGGGAATCGGCTATCAATGTCGAGTTCACCGACCACCTGTCCCCTCGCAAACACAGGCACAACAATTTCGGATTTAGTTTCGATCGAACAAGCCAGGTAGCGACGATCACAATGAACGTCGTCCACCACGATGGTTTGGCCGCTGGAAGCGGCTGCACCGCAGATGCCCTGATTCAGCGGGATTCGCCTGTGCGGGGTCGTGGCTCCTAGGAAGGGTCCCAAAGCCAACACGGACTCGGATTTTTCCAGCATGTAGAAACCGACCCAATTGTACTTGGGCATGTTCTGGTGCAGGACGCTTACGATCCCAGACATCAGGTGTTCAGGGGACATTGCCGAAGATCCCAGGCGATCAACTTGCAAACGTACGTTTTGTGCTTTTTCCGGAGCAGGCATCCAGATATTAAATCACACGCCGGGAACATGCCCGCGTCTGCTGTCTTTCGTCCTGGTGATCTGTCTAAGACCGCGGGGGAAGTCGAATAGCTCAGGGTGAATGGCTGCGGCAATTGCTCTCAGACCTTGAAGCAGGGTAGGGGCCGGCGTGTTGAGCAGCTCGTCGCTAATCGAGTAAACCCGGGAATCCCGAACAGCCTGCATTGTTCCCCAGCCGCGCTGTCTGACAATTTTTTCCAGCGGCACACGATCCCCCGCGCCACACCAGGCGGCAATCAGAACTGCGGGATTCTCGGCCAGCACCGCCTCCGCCGAGCGTTCCGAGCCAGCTTCGCCGAGGAACTCGCCACCGGCCGCTTCCACCAGCTCTGCTACCCATCGCTGAGACGCGATCAGGGGCTTGCCCCACTCTTCACAAAAGACCGTGGGCCGAGGCAGATCTCGCACCTGCTTACGCACAGCTTCAATCTCTCTCCTCATGTTGTCGATCATGCCTTCGCCACGATCGTATGCGCCGACTATGCCCGCGACTGCGCCAATATCGGTGTAGATGTCAGCCAGGTTGCTCGGCGCCAACCCAAGAAAACGAATACCGGCTTTGAGAATTTGAGAAAGCGCTTTTTCCTGGTACGGTACAGCGGCGATCACCAGATCGGGACGAGCAGCAAGGATCTGCTCAGAATTGGCGGTCCAGGAATCGGCGACGATCAGGCGACCGTTTGCAACCCCTGGGCAGACGTCAGCGCAGTACCGGGTACAGGCAACGAGGCGCTCAATTTGTCCAAGGCCGGCCAGAATCACCGTGGCACTGGGCTGAAGGCTGACTATCCGCTCGGGCAGGTGCGCCATTATACTTGTCCCGTGCAGATTGTATCGCTCCCCCGGATTCAGCTGAGGTTAGAGTTAGCTGCGACGGCTGGCGGCCGCTGGGCGAAGCACCATCGACTACATTCAGGAAACTCGAGAACGGCGTATATCACACCATGTACTCTCCCCAGTTACTTGACCACTTCCAGAATCCGCGCAACTCAGGAGAGCTGACGCATCCAGACGCCTCCGTCCTGGTCGAAAATCCAGCTTGCGGTGATGTGCTGCGCCTCACGGCGAATATCCGGGAAGGACGGATCGCCGATATCCGCTTCCAGGCGAAGGGCTGTGTTCCGGCAATGGCGTGTGGCTCGGCGGTTACCGAGTTGCTGGCCGGCCGAACTACATCCGAAGCCAAGCTGGTCGGGAAAGATGATCTTACCCAAGCCCTCGGAGGGCTGCCCGAAGCCTCTGCACATGCCGCTCATTTGGCCATCGATGCTGTAGCCGCATTACTGAAGAATTACAGGGGATGAAATGAGGAATCCCGTAGCCGGCAGCTACAGTAAGCTCCGTATAGACAAATGTGGATATCCGATCTTATGCTGTGGTCAATTTAGATCCGGATCTAAGAATCTCCAGCGCCCTTCTCTCCAGCAGGGCGCTTTTCTTTTTGTCTAGCCTTCGATGGGATCGGGAAAATAGATGCGCCAGCCAAACTGCCGGGCTACGTCTTCCAGGTCTGGATTGGGGTTGACTGCGAAACCGTGCTTGGCCGTGGCGAGCATGGCAACGTCCCACTTGGAGTTTCCGAACGCTGCCTCGGGAGGATTCTCCAGGGCTGAACGCAGAGCGTTGGGTTTTCCGTCTCCTGTGGGAACGCGGATGAGCCGGTCGGTGATGATGCCATCCTCAATTTCTACGGCTGCGGCGAGGATCTTGTTTGCAGGAATTCCGAAATAACGCATACCTGCGCGAATCGTCCATTCATTCGTAGAAGATACCGCCCAAACATCACAACCCTGGTCAATCAATTTTCTGACCAGATTGCGCAATTCAGGAAATATCTGGTGGACCATATGTTCATCGAAGAATTGAGTGGCCGCCGCCTGCACCAAGGATTCCCTCAGACCTTCGTGCAGGAAGACCATCTCGCCACACATATCGTCTTCGCTGACCTTACCGGACTTGTAATCGGCGTAGCGCTGGCGCCCCCAAGCCGCGATCTCGGGGGCAACCAGGCCCTGGTCCAATTCCCACATGAAAAAGCGTTCGCCTGCATCACCCGCCCACAGGGTGCCGTCGCAATCAAAGGCGGCAGTACGGGGATTTAGCTTCAGAATCGAATCGACAAACTCGGAGGCATGGTGCCTCCTGGAACGGTGACGGGTATGAGGCAAAGTTAATGGTCCAAGAATGATTTGGCGCCGAATCCCGAGTTCTCGACGCCACGAGATATAACTAGAAATATAAACTATCTTGGGTGGGCGCCAAAGTGCTATCCGAGTACCGGCACATTTTGGAGAGAGGAATAGTCCTGGGGGGTATTCACGTTCACCACTGCGAAGGGGTCCTCAACGGGAAGGTAGGCGATATGAGGTTGGTGCTGGTGTTCTATTTCCCGTGCTGTGGCGGTTGGCGCTGCTTCGAGACATTGGTGGATAAACTCCCGGGCGGCGATCACAGGGTGTCCATGTTTCCCCTTATACTCGGGAACCACGGCCCAGGTGGTAGTCGGAGCGGACAGAAAAGCATCATGCAACGCTTGAAGTGTGGCAGAGCGCACCGGCGGCCGATCCACTAGAGTGATCATGGCGGCATCGCGCCCGCGATTGAGCACTTCCTGCAATCCGACTTGTAGGGAGCTGAATTGACCCCGCTCCGGAGCCGGGTTCCGTATCAAAGAGGCATTGTGGGTATAAACGACGGGCGCAAGGCGGGTGTCGTTCTGGCCTGCGACTACTACGACCAAATCACAAAACTGCAACAGGGAACGAATGCCGGCCGAGAGGAACGTCTCGGTGGAAGCGATGGCAGGACCCGGGGGAGGCCAGGGAAGAAGAGCCTTGTCTCTGCCCATGCGCGTTGATTCGCCGGCCGCCAGAATCACCCCACAGAATGCAGGTGCGCGAGCCATGCACGCACGATAACAGAAAGGAAAGGGGAAGTCAGCGGAATCGAGGCCGCCGACCTGCAGTCAAGATTCGTGGCGTAGCCATGTGTCCTGGGGTTGTTCAAGTTCCTTTGCTGCTGGTGTTTCACCTTCTGCCACAGGTTTGTGACTCAGGAACCAGCTCATGTGGGGCAGGGCACATTCACAATGACGACGAATGGCGATGAGCTCGGCAGTAATCGCGATGGCGATCTCTTCGGGCGTTACCGCCCCAATATCGAGGCCAACCGGCGCGTGCAGCCGCTCAAACAGCTTGGCTGGAATTCCTTCGCCAACCAGCTCCTTGAAGATTTGAATGGTCTTGCGCTTGGACCCGATCATGCCGATGTAACGAGCCTCGGTCTGTACCGCCCAGCGCAGACAACGCATATCGTCGCGATGGCCTCGAGTAGCGATCACGATATACGAGGACCGGCTCGGGCTCAGCTGCTTCATGACTACTTCAAAATCATCCGAGATAACTTCCCGCGCCGCGGGAAACCGGTCTCGGTTTGCATAAGCCTCGCGGTCATCCACTACGATCACGTCAAATCCAGCTTCATGGGCTGTCTTGTAAAGGCTGGCGGCTACGTGTCCTGCACCAAAAATGTAAAGCAAATCTGGAGGAAGGACTGGCTCGATGAAGATCTCGAGTGTGCCACCACATACCAAACCGGTATCGTACTTGGGACTCTGATTAAGATCGAAGGAGAGAGTGCGAGATTTCTCCGACTCCATGACCTCGCGTGCGGCCTGCCACACGTCAGCCTCGACACAGCCACCCCCGATAGTGCCATAGATCGAGCCATCGTCTCGGACCAACATCTTGGCCGTCTTGAACGATGGGATCGAGCCGCGCACGTTGACTATGGTCGCAACCGCTCCACGCCGGCCTTGCTGACGCAGTTTAACGATCTCCTCGTAAATGTCCATCCCTCAATGATTATTCGGGTTCCGGTAGGCTAAGTCAACGTCTTCGGCACCCGGCCACAGCAGTTAGAAACCTTCGCGGTCGAGGCGCTGCCGGGATCGCTGCTCGAACGACCGTTTGTCGCAGGCATTGGGCGCGAGCTAATTTTGAAAGTTCACTGCGTGATGGATGGTGTGTGTTCGAATCGGTTTCACGGGTGAAACCAGAGCGGAGCATGAATGACGGCTATCGGGCGATGTGTTTGATCCTCGCAGGGACGATCGAATCCAGGATCTATGGCGGATTGTCACCAAGCCGATCTGACTTCCTGCCAAGAAGAAAAGAGGACATCGAAAGCGCCAGTCGTTGCCCTCCAGCATATTGAGTTTCCCACAACAAAACAGTGCATCCCGCGGAAATCGGACTGATCCCCCTACCGCCGTCTCTCTGTGTTTCAGCAAATGTTACGCGCGTGCTAACTTGTAGAATCTGACCTCGGTATTAACACGCTGCTGGGGAGGCAATCATATGAAAGCCATTCGCATTCATGAGTTTGGCGGGCCGGAGGTCTTGCGACACGAAGACATACCCGACGCCAAACCGCGCAAAGATCAGGTGCTGGTGCGGGTCAAAGCAGTTGCGATGAACCACCTCGATCTTTGGGTCCGCAAGGGCCTGCCTGGGGTCAAACTTCCTCATATTCTGGGCAGTGACATTGCCGGCGAGGTGCTCGAAGTTGGCGAGTACGTGACCGGCGTGAAATCCGGGCAACGCGTCCTGATTGCTCCCATGCACTTCTGCAATCATTGCCCGCAGTGTGTTGCCGGACGGCAGAACATGTGCCGCGAGTTTACCGTTTTGGGTAATGGTGTGGACGGTGGAAATTGTGAACTAATCGCGGTCCCGGAAGTGAATGTCATTCCTATCCCTCACAATCTGGATTTCATCGGCGCCGCAAGCGTCCCGTTGGTATTCCTAACCGCGTTCCACATGCTCACCGGCCGGGCGGAGGTGCGCCCGGGCAACACCGTTTTGGTGCTGGGGGCCAACTCAGGAGTGGGAATTGCGGCTATCCAGGTGGCGAAGCTGTTTCAGGCTACAGTGGTTGCCACGGCAGGAACGGAGCAGAAGATGGCCAAGGCTCGGGAACTTGGCGCCGACCATGTCATCGATCATTACAAGCAAAACATCTCGGAGGAGATCAGAAAGATTACGAACGGCGCGGGCGTCGACATTGTCGTAGAGCACGTCGGACTGGCGACCTGGGAACACAGCCTCAAGTCGCTCACAGCGGGCGGTACGCTGGTCACGTGCGGCGCTACCACCGGACCGCAGGTGGGAATCGATGTGCGCTTTGTTTTTCACCGCCAGTTGAGCGTACTCGGCTCCTACATGGGCACCATGGGGGAGTTGCATGAAGTGTTAAAGCACGTCTTTACTGGGAAGCTGAAAGCGGTGGTGGACAGCGTATTTCCCTTAAGTGAAGCCCGCGCCGCTCACGAGCACATGGAAAAGAGCGAGATGTTTGGCAAGATCGTGCTGTCGCCCTGACCAGATAAAAACAGGGGGATCGAACGAGGCCCAGCTGAATTCTTCTGAATCTTCCTTGGATCCGCCTCAGCAAGGCTTTTCGTTTAGAATAAAGACAATGCCTGGGGAAGTCAGTTTCGGAACGTACGTAGATATCGAAGACGGCAAGCGGGTTGTTAAGGAATTAACCTACGGCAATCCCACCCCGGAAGGTCTGGTGCTGACGACTCTGGACAACGCCGTTAATTGGATGCGCAAGAACTCCATCTGGCCGATGACCTTTGGCCTGGCATGCTGCGCGATCGAGATGATGTCAATGGGCGCATCGCGATTCGATATCGCGCGCTTCGGAGCGGAAGTGTTCCGGCCCTCTCCCCGGCAATCGGACCTGATGATTATTGCCGGACGCGTCTCGCAGAAGATGGCGCCGGTGATTCGCCAGCTGTGGGAGCAGATGCCGGAACCAAAGTGGGTCATCTCCATGGGCGCATGTGCCACTTCAGGGGGTGTGTTCAACAATTACGCGCTGGTGCAGAGCGTTAACCAGGTAATTCCCGTCGATGTCTACGTTCCCGGCTGTCCACCTCGGCCCGAGCAACTGATTTATGCTATCAATCTTCTCCAGCAGAAGATCCAGTCCGAGCGGGGAACGATCAAGCGGGCGCTGAATATCAAGTAATTTGCCACGAGTGCTCAGCGGGACATCTCGCTCTTCAGTGAGCCTCGCTTAAGATTCCATCCTTCGCGCTGCCGGCAGACAATCCTCGGCAGCCAGGGAATCGCCGGTCCGGGTCCACCCCTGAAAGGACCGAGGCGCAAAGTTCGTGGTTTTTCGTTGTCCGAAATTTTCATTGCGTGAGATCGCTCCTCTAATGTGAGTCTCGCAATTCCCATTCATCGCTGCTTCCGGCATAATCTCAGACTAGGTTCATCTCAAAAGATAAAAAGGAGCGCGCGTGAACTTGCGCCTCACCTCGCTAAAGGTACGCTATCTTTCGCTGTTCAGTTCTCTTCTCCTGTTGCCTTCCGGTTGCGCACTGGGACAAGCGATTCACGTCGATCTCAGCCAACCCGTGAATACTTTCGTTCCAAATAGAGCACTAGGTGCTGGCATTGATCGCCTGCCTGCCGGCGCGATCGATAAGGTGATTGACCCCGACACGGTTAAGCAAGTTCTCTCCGCGGGATGGGGACCGGTCACCTACCGCCAGAATACGGAACTCTACATCGAAGACTGGCACTGGAATCCGCAAGGCACGTGGAGTGATCCAAGCGGCAAGGGTTACTTCACCGGTAGCGCTGAACTGGGCCAGCCCATCCGGCATTCCTATGGCTACTGGCTGCCGCATCGCGGATTCACGCGCAACGATGGAGTCGAAGGTCAAGGCTTCTCGCGTTTGACCGACGGCGATACCAGCACTTACTGGAAGAGCAATCCCTATCTGACGAAGGCGTTTACCGGGCAAGACGATTCGCACTTTCCACAATGGGTCATTGTGGATTTGGCGAACCAGCAAATGGTGAACGCCATTCGCATTGCCTGGGCCGAGCCCTACGCCCGAAATTATGTTGTCCAGTATTGGACCGGCGACGATCCCATCAAGAAGCCGACGAACGGCGTCTGGGTGCGTTTTCCGGGAGGAACCGTCACTGAAGGGAAGGGTGGCGTGGCCACGCTCGAGCTGACCCGGGCGCCGATCCCCGTGCAATTCGTACGAGTTTGGATGACCGAATCGTCCAACACGTGCGATACGCATGGGGCGAGCGATCCTCGCAATTGTGTCGGGTATGCCATCAACGAGCTATATCTGGGCACCGTGGATCGGAAGGGAGAATTTCAGGACCTGATCCGCCATACTCCCGACCAGGATCAGACCACAACCTACTGCTCCACAATCGATCCCTGGCATCAGCCATCCGACCTCGATCCCCACATGCGCGATCAGGTGGGATTCGATTTGTTTTTTAATAGCGGTTATACCCGCGGTTTGCCGGCCATGGTGCCGGTTTCGGTGGTGTATGCAATTCCCGAGGATGCCGCGGCCGAAATTTCTTACCTCGAAAAACGCAAATATCCGATCTCTTATGTGGAAATGGGCGAGGAGCCGGATGGACAGTACATGGTTCCGGAAGATTACGCCGCGCTATATATCCAATTTGCTGATGCGATTCACAAGGTGGATCCAAAGGTGAAGCTCGGAGGACCGGTTTTTACGGGCGTGAATAAGGACATCGAAACCTGGCCGGACGAGCAAGGGCGGACATCGTGGACTGGCCGGTTCGTGGATTATTTGCGCGCTCACAATCATCTATCGGATCTCGCGTTCTTTCCCTTTGAGCACTATCCGTTCGAGCCCTGCAAGAGCAATTGGGGGAAACTCTACGAAGAGGCCGATCTGGTCAGTCATATCGTGGATGTGTGGCATCAAGACGGTGTACCGAAGGAGATTCCTCTCTTCATCACCGAATCGAACCTGTCCTGGGTGGATAGCGAAGCTTTCGTGGATGTCTTCGGAGCGCTCTGGCTGGGAGACGATGTCGGCGGCTTTCTCACTGCCGGTGGGAACGCCGTCTACTACTTCCACTATCCGCCGATGCCGATGGGCCGCGGTTGCAATGGATCTCGGGGATCATTCGGCATGTTTCGTGCCGATGCCAACTATAAAATCCAACAACCCATTTCCCAGTACTTCGCCAGTCAACTCATCAATCTCGAGTGGGTACAGCCGGGATACGGCAATCATCGGGTTTTTCCAGCCCGAAGCGATGTCGAGGATCCCGCTGGGCACAAGCTGGTGACCGCCTACGCAGTGCAGCGGCCGGATGGGCAAATGTCGCTGCTGGTGATCAACAAAGATCAACTGAATGCGCACGCCGTCCGCCTGGAGTTCAATAGCGATCAGGGCGATAAATTCTTTTCGGGACCGGTCTCGTTTGTCACTTTCGGCAGCGAACAGTACCACTGGCACCCTTCCGAGACAGGCGGCTATGCCGATCCCGACGGTCCGGCCGCGCGGTCCACTATCAGTGCTCGAGCTGACACGATCTATACGCTGCCGAAGGAATCGATCACGGTGATTCGCGGCAGGGTGGCAGGAAGATAAGAATCTGCGCGAATGCCGGGATATTGCGCTTCTCAGAAGCTGGCAACTGGGCGACTCGTTCGCATGTGGCAGGCTCGGCCTCGTGTCATCAAGTTCCTGAGGGCCCGAACCGGGCGTCCATCAAGGGTCTTTGCCGGTTTTCTACATGAAACAACCGGATCTCAGAGCCAACTAGGGGGACAGTAAGAGCTTCCAACCTGCGTAGTCGGTGCAGGAGGCAGGCGGCGATGACCGCAGGCGAAATTCGGGACCTTGCCTTCAAGCACGGCCGCACAAAGAAACGGAACAACGCCATAGTTGCCCTCCTCTCAGGCGCTGTCCCCGGATTAATTCTGAACTACTACATTCGAAGCGACGCGAAGCATTGGGTGCTCGGACTCGCTATCGGACTTATCTGGGGGAATGCCTTCGAGTATGCGTATCATCGCTGGCTGCTGCACCGTCCCCACAGTTCCTTCGGCAGTGGACATCTCGAACATCACATGAGTTTGGCAACCCCCGAGGAAGCCGAACACGTTTCTCTGGGAAGGCGGCCTTATCACATCGCTTTACTGTTCGCCAGCAACGGCATCATCGTGATCGCTGTAGATCTTCTGCTGGGTCTCCGACTGACTCCTGGAATTTTCGTTGGATGGACCGTATATCTGATCGTAGCCGAGGAGATCCACTGGCGCATCCACCTGGACGGCTGGTTGCCGCCCGGGCTGCGCTGTGCCCGTGCCTATCACATGAGCCATCACGAAATTCCGAATACCCGCTATAACGTGTTTTTGCCAGTGTTTGATTTTCTGCTGGGAAGTCTTGCGCCGCCCCCAGCGGTCAAAACTCGACCGAGTTAACCGACCCGAACCGCGGCATCGAGCAGCACTCAATATGAAGCATTCCGAACTCGCTAAACCATCCTCATCCTGAGTGGAATCAGGGATAGGGCTACTGTTTGGCAGGGACCCGGTTGGGGGGAGCAAACTCGGGCAAACGCCTTGGACTGAAACTCTGGCAGTCTTGGCGCTTACGAGAGCCGAGTCTTGGCGTAAGCTCGGGATCAGGTGACGGAGTAGACGGATCGGCCGTTGAGGAAGCTGACCTAGAGGCCCATCGCTTACTATTTGCCCCTTTGTTGCCGGCAGGTGTACTTACCCGTCACTCGAGCTCCTGGTCAAAATCCAGGTGCTGTGCCCATCAGCTGCTGGTTTTTCTTCGACGTCCAAACTTCGAGGTAACTCGCTTTTCCAGTACACTGACAAGCGCATCCCAGCCCGCTTATGGAACAGTCCGCGGTTCTCGAAATCGAAGGAAAGCGCCTGACGCTGACGAACCTGGACAAGGTTCTTTATCCCGCTGCCGGTTTCACCAAGCGGCAAGTCATCGATTACTACATTCGTGTAGCTCCTGTACTGCTACCGCATCTGAAAGACAAGCCGCTCACCATGAAGCGTTTTCCCGGTGGGGTGGATGAGGAATTCTTTTTTGAGAAGAATGCGCCCAAACATCGGCCGGAGTGGATCAAGACCGCACCCATCTGGAGCTACGGAAATAAGCGTCATGTGAATTACATTCTGGCCAACGATCTGGCCACTCTGGTGTGGGTGGCAAACCTTGCCTCGTTGGAGCTGCATCCATCGCTGGCTTTGGCCGAGGACATAAAGTGCCCGACCATGATCGTCTTTGATCTGGATCCGGGTCCTCCGGCCAACATTGTCCAGTGCGCGCAGGTCGCAAGGTGGCTAAGGACGATGTTCGAACATCTTGGCTTGCGGAGCTTCCCAAAAACTTCCGGCTCAAAGGGCTTGCAAATTTACCTGCCGCTGCATACCCCGACCAGCTATGAGCAAACCAAGCCGTTCGCGCACGCGATGGCACGGTTGCTCGAAGAGGAGCATCCGGAGTTGGTGGTTTCGGATATGAAAAAGGCGCTCCGTACCGGCAAGGTGCTGGTGGACTGGAGCCAGAACGATGAGCACAAAACGACCGTGTCTATCTACTCGTTGCGGGCAAGGGAGAGGCCCACAGTTTCTACTCCTGTGAGCTGGGAAGAAGTTGAGCAGCTTCTTAAGAAGAAGGACCCGCGCCTGGTGGGGTTTGAAGCGTCCCAGGTGCTGGCGCGCATCGAGACGTTGGGCGATTTATTCGAGCCGGTGGCTAAGCTGAAACAGAAAGTGCCTCGGTTGGACGATTTGCTGTCTTCCGGGGCGTTGCAAGAGAAGCAGCGCCACACGATCGCCGCGCAGGCATCGGCACGGGCCGAAGAGATGGCGCGCAAGGCTGAGCGGCGCGGGCCGGCTCCCGCGACGAGCACGGCGGGCGCGGGCGCTATTCGCAAAAAATCAATTCGCTCTTCGACAAAACCTAGAACGGCAGCTCGACAAAGCCGAAAGAAGGTAAAGTAGCTTCCCAAGGTTGGCGATTGCGGGCGAAGGTATCAGAGCGGAACGAACATGGCACAATTCTTTGCTGGAACATCGGGCTGGGCTTATCCCAGCTGGAAACCTGATTTCTATCCCCCAAAATTGGCGCAAACAAAATTCCTGACCCATTACTCCTCCCAGCTCAACACGGTTGAAGTCAATTTCACGTTTCGTCAGCTTCTGAAAGAAACCACCGTTCAAAAATGGTTGAACGAGACACCCGATCACTTCCGTTTCGCAGTCAAAGCGCACCAGGTCATCTCCCACATCAAGCGGCTGCGGGGAACTGACGACTTCGTCAAACGGTTTATCACAACTCTTGAGCCTCTCGAACGAGCAGGAAAATTAGGGCCGGTTTTGTTCCAACTCCCGCCAAACCTGAAAGCCGACGTCGAGCTGCTGAAGAATTTCCTGCCCGCGGTACCACGAGGCGTGCGCATGGCTTTCGAATTTCGGCACGCGTCCTGGTTTTCCGATGAAACATACGACGTGCTGAAAACCTCGAACGCCGCATTGTGCGTCGCCGAAACCGAGGAACGTCTCACTCCGGATGTGACCACCGCCAGCTTTAACTACTATCGTTATCGCAAACCTGAATATTCAGCGGAAGAACGCAAAGCGATGGTCGGAAGAATTCGGGAGCACCGGGAACAGGGCCGGGACGTCTATGCTTATTTCAAGCACGAAGAAACGCCGCAAGGCGCGCTCTATGCGCTGGAAATTTTACAGGAACTTGGCGCGCCATCCCAGCTATAGGATGATGCCTTGCAACCATCGAGCCTCAGGCACTACCCCCAACCTGTTTAAAGGCGACCACGAGCAGGATGACGTGGATTGGTCGAGCTAGCCAGCCCGCTCGGCAAATAACCCATCGCGAGTTGCATGGCCACCTGGGCAAGGGGGCAACGAGCGGCTATCAGAATGATGACTAAAATCGTTCCCATGCGTCTCTCCTAACCCCGAGTTCATGGCCCGCGGACTGGGCAGATCGCACCAATCCGAACCAATCGAAGCGTCGCCTCCATACGTTTAAGTTTGGGTTGCGCAAGCGAGGAAGACTCAAATTGGCTGGGAAGCGCTCGAATGGCGCCTTATCTAGGGTGATACTTCCACTACCATTGCCAACGCGAAGCCATCGTAGCCCTTTCTGCCGACTGTCTGAATGGTAGTAGCAGACAGGCGGGGTTCGGCCGCAAGCAGCTCGTTAAAACGCCTGATCCCTTGCACATCGGGATCATCGCTGGATGGATCTAGCACCTTTGCGTTGCGCACAACATTATCGGCGATGATCATGGTGCCGGGGCGGGAGAGCTTCAGAGTCCAGGTTAGGTAGTCGGGATATCCCGACTTGTCAGCATCAAGGAATATGAAATCGAATGGAGCGCAGCCGCTGGCGACCATCTGCTTGAGCGAGTCGAGCGCTGATCCGAGGCGAACTTCTACCAAGTTGGCCAAGCCGGCGCGCGCAATATTCTCGCGCGCAACCTCGGCGTGTTTCGGGTTGGCTTCCAACGTGATTAAACGCCCGTCGGCCGGTAACGCCCGGGCTAACCAGATTGTGCTGTAACCGCCCAGAGTTCCCAGTTCCAAAATACTGCGGGCCCTCTGAATACGCGCTAAAAGATGCAGCAACTTGCCTTGGGTTGGGCTAACGTTGATAAGGGGAAGTTCGGCGGCGCGGCTCGCGTCCAGAGCGGCGTCCAAAATTGGATCCTCTGGAAGCAGAAGACCTGCGATGTAACGGTCAACTGCGGTCCAATTCGCTTGCGCAAGGTCGTCGCCTTGCTGCGCACCTGTCGCCATCACCATTTTCTCCACGCCTCCTGTCCTGCCTAACAGGCAGCGCCGGCGCCGTCCCGGGAGAATCGCTGCGTCATCCTGGGTGCCGGACAAACTAATGGTCTTCCGTGAATCTATCGCGTGTT
>Ga0066388_100000201_pt1 | contig 24445 bp, 24 predicted proteins | sample PanSoiMetaGPlot6_FD_64539 | JGI IMG/M metagenome (GOLD analysis project Ga0066388, IMG submission 64539) | Tropical forest soil microbial communities from Panama analyzed to predict greenhouse gas emissions - Panama Soil - Plot 6 (Hybrid Assembly) | ecosystem: Environmental > Terrestrial >...
TGGTCGGCACGTTCGTGCGGCACCGGGCGTTCGCGGCCGTGGCCACGGTCGGGATCATCCTCGCCGCGCTCTACATCCTGCTGCTGGTGCAGCGGACTATGCACGGGCCGCCGATCGAGCGGGTCCGCGGGTTCGCCGACCTGACCGGGCGGGAGACTTGGGCGCTCGCTCCGCTGCTCGCCCTGGTGATCTTCCTCGGGATCTACCCGAAGCCGGTGCTGGACGTGATCACGCCGGCGGTGCAGCGGACGATGCAGGACGCCGGCCAGGTCGACCCGACGCCCACCGTGGGCGTGGCAGCCGGGCAGGAGGGGAGCCGGTGACCGGGATGCTGGCCCATGGCGGCCCGCTCGCCCAGGACGTGACCGCACCGTCCATTTCCTACAGTGGCCTGGCGCCGGTGCTGATCGTGCTCGGGGTGGCCAGCGCCGGGGTGCTGGTCGAGGCGCTCCTCCCCCGCTCGGCCCGGTGGGGTGCTCAGGTGGTCTTGGCGGTCGGCGGGCTGGCCGCCGCCCTGGTCGCGGTGGTGCTGTTGGCCGGGCGGAGCACGACCACCGCGGCGGGTGCGCTGGCGGTCGACGGTCCGGCGCTGTTCCTGCAGGGCACCCTGCTGGTGCTCGGCATCCTCTCGGTGCTGCTGATGGCCGAGCGGTCGGTCGACGTCGGCGGCGGCGCTTTCGTCGCGGAGGCGGCGCTGGTGGTCGGGACGGCGGCGGACCGGCGGATGCTCACGTCGCAGCGGTCCCAGACCGAGTACTTCCCGCTGGGGATGTTCGCGCTCGGCGGGATGATGGTCTTCGTCGCCTCGAACAACCTGCTGCTCATGTTCGTCGCGCTCGAGGTGCTGTCGCTCCCGCTCTACCTGCTGGCCGGGCTGGCTCGCCGACGGCGGCTGCTGTCCCAGGAGGCAGCGGTCAAGTACTTCCTGCTCGGCGCGTTCGCCTCCGCCTTCTTCCTGTACGGGCTGGCCCTGCTGTACGGGTACGCCGGCTCGGTGAACCTTCCAGACATCCTCCGCTCTTCCAGCGGCACCTCGGACAAGAGCGACACGCTGCTCTTCCTCGGTCTCGGACTGCTGCTCATCGGCCTGCTGTTCAAGGCCGGGGCCGCGCCGTTCCACGCCTGGACGCCGGACGTCTACCAGGGCGCTCCGACACCGGTCACCGCGCTGATGGCGTCCTGCACGAAGGTGGCCGCGTTCGGTGCGATCCTGCGGGTGCTCTACGTCGGGTTCGGCACCACCCGATGGGACTGGCGGCCGGTGCTGTGGGCAGTCGCGATCATCACGATGGTGGTCGGGGCGGTCCTCGGCCTCACCCAGGCCGACGTGAAGCGGCTGCTGGCGTACTCCTCGATCGCGCACGCCGGGTTCATCCTCACCGGGCTGGTCTCGCTGGACCAGGCCGGCCTGTCCGGCACCATGTTCTACCTGCTCGCGTACGGCCTGACCACGGTCGGCGCGTTCGCGCTGGTGACGCTCGTCCGGGACGCGGACGGCGAGGCCACCCACCTGTCCCAGTGGTCCGGGCTGGCCCGCCGCTCGCCGCTGCTCGCCGCGGTGTTCACGCTGTTCCTGCTCGCCCTCGCCGGCATCCCGCTGACCAGCGGTTTCACCGGAAAGTTCGTGGTCTTCCGGGCGGCCTACCCGTCCGCCGGCCCGCTGGTGGTGATCGCGCTGCTGGCCAGCGCGGTCGCGGCGTTCTTCTACCTGCGGATCGTCGTGCTGATGTATTTCTCCGAGCCGCCGGCGAGCCCGCCGACGATCGCGGTCCCGAGCGTGCTGTCCGTGGTCGGGGTCACGATCGGGGTTGCCGGCACGCTGGTGCTCGGGATCGTGCCGCAGGCGGTGCTCGACCTGGCGGACAAGGCCGCGTTGTTCGCCCAGTCCGTGAGCTGAGGGTCTGGGGTGTCCCGTCGTTGCCGCTGACGCTCGCCGGCCTGGAGCTGGCCGACCCGGTTCTGTCGGAGTCGGTGCGGAAGGGCCTGGATCGCGTCGAGCGGCGGCTGCGGGAGGCGGTGCGCAGCGACTTCGACCCGGTCGCAGATCCGGCGCGGTACCTCGTCGAGGCCGGCGGGAAGCGGTTCCGCCCGCTGCTGACCCTGCTGGCCGCGCACGTCGGGGACCCGTCCGCGCCGGGCGTGGTGGACGCGGCGGTGGTGGTCGAGCTGGTCCACCTCGCCACGCTTTACCACGACGACGTGATGGACGAGGCGGCGGTGCGCCGCGGCGCGGTGGCTGTGAACGCCCGGTGGAGCAACACGGTCGCGATCCTCACCGGCGACTTCCTGTTCTCGCGCGCGTCCAGCGTGCTGGCCGGGCTGGGGACGGAGGCGGTGCGGATCCAGGCCAGGACGTTCGAGCGGCTGGTCACCGGGCAGATCCGGGAGACCGCCGGTCCCCCGCCGGGCAGCGACGGGGTGGACCACTACCTGCGGGTGCTGGAGGAGAAGACCGGCTCGCTGATCGCGACCTGCGCGCTGTTCGGCGGCATGTTCAGCGGTGCACCGGCACCGGTCGTTCAGGTGCTGGGACGGTACGGCGAGGCGATCGGGATCGCGTTCCAGCTCTCCGACGACCTGCTGGACGTCGCCTCGAACAGCGCCGACTCGGGGAAGACCCCCGGCACCGACCTGAGGGAGGGAGTGCGCACGCTCCCTGTGCTGTACGCGCTGCGCTCCTCGGCGGTGGACCCGTCCTCGGCGCGGCTGCGCGAACTGCTGTCCGTCCTCCCGCCGGAGGAGTCGGTGCTGCCCGAGACGCTCGCCCTGCTCCGCGCGTCACCGGCCATGGCCGAAGCCCGCGCCGTGCTCGTCTCCTACGCCGACCGCGCCCGGACCGTGCTGGACGACCTGCCCGACATGCCGGCCCGCAGCGCCCTGCTCGCCCTCGCCGACTACGTCGTCGCCCGCACCGGCTGAGCGATCTTCAGCGGACGGCCGGGAAAGAACAGGCCAACCCGGCACAGATGGGAGCGGCCCCACCCGATCGGTACGGGTGGGGCCGCTCTTGCCCGGCCAGGGGAAACCGGGCGCTCGAGCCGGCCCGGCCGGGGAGGCGAACCGGACCGGCAGCTCGGGGCTCAGGGTTGGACGACCAGCATCCCGATGCCTGACATGCTGGCGTGCAGGGTGCAGCTGAACTTGTAGTTGCCGGGTGCGTTGGGTGCGGTGAAGCTGGCGGACTCGTCCTTGCCGAGGTCCGGCGTCTTGAAGCTGGTGCCGTCGTCGGAGGTCACGTTGTGCGCCGCTCCGTCCTTGTTGGTCACCTTCACGGTCGCTCCCGGCTTCACCGTGAGGGCAGAGCCGAACTGGAAGTTCTCGATCGTGATACTGGCCTCGCCGCCGCCACCACCGGAGGCTGTCGTGGCCGAGGATGGAGCGGATGGAGTATTGGTCGTACCGCTGCTGTCGCCGCCTCCACAGGCGGCGACGGCGAGCGCAGCGATCAGTGCCGCGACAGCGATGCGTACGAGTCTCATCATGCCCCGCTATACGGAGCGAGCCGCACAGCGGTTCACTGGGCGGCGCATGAACCTTCCAGCTCGATGAACCGTGTCATGATTAGTGGGAGGGGTGGTCGCGCTGTCGTCGGAGTCATCCGAGGCACAGCTCATGCGGGCGCTTCATGACGAACATGCACGTGCACTCTGGGTGTACGCGCTGCGGCTCACGGGAGGCGACCACGGCCGCGCACAGGATGCGGTGCAGGAGACGCTCCTGCGCGCGTGGCGTCACTTCGAGGTGCTCGACCCCGCGCGCGGATCTCCTCGAGCCTGGCTGTTCACCACTGTGCGGAACGTTCTCATCGACGAGTGGCGATCCCGCAGCGCCCGCCCGGAGGTGGTCACCGACGAGGTGCCGGAAACCTCGGCACCGGACGGCGCCGACAGCGCTGTCCAGTCGTGGCTGCTCGCCGACGCGATGCAGCAGCTCAGCACGGCCCACCGCGACGTCATCGTCGAGTGCTTCTACCGCGGGTACAGCGTGGGAGAGGCCGCACAACGGCTCGGCGTGCCGCCCGGCACGGTCAAGTCCCGGACGTACTACGCACTGCGCGCACTCAAGCTCGCGCTCGAGGAGAGAGGGGTGACGGCATGATTGACCAGTACACCTTTGACGCCGCCGCCTATGTGCTCGGCGCGCTGTCGCCGGAGGAGAGCAGGGCATTCGAGGGGCACCTGGCCGACTGCGCGGCGTGCACCGCCGAGGTGCGCGAGTTCTCCGAGCTGCCCGGGCTGCTCGCCCAGCTGCCACCCGATGACCCGGCGCTGACGATGACCGACGAGCAGCTCGAACCGCCGCCCGCGCTGCTGCCCGGGCTGCTGTTCAGCGTCCGCCGGGAGCGGCGGCGGCGGCGCTGGCGGACGGTCGTGGCGGCTGGGCTCGCCGCTGCCTGCGTGGCGGGTCTGGGCACTGTGGTGGCGCTCGACGTGGGCGGCACACCGCCGCCGCCGGTCGCGCTGGCGTTCCAGCCGGTGGGCGACGTTCCTGTCGAAGCCACTGCCACGCTGCAGCCAAAGCAGTGGGGGACCGAGGTGCACGTCGCCTGCACCTACACCGGCAGCTGGGCCGGCGCCAAGCCGCGCACGTACAAGCTGGTGCCGTTCGACAGGAACGGCCACCCTTACTCGTCGATCGGCGACTGGCGGGTGCTGCCGAACGAGGAAGTGCTGATGACCGCCGCCACTGCACTGCCCCGGGAGCAGCTGGGCCGGCTGGAGATCCACAACAGCGCGGGCGACACGATCCTGCGGCTCACCCTCTAGTCCGGGCCGACGCGGGCTGGCATCAGCGGCCGTGCCGGACCAGACCGGTGTAGCCGGCCACGACCAGGGTCGCGAACGCCCAGCCCACCAGCCGCAGCACCCAGGTCGCCGCGAGAACGGCCTGTCCGGCGCCTGACTCGGCGACTATCGCGCAGCTGGTGGACGCCCCGGTGTCCACCAGCGGCACGGTGACGTCGATGGCCAGCCCGACCCGTTCCACCACCGAGCAGGTCCCGACCGGCCGGCCGTCGGCGTCCATCCGGGCGGTCGCCGGTGCGGCGGCGACCAGCAGCACGCTGGCCAGAGCGACGCTGGCGAGCAAGCCGGCCACCGCGCGCCAGGACTGGTAGCCGTAGCCGAGCGTGACCCCGAGCAGCCGGTGCCGCAGCCGTGCCCATCCGGTGAGCAGGCCGGAGCCGCCCAGGTGCTCCTGCTGGGCCACGAGCACCCGCCGGGCCTCCTCCTCGTGCCCGGCCGCCCGGTACGCGGCGGCCAGCTGCTGGTAAGGCTGGGCGGCGTACTCCTCCATCCGGCGCAGCCAGGCGATCCGCTGCTGCACCGTGACCCGGACCGCCGGGTCGCCGGGGATGCCGGCGTAGGTCAGCCCGTCCAACCACAGCCGAGTTCCCGGCCCCAGATCGGCCGGGTCGTCGTGCAGTGCGCCCACCGACATGCGCCGCATGCTGATCCCACCAGCTTCCACCGTGACCGGCGTCAGGCTGAGCGGGCCCTGCACCGTTGCCTGGCTCAACCGCAGCGCCAGGCCTCGTTCGTTGCGGAGGTGAGCGCCAATGATGGTCAGGTCGCCGCCGATATGGACGCCGCGCAGCTGCACAGCCGCGCGGCGCTGGTCACCGCCGGTGAGTTGCGCGCCTCGCAGCCTCGCTCCCTGTGCCGCCTGCAGCCGAGTTCCGTCGAACGCCGGGTCGGACAATCCGTCGATCTGTGCATCGAAGAGATCCAGCCGGCCGCCGATCCGGGCGCCGGACAGCCGGACCATCCCGCGGGCCCGCAGCCGGTCGAGGTACACCGTGCCGGCCACGTCGACATAGTGCGCGGCCAGCGCGGGGCCGGACGGGTTGTCCAGCTCCGCGCCGCCGAAGGAGATCGAGCCGACCCGGGCGCCGACGATCCGGACCGCGCCCTGCGGTCCGGCACCGACCGCGCACACGCCGTGGCTGAAGTCGACGGTGTCCGGGACCTGCAGGTTGTCGGCGACCAGCGCCGGTCCGGACCGGTTGGTGATCCGGACGCCGCGAGCGGACAGCCGCCCGTCGACCCGTGCGCCGAGCAGCCGAACCGCTCCCTCCTCGCCGGTGCCCTCGGCGGTCAGGCCGTCCAGCAGCAGGTTGCCGTCGATCTGGATGCGGGTGGCGTGCAGCGCGCGGCCGTCCGTGTTGCGCAGCCGGGCCTGCTCGCAGGCGAGCACCGCACCGATCCGGGCGCCCCCCAGGCTGATGTACCCGTCGGCGACGACGACCCGGCTGAGCAGCAGCGCCCGCTGCACGGCCAGCTCCCGCCCGTTCAGGCCGCGCAGCCGCGACCCGCGCAGGTCCAGCAGCTGCAGCTGCGACCCGCGCACCCAGACCATGTCGGTGAAGTCACACTCGGTCAGCCGCAGCAGCATCTCGATCCGGACGCCTTCGAGATCAAGTGTGCCGACGACCCGCGCGCCGCGCAGCCGCAGCCCGCGCGGGTCGGCCCCGGAGCCGGCCCGGCCGACCAGGATGTCCCGGACCACCTCGGCCCGGACCGCCCGCTCGGCGCCCCAGCCGTCCATCTCCGCGGCATCGACCGGCGCCGGGCCGGTGCCGCGGAGGTCGACCACCTCGCCGATCTCGACCGCCGCCACCAGCCGCCGCTCCAGCGGCGACAGGTCCACCGCGGCGGTCACAGATCCAGCGCAGTCCGGATCGCAGCGTTCAGCTCCGCCAGCTTGGTCGGCCCCAGCTCGCCGACGCGGCGCACCAGCAGCTCAACCGGCAACGTATAGATGTTGTCGCTGGTGGCGACGCACTTCTGCGCCAGACCGTGCTCCGGTCCAAGAAGAACTTCGGTGCGGATACCGCGGATCCTGCTGGTGACCATCACGAGTGTGACGTTCGTCAGTGTGGGGATTGCGGCGTCTCTGGTGACTATCACCGTGGGCCGTCGCTTCCATGGCGCCGGCAGGTCGGCTATCCAGATCGAGCCGCGATGTAAGCCAGAGATCACGACGCCTGCCGGTGTTGCGCGGTGGCCGTGTGGACCAGGTCGAGCAACCGCTCCGCGACAACCTCGATCTCGTTCAGCCACCGGATATCCGGCTTGGGCGGCGGCGCTTCGTTCTCGTCGGCCCACGCTGGCTCGTCCTCGGTCGCCTTGCCCAACAGGTATGCCCCGAGGTAGCCGAGATCGATCTCCTCGTGAGTAACCGGGTGCTCGGCGTAGGCGCGCCTGTACTCTTCGGCGATCTGGCGGTCTTCCTCGGCCTTCAGCGCTCGAGTGAGCGCGTCCCGCACTGCGGCGGCCCGGGACTCGAAGTTGCCTGTGGCGACGAGTTGGTCCAACGCGGCCAGCTCGTCATCGCTCAGGCGGATTGCAATCTGCGGCACGGCGACAGCATACCACCCCTTATACCAAGACGGTGTTCGATGTGGTATGTATGCCTAGTTGACCGTCCAGGTGTCCTGACCGCGCAGCAGCGCGGCCAGATCGCCCGTGCCTGCCTGCTGAGCGCGCTCCACCTGCGCGGACATCAACTCGTCGTACGAGGGGCGCTGCACCGAGCGGTACACCCCGATCGGGGTGTACCGCATGTCCTCGCCGGCGAGCCGGGACAGTCCGAACGCGTACGACGGATCCTCGGCGTACTCGTCGTGCACCACCACGGTCGGGTCGCCGTCCGGCACGTTCTCGGCGATCCGCAGGCCGCCGCGGGCCGGGTCGCGGACGACCGCGTGGCGGTTGTCCGCGCCGAACCGCACCGGCTCCCCGTGGGTGAGCCGGATCGTCGCGTCGTCCCGGCTCGCGGGGGCCTTGAGCACGTCGAATGCGCCGTCGTTGTAGATGTTGCAGTTCTGGTAGATCTCGACCAGCGCGGTGCCGCGGTGCTGGGCCGCTGCCCGCAGCACCGAGGTCAGGTGCTTGCGGTCGGAGTCGATCGTGCGGGCGACGAACGTCGCGTCCGCGCCGAGGGCCAGCGAGACCGGGTTGAACGGGTAGTCCAGCGATCCCATCGGTGTCGATTTGGTGATCTTGCCGTGCTCGGAGGTGGGGGAGTACTGACCCTTGGTCAGCCCGTAGATCTTGTTGTTGAACAGCAGGATCGTGATGTCGACGTTGCGGCGCAGCGCGTGGATCAGGTGGTTGCCACCGATCGAGAGCGCATCCCCGTCGCCGGTCACCACCCAGACCGACAGGTCCGGGCGGGTGGTGGCCAGCCCGGTCGCGATCGCCGGCGCCCGGCCGTGGATGGAGTGCATGCCGTACGTGTTCATGTAGTACGGGAACCGCGACGAGCAGCCGATCCCCGAGACGAACACGATCCGTTCCGGCGGGAGGCCCAGCTCGGGCATGAAGCCCTGCACGGCGGCGAGGATGGCGTAGTCCCCGCACCCCGGGCACCAGCGGACCTCCTGGTCGGTCTTGAGGTCCTTGGCGGTGAGCTTCAGCGCGGTCCGGCCGTTCGGCGCGGGACGGAGGACTTCAGACATCGGTGATCACACCCTTGAGCACGTCCGCCAGCTCGGTGGACTTGAACGGCAGCCCACGCACCCGGTTGTACCCGATCACGTCGACCAGGTACCGCGCGCGCAGCAGCAGCGCCAGCTGGCCGAGGTTCATCTCCGGCACGACCACCCGGTCGTAGCCGCGCAGCACCTCGCCGGTGTTGGCGGGGAACGGGTTGAGGTGGCGCAGGTGCGCCTGGGCGATCGACAGCCCCTCCCTGCGCACCCGCCGGCAGGCAGCGCCGATCGGGCCGTACGTCGAACCCCAGCCCAGCACCAGGACCCGCGCCGCACCGTCCGGGTCGTCGACCTCCAGCGGCGCGATCGCCTGCGCGATGCCATCCACCTTGGACTGTCGTGACCGGACCATGAGGTCGTGGTTGGCGGGGTCGTAGGAGATGTTTCCGGTCCGGTCGGCCTTCTCGAGGCCCCCGATCCGGTGCTGCAGGCCCGGCGTGCCGGGCACCGCCCACGGCCGGGCCAGCGTCTGGGGGTCGCGCAGGTAGGGCAGGAACTCACCGCCCTCGCCGTTCGGCTCGGTCGCGAAGGGCACCCGCAGGTCCGGCAGGTCCTCGACGGCGGGGATCCGCCACGGCTCGGAGCCGTTGGCCAGGTAGCCGTCGGACAGCAGCAGCACCGGCGTGCGGTAGACCGTGGCGATCCGGATCGCCTCCAGCGCGGTGTCGAAGCAGTCCGACGGCGACCGCGGCGCCACGATCGGCAGCGGAGCCTCGCCGTTGCGGCCGAACATCGCCAGCAGCAGGTCGGCCTGCTCGGTCTTGGTCGGCAGGCCGGTCGACGGGCCGCCGCGCTGGATGTCGCAGATCAGCAGCGGGAGCTCGAGCGAGACGGCCAGCCCGACCGTCTCCGACTTCAGCGACAGGCCCGGCCCGGACGTGGTGGTGACGCCGATCGCGCCGCCGAACGCCGCGCCGAGCGCCGCCCCGATGCCGGCGATCTCGTCTTCGGCCTGGAACGTCCGTACGCCGAACCGCTTGTGCTTGGACAGTTCGTGCAGAATGTCCGATGCCGGCGTGATCGGGTACGAACCCAGGAAGAGCGGCAGCCCAGCCTGTCGCGATCCTGCGATCAGTCCGTAGGAAAGTGCCAGGTTGCCGGAGATGTTGCGGTAGGTGCCGGCCGGCAGCACCGCCGGCTTCACCTCGTAGGAGACCGCGAACGACTCGGTGGTCTCGCCGTAGTTGAAGCCGGCCCGGAACGCGGCGACGTTGGCGCTGGCGATCTCGGGCCTCGAGGCGAACTTCGACTCGAGGAACCGGAGCGTGCCCTCGGTCGGCCGGTGGTACATCCAGGAGAGCAGCCCGAGCGCGAACATGTTCTTCGCCCGCTCGGCGTCCTTCTTGGAGATGTCGAAGCTGTCCAGCGCGCGGACCGTCGTGGAGGTCAGCGGGACGGCCTGCACGTGGTAGGCGGACAGCGACCCGTCCTCCAGTGGGTTGCGCTCGTACCCGGCCTTGGTCAGGTTGCGGGTGGTGAACTCGTCGGCGTTGGCGATGATCGTCGCGCCGACGGCCAGGTCGACGACATTGGCCCGGAGGGCGGCCGGGTTCATCGCGACCAGGACGTCCGGGGTGTCGCCCGGAGTCAGAATGTCGTAGTTCGCGAAGTGGAGCTGGAACGACGACACGCCTGGAAGGGTGCCGGCCGGCGCTCGGATCTCGGCTGGGAAGTTGGGCAGTGTCGACAGGTCGTTACCGAAGGCGGCCGTCTCCGAGGTGAACCGATCGCCGGTCAGTTGCATACCGTCACCAGAGTCGCCCGCGAATCGAATCACCACCCGGTCAAGCTGCTTGACCTCTTTGGTCATGACTTGTGGATGACCTCCCCGGCGATGTCTACAACGACAATCCTACGTTCTCATCAGGGGTTACGTGGTCCTTGCGTGGAGGGTTCGGCTACTGTCCGGCTCGGCCGACGTTACGCTGCGTAGCGACCTCGTCGCAGTGTCGTCCACCACGATGGGCCTGGGCGTCGTCGCCGACAGTCGCCGGCTCGCCGGGCGGCTGGGCTGCCGGTCAGTGACGCCGGGTCGGCCGTACATGTCGAGTGGGGCGGTCGGCGGCCAACCGGTCACAGCAGCGACCGTATCCGAAGCCGGGGCGTGCGATGGCAAAACCCTCCATGAACAGTGGTCCAATTCGGCCGATCAGCCCCAATCGTGATCGCCACCAGCCCGGGCGCCGCTCAACTGCCGCCACCCTCGAGATCTGTTGAGACAAGACCTATGGGACAGGCTCTACGATCGGGCTCGAGATCCGGTCGGAGGCGAGCGACGTCGTGAACGACTATTTTGTCGGATATAGCACTGTCGGTGTCCTGCTCCTCGTGGGTGCCGGCTTCGCCACCGTGGCGCTCGCGGCGAACCGGCTGCTCCGGCCGGTGGACCGGCGCGGTGACGGCCGCTCGCCCGGCTCGGGCGCCGAGCGGCCGTTGGCGACCGACGAGACCTACGAGTGCGGCATCGCGATCGACCCGGTCGACCGGGCTTGGGCGCAGACCCAGATCCGGTACTATGTGTATGCGTTCGTCTATGTCGTCTTCGCGGTGGAGACCGTGTTCGTTTATCCATGGGCGACGGTCTTCGCCAAGCCCGGGTACGGCGCTGGCGCGCTGGCCGAGATGGGCGTGTTCGTCGGCCTGCTCGCGCTCGGCCTGCTGTACGCATGGCGGAAGCGGGTGCTGGTATGGACCTGATCCCGGTTGGCCGGAGCCACACCGAGGCCGGTCGCGGCCCGGGCGGGCTGCTGGACCGCACGCTTCCCGACCCGGTCAAGTTCGTGCTGAACTGGGGCCGCCGCTACAGCCTGTGGGTGTTCAACTTCGGGCTGGCCTGCTGCGCGATCGAGTTCATCGCCACCTCGATGTCCCGGCACGACTTCATCCGCCTCGGCGTGATCCCGATGGCGCACGGGCCGCGGCAGGCGGACCTCATGGTGGTCAGCGGCACGGTGACCGACAAGATGGCGCTGGCGGTGCGGCGGCTGTACGAGCAGATGGCCGAGCCGAAGTACGTGATCTCGTTCGGCGCCTGCTCCAACTGCGGCGGCCCGTACTGGGACTCGTACTGCGTGACCAAGGGCGTGGACCAGATAATTCCGGTGGATGTATACGTTCCCGGCTGCCCGCCGCGGCCGGAGGCGCTGCTACAGGGCATCCTGCGGCTGCAGGACAAGATCGCTGGGGAGCCGGTGTCGCTGCGCGGTGGCGCCCGCGGCCAAGCCGCCTTGGTTGCGCAGGCCGCCCAGGGCGCTCGGGCCACGAGTGCCGCCCTCACCGCTGCGTTGGTGCCGCCGCCGCAGCCCAGGCCCGGCTCGGCCGGATAGCTCGGCCGGATATCCGGTCTGGGCGCGGTGGCGGTGGGAAGGTCGTACGATCGGCCGTATGACGCCAGAGGAGGTCGCCGACCGCCTCGGCTTGGCGGTCCGTGCCCTGAAATCGACTGGCGGAGCCCCGCAGGCCTTGGAGGACCCGGAGCCTGAGGACATCGTCGTCGGCGTGGACGACGGGCGTGACTGGCGGCGCGCAGTCCTCGACGTCCCCGCGGTCGCCTGGCGGGCGGCGGCCGGCGCCGGCCGCGACGAGCCGGACCTGGACCTCTCCTACTTCGACTGGCTGTCCGGTGTGGACGAGCAGGACGCCGGGTTCGGCATCGTCGCGCACCTGTGGTCGGTGCGGCACCGGCACGGCGCCCTGCTGCGCACCCGGGTGCCGCGGGCACAGCCGCGGCTGCCGTCGCTGGTGCCGATCTTCGCCGGCGCCGCGTGGCACGAGCGGGAGACCTACGAGATGTTCGGCGTGGTCTTCGACGGGCATCCCGACCTGAAGCCGCTGCTGCTGCCGGACGGGTTTGCTGGGCACCCACTGCGCAAGGACTTCGTGCTGGCCAGCCGGGTGGCCAAGGAGTGGCCGGGGGCCAAGGAGCCGGGCGAGTCGCACACCGGGGCCACCCGGCGGCGGATGCGCCCGCCCGGAGTGCCGCAGGACTGGCCGCGCGATGCCTGAGCTGCTGGAGATCGCGCTGAAGGCACTCGGCGTGCTGGCGGCGTTCCTGCTGCTGCCGCTGCTGGTCGGCCAGCTCGAGCACAAGACCATGGCGCACATGCAGTCGCGGCTCGGGCCGATGTACGCGGGCGGGTTCCACGGCTGGGCGCAGCTGCTCGCGGACGGCGTCAAGTTCGTGCAGAAGGGCGAAGCCGTGCCGGCGGTCGCCGACCGGGCGGTCTACCGGTTGGCCCCGGCCGTGAGTCTGCTGCCGTACCTGCTGGTCCTCGTCGTGATCCCGCTCGGGCCCGGCGAGGTCGCGTCCAGTTTGGACCTCGGGCTGTTCTTCGCGCTGGCGGTCAGCGGGGTCGGTGTCGTCGGCATGCTGATGGCCGCCTGGGCCAGCGCGAACAAGTACAGCCTGATCGGCGGGCTGCGCGGGGCGGCGCAGCTGCTGGCCTACGAGCTGCCGCTGGTGCTGGCCGCGGTCTCGCCCGCGATGGCCGCCGGGACCCTCTCGCTGACCGGAATCGTGACCGCCTGGCAGCCGTGGTGGCTGCTCTGGCAGCTGCCAGCAGCCGTGGTGTTCTTCGTGGCCGGGCTGGCCGAGATCCGGCGGCCGCCGTTCGACATGCCGATCGCCGACTCGGAGCTGGTCTTCGGCTATCTCACCGAGTACAGCGGGCTGCGGTTCGCGCTGTTCGTGCTCGCCGAGTACGCCGGCATCGTGGTGGTCGCCGCGCTGACCACGGTGCTGTTCCTCGGCGGCTGGAAGGGGCCGGTGCTGCCCGGTCCGGTGTGGACGTTGCTCAAGGTGATGGTGCTGTCCTTCGTGGTGATCTGGGCGCGGGTCAGCTACCCCCGGCTGCGCGAGGACCAGCTGCAGCGGCTGGCCTGGCTCGGCCTCGTCCCGCTGGCGTTGGCTCAGCTGGTACTGACCGGCGTGGTGGCGGTGATGGTCGCGTGAGCCGTTCTCGGCGGCACTGGGCCGCACGGGCAGGGGGCTCGACCCGGTCCTCCGTCGTGGTGCTGTTGGCCGTTCTCGGGTGCATCGGCGCGGTGCGCGCCGCCGTTGCCGCCGTCTGGCTGGCCGCGGCCTGGCCGGCGGTCCGGGACGTGCCAGGTGCGTTGGTCCCGGTCGCCGTCGCCGGGATCGTCGTCGGCGGCGTCGCCGGGACCGTCCTCGGGGCGGTGCTCCTGGCGGCGGCGGTGATCGGGCTGCTGTCGCTGCTGTCGCTCGTGTCACCGGAGGCCGCGGTGGTGCTCGCGGTGGTGCTGGCGATCGCGCTGCCGCCGTTCGCCGGCCCGGTCGTCTTCCGTCCCGGGATCCGGCGGACGCCGGGCGAGCGGCCCGACGGGCTGGTGCCACCACCTCCGCGCCGGCCGTTGGAGCCGCGCTTGATCAGGGGGAGGCGGTGAGCGGGCCGCCCGGCGGTGGGCTGGCGCGTGGTCTTGCGATCACCCTGCGCACGATGAGCCGCCGCTCGGCCACCCGGCAGTATCCGGACGTGCCGCCGGACCTGCCGCCGCGCAGCCGTGGTGTGATCGCGCTGTTCGAGGAGAACTGCACGGTCTGCATGCTGTGCGCCAGGGAGTGCCCGGACTGGTGCATCTACATCGACTCGCACAAGGAAACGATCCCGGCGCGGGAGGAGGGCGCGCGCGCCCGGCAGCGGAACGTGCTGGACCGCTTCGCGATCGACTTCGCGCTGTGCATGTACTGCGGAATATGCATCGAGGCCTGCCCGTTCGACGCGCTGTTCTGGTCGCCGGAGTTCGAGTACGCCGAGTACGACATCCGTGAGCTGACCCACGAGAAGGGCCGGCTGCGGGAGTGGATGTGGACGGTGCCCCCGCCGCCCGCCGCGGACCCGAACGGCGAGGCGCCGAAGGAGGTGGCGGCCGCGGAGCAGACCGCGGGCGGCGAGCCTGCCGGCGGCGAGGCCGCGGGCCGCAGCCGGCGCAGCGACCGCCCCCGCACCGAGCGGGCACCGCGCGAGCGCCCTTCCGGCGCCCTCGAGCCAGAGCCGGCGCCGGAGGCGGCCGGGGACGAGGCGGGCTCGTGACCGTGCCAGCCCGGTCGCCTTCCTCGTTCCGGTCCTGTGGTGTCCTCTCGCTCGGGAGGCCGCCTCGTGACTGTGCCGGCCCGGTCGCCTTCCTCGTTCCGGTCCTGTGGTGTCCTCTCGCTCGGAAGGCCGCTTCGTGAGCGGGTACGAGGTGGTGTTCACGCTGCTCGGCGTCGTCACGGTCGGCTCCGCCGTGCTCGTCGTCACCACCCGCAACGTGGTGCGGGCCGCGTTGTGGCTGGTCGTCACGCTCGGCGCGATCGCCGGCTGCTACCTGGTGCTCACCGCCGAGCTGGTCGCGGTCGTGCAACTGCTGATCTACGTCGGCGCGGTGGTGGTGCTGCTGCTGTTCGCGGTGATGTTCACCCGGGCTCCGATCGGGCCGGCCACCGACCTGGACACCGGCAACCGCCCGGTCGCGGTCCTGGTCGCGCTTGCCACCGCCGGGCTGCTCGTCGTGCTGCTCGTCGACGCGTTCCGGCAGGCGTACGTGACGGTCGGCAGCGCGCCGCCGGGCAGTGCCGAGGCCGTCGGCGGGGCGGTGTTCCGGACCTGGGTGCTGCCGTTCGAGGTGGTCTCGGTCCTGCTGCTGGCCGCCTTGGTCGGCGCGGTCGTCTTGTCCAGACCGGACATCGGCACCGCCGAGTCGAGGTAGGGGGACAGCACTCACATGCATCTGCTCTTCCCGCTGGTGCTCTCCGCGTTGCTGTTCGCGGTCGGCGTGTACGGAGTGCTGGCCCGGCGGAACGTGGTGCTGGTGCTGATGTCGGTCGAGTTGATGCTGAACGCGGTCAACCTCGACCTGGTCGCGTTCGACGTCTGGCTCCGGGACGCGCTGCACGCCGGGCAGTCGCTCGCCCTTTTCGTGATCACGATCGCTGCCGCCGAGGTCGGGCTCGGGCTGGCGATCGTGCTGCAGGTGTTCCGGCAGCGGGCCACCGTCGCAGTGGACGCGCTCGACGAGCTGGCGGAGCCGGACACGCTCGTGCAGGGCGGGGCGCCGGCCGAGCCGGTCGCGGTGCCGGCCAGCGCAGCGTCCCCGGTCCCTGCCGGTGCCGCGACCGGACCCGCGACCGGGAGCGCCGAGTCTGGCGCGCCGCGCGGGAGCGGCGCAGAGCGCGGGGATGCTCCGGCCGGCGGTCCGGCGGGGTCGCCGTGATCGCCGCGGCCTGGCTGCTGCCGGCGCTGCCGCTGCTCGCCGCGGCGGCCGGGCTGCTGCCGCTGTCCCGGCGCGCGACCGCGGTGCTGGCGGTCGCTGGCGCGGCGGGGGCGACGGTGCTCGCGGCACCGCTCGCGGTGCTGACCGCCGGCCGCGGGCAGCACGGCGAGACCGCTCACCTGCTGGCGCCGGTCGGCGGCGTCGACGTCACGGCCGGCACCCTCGCCGACGGGCTGGCCGGCGTGGTGGCGCTGATGGTGTGCCTGGTGGCGCTCGCCGTACAGGTCTACTCGGTGGCGTACATGCGCGACGACGGCCACTACCGGGCCTACGCCGCCGAGGTGTCGCTGTTCACCGCGGCGATGCTCACGGTCGTGCTGGCGGCCGACCTGCTCGTGCTGCTGGTCGGCTGGGAGGTGATGGGCCTGTGCTCGTACCTCCTCATCGGACACTACCGCTACCTCCCGGAGGCGCCCGGCGCCGCGCTGAAGGCGTTCCTGGTCACCAGAGTCGGCGATATCGGCTTCCTGCTCGGCATCCTGCTGCTCGCCGTGCATGCCGGCACGTTCCGGATCACCGCGATACTCGCCGCGGTCCCCGATCTGCCCACCGCGACGCTGACGACCGCGACGCTGCTCCTGCTGCTCGGTGTGGCCGGCAAGAGCGCGCAGTTCCCGCTGCACACCTGGCTGCCGGACGCGATGGCCGGACCCACCCCGATCAGCGCGCTCATCCACGCCGCGACCATGGTGGCGGCCGGCGTGTACCTGGTGCTGCGGCTCTACCCGGCCTTCGTGGCCGCGCCGGTCACGCTCGCCGTGCTCGGCTGCGTCGCCGCGGTCACGATGCTGCTCGGCGCGCTGGCCGCGCTCGCGCAAGACGACCTGAAGCGGGTGCTGGCGTGGTCGACGGTGAGCCAGCTCGCCTACATGCTCGGGGCGCTGTCGGTCGGCGGCGTCGCGGCCGGTGCGTTCCACCTGCTCACCCACGCCGCGTTCAAGGCGCTGCTGTTCCTGGCCGCCGGAGCGGTCCTGCACGCCACCGGCAGCGTGCTGATGAGCCGGCTGGGCGGGTTGCGCCGGGCGATGCCGATCACCTACGCGGCGACCGTCGTGGGTGGACTCGCGCTGGTCGGTGTTCCGCCGGTGTCCGGGTGGCTGTCCAAGGACGCGGTGCTCGAGTCGGCTTGGGCCGCCACCCGGCACGAGCTGCCGAGCGGGGTGACCCGCTGGGTGGCCGCCGTCGTGCTGGGCAGCGCGCTGGCCACCGTCGGGCTCACCGCGGCCTACGTCACCCGGCTCGTGCTGCGCACGTTCCACGGGGTGGCCCGGTCGGACTTCGCCGCGGCCGACCCGCCCGCGCTGATGCGCTGGCCGATCGTGCTGCTCGCGGCCACCGCCGTGGTGCACGGCTCGATCGGAGTGCGGCGGACGTGGCTGCCGACCTGGATCGGGTCGCCAGAGGAGTCAGTCGGCGCGAACGTGGTCGCAACGGTGATCGCAGTCACGCTCGCCGCCGGTGGGGCACTGCTCGTCGTCGTGGCCTGGCGGCTGGACCCGGCCGAGGACCCGGTCCGGCTGCTCGGGTCACGCGTCGTGGGCGCGCTGCGGGCCGGATTTTACGTCGACGCGGCGCAGGACCGGCTGGTGGTGCGGCCGGTCCTGCGTACCGCCCGGCTGGTGTCCACAGCGGACAGCGTGCTGGTGGACGGGGCGGTGGAGTCCACCGGCACCGGGTCGCAGCGGCTCGGCCGGCTGCTGGCCCGCCTGGAGGCCGGCAACGTCCAGCTCTACCTGACCGGGCTGGCCACCGGCGCAGTCCTGGTCGCGCTCGCCGTTGCGGTGACAGTATGACCGCCCGCGGCCACCTGCTGCCCGGCCTCTCGGTCGCCGGTGCGCCCGCCGCTGGTCTGCCCGCCGGCATTGTCGGCGGCGCTGGTGTGAGCGGCGCATGTGCCCCGCCACGGGCGGGTTTCCGTTCCGGGGGGTCGCAGTGATCGTCGTTCTGCTCGCGCTCCCGCTGCTCGGCAGCGCGCTGCTCGGGCTGCTGGCACTCCGCCCGGGCCCGCCGGCGCCGGAGGGCTCCGGCGCCGACCGGCTCGCTCGGTGGCTGGGCGTTGCGGTCGCGGTGGCGACGTTCGGGGTCGCGCTCGCCCTGCTGCCCGGCACCGGCGCGCCGTCGGCTGGACGCGTCGTCGACCCGCGGCACGAGGTCGACGTCTCCTGGGTCGCGGCGCTGGACGTGCGGTTCCACGTCGGTGTCGACGGGGTGAGCGTGCCGCTGGTCGTCCTCACCGCGCTGCTCACCCTGCTCTGCGCGGTCTACACGCTGCGGTCGCTGCCGCCACCCGGCCGGGCGGCGACCTTCCTCGCGCTGGTGCTCCTGCTCGAGGCGGGAATGCTCGGCACGTTCGTCTCGCTCGACCTGGTGCTGTTCTTCGTCGCGTTCGAGATCGTGCTCGCACCGATGTACTTCCTGGTCGCGGTATGGGGTGGCGGCGCGGCGGCCCGCCGGGCAGCGGTCAAGTTCATCCTCTACACCCTGCTCGGCTCGGTGCTGGTGCTCGTCGGCATCGCCACGGTCTACGCCTCGGCCGGCACACTCGACCTGGTGGAGCTCTCTCAGCGGGCGGGGGCCGGGCTGGCCAGGGGCACCCAACTCGCCGCGTTCGCCGCGCTCTTCGTCGGCTTCGCGGTGAAGAGTCCACTGTGGCCGCTGCACACCTGGCTGCCGGATGCGCACACCGAGGCGCCGACGGTCGGCTCGGTGCTGCTGGCCGGGGTGCTGCTGAAGATGGGAACGTACGGCCTGGTGCGGGTCGCACTGCCGGTGCTGCCCGAGGGTGCCCATGAGCTGGCCCCGGCGCTGGGCGTGCTGGCCGTCGCCGGCATCCTGGTCGGCTCGCTGTGCTGCCTGGTGCAGCGGGACGCGAAGCGGCTGATCGCCTATTCCTCGGTCGGCCACATGGGGTTCGTGCTGCTCGGCATCGCCACCCTCACCCCGGTCGGGGTGAACGCCGCACTGTTCGGCAACGTCGCTCATGGACTGATCACGGGGTTGCTGTTCTTTCTCGTCGGCGGAGTCAAGGACCGCTACCACACGGCCGACCTGGACACGCTCGGCAGCGGGCTGGCCGAGCGGGCGCCGCGGCTGGGCTGGCTGTTCGTGTTCGGCTGCGTGGCCAGCCTCGGGCTGCCCGGGCTGGCCGGCTTCTGGGGCGAGGCGTTCGCGCTGCTGGCCGCGTACCGCCCGGCCCCGGAGCTGTCCCGGCCGCTGTTCGCCGTGCTCCTGGCCGGCGCCGCGGCCGGCACCGCGGTGACCACCGCCTACTTCCTCCGCCTGCTCCGCCGGCTGGTCCTCGGCCCGCCCGCCGGCACCGGCGCGGTGAGCGTGGGCGGCGCGCCGGACGTGCGACGGGTGGAGGTGCTGGCCTGGGCGCCGCTCGTGCTGTTGACACTCGCGGTCGGGGTCTACCCGCGGCTGGTGTTCGACCTGACCGACGGGCCGGTGCGTGCGCTGCTCGGGGTGTACGTCGCATGATCGGTGCCCAGTTGCAGGCCGTCGACGCCGCGGCGCTCGCTCCGGTGCTGGTCGCCGCGCTGGGCGCGGTGGCCGTGCTGGTCTGCGACCTCGTGCTGCCGCTGGACCGTCGGCACGCGGTGCTGCTCGTCGCCGCGGCCGGTGCCGCCGGCGCGCTCGTCGCCGCGCTTGCGCTGGTCGGCCAGCGGCGGTCGACGTTCTGCACCCCGCCCGGGTCGCTACCCATCGGCGTCCAGGTTGGACGGTCTTGCTCGTACACAGTGGACGGCTTCACGCTGTTCTTCCTCGTGCTGCTGCCGGCGGTCGCGCTGGGCGTGCTGCTGCTGTCCTTGGCGTACACGCGGGACGCGGCGCTGCCGCCCGGTGAGTACGGGTTCCTGATGCTGTCCTCGCTGGCCGGTGCGCTCACCCTGGCCGGTGCGCGCGACCTGGTCACGTTGCTGGTCGCGCTGGAGACGCTGACACTGCCCACGTACGCGCTGGTCGGGCTCCGCCGCCGGTCCCGCCTCGGCGCCGAGGCCGCGGTGAAGTACCTGCTGGTCTCGGTGGCCGCGACCGCGGTGACTCTGCTCGGGGTGGCGCTGGTCTACGGTCTCACCGGGACTGTCTACTTCGATCGGTTGACCGCGGCGTTGGCCGCCCGGCCCGACCTGCGGGAGCTGCCGCTGGCCGCGGCCGCGGTGGCGCTGGTGCTGGCCGGGTTCGGCTTCAAGGTCGCAGCCGTGCCGTTCCACTGGTGGGCACCCGACGTGTACCAGGGCGCTCCCGTGCCCGTGGCGGCCTACCTGGCCACTGTCTCCAAGGCCGGCGGGATCGCTGGCCTGCTGCTCGTCACGCTCGGCGCGTTCGGCGCGTTCCGCCCGGTGTGGGGCGCGGCGCTGGCCGTCCTCGCTGTCGCCTCGATGACCCTGGGCAACCTGGTCGCGCTCCGCCAGCGGCAGGCGGTCCGGCTGCTGGCCTGGTCGTCGGTCGCGCACGCCGGCTACCTGCTGGTGCCGCTCGGCGCGCTGGCCACCGATGCCGGTGCCGACGCCGCGCGTACCGCGGTCACCGCCACCCTCGGTTACCTCGCCCTGTATGTCGTGATCAACCTCGGCGCGTTCGGCTGTGTGACCGCGGCCGCCCGGCAGGTGCCGGGGAACGCCATCGAGGGTTACCGTGGCCTCGCCGCCCGCTCGCCGCTGCTCGCCGCCGCGCTGGCGTTCTTCCTGCTCGGCCTGGCCGGGCTGCCGCCGACGCTGGCCGGCCTGGTCGCGAAGGTGGTGGTGGTCCGCGCCGCGCTGCTCGGCGGCGCCGGCTGGCTCGCGGTGGTGGTTGCGATCAACACTGTCATCGGGCTGGCGTACTATCTCCGGCTCGCCGCCATGCCGTTCCTGGCCCCGCCGGCCCCGCTGGCCGCGAAGGACGCAGCGGGCGCGGAGCACGCCGACAGGGTCGGCGGCGCGCAGGCAGGCCGGGAGCCGGTGCGGCTGGCGCCGTCGCTGGCGGTCGCGGTCGGCGCGGCACTGGTGGCGACATTTGTGCTCGGGGTCGTTCCGCAGCTCGTGCTCGGTGCCGCCACGATCACTCCCTGACCGTCGCCGGCTCGGGAACGCCCACGTCACCCTGGACGTTGAACCTTGGGCAACGCCTGACTAGGCCGCCTGACTAGGCAATGGCCTGATTTGCCACTGAGGGGACGCCGTGCATCGCCAATACAACGGGCTGAAGACTGCGGTTCTGCTCGGGCTGCTATCGGCGATCATCATCTTCGCCGGCAGCCTGTTCGGGCGTGGCGGCCTGCTCATCGGTCTCGTGCTGGCCCTGGGGACGAACGCCTTCGCCTACTGGAACTCGGACAAGCTCGCGCTGCGGGCGATGCGGGCCCGGCCGGTGACCGAGGCCGAGCAGCCGGCGATGTATGCGATCGTCCGTGAGCTTGCCAACCAGGCGCGCCAGCCGATGCCGCGGCTCTACATCAGCCCCACGAACCAGCCGAACGCGTTCGCCACCGGACGAAACCCGCGCAACGCCGCGGTCTGCTGCACCGAGGGGATCCTGCAGATCCTCAACCGGGGCGAGCTGCGTGCCGTCCTCGGCCACGAGCTGTCGCACGTGTACAACCGGGACATCCTCATCTCCTCGGTGGCCGGCGCGCTCGCCAGCGTGATCATGTTTCTGTCGCACATGGCGCTGTTCGCGTCGTTCTTCGGCGGCCGGGACGACGACGAGGGTGGCAACATGCTCAGCGGCCTGCTGCTCATGGTGCTCGGCCCGATCGCGGCCACGGTCATCCAGCTGGCGATCAGCCGCAGCCGGGAGTACCAGGCGGACGCCTCTGGCGCCCAGCTGACCGGCGACCCGATCGCGCTGGCCAGCGCGCTGCGCAAGCTGCAGTCCGGCACCCGGTCGCTGCCGCTGCCACAGGAGGACCGGCTCGTCGCGGTCAGCCACCTGATGATCGCCAGCCCGTTCCGGCCCGGCGGCATCGCGAACCTGTTCTCCACCCACCCGCCGATGGAGGAGCGGATCCGGCGGCTGGAGGAGATGGCCGGCTACCGGCACGGCCGGTACTGAGCGGTCACCCTCCGGCGGCATCGAAGGACCGCGCGACCTCCATGACGTACTGCCCGTAGCCGGATTTCCCCAGCGCCTCGCCCAACCGGTACGCCTGGGCCGCGTCGATGTACCCCATCCGCAGCGCGATCTCCTCCAGGCAGGCGATCCGCACGCCCTGCCGGTGCTCGAGCACCTGCACGAACTGCCCAGCCTCGATCAGGCTGTTGTGCGTCCCGGTGTCCAGCCACGCCATTCCCCGGCCGAGCTGGACCAGCCGCGCGCTGTCCTTGTCGAGATAGGCGCGGTTCACATCGGTGATCTCCAGCTCGCCCCGCGCCGACGGGGTGAGCGAGGCCGCGATGTCCACGACGTCGTTGTCGTAGAAGTACAGCCCCGTGACGGCGGTGTTCGAGCGCGGCGCCGCCGGCTTCTCCTCGATCGACAGCAGCCGGCCGGTCGAGTCGGCCTCCGCCACGCCGTACCGCTGCGGGTCGCGCACCTCGTAGCCGAACAGCGTGCAGCCGGTGACCGCGCGCGCCTCCCGCTGCAGCAGCTCCGCCAGCCCGTGCCCGTAGAAGATGTTGTCCCCCAGGATCAGCGCCGCGGAGTCCGAGCCGACATGGCCGCGCCCGACGATGAACGCCTCGGCCAGCCCGTTCGGCTGCGCCTGCTCGGCATAGCCGAGATCCAGGCCCAGATCCTCGCCGGTGCCCAGCAGCCGGCGGAACAGCGGCAGGTCGACCGGCGTCGAGATGACCAGAATCTCCCGTATCCCGGCCAACATCAGCACCGACAGCGGGTAGTAGACCATCGGCTTGTCATATACCGGCAGCAACTGCTTCGACACCGCCCGGGTCACCGGGTGCAGCCGGGTGCCACTCCCCCCGGCCAGAATGATCCCCTTCACCGGCCCCCTACCCGTAGGTCGCGAACTGTCATGCGGCGACCCTACAGCGCTGCTGACCCGCGCCCGGCCCGCTGGCGGGGCCACTGGCTACCGGTAGTTCGTGAACTGCAGCGGGATGCCGAAGTCCGCCTGCTTGAGCAGGGTGATCACCGCCTGCAGGTCGTCCTTCTTCTTCCCGGTCACCCGCAGCTGGTCGCCCTGCACCTGCGCCTGCACGCCCTTCGGCGCTTCGTCGCGGATCTTCTTCGCGATCGCCTTGGCCTTCTCGGTGGTGATGCCCTGCACGATCGATGCGGTCAGCTTGTAGCTCTTCCCGGACGCGTGCGGCTTGCCGGCGTCCAACGCCTTGAGCGAGACCCCGCGCTTGACGAGCTTCTCCTTGAACACGTCCAACGCCGCCGCGAGCCGCTCCTCGGTCTCGGCCGACAGCGCCACGGCCTCCTCGCCGGCCCAGGCGATCGTGGCGTTCGTGCCCCGGAAGTCGAAGCGCTGAGCCAGCTCCTTCGCTGCCTGTCTGAGCGCATTGTCCACTTCCTGCCGGTTCACCTTGCTCACCACGTCGAACGACGGATCTGCCATCGGACGGCTCTCTCCTCACTCCAGCCTGACCTCGCACGACCGTACCCGCTCCCGCCCGGTCCCCCCGCTGTCCGGTATCCTCGTCTCCCGGACGGCCAGCCCGGCGAGACCCCATCCCGCCAGCCGGCCACCCCAGGCGGGTTGCCCGAGCGGCCAAAGGGAGCGGTCTGTAAAACCGTCGGCTCAGCCTACGATGGTTCGAATCCATCACCCGCCACGAGTGTCCTGGGTTGCCCTTGCCCGCGGAAAGCGCGGGCCTGGGGCCGCTCGTCATGCTGGCCGCGGGGGCGACCCCCGCGGGCCCCACGTTCCGGCGTCCTGCGGTTTGAGTAGTGGTTCAGAAGGTCCCCCCACCCACGCCCTGGCGCTGGAACCGCACGTCAGAGTCCTGTCTGGCCTGTCGACTGCGTCGCCTTGTTCGAATCCATCACCCCGCCACGAGTGTCCTGGGTGGCTGCTGCCCGCGGAGGGCGCGGGCCTGGGGCCGCTCGTCATGCTGGCCGCGGGGGCGACCCCCGCGGGCCCCACGTTCCGGCGTCCTGCGGTTCGAGTAGTGGTTCAGAAGGTCCCCACCACGCCTTGGCTGGAACCGCACGTCAGAGTTCTGTCCGGCTTGCTGGCCGGGGGCTCTCCGAGTCCCGTGCACGACGACCGGGTTCGGCGATCTGCCAGCCGGTGCGGTCTGACGGAGAATCGGCCCGCCGGGGTGGCTCGCCTGTGACGACTCTCTGTCCGGCCTGCCGGAGGACGCCGCCCAATTCCCTCAGCGCGAGTACGGTCGCGGGGAGCGGACTACGTCGTCGACTGGGCCTCATGAGGAATGGGAGTCTGCCCACCACCCCCCTGAATAGCTACTCGACAAGACTACGACGAGTACCTGGCACGGGGGCTGAGCGTGTGTCTGAGCGGCAGGGTCGGCACGAGCTGACCAATGCAGGAAGGCCCGTGCCGCCTCACCCGTCGCAGCGGGTGGGTTGGCGTTCACCAGCCGATCGGGAGGGCGAGCGGGCCGCGGACTGCTTGGCCGGTCTTCCAGTGCAGTTGGTCGGCGGGGACGGCCAGCCGCAGGCCGGGGAAGTGGTCGAGCAGGGTGGCCAGGGCGACTTGCAGGTCCATGCGGGCCAGCGGGGCGCCGATGCAGTGGTGGGCGCCGTGTCCGAACGCCTGGTGGCCCGGCA
>Ga0066388_100000202_pt1 | contig 24401 bp, 20 predicted proteins | sample PanSoiMetaGPlot6_FD_64539 | JGI IMG/M metagenome (GOLD analysis project Ga0066388, IMG submission 64539) | Tropical forest soil microbial communities from Panama analyzed to predict greenhouse gas emissions - Panama Soil - Plot 6 (Hybrid Assembly) | ecosystem: Environmental > Terrestrial >...
CGCGCCCGCAGGATGCTCGCGCCCGCAGGACGCCCGCGCCCCCAGGATGCTCGCGCCCCCAGGACGCCCGCGCCCCCAGGGATGCCCGCGCCCGCAGGATGCTCGCGCCCGCAGGACGCCCGCGCTTCGGAAGTTAGCGGTCCCCAGTTGCGTGGTAAATATGCACGGCGGCGACACTCGTGGAAGGTTGGCAGCCGGAGATTGCCAGCGTGCATACCCAAAAATGTGCGATACGCCGTAAACTTGTTGAAGGGGGAAGCCACACAATGCCTAGTGAAAGGATCCTGCCGGAGCGCTTTCGTCCCTGCAAGGGGGTTCCTTATGCCTGATGGAGAAGATCAACAGCTCGAGCAGAATGCTGTTAAGCCCAGCAGGGAGTCAGCGGACTCAATCGCCGCTGAGGTGGATAGCGGGCGGCAGGGGCTTCTGGAGAGGGACCGAGCACTCCGCCAGCAACTCGAGGAAGGTGGGTCAAGCGGGGTGAGCGGACAGTTCCCCAAACCTGAGTGGCTCCTGAGCGCGGCTAAGGCTGCCCAGCAGTCCGCGGACAGGACAGGTTTTGCCCCGGATTCCAGCAGCGATCAGCGGCAGGAATCAGTTAACAAAGGGGATTTGGATAAGGGAGCGGAGGCAGGTAAGGCTGGGGGACGTCGTACGGCTGGGGATACCGGCCAGCCGCTCACAGCTAGCGACCGGTCGCTCTTCCCGGTCGACGCTGACGGCAGGGACTACCACGGCGAAGGCATTGCCCGCAATGTTCAGCCCGGGACGCACACTGTCGAGAAGGGCGAGAAGCTCGAGAAGATTGCCAGGGACTACCTGGGAGCAGGCGCCAGCACCGATGACATCAAGAGGTACGCCAAGGAGCTTGAAAAGATCAACCATCTGGAAAAAGGCAAGGTGACGGAAGGACAGGTGCTCAATATGCCCGGCCATTCCGGTGATGGCCAGAGCTTCATCGTCAAAGACATGGAGGGCGGCACAAAGGTCGTCCATCCCAACGGTTCATTTGAGCTGGAAATGAGGGACGGTAGCAAGTATTTCCGGTCTTATCACGATGACGGTAGCTATGTCGAGCAAACCTCCCGACCTAACGACGGCGAAAAGAAATGGTGCGTTCATTCCCCGCCTGACGCATCCGATAAGGAGAAGTACCAGGAGCTCCATGGCGGCCCCAGGCTCGAGGACAATTATTCCATCGAGCACAGCTCCGATGGCAAGTACAAAGTCAAAGACAAGGATGGAGAGAAGACCGTCGACAAGTACGACGAGAACAATCCGGACGCAAGAGTTGAGAGGGCGCGCTTGCGCGATTTAGCGGAGAAGAACATCACCAACCCGCAAGAATTGAAGCGCTTCGAGGAGGACATGGTCCGATTCGAGGCAAGATCGGCCAAGCTTGAGGAGACTTACCAGAAGCAGTTGCAGGCCGAGGGTAAGTCGCCGGAGGATGCGGCCAAAGAGGCGCACAAGAGGGCACAGGAGGAGACGGCCAGGACCTATCATGAGCTGTCTCGATTGATGGAGACCACAGAGTTTGGGAAGACCAGTCTCAAGCCGCCGATGGGTGCCTACATTGCCGAGCGCACTCTGTATCACCTGGCCGATCCGACCACGATCGACCAGGGACTGCACCCTACCTGCCAGACAGCGACCGTCGAGGCGCGCACCTTCACGAACGATCCATCGAAGGCGGCCAAGTTAATAGCAGATGTGACCATCACCGGCAAGTACACCACCCCCGATGGCAAGACCACGGTGGAGGTGGATCCTAAGGTGTTGGACGTAGGTCAAAAATCCATTGCTGCTGGCGATCCGGCCCTCGGCTATCCGCCTGAGGACGGCGTGCGCAGCTATGTAAGCCAGGTCTTTCAGGTGACCGCGATCAATGTTGAGCTTCAACGCAGGGGGCGTCTGAGTCCAGAGGATGGCAGCACGATGCTTGCACCAGGCAAGGTGCGCTTCGAGCAACGAGATCCGGATCCGTCAAAGAAGCCCCCGGATGACGGCGGCCGCCTGGTCGACATCTCCGACCCGGCCCATCCGAAGGATCTTACCGAGAAGGACAAAAAGGGCAAGGACAAGCCAATCACCTCGCCCAGTTTGACCGATGACCAGATAACAGACATGTCCAACGCCCTGACTGGACGTAAAGAGAAGGCGGTCATTATTGACTCTAAGGACTGGGTTTCCGGGGACGGCAAGCAGGTCACTAAAGTCGAAACTGAGGACGACTTGAAGAGGGCGCTTCAGGAGGCCAAAGACAAGGGGCAACTGCCTATAGTTGTGGGCCTTGACACCAGAAACCCGCCGTTCTGGGGAGACAGCGGATTCGGCAAGGCTGGCGGAGAACCGGGTGCGCACGTGGTCACGATAACTGACTATCAGCCGGGACCGCCAGCCAAGGTCGAGATAGATAATCAGTGGGGCAAGCGCATGGACTACACCGGCGATAATGCCATGGACGTCCATAACCTCTTCATTGCCATGCACCCGGCCGGTCGCACGGAAAAGGATAAGGACGGCGTAGAGAGCGACAAGAATCTGCCGCTGCCAGATGGAACTCCTTTCTATCCGCCGGTGGAGGGAGCAATCGACATTTTGCAAAGGGATGTCGACAGCGGTAAGGCCGATGCCGCGACGCAGATGGAGTTGGTCCGGCAAAAGCTAATTCACGATCTAGCGCACAAGAAGGACAAGAAGGAGGATTTCCCGCCGTTCTATAAGGACAACAAGGAGCTCGAGGCGGCGATAACCAAAGTCTGCGAGGACGCCATGAAAAGGTTCGCCGAGCAGAAGGCAAAGGGCGATGGCAGCTATAATTCCGAGGAAGAGCACAAGGCGACCCAGGAGATGATGGCTCTGCTCGATGAGCTGCCACCGGGACGTAAGCCGGTACTTGCAGCTCAGGTAATGAGGGACATGGACAAGTTTTACAAGCAGCATCCAGAGCTGAAGCCCAAGAAGTAGCTGATCTTATCGGAGCCGACTGGAATCAACGGAAAGAACACCAAAAGCAGAGAGGATAAGGCGATGGGACCTGGTGATATGCCTGAATCTGAAGCACCTAAGGCGGCTGAAGTAAAGCATGCGGAGGCGGCCAGGGAGGCGCACCAACAGCTCCTCGATGAGGTGATGAAGATTGCTCGGCACTCGAAAGAGACCAGAGATGGCGCGCACAAAGATATGCCTGCGATTGAAAACAAGGGGCAGATTGAACGAATGGTGTTCCCGAAGGGGTGGATAGTCGGCGATCCGGAGAAGAACCCGGGTATCGGCACGCAGTCCTATCAGGAGGTTTATCGCTTAGACAACCACGATACCAGCGTCGGCTTCTTCTACCGTGGTTTGCCGGTCGATGATGGATCCGCCGTCAATTTCCGGGCGCTTCTCGATCAGCCCCCGCACGCCCTGTCCGCGGATGAGCTCCATTCGCTGCAAAGAATCATTGGTGCAAAGACGCCGAGCGATTCCCCGAAATTTACCATGACATCGGCAAAGACAGAGGATCTAAACGGTAAGAAGGTGCTGGTTGTTGAAGGAAGCTATCCCGAGTCGGGCGATCACATCCGGGCCATCTACATAGACGCAGACGGCTCAGGCCGGTTCGTTCAAGAGGTCCAGTATCAAGCCCCGAAAGCCGAGTATCAAAAACACATGAAGGAAGTGCAGTCGGCCCTCAAGTCGATCGAGTGGAAGTAAACGAATATTCTCCTTGATTGCCCTGTCCTCGACTGTCCAGGCGCCGTAGCCGGTGGGGGCCACTGGCCAGCTGCTTGTTTGCTTGTTTAACGCAGCACAAACGGGCAGCGAGTGCAGAAGGCTTTAGCAAAACCGATTGGCTGGCCCTCGATGTCAAACCCCTCCTGAATGCTACACCGCAAGCTGTGCCCGCATGCCGGACATTGCAGGTCGCGGGCGCCGCCCAGGATCAAGGAGGTGAGCCGGTCCGAGACTTCCTGGAGAGCAAGCGGGTCCTCCAGGCGGGGGCGTGTCTCCACTTCCTGGATAACAGCCGGCTCCACGCACAGCGCCTTGGCAAGCAACTGGCGGTCGGTCGAGGAGAACCAGGTTTCCATTCCGGCCTCGATCTCCTCAATCCGCTGCGGGGGGAACCGGCAGAGCCTCGCCAGATCTCGCACCGTCAGGTTGCGAAATTCCCTGAGCTGGAAGACACGCTGGGCGAGCGTGGGGGCCAGCTTCATGGTCTGTGGTATCGGTTTGACCTGGCGCATCGAGAGTCGATTTCGGACCTGGGTCGGTCAGCCTCTGCCCGGAAGCTATGCTTAAGCTAAGCCGTCTGGTGCTTGATGTCGGCGAAGGGCAGGTTGGGCAGCTGGACAGCCCAGTATATCGCACCGTCTCGCGCTAGAATTAGTTAAGTCGGCGAGCGGGGAAGGCAAGGCTCTCCAGAATTGCTTTTGAGTGAGTGATCATGCCCGACAATTCCGACTGGACAGCAGAGACAGCCCGCCCTCTGGAGCGGCGATCCCTGCCTGGCAAGCGTCGAGAGAGCGCGCTCAGCAAAAGGCGATCGCTGATCTTGACGCCGGCTGCATTCAAGCAGGCTGTGATCAAGTACAGTCGGCGCCAGGTGCGCGATGGGCGCCCATTTTCCCTGGCCGTCCTGAGCATCCTGGAGTACCGACATGTGCGGGAGACGCTCGGCCAGCAGGCCGCAGAGCAGCTCAATCACCTGGGCCAGGATGTCTGCCTGAGGAACCTGCGTGATGCGGACAGGCTGTGCGTTGTCCCGGATGGACATCTGCTCCTGCTCTTGCCGGAGACGGAGCCGGCAGGGGCAAAGCGAACCGTAGAGCGCCTGTCTCAGTTAATGGCAACCGCGAAGACCCACTATCGCCATCAGCCGCTTCACGCCAGCTGTTCGTACGAGCTAGTCTCCTCGGGTCAGGCTGGCAGCGACCCCGAGGCGCTTCTAGCGGCAATTGGCTATGAGCTTGACGACAAAGACGGCCTGTGCCACACAGGCACAGCCGGATTCCGGCCAGGGATTGTCGGGGGCCGCCAGGACACCTTTGCTGGCCCCTGCGCTGCCTGGCTGGAGCGCTACGGAGAGCTCTCACAACGGGGCGAATCGCTGGCCGGCGAGCATTTGAGAGTAACCATGCTGACCGCTCGGGATCTCTGGGCGGGCGGGATCAAAGTCAAGATAAAGATGATGGAGGGGCGCGAGGCTGATACCAGGTTCGATACCAGCTCCGTGGAGCTTCTGTCGCGGCGAGCAAGAGTGCTCCAGTCCATTGACCACCCCGGAGTACTTGGAGTGCTCGATTATCATGTCCGCGAGAGACGGATTCTCTATCTGGTTCAGGAGAGTGTTGAGGGCCCGAGCCTGGAGAACTTGCTGGAGGATGGGAGTGTGATCGATTTCGATACAGTGCTCGAGTGGGGATCTCAGATCTGCAACATCCTGATTTACCTGCAAAATTTGGTACCGCCAGTGGTGCCTCCCTTGCTGGAGGGCAGACATTTTGTTGTTCATCCCAGTGCGCACCTGATGCTGGTTGATTATGAGGTCCCCTACCTCTTTCCCAACTGGTATCAGCTCTGCCAGCTATCAGATCAGGAGGCCCAGGCTGCTTCTCAAGGCAGACCGATTGCTGCATACGGCTCGATCATGCGCAGTTTCGCTCAGTTAATGCAGCAAATTCTCGTCAAATCCCCACCAGCTCAAAAGCGGCTGTCCGGGCTATTTGCCCGCCTGACGCTTGCGAAGGTGCCTCCCGAGCTCAATACGGTTTACAAAGTTCGCTCGGCGCTCAAGGAGATTGCAGATGTTGAACGGCTCGGTTTGCTTGCCAAATAGGACTCGTACCAGTGCTCGATTTCCATAAGCTCATTCTCCAGATAGAGGAAGTAGGGCGCGACAGCCTGGTGGACAGGGGTCCTCAACACGAGGTGATCGCCCGGGCGCGAGCGGCCCTCGAACAAGCGGCAACAGATTCTGCCAGCCTGTCCAGCCGGCTGGAGCGCAATAAGCCCTGGGTGCTCTGGCCGATCGCCATGCCACTTGAGCCATTCGGGACTAGCCTGCCGGTTGAGCTCAGAAGCGAGCCGGTAACCGTTGTTGCTGTGGATGGCTCGCAAATCATGCCCAGCCGTCATGAAGTTCATAGCTGCTACCTGCTCAACATGGGCATTGTCGTGATTTCGTACGGCGCTGCCGCTCAGGCAGCCCAGCTGGCGCCACAGCTTGTGTCGGAGCCGATGCTCTATCATCGGCCGGAAGATCTTTACCCGCTCGTTGACCGGCGCCGCGTGCATATCGATGAGCTTTATGTCTCACTTGAGCGGAACCTTAGAGAGCTGGAGACGGTGAGCTTCCGCGGGCTGGAGGCGAACAGACGGGGCCTGCCGGTGGTTGCGATGCTCGACGGCTCACTAATTCCCTGGTCGCTGGAGAAGATGCCGGCTGATTATCAAGAGACTTATCTGGAGCGGGTCTCGACTGCCCTGGATGCTCTGCGGCAGGTGAAAATTCCGCTGATCGGCTACTTGAGCCACAGCCGCAGCTCCGACCTGGTCAATGACCTGAGGGTATCGATTTGCCCCTACCCGGTCAGCCACTGCCGTGAGCTCTGTGGGCAGCTCAATGAAGAGGACTTCCCTTGCTCGCAGATCTGGCCCCTGTCCGATCGCCAGCTGATCGCTCAGCTCTTGCCGGAGGGCTATCGCACTGCAATCTTCCTGTCCGGAGCGAGCGTGGCGAGCTCTCTGGCTGCGGCACAGCGCACCTGCTTCCTGTATCTCAATGTCGGCTGTGAGGTGGCCAGACTTGAGTTCCCACGGTGGCTTGCCGACGATCTAGAGGCCCTCTCGCTTGCCCTTGCCACTGTCCGGTCACAGGTGGGAAAAGGTATGGGTTATCCGGTCAGCCTCTCGGAGGCGCATAATCTGGCGGTAATTCGTGGTCAAGATCGAGCCAGGTTTTTCGAGCTCCTGACACGCCACCTGATAACCTTAGGGGCCGACAGGGTTACTGTCAGCCCCAAGGAATCGCGCAAGCGTCGAGGAATTGTCTAGTCGTGTGTCAAGCGTCAATAAGCCAGGCTGAGGGCTCCTTCATGCGGGTGCGATCGATCGCTCTTCTCAGCACCATTTCCACCCTGCCCAGCTTGAAACCAGCGTCGACGCTAAGCTGGCCGGTGCGAATTCGCTTCCCCTGCCTGTAGACTCCGTTAACGCTTCCGGTATCTTCCAGGTAGATCATTCCTTTGTCCACGGTGATCCGGGCATGGTGACGCGAGACCGACGGTTCAGTCAGGACAATGTCATTGTTGAGGGAGCGCCCGATACTGGTTACTCCCGCTCTCAGCCGCCAGCTGATCCCTGACCTCGGCATGTAGACCTCGAAAGGACTGAGCGCTTCGACTGGCGCGAGCCGGAGCGGTGGCGGAAGGGAGGAGATCGTCTCGACAAAATCCGGGTTGGTACGACCGATTGATGCGGCCATGCTGTCAGTTCCCCTTGTCGAAGCCAAGGCAAATCTGCGCACTGATTGCGTGCGCAAGATCCCCTGTTTGGCCATTATGGCTCCAGGCGAGTGAATTCCTACCCCCCGAACGGGTGAATTTGCCAGTTCGAATAGGGCGATTTTGCTAAGCTGCGAGCCCGATCGGGCGCCAGATGCTGCCGGCCAACTTGCCAGGGTCGATTGTCTGGCCGCAATGCTTTTGCCTGCCGCCCAGTCATATGCTGAGCGATGGCTCGCCGGAGCGCGCTCTCATAATGATCCTAGTCCTTGTGAATCATCCAGGAGCCGCCCGGGGTTGGGCATTCGAGAGCGCTCGGTTTTCTGACGACGAGTTCAAGAGCTCCCAGCTTGAAGACCGCATCCAGCAAAATGATCGAGCTCTTCACCCGCTCCCCCCCGACATACGTCCCGTTCATGCTCCGCAGGTCCTCGATATAGATCGAGCCACCATCGACAAATAGTCTCGCGTGGTGGCGAGACGTAGTGGGGTCTGAGAGCACAACGTCGTTGTCGAGGCCGCGACCGATCCTGTTCAGCCCCTCGCGAAGGTGCCAGGTACGGCCGGTCATCGGTACCAGGAGCTGGTAACCGCTCAAATTCTCCGGGAAAAAGCGCCGGGAGGAAACGGGCGCATTAATTGCCTCAGGAACAACGCTCTGCTTGGATTTGCCATTAAACAATCCCATCACGTCATTCCGCCTTTAGTAAGCCACCAAACCGCATTGGCTCATTTATCTGGCTACCGGAAAAACCACTGGACTCGGGCCAGGACCGCTTTTACCGACCCAGGAGACCCTGGACCCATAGCTCCCTGCTGGCAGGCAAGCTAAACCCACTCTCCCTCACTTGCCATTATGCACCGCAATGTGAAGCTGCTAATTAAGGAGAGCTTATATTTTTCTATTGAATTGCCTATAAGCTGGCGCTTTTCTGAACATTGCGCAGTTGTCAATAGTCCACATCTTGAGGTCATGTTAGGATTTGGGTTCGCGGGGCTGGGGGCAGTCAGCGCCTAAGGAAGGAGTCCGTCAGTGTCACTTATTCTCGAACAAGCGCTTTTGAACGCCAATCCTTTGTCGGACATAGCCAACAAAGTGGTGGCTGGTCGCCGGCTGTCACGCGAGGATGGCCTGCTTCTCTATGAATCGGATGACATCCTGACGGTGGGGGCGCTTGCAGAGCTTGCTCGCCAGCGGCAGGCGGGTCCGGGCAAGGAGAGGTACGTCTACTACATCCACAACATGCACCTCAATCCCACGAACTTTTGCGTGGAGACCTGCCGGTTCTGCTCGTACGCCAATCCGTCGGAAAAGGGCAAGGCTTACACCTGGAGTGTCGACCGGGTTCTGGAGGAGGCGCACAAAGGAGCGAAGCGGGGCATCAACGAGATTCACATGGTAGGCGGGCTCAATCCGGCCTGTGACCTCAGCTACTACGAGGACGTCCTTCGCGCAATTAAGTCCGAACTGCCGCAAATCCACATGAAGGCGCTAACGGCTGTCGAGATTGACTACCTGTCCGGCCTGGAGGGGATAGATGCGGAGGAGACACTCAGACGCTTGATTGATGCCGGGCTCGGCTCCATGCCCGGCGGCGGTGCTGAGGTTTTTGACGAGGCTGTTCGGGCCAGGATGGCGGTTAATAAGACACCGGCGGACAGATGGCTGGAGATACACGGAATTGCCCACCGGCTCGGGCTCAAGACCAACGCCACCATGCTCACCGGCATAGGTGAGACGGTGGAGAACAAGGTTGACCATCTGCTGCTCCTGCGCGAGCAGCAAGACCGCTCTGGCGGCTTCATGTGCTTCATTCCGCTCAAGTGCTACTACGAGGGAACCGACCTTCATGGCGAGGTGAAGGAGCCGACCGGCTACGACCTGCTCAAGGATGTGGCCATTTCGCGTCTGCTGCTGGATAATTTCCCGCACATAAAGGCGTACTGGATTCAGCTCGGTGAAAAGGTGGCCCAGGTGGCTCTTTCCTTTGGTGCTGACGACATGGATGGAACGATTCTAGAAGAGAAAATCACCCACGCTGCGGGCACCAAGACACCGCTGCAGCTCGCCAAGGAGCAGATGGAATACTTGATTGCTGCGGGCGGTTATACGCCCGTTGAGCGTGACACTCTATACAATATTGTTTGGGTCGGTGAGCGCCCACCCCAAACAACGGCTGTGCCCACAGAGCAACTGGCAAATCTCGTCCCAGCAAACTAGCTTGTTTGCCGGTGAGAACAAGCCATTATCCATGATTTGCCTTGAGCATATTGCCATATTCGTCTCTCGAAAAACTTGATAGCAAACTACAGCGCTTGATTAGTACCAATGCTGTGGAAATCCCTGCAGCAATTAGGCAGAACCAAGCAAACAGCGCTGACTGAATCGATGAGTATCGTGGTATAAAGCTCACGATGTCATCACTTAACCCGGGGAAATCGGCTGAGTGACGAACGCTCGGCCTGGTTCACCGGAGGTAAAGCTGGCAGGACGGAAAGGTGGATGGAGTGAAGGCGCAGCTCCTGACCAGGTGGAGGTGAATTCGATGAGTGACCGACCTTTAGATCCGGCTCTGGAAAAAGCTGCCACTCTGGAGGCGAGGGGGCTTCAAGACGCGGCTCTTGACCCCGGCAAGGCCGGACTGGATCAGCTCAGGGCTCTCACGAGGGACACAGGTTCTGCCCAAGCTCTAGAGGCGAAGGGTGTTTTGCCAGCTGTCCAGCTCAACGACTCCGATGCCGTTACATACGTAGCCAAGAATGACGTGCCTTCGCACCATGGTATCGCCGCTGACACCAATCGTGGGGGCAAGGTCGGACTGGAGACAGAAAATACGCGCGTTGCCCAGGCAGGGGATGGCCATCACAAACATGGCCACCACACGCATGGCCATTACAAAGAGACTACTCTGGATAACGGAACTGTCGTTCACGAGCATAAGGATCACAGTGTGGAGATAAAGCTTCCGCATCACCACGATTGGCTAAAACGGGAGCCGCATTATGGGTCGAACGGCCGTCCGGAAAAGCCGATTAGCGCTAAGGTTGATGACGAAGGGACGGTGACCTACAAATACAAGGATGGCACCGTGGAGTCAATCGACAAAGATGGCAACGACCTTAAGTTGATTAAGGGTGGTCCTGACAATGGCGGTTGGGGAGAGATTGTATACAAGGATGGCACCTGGTTCAATGAGAGTCATGAGCACACTAAGTGGTGGAATCTAACGGACAACACAAACATTCTGCAAGACAAAGATGGCAATGTGAGCGTGGAGGACAAAGACGGAAACGCCGTGAAACCGCATGCAGGCCCGCACGGCAGCAAAGTCTGGGATTTGCCTAACGGAACAACTGTTACCGAAGACAAAGCTGGTAACATCGATTGGAGCTTCAAAAACGAGAAGCAGGGGAAATCATAAGCACCTGCCCACGACAGGGTCGGACTGCCAGGCTGCTCCGAAATCTTGAAGCACGACCGTGTTTTTAGGATGAGCGGGACCGAGCTGCCTTAAAGGTTTACCTGGGCCATCATCTTGTCGCGTTGAACCATGAGCTGGACCGGCTGGCCAGGGGACTTGCGCGAGAGCAGCTCATTGAGCTCGCTGGTGCTGTTGACCACACTGCCGTCCACGGCGCGAATGATGTCCCCCTTCTGAAGTCCGGCGCGGGAAGCCTGGCTGGCTATGCCGATCGTGGTGATTACGACGCCTTTAGACGAGTTGCGGGCCAGAATTCCGTAACTGGCCATCGCGCTCTGGCTGGCTGGGGCCGACTCGCTCGCAGATGCCGTAGCCTTTGATCGGCGGCCTGGTTCTGGCTGCGCTTCGACCGGTTGTGCTTGTCTGCCGCCCTGGTTAAGGGCAGTTTCCAGCCGCTGGCAGGCATCGGCATATTGAGTGTTGCCCGGCTCCAGGCGTTTTGCTTGCTTAAAGTACTGTAGAGCCCTCTCCGGCTGCTTGATGATCAGGTATATGGTACCCATATTGTATTGGACGAGCGGTTGATTAGGCTTCTTCTGATCGAGCTGTCGGTACAGGTCCAGGGCCGATAGGTACTCGCCGCGCTTATAAGCTGCCATAGCATCCTCTGCCATCAGGCGAGTCTCAGTCTGCTTTGCGTCGACCTTTTGCTTGGCGGCAAGCTTTTTCTCAGCAGAGGAGATCGCGCTCTGGTAGTCCGCATTTCCGGGATTAGCCTGGGCGGCCTGGCGGTAGCTGGCCAGCGCCTCGACCAGGCTGCCATTTGATTCCTCGATGATGCCCATGCTGAAGTGAGCCTCGGCATTATGCGGGTCGAGGCGAACTACTTGCTCAAACTTTTCCAGGGCCTCTTGTCCGCGCCGGGCCCGCCAGAGCTCCACGCCTGCCTGGAGAAGCTGGGTGATCTCCTCTTCTTTGGCTGCCAGGACAGAGACTTTTGCCCGCTCTAGCGCGAATTCCCGCTCTGCCGCGTCTGAATCTGCGGAATTGGCGGCGGGGGCGCTCGGGCTGACCGGTTGAGCCGCTGCCGGTTTGGTTGTCTTGTCCTCCTCCGGCACCGGTGACGATACCAGTCCGTCCGGATTTACCTGGGGACCAGCCGCTGGGCTCAGTCTGGACAGGCGCTCCTCCACGGAGCCGCCGATCACGTCTCCGAAGACCCGCTTCTCGAGCCGGTCTAGGCGCGATTCCAGTTGCTCGTTGGCGTATGTCTGAAAGAACAGCCGTTGCTCGAGTTGAGTGATAACAGACAGGTCCTGAGAGCTGTTGGAGGCTGCACCAGCCGATTGCAGTGGCGTGGTGAGGGACAGAAAGATGGACAGCAGAATGGCGCTGGACCAGGCTGCCAGCAAACGCGAGAGGGTTAGCGCGGATTCATCCATTTTCTGACCGTCTCTGCCGGTGTGTCCTTACCCCAGCTACCAAGCTGGAAGTCCCTTTCTCCAGTTGCAGCCGGGTGCGAGTCCCAACCCTGACAGAGAGTGTAGCTGGTGCGTTGCGTACCTTTGGGGAAGGGGGCAACCGGAACCGTCGCCAAAAGGGCCTGATACATAAAGCGATCATACAACTGAATTCCGGAGCTTCGTGTCAACTCCACATTGGTGATCTGGCCGTTCGGATAGACGGTGAATTTAAGCAGGCAGGGGCCGCTTGTGGTGAACCGTAGTCCAGACTGATGCTCGAGAGTTCTGAGGTTTACGAACCACCGATCGGTAAGCTTCGTAACCCACTTGGCCCAATCGACACCATACTCTTCCATTGAGCCCTGGGGCTCGCTTCGTTGCTGGGTCTGGGCAGGGGCACTCTGTATCGGTGATGAATCGTTGGGTAGCGCCAGATTGGGAATCTCAATCTGTTCGGGGAATGGAATCTGGCTATCAGAATCCGATACCGAACCGGATAGCCCGGTCGATGAGCCTTTGCCGCCTGGTCCCACAGTCATGTCTTCCCTGGAAAGCTGCGGGCGCTCGTCAACCTCTGCCCGGAGGTGGAACGGCTTGGCCTGTCCGAACATGGGCTCCTGGGTACTTAAGGCTGCCGGCGTTACGGCGGGCAGGAGCAATAGAGCCAGGGAAAGCCCCTGTATGAGTAGCCTCCGGCTGACTGGCTGAAGCAGGTTATGGAGCTGAGACATGTCGATAATCCTGTAGTTAACCTGGTTGGCGCTGTGCGTCGGGTCTGGTGCCCTGATTCCGCTAATATAGAAATCTGCCAGCGCTGTGTAACTGGGGGAACTACGTAGGCAATTCGGGATCTACGTAGGCAGGATGGACCATGCAACTCCGTTGTTGAGGTTTGTCTGACGCCAGATGCCAAAACCGTGATCGTGTGCCTTCCCTATATAGGGCAGATGCCCTGCGCCCAACGGGTGCTGCCAGGGCGGCTCTTATTCGTGGGTTCTAACCCCGAAATTTGCCCAACTGAACAACCCCGGGCGGGATGCTCAGACAGCGGAGCTGGCGACAATTCGGCCTGGCCGTGCTTGAACCCGGCTCAATCTCTAAACGTATACTAGAGAGTGACCAGCGGCTCACCCTTACCTGGGAAATGGCGATGCAACTGGAGAAGACCAAGATGGATCATCTGAGTGATGAGGAGCTGGCCTGCTGGCTCGCTTTCGATCAGCTGTCCGGTACCGGTATCGGCTCGCGCAAACTGAGGACAATTTTCGAGCACTTCCAGAGCCTGGTGCCGGCCTGGGAGGCCGGCTGGTTCGACCTTAAAGAGGTGCCCGGGCTGCCCGAACAGGCAATAATGAAATTCCTGCAAAAGCGTCATGAGATCAAGCCGGAGCTGCTGCTTAAGACGCTGCGGGAAAGGGAGGTTAGCGCCTACCCAATGTGCCATCCAAATTATCCGAAGCGGCTCAAGGAGATTCATGACCCGCCATCTGTTCTGTATGTACTCGGGCGGTTCTCCGCTCAGGATTTGAAGTGGGCGGTGGGTATGGTTGGAACCCGCCGGCCAACCGCCTATGGACAACGGCTGGCCAAGGAGATGTCGAGGGGGCTGGCCGAGAGCGGTGTGACAATCATCAGCGGCATGGCTGTTGGCATAGATTCCCTGGCGCACCGCGGAGCGATTGAAGGGGGGGGAAGGACCGTGGCAGTACTGGGTTGTGGCCCGGATCACTGTTATCCGTCTTCTAATAAGCCGCTCTACAAGCTCCTGGCTAGTGGAGAGCATGGGGCGGTGGTTTCCGAATTCTTCCCGGGCACGCCGCCAGAATCATGGCGCTTTCCGGCACGTAACCGAGTGATCAGCGGGCTGGCGCAGGCTCTGGTGGTGGTGGAGGCAGGGGCTGCATCTGGCTCGCTGATTACCGCTCGCCTCGCTTTTGAGCAGAGCAGGGAAGTTTTTGCTGTTCCAGGCAGGGTTGATAGCCCAATGTCCGAGGGCACCAACGGACTTATTGCCACCCAGACGGCTCATCTGGCAAGGGGGCACCAGGACATCTTGCGGGAGATGGACTGGGCTACAGCCAGTCCGGAGGAGAAACCCACACTTTTTCAGCTCTACGGCCGGGAGAAAGACGTATACGATCTCCTGTCTAACGAGCCTGTCCACTTCGATCTGCTGTGCGAGCGCAGCGGTATGGCCGTCGGTGAGCTGTCAGCCACACTCACCATGTTGGAGCTGGGCGGGATTGTCACACGCCACCCCGGCGACTGGTACTCGCGTGCCTAGGAGCTACGCGTTTGGAATCGCGGGCAGGATGCCCACGCCCCCAGGGATACCCGCGCCCCCAGCGATGCGTGCGCAGGCAGGCATGAGCGCGCCCCCAGGGATGCCCACGCTCAAGGTTGAATTGCGCGATGCAGTGCCCATCACAGCTTTTGCGCCCCAAGCTCTGCTAGCCTGATGTGTTGCCTCTGCAACTGCGCCAGCAGTTGGTTCCTTCACGCTGCCTTGCGTCCGGCTACCGTGTAGCCGGTCATGCTGGCCGCGAACAGACCGGCATCGGAGGCCTGGCGGAGAATGTCCAGCCATTCCTGTCCCTCTTCGCTTGTGATATCGCCGCACTCAATTGCCAGCTTCACCGCCCTGTCCAGACAGAACAGCCGGCAGGCTGCGAGGAACTCCCTCAGTTTCACCGTGCCAGTTTGTGGATGAAGATCGCTCAGTCCGACCGCCATAAACATCGACTCGAGAGCCGGGCCAATTGAGACGTGCCGTATGCTATCGCATTGCCGTCCAATAATCGCCTCAGCGAGCTCTTTCCTGCAGGGGAAAATTTTGAAACTCCGCCAGTCGGGTTCACTGACCACTATCCAGCCACCGGGACGGGTGACGCGCACAAGCTCTTGCAAGGCCATGATTGGATGGGCAAGATGGTGCAGCGTGCTGTCCGCTGTACTGCTATCGAAGGCGGAGTCTGGGAACGGCAGTTGCTCGGCGTCGCTGAGCTCCAGACTCACCAGCGCTTTCACACCCGAGGTTCGCCGGGGCGACTCCGCGAGCAGCTCACCACTAATGGCAACGCTGGCAGTCTTGCCTTCATCTCCAAGGATTTCAGCTATTAAGCTCAGCGCGCGTGCGCCGTGGCCCGCATCAAGCACCTGGCGGCCAGAACACAAGTGCAACCTGGCCGGAGAACCCGGCTGATAAGAGTCGACTGATTTGACTGAATTGCCCGGCTTGCGGGAATGCACAAGGTCTTCAGAGGTAGCAGCCCCGTCGGTCTCTAACCAGCTAGTGCCAAACACATCAGATCTCATCGATGGATCCTCCCTGCTGCAGCTTGAATTTTAGTGAGCAAAGCCGCTCCTGTCGGTCGGCTTACTTGTTCTTACCTGCATCTCCCTACCAGTCTATTCAGGATGAGTAGGTGCGGTTGCCCGTCCGGACAGTTAACCAACTGACCGTCTGGCAATCGAGAGTGCGAGTTGTTTAGTAAAGGATGCCGATTCCGCCCGGGCTTTACGGCCCTCTTGGAATCACCGAATGCTACTCCTGTCCAGTGCGCAAGTCAACCGGCAAAATGTTGGCTGCCCAACACAATAGAGCCGTTTTGCCCGAACAGTATGTTGCCGCCAACTCCTGGCCGTAATAGCACGGCCGGTAGCGCCTGTTGTCTCCGGGCAGCTCCATCTGGCGGCGCCCTGTCCGGTTATTTAACCCGAGGTGGGTTCGGGAAGTCCGAAAAGCTCGCGCGCGTTCCTTGCCGTGATGGCGGCTATATCCTCCAGCGTGGTGCCCCGCAAATCAGCCAACTTCTGCGCCACCATCCAGACGTAGGCCGGTTCATTGCGCTTGCCCCTGACCGGTTGTGGAGCCAGGTAGGGGCAGTCGGTCTCAACGAGGAGTCGCTCTGGCCGGGCTACTGGCGCTGCCGCCTGTACGTTCTTGGCGTTGGCAAAGGTCAGGATGCCGGAGAAGGATAGATAAAAGTCCAGCGCTTCAATCCTGGGCAGGAGGTCTGGACCGCCGGTAAAGCAATGGAAGACGCCGCGAACCTTGCCGCCTCCCTCCTCTTCTAGGATAGCCAGTGCATCATCCCAGGCGTCCCGGCAATGGACGATCAGCGGCTTATTCAGCTCCTTTGCCAGCATTACCTGGGCACGGAATGCCTGAAGCTGTGCAGACCGGTCGCTGTGATTGTAGTAATAGTCCAGCCCGCACTCGCCAACGGCCACAACCTTGGGGTGCAGAGCTACGTCACGGATGATCTCTCCAGCATCGTTGTCCCAGAACTTTGCCTCGTGCGGATGGACACCGACCCCTACGAAGATTTGTGGGTAATCTTCGGACAGCCTCAACATCTCCGGTATCGACTGTATGTCTGTCCCAGCCTGCACAATCTGAACCACCGCTTTGTTGAAGGCGCGCTCGATTACCTCCTTTTGGTCCTGCGCATAGGATTCCCAGGTGAGGTGCGCGTGGCTGTCGATAATTCCGCTCATGGGTTGAGAGCTGCTCTTAGTTCTGTCGATTGGTTCGCCAGGGCTTAATTCGAAGATCCTATCCTGTTCTTGAGTTTTTTCCATACCCTGGGGAATACCGTGCTCTATTTTTGCTGGCGTTCGGTTACAGTTAAAATAGCTGTGCAGATGCTCCTGTTTACCGGTCGTCATGTTGTCCAGAAACACCCTCCTGACTTTGTGCCTCGCCTGTGCGAGCTTGATTAGCCTCGATCCTTGCCTGGTGCTTGCCCAGGGTGGGACTGTTCTGCACGGCGGCGTAAGCGAGCAGGGAAAGCTGCAGGGGCAGCCGGGAAAGGGTGGACCCAGCTTGAGCCGTAAGGATATAGAGCAGGCGGGAGATCCGTTCGGCGGAGGCGGCGGTGACGGTCAGAGCTCGCAGGGCTTTGGTGATGAAACGCTGCAGGCCCCGCCTGAGGCTTTCCGTCCTGCTACTGTACAGCCGCCGCCTCGTGAACCGCAGCGTGGATTTAATCTGGATGCGGAGACTGAGGACTTCACCGGCCAGACGATGCCAGGCGTTCAGGACAGCGCACCACAACAGCCGTTGCGGGGTGCTGCCGCCCAGCAAGACCCTACCCCACCGCCACAGCAACCGCCGATGCAAACGCGAGCGCCTTCCACCGATCCTGATGAATCCCAGGCTATGAGGCTAGCCTGGGATGCCTGGCATCGCAGAATAGCTGCAGCAGTGATGCAACGGTACAACTTCTTTGCCAAAACTGCCTTCAAGTACAGCCGGGCGATGGGTGCCAGGGTCAACTATCAGGTAACCAGCGACGGCAGGGTGATAAACGTGCAGCTTGCGCAGCAGGCTTCTAACCCGCTGTTTAACATCCTGATTGTGCAGGTCGTCAAATCGCTCAATGGGGACGTTGATCTTTTGAGATTCCCGCAAGGATCACGCCGTACGATTGTCGACAAATCCGGAGATTTCACGGTCAACGCCGGTCAGGAAGGATTCCGCTACACGACCGGGGACAGGGAAACTATCAGGCTGCGGTAGATGGCTGGACGAGAGCAGGCGATCGAGCGGAAGTCGGACGACAAGCTGCCGGCCGGGCTTGAGGCTGAGCTGGTTGGCCTGGTCGGGCGGGATTATGTGCTGTCCTCACCGGTGGATCTCTCCGTCTACGAGTGTGACGGCGAAACGCTGGACATCGCGCGCCCAGATCTGGTCGTCTTGCCCGGGTCCACCCAGGAGGTTCAGGCGGTGATCAAGCTCGCTAGCCAGCGCGGCGTTCCGTTTGCGCCACGCGGTGCCGGTACCGGGTTGTCCGGCGGTGCCACCACAGTCATGGGTGGGATCAGCCTCGTCTTGACCCGAATGACCAGGATCATCGAGGTAGACCCGGGCAACCGGGTGGCGGTGGTGGAGGTCGGTGCCACCAACGCCTCCGTCTCTCTGGCGGCGGCCAGGCACGGGCTGTACTTTGCGCCGGATCCTTCGAGCCAGATTGCATCCACCATTGGTGGCAATCTTGCTGAGAATTCCGGCGGCCCACACACGCTCAAGTATGGAATCACTACCCAGCATGTGCTGGGTATTAAGCTCGTCCTGCCGGACGGCACTGTCACCAGCTTCGGTGGCAAATGCAGAGACGCCCTCGGCCTGGATCTTCTCGGTATTTTTGTCGGTTCTGAGGGCACGCTCGGTGTGGCTACCGAGGCGACGGTCAGGCTGACGGTCAGACCGGAAGCTGTGGAGACCATGCTCGCATACTTTCCATCGCTGGAGCTCGGTGGCCAGGCGGTGTCGGACATTGTGGCTCAGGGTGTGATTCCTGCTGCCATGGAGATGATCGACCAGATTACCCTGCGTGCGGTAGAGGATGCGCTGCAGCTCGGACTCAATCGTGATGCCGGCGCGCTCCTGATTGTCGAGCTTGATGGCCCGAGAGCGGGAATAGCGGTTCACAAACAGATGGTGGTGGACTGTGTCCGATCGCGTGGAGCCCTGGAGATCAGATGGGCTGCCGATGCCGCTGAAAGGGACTCAATCTGGAAAGCCAGAAAATCGGCGTTTGGAGCGCTCGGCCGGATTGCCCCACATGCCTACGTGCTCGACGGTGTGATACCACGCTCCCGACTTGCGGAGGCGATCAGGGGGATTGCGGCTATTGGCGACAAATACCAGCTATTAATCTCCAACATCTATCATGCCGGCGATGGCAACTTGCACCCGGCCATACTGTTTCATCGCGAGAACCACGATGAGGTGGTGCGCACACTGAAGGCCGGGCGGGAGATCCTGGAGATGTGTGTCGACCTGGGTGGAACACTCTCAGGTGAGCACGGAATTGGTGTCGAGAAGGTGCTGGAGATGCCGGTTGTGTTCAGCGCTGCCGAGCTCAAGGCAATGGATTGGGTTCGGGACGCTTTCAACCCGCAGGGGCTCTGCAATCCCGGCAAGGTACTACCCACCCCAAAGACATGTGGCGAGTCCGGCTCCAGACCGTTGCTCAGGCATCAGCTCTCGGCCATGTGTTAGCGGACTGGGCTCGCCAGCTGCCTTTCTCGCTTCCCCGGGAATTAATCTCGCACATTAAATTTGCGGTGGATTTGCCGGTATTTGGGGGTATGATGCAGCTGTGAGACCTTACCAACACCGCGGTGTCTAGCTGGCTTCAGGAGGTATTTGCATATTGCACGGCAAGCTCGATCTCGGAAAATCTAAAGGCCTGAAAAAATCAGAGATACGTAAACTAAATCGCTTGCTCCAGCAGCGAATTCCCGCGGATAAAATCCTCACCCTAGACCTGGCTGAGTCAGTAGCAGAATTCTCCTACGCGACAGGTTATCCACTGTCGCTAGTTGTCGATCGTAGCGGCCAGGTGGTGAATGTGACAGTTGGCCAGCCGGCAGAGGTGAACACCCCGGAGTTGCGTGGGGTGAGAGTCGGGCCGGGCCGCCTCTGTGGTCAACGAGTAATCCATGCCCATGTTCCGGGGCGGCAGGGTTCCGGTGGCAATGGCGGACCGTCCAAGCAGGACCTGCAATGCCTGGCGCGCAACCGCCTGGATCTGCTGGCCATGATTGAGGTTGATCCGCAGGGGAGCTTCAGCAGGAGTCGTGGTGAGCAAGCCAAGCTTGCCGATGTCGTTCACATTGCCCATCTCTTGCCTGGCCGCGACAGTGAAGGCAAGCTGTGGAAAGTTCTGCCGCCCTGTACGGCAAGAAGGGCGCAGGAGGAGAGTTTTGGCGAGCTGATCGGGGCGCTTGAGAATGAGTTCCGGCGCCTGGCCCCGAAGCTTCAGGTGGCTGAAGGTGAGGAGAGAGCGATGCTGGTCGGGCTGATCACGTCCGGCTCCGATGCCTGGCAGATTGAGGATGAGCTCGATGAACTCTCTCAACTTTCTCGAACAGCAGGAGCCACGGTTTGTGGACGCCTGACTCAGACCAGACCGCAGCCGGATCCGCGCTGTTTCCTCGGCTCCGGAAAAGTACAGGAGCTGTCGCTTCTGGTTCAGGAGCTTGGCGCCAATCTCGTGGTGGTGGACCAGGAGCTCACCCCCAACCAGCAGCGTAACCTGGAAGAGATTATTGGCGTCAAGGTCATAGACAGAACCGAGTTGATCCTCGATATCTTTGCTCAACGTGCCCAGACCAAGGAGGGGAAGCTTCAGGTTGAGCTTGCCCAGCTCAAGTATCTGTACCCGCGTCTGGTTGGGAAGGGATTGAGCCTGAGCCGCCTTGGCGGCGGTATTGCTACGCGTGGCCCTGGTGAGACCAAGCTCGAGATTGACCGCCGTCGAATCCGGGAGCGAATCAACGGGCTCGAGCGGGAAACATTCCGGATTCGCAGCTACCGCGATACCCAGCGCCGGCGTCGAACCTTCGAGAACCTGCCGGTAGTTGCTCTCACCGGCTACACAAACTCCGGCAAATCCACCTTGCTCAATGCGCTGACCAAGTCGGAGGTAGTTGTTGGCGACAAACTGTTCGCCACCCTGGACCCGGCAACGCGGCGCACAGTCTTGCCGGACGGCAGCCCTGTCCTGTTCACCGATACAGTCGGATTCATCAAGAAGCTACCCACCTCTCTGATTGCTGCCTTTGGGGCAACGCTGGAGGAGGTGGCTGTTGCTGATGCGCTCTTGCACGTTGTCGATGCCTCTCACCCGAACGTGCTGGAGCAGATCGCCAGTGTTTATGAAGTGCTGGGCGAGCTTGGTGCCGTGGACAAGCCGACCATAACCGTTCTCAACAAGTCCGACAAGGTTCGCCAGGAAGACCTGAACTGGCTTGCCGGGCAGGTGCCTAATCCGGTCATTGTGTCAGCCATAGAGCGCCGTGGTTTCGGCCGCCTCCTGGCACGGACGCAGGATGTCTTGCAGGAGGTGTGCCCGCAGCGTCGGCGGTCGACGGCTTGAGTTTCTCTCTCTTAAGCCAGTGCCATGCAGATTGCCCATAAAACTGCGGCTGAGTCAGGCGAGCTCGGCCAACTTGGCTGGGCACCGCAGCGGGCTGGGCGTCGGCCTTCCCAGCGGGATAGCGAAATGCAAAAGCAATGACCCGGTCCCATCGTCGTCCCTGGGGACTGACCGGACCAGGTCACTGCTTCTTAACGGCTTTTGCTTACTTGGTGAAAGTAACCGTGGCGCATGGTTCTTCGAACTTGACTTCGGACTTGAATCCAAAGTGACGGCCAAGATGTTCGATTGTCCGGGCAAACTGATCGCCCATCTTCTCTTCCTGTTCGGGCTTCAAGTTGCCGACCGTCTTCATGGCGTTCCAACAGCCACAGACGTCATAGGTCAATTCGGCTTGCTTGTCGTCGCCGGAGATCTTAATCTTGCTGCCAAAGATGTTGGCTTCATACTCGGCCATTGCCTTGACGAGATCCAGAGGGCTCTTGATGTTCCGGGTCTTGAAGTAGTCAATCTTGTTGGCCACACAAATCTTTTCGAACTCTTCGTGAGCTTCTTTGCCGTACTTGCCAAGCACAGTCATGGTTGCCAGGAAATTGCGAGCCATGGCTTGCGCGGTTTCTTCCTGCACCTTGCTCAATGTCCACTTAGCTTCTACCGGGGTCTTCTGCTGAATGACGGTGCTCATTTGGGTAACCTCACTAAAGGGGTAACAGGCTAAATTCTAGATAGAGAACTCGCAAGATTAGCCCGCATTAAGACTAGTTTCGCAATTCCGCTTGTTTACCAAATAATGAGATCAGCCGGGCAGGTCCTCGGGGAACACCGGTGTTCATCGATGATTCTGCCTGACCGTTTCTACCTGGTTAACGACAAGCTGCTTGTGTGGATCGGGTGCAGCGAGGCGATCTTTTCTTTGAGATACTCAACAGCCACCCGCTCCTGCTCTTCCCTTTTTGCAACCTGGATATCTGGGTTGATACCAACCTTGTTGATGTCGGTGCCGGCTGGGGTCAGGTAGCGGGAGACGGTAATGTGCACGGCAGCACCCCCGGGCAGGCGGTTTATCTCTTGAACCAGCCCCTTGCCATAGGTGCGGGTGCCGACTACTATCGCCCTGCCGTTGTCCTTGAGTGCGCCGGCCAGGATCTCACTGGCACTGGCGCTGTCCTCGTCGACCAGGACGACGATCGGCTGATGGGAGACCGGATCGCCTGAGCACATATCGGTGTGCTTGCCGTGTCGACCAATAGTGCTAACAATGGCGCCGCTCTCAAGCAGCATATCGGCAATTTCCAAAGCATTTGATAGAAGTCCTCCCGGATTGTCCCGGACATCCACAATCAGTCCATCGGCCAGAGTCAGCTTGCTGAGGGCCGACCGGAACTCGCGGGCCGCATCATTGGAGATGAATGTGGAAAGCTGAATGTAACCGATATTGTTCTGCATCAGCTTATAGCTGACAGCGTGAATGGCGATTTCAGCCCGGGTAATGGTCAAAGCCTTTACCACAGTCTCGTGGCGGATGGCGATGTTCACATTGGTGCCTGCCTTGCCACGGATCTTCTCCGCTGCTTGCTCAGGCGTCAGTCCCAGCGCCGACTGGCCGTCAATAGAGACGATCTCATCGCCAGCTGAGATGCCGGCAGTTTGCGCCGGACTGCTATCGATTGTTCGAGTAACAATCAGATGAGACTGATCCTTTGATTGCTGGAGGTTGATGCCGATGCCAACTATGCGCGCATCAATCGCATCGTTTTCATCCTGAAAAGCGCGGGGGTCCAGGAAGCGGGTGTAGGGGTCGTTGAGACTCTCAAGCATTGTCTTGATCGCCTTGAAAGCATCGTTGGTGGAGTGGATCTGCCCATCCAGGCGATGTTCCCAGGCTGGCCAGTTTTGGCCGTTGAAATTTGAATCGTAGTAATTGTCTCGGACCAATTGCCAGGCGCGCTGGTAGGTTTCCTGCGGCTGTGACCGGTGCCCCTGCGCGGGCTGATACACCATTGATACGACAAAAAGGAGGGCCAGCAAGCACGACCCCAAGCGCTTGTTCCTTGACATAGGCTCTAGATTTCGTTGGTATGTGATTCGGCAAGCCAGCTCAGGACTTGGTCCGTTTTTGATTGTGCGGAGTGGTCTGAGCGACTGAATCTCTTATGCCCATTTTTTTGGATTATCAACACTTTTAGATTAAATAGTGCCCATGACAGCCCGACTGGGCCCCGCTCTGAAGCCGTTTGCCGTCAAGAGGAGCGGCGCTCGCACCAGCTGGCCGCTCATAAATAGGAGATTGCCGCCGGTCAGCTATCTTTTTGCCTTGTAAGCTCCAATCGCTTCCCTGGCTGAAAGCCCGTATTCACCCCAGCGCCTGTTGACCAGCTCCTTGACCTGAGCGGACATGACAATTTCCTGAGGCCAATCGCGAGTAAAGCCCTCAGAGCGCCATTTGCGGGTAGCATCAATGCCCACCTTCGAGCCGTAGCCGAGAATCGGGCAGGCGTGGTCCAGGATATCCAGCGGTCCATCCACAAACATCATGTCCCGACGCGGGTCGCTGTTGCCGAAGACGTTGAGCGCAACCTCCGACAGGTTGTGCACGTCCACGTCTTTGTCGACGATCACCGCGAACTTGGTGAACATGAGCTGACCGAGCCCCCAGACCGCGCTCATCACCTTGCGGGCGTGGCCCGGATAGCGTTTGTCGATGGAGATGATCGCACAGTTGTGGAAGACACCCTCCCAGGGCAGATTCATGTCGACAATCTCCGGCACGAGCAGCTGGACCATGGGCAGGAAGATTCGTTCCGTGGCTTTGCCCATGTAGCAATCCTCTTGCGGTGGCTTGCCGACGATGGTGGTCTGATAGATAGGATCTTTTCTGTGCGTGATCGCTGTCACATGAAACACCGGAAATAGCCCGGACAGGCTGTAGAAGCCTGTGTGGTCGCCGAAAGGACCTTCTTCCTTCAACTCCGATTGGTCCACGTACCCTTCAATTACTATTTCGGCGGTTGCCGGCACCTCCAGATCGACCGTCTTGCACTTTGTCAGGCGCACCGGCGCCTGGCGAAGGAAGCCAGCAAACAGGAATTCGTCCACGTCCGGTGGCAGCGGCGCGGTCGCTGTGTAGGTAAT
>Ga0066388_100000203_pt1 | contig 24351 bp, 16 predicted proteins | sample PanSoiMetaGPlot6_FD_64539 | JGI IMG/M metagenome (GOLD analysis project Ga0066388, IMG submission 64539) | Tropical forest soil microbial communities from Panama analyzed to predict greenhouse gas emissions - Panama Soil - Plot 6 (Hybrid Assembly) | ecosystem: Environmental > Terrestrial >...
GTCAGATGAGGATCGCAGCGAGGCCGATGGATGCGGCGATGGAAATCCTCATTGGGCTTTAGAATATTCCATCAACTGCTGGACCGGCACCGATACGACATTGGGCGATCCCCATGCGGTCGAAATTCGTCTGTTACCAAATGGTGTCGAGAGAATTTGTGTTATCACAGTGCTGATGACTGCTGCGACGCGTCCCTCACAATCGAAAACGGGAGCGCCAGAGGCCCCGTGGTCGACGACTAGCCGGTCATCGCCGTCATAAAGTTCAAGAAGAGCGGCGCCAGCAAGGCTGCCTTCGCCAGCGTATTGCACGAACCGACCTGCCACAGAACGCGGGCGATGGTTCGGGTAGGCAAGCGTTACGACGCGATCTTCGGGCATGAGCGGCGACATCCGGATTGCAACGCTTCGTGCCGTGGAAACAGCGGCCTGCAATTCAAGAATAGCCAATTTCTCTATTCGACCGCCGACCAGATGGCGGATGCGGACAGAAACCGACTGCTCGTCAGTGCCGTCATCGATGGTGAGGACCTTCCAGTCGTGCGTGGAAAGTCCCATCGCAACCGCAACATGCCCAATGGTGACGATCTCGGTCGGAGACTGGAACCATCCAGTACCCTGGATGCCGAGCAGATCGGGCTTCGCGCTTCGCTCGCCGTCGTCAAAATATCGCGTAATGCCCACGGTCGAACGCGTCAGCGATCTTGGATCGATACAGGCAGTGTCAGCGCGGACATGCCCAAAAGGCAGCAGGAGTAAAACCAGCGCAAAGTGAGCCCGCATTCTCCCTTCCCCTAGGTTAGAGGAAGGTAGAATCGACATTCCGACAAGAAGCTTTTGCTATTTATCCTGAGAATTCGACCGGAACCCTTGAATGCTCGTGCCCGCAGATCAGCGAACGAAGCAAGGCAAAGCGGGGCGAGCAAAACTGCGGCGGTCAATGTCCGGCTGAGCTATGCGGTCCGCGCGGACAAACGCGAGTTTTCGCCTTATGTGCGTGCAACGCCGACAAGACAGAGGATCCAGGTCCGCCACTTACTCGCCCGATGTTGGCGTTGACACGCGAACCTTTCTATTCCTGCACCTTTAAACCGAAATACCACGCTGAACGAATTTAGCGATGAACCTCTTATAAGCCGATCGATGCGAACATATGTCAAAGGTGCCGGTCGCTGGCATGTCCCCGAGGACTGCGACCCGTCCCCTAAAGTAGCGCAGCCTCAATGCCGACGGCCGGCACCGCCTTTTGGCGTCTCATTGCCTGACTGAAGAAAATGGCCGGATAAAGTTGACATCCCGTCGAGGGAAGAATTGATTTTTTCCTTATGTGAATATCGGTGGTATGTCGGTGCGTACGTCTCGCGGCGCTATCGGTTGCGGACTGATGATGTCCGAAGCGCATGGGCGCGGCCACGTATGAGGCCGATAGCGTTCCCATGCTCTCCAAACCTAGCTTCGTGGCGGGTGCCGGCGGGCTGATGTTCGACCCGACCACGGTACGCAGGCTGAGCAAATCTCAGGGCGTCGGCTGGAAAATGCCGCCTTCACTGCGGCAATAGTTCTGTCGGGAAATTCTTCATGGTTGCGGGCACTGCCACGCTTATTCCGGCAGGAGTTATAGAGTACACACGACCGCCGCGCGTGGCGGTCCTGACTCCAGCCGAAACAACGTCAACGATGGTAGCGGCGAGCAAGGCTGCTACGACGATTGCAGGAAGCGCTTGGCGCATCAGAACTTCCCTCCCACGCTCAAACAATAAGCCTGGTCCGGCGGCATGCTGTGATGGCCATCACAAATTTTCGGATTTAGCCAACAATATCAGGGCCAGTCGCTTGCGACCGCATGATCAGCTGTTTTGGGGGCTTTGCCGTCAGATACTGGCACCAGAATGGGCACCCAACAGGGAGATACGGCGCACCACTGAAGCGAATTGGACGGATCAGGCGTAACCGCACGGGTCGGTACCGTTCTAGTCGCACTTCAAGATGGGTGCCTTAAACCGGGCCACCGTTCGTGCGTTGAAATAATTAGGCTTCTATAACGTTGCATGCCTGGCCTGCGCGCAATGCAATTTGCGGTTCGCTCGAACACAAAGGGCAATGTTGAGCGTAGAATGCTGGCCATTGCCTTTAAGACAAGACGGAAATCGGCCGGCACATCGACTACGAGCTGGCGAAGGGTGTCATAAAACGAAACGGCTTCCGGACCCTGTACTACGACTTTGAGTCTCGGAAATAGTGCGGGCTGAAAGGAGTTCGCCATGGCCTTTACCATCAGAGTCAATGGTGCGTCACACGACGTCGATGTTGGCGGTGACACGCCGCTGCTGTGGGTATTGCGCGATGTGCTTGGCATGACGGGCACCAAATACGGCTGCGGCATTGCCCAGTGTGGCGCCTGTACCGTGCATATCGACGGCAGTCCGGTGCGCTCGTGTCTTCTGCCGATTGGAGCGGTTGGCGGCCGCGCCGTCACCACAATTGAGGGCATAGGCACGACCGAAGCGGGCGCCAAGGTGCAAAAGGCTTGGCTTGATCTCGAAGTGATTCAGTGTGGTTACTGCCAGTCGGGGCAGATCATGTCGGCGGCGGCCTTGCTCGCCAAGAATCCGCACCCCGACGAGGCCGACATCGACGCGGCGATGGCGGGCAATATCTGTCGCTGCGGCACCTATGTGCGCATACGCGAAGCCATCAAGAGCGCCGCGGGCGACGGCGTGAGGAGGCCGTCATGACGTCAACGCGCGCTGCACTTTCGCGTCGGGCTGTCCTGCAAAACGGCCTTGCAGGGGGTCTTGTGCTAGCCTTTCAGTGGCCGCTGCGTGCAGCACCCGTCAACGAGCCGGAACAGCCTCCCGATCATCCCGACGGTCAGTTCGCACCGAATGCATTCATCCGCATCGACAATGCCGGCAAGACCACGCTGGTGATCCCGCAGGCCGAGATGGGCCAAGGCGTCTACACCGCGATTGCCATGATTCTCGCCGAGGAACTGGACGCCGATTTCGCGCAGGTCGTGATCCAACATGCCCCGCCGAGCGACAAGCTCTACGCCAATCCGCTTTTCGGCATTCAGGTCACCGGCAATTCCAACTCGATCCGCTCGTTCTGGGACAAGTTGCGCGAGGCAGGCGCCGCCGCGCGCGCCATGCTGATTGCAGCCGCAGCTGCGCAGTGGCAGGTCGATGCAGCAAGCTGCAGCGCTTCAAATGGCAAGGTCACCCATGCCACGAGCAATCGCACGCTTACTTATGGCGAACTCGCCGATGCCGCCGGTAAGCTACCGGTGCCGGATAAGCCGAAGCTCAAGGATCCGAAGGATTTCACGCTGATCGGCAAGCCGCTGAAGCGTCACGACACGCCTGACAAATCCGACGGCAAGACCATCTACGGCATCGACGCCATGGTGCCGGACATGAAGTTTGCGACCCTTGCCCAGTGCCCAGTGCTTGGCGGCAAGGTGAAGCATGTCGACGACACCGCCGCGAAGAAACTGCCTGGTGTGCGGCAGGTCGTCGTACTCGATGATCTCGTCGCCGTGGTCGGCGATCATATGTGGGCCGCCTGGCAGGGGCTCGACGCGCTGAAAGTGACTTGGGACGAAGGGCCGAACGCCAGGATCAATTCGACCGACATCTGGAACGGACTGCGTGTCGAGAGCACGAAGAACGGCGTCGTCGCCAAATCTGAAGGCGACGTCGACAAGGGCCTCACGCAGGGCGAACGCTTCGATGCCGACTACGAGCTGCCGCTCCTCGCCCACGCCACGATGGAACCAATGAACTGTACCGTGCGTCTGACGCCGGACGCCTGCGAGATCTGGATCGGCACGCAAGTGCAGAGCAGGTGTCAACAATATGCGGCCAAAGCCGCGGGTCTGCCGATCGAAAAGGTGACGGTCAACAACCACTATCTCGGCGGCGGCTTCGGCCGCCGGCTCGAGCCGGACATGGTCGAGAGCGCAGTGCGCATCGCTAAACAGGTTTCGACTCCGATCAAGGTCGTGTGGACGCGCGAAGAGGACATGCAACACGACGTCTATCGACCGGCCTATCGCGACACGATTTCGGCTTCGCTGTCGAACGGCAAGATCGTCGCCTGGAAATACAAGGTCACGGGCTCGTCGGTCCTGGCGCGTTGGCTGCCGCCCGCATTCCAAAAGGGCATCGATGGCGACGCCGTCGATAGTGCCGTGGATATGCCCTACGACATCCCGAACAAACGCGTTGAATACGTGCGCGCCGAACCGCCCGCGGTCGTAACTGGCTTCTGGCGCGGCGTCGGACCGAACAACAATGTCTTCGCGATCGAAAGCTTCATGGACGAACTTGCGCGCAAGGCGAACATGGACCCGGTCGCCTTCCGCCTCGGCATGCTCGACGGCACGCCGCGGCTGAAATCGGCACTCAAGCTGGTCGCCGAAAAATCCGGCTGGGGCTCTCCGCTGCCGGCGCGAGTCGGACGCGGCGTGTGCGCACAGCCGTCTTTCGGCAGCTTCATTGCCACAGTGGTTGAAGCCGAAGTCGACGACGTCGGCGCCGTGCATCTGCGCCGCGTCACCTGCGCGGTCGATACTGGCATCGCAGTCAATCCCGACACCATCATGGCGCAACTCCAGGGCGGGTTGATCTTCGGTCTGACCGCGGCGCTATGGGGTGAGGTCACGATCGAGAAAGGCCGCGTGCAGCAGTCGAATTTCAACAACTACCGCATGCTGCGCATCGATGAGACGCCGCCAATCGACGTCCATGTGATCAAGAGCGCCGAGCATCCCGGCGGCATTGGTGAGACAGGCGCCACCGCCGGTCCGCCCGCTTTGCGCAACGCGATCTATGCGGCGACCGGCGTGCCCCTGCGCCGTCTGCCGATCGACCGCGCCGCCATCGCCGTGAAGAAAGCGTGACGGCCATGCGACGTACCGCCGTCATCGTTATTGCGCTCATCATCATTGGCATTGGCATCTTGGTATGGCGTACCTTCACCCGCGGGCCGCTCGCATTTGCCGGCGGCTCGACAGTTGCGCTTGCTGATTATCACGAGGCCAATCCAACCGGCGTTCCTGCCGAGCTTGGCAACGCCGATATCGTCAAACGTGGCGAATATCTCGCGAAAGCTGCGGACTGTATGGTCTGCCACACCACGCCGGGCGGTGCGGAGTATGCCGGCGGTCTTGCGTTCCCGCTGCCGTTCGGCACGCTCTATTCGACCAACATCACCGCCGACAAGGATACCGGGATTGGCAATTACAGCGATCAGGATTTCCTCGACGCCGTGCGGCGCGGCGTCCGCAAGGACGGCGCGCGGCTTTATCCTGCCATGCCCTACACCTCATACACATTCATGGCCGATGCCGACGTGCTGGCGATCAAGGCCTATCTTTTTAGCCTGCCGGCTGTGCATAGGGAGAACGAGAGCGACACGCTGCAATTTCCCTTCAATCAGCGTTGGTCGATGATCTTCTGGTCCTTGGCGTTCAATCCCAATAGTCGATTTGCGCCCAATACCGCGAAGAGCGCCGAGTGGAACCGGGGCGCTTATATCGCTGAAGCTTTAGCGCATTGCGGCGACTGCCATACCCCGCGCAATCTCGCCTTTGCGCTGGACAACCGCCGCAAATTTGCCGGTGCCGTCGCTGCCGGGTGGCGCGCCTATGACATTACCTCCGACAAGGGCACGGGCATCGGCTCATGGAGCGATGAGGAGGTCTTCGCCTATCTCGCCAAAGGGCACGCCATGGGGCGCGGCACGGCGTCCGGACCTATGGGCGAGGCGGTCGACCACAGCTTCAGCCAGATGGACCCGGCAGATATTCGGGCGCTCGTGACTTATCTGCGAAGCATTCCCGCGGTTGCCTCATCCGAGCCGGCAACGATCGCGCCGCCGGCGCCCGCATCGCCAAAAGAGGGCGGCGCGGTGGCCGATACGCTCGGCCGCAAGGTCTTTGCGCAGGCCTGCGTCAGTTGCCATAGCTGGACTGGCGTAAGCGCGCTCTCGCCCTTCGCCACGATTTCGGGCAGTCGCGCGGTCAATGATCCGAGCGCGACCAATGTCGCGCAGATCGTCATTTCGGGCACCCGGCGCTCGACGCCGGGAGCAATGTCGATGCCGGCATTTGGCAGCAGTTATACCGACACAGAGATCGCCGCGGTCGCTAACTACGTTACCGGCCGATTTGGCGCTACCGCGTCCAGGCTGACGGCAGAGGACGTAGCGGAGCTACGAGGGCAGACCGCGCAGTAACATCACGCGCCGCATCTCTATTACGCGCCACCAGAGCTACCATTTACCGGGCCAGTTTACCCCGGGGGCATACGGATCGTCGCGGCTATACGGATTTGGGTTGCGGCTATACGCGCGGATCGCTGAAACGGAATTCATTGAACCGCGGGGCTCGGCCGCGCGAGATTGCGATTTCACGGCACTCCTCGTGTCGGACATTCGCTTGGCGGCAAAGCTTGGTGCCGAAACCGCAAACGATAACCCAACGGCAATTGCCACGACGTGCAATCTTGGCATCGTTATCCTCGTCGCCAACGCTAATCTGTCCGCTGGCGCCTTCCATCGGAACGGCGAAAAACGTGCGCCTTATTTGCAACCTCTGTCGAGTCATTTGTCCGTTACCGGCTAGCCTGCGCGTGAACCCTAGGTTTTCGCCGGTAGCACAAGCGAATGTTCGCAGCCCTCAATTGAACACTCCGCAACGCAAGCCCGATCCTGCAAGACTTCTGTTGAACGCGCTGAAGATCTTGGCGGCAAATTGTTTGAAGCGGTCTGCAGGCTAGGCTTGGATGGGATGTCTCGAAGAAATTGGATGCACCCCATCGATCCGGCAAATCCAGGGCATGGGTCAAGGTCAAGAATCCAAATTCGCAGGCTGCAACTCGGGCTCAAGATCGGACGTTTTGAGGTCTGACTTCAGTCGTCGCTCGACGGCGTCCGCCACCCGACTCCAGATGGAATAACCGGCCAAATCACCTTGGGCTTGAAGTCTTCCGGCCATTCGGTGCGCATAGTACATGGCCGCATTTCCGTGACGCTTCAACAGAAAGCGCGCGTACTTTTCAACTGGTTCGTCCCGCATCGGCATCCACATCACGCACCTTTACTGAAACCGAGTGTGCTTCAATACAAAACGCGCTCCCGCCACGACAGTTCGCGCCCGACGGTAACAATTCTGATTAGGAGCGAATCGCTTTAAGGACGATGAGGAATAAAGGCCGAGCAGCGCGGGGAAGAGCTGCTCGGCCTTCTTTCGCTTTACCAACTATCAAAAGCGTCCGTGTATGAGACGGGGGAAGGGTGTATGCACGGACGGTCAGGCTTGCAACGCAAGCAGGGCCACGTTTGTTCCGAGCCGTTGATAAAATTCGGTCACGAGGCGCTTGGGACCCGTTACCACGGTGACCCGTATCACCATCAGCCTGAAGCGCAGCGCCCGAAATCTTCAGCGATCCATAGCAACGCTGGCCGATTACCCCATCTATGGGTCAAAAGCGGACATTGATCATGGGTTAGTTTTGACCAAGCCGTAGGTCACATAGCTACATGATCCGAAGAACGTGTTTTCGGACAGTGCACGGTCGATCGCCTCAATCCACTGATCAAGTTCAGCTTGAAGGACAGTTCCGGCTCTGACTGCAATAGGGCCGAGATTTTTCGCAAGGCCTGGGAAAAATTCTCCAGTGCCGATTTCGAGCACGACATCGCCAATCGCATGAGTTATTTCGACACCTGAGTCACGCAGAAGACGAGGAACCGCGCGCATGATGTACTTGTTTGCTGCCGGAATAATGAGTCGAGGCATCTTGAGGTCAAGTTCAGGTGTATTGGTGTCAAATGTACAAGATGCATAGTCGCCGTCGTGAAGGATGATCTGGCCGCCTGCCTTTGCAAGACGGATGGCCTCGCGCAAGAAAGCAGCAGGATCTGCAACGTGGCTGATAACGGTGTGGGCCAGCACCAGATCGTACTGTCCATCATGGGCGTCGCTGCCCTGGGCGTCGGCTTGACAATATTCAATATTTTTCAGCCCCGATTTTGCTGAGATGTTCTTAGCAGTCTCAATCAGCTTGGCTGAGAGGTCCGATCCGACCACGGTGCCAACAAAGCCTGGTCGTGACGCAATCGCACGGCACACCGCGCCGGTGCCGCAACCAAGCTCGAGAATTCGCCCCGTGACGGGCAGTCCAATTTTTTCGAAATAGTTTTCTCGGATTTCAACAAATTTTGGCATTTGGGCTCGGTCTTCGAGCCGCTTGGCAAGCATGGCCTGTTTGTCGGCATCGATCTCATCGATGAATTGCCATAAGTCAGCCATACCGCCACCTTCACCCGACATCGCATTGTGCGGCGTCGCCAAAGCCTGTCTTCTTTAGGGTGGTAGAATAAGCAGTGCCACTGACCTTACAGCTGCATAAAGAGCGCGACAGGTTGGCACGCCTAACAAGCTCCGCTTGCTCGATAAGTAGCGTCCGCTTTGGGCCAATCGAGTTGTAGGTTGCGGCCTTCGGTCCACCCGAATTGCGCAAGTCCATCCAGAAACGCTTTGAGGTGGGGCCGAAATTCCAAATCGCTCTTGGTCGCTTGAAGGTGCACGCCGATATGGCGCATCCGATCAGCGGGCTGGACGTGCGCGGCAAGCGGCCAAGACGCTGCCCCGCCGATGTGTGTGATGAAGTCGCGTCGTCTCATTGGCCTTCCCCGAGGCCGGGAGAAAATATCGCACCGATACAACCTAGCATACGGAAAAAGGGGGCGACGTCCGCTTTGGGTCATGTGCGGACGGCGCCTTACCCTGACGCTTTTTTGAAGAAAAGGCACCTCTGAAAATCTCATAAGTGCCTTATTTTATTGGTGAGCCGGGATGGGATCGAACCATCGACCACTTGATTAAAAGTCAAGTGCTCTACCACTGAGCTACCGGCCCGTACGGTGCAGCCTCCAAATCACGAACACCAATTGATATTGGGTCGGTGTAGGGGCGCTTACTTACCCGGTCAATAGGCGGATTCAGCATAGTTCTTGAACTCGCGCCGCAGGGCGGCAGTTTGCTACACTGGATTTCGAGGAGGAAGACTATGCCGATCGTCAACCGCGTCGCAGACCTACAGAGCGAGATCACCGCCTGGCGGCGCGACCTTCATGCCTACCCCGAGCTTCTGTTCGATGTACATCGGACGGCAGGTACGGTTGCCCAAAAGCTGAAAGCTTTTGGGTGCGATGAGGTCATAACCGGCCTCGGCCGGACCGGCGTGGTTGGGGTCATCCGAGGGCGCAAGGGATCGTCGGACCGGACGATTGGCCTGCGTGCGGATATGGATGCGTTGCCCATCGAGGAGGAGAACGAGCTTCCGTACAAGTCCACTGTTCCTGGTAAAATGCACGCCTGCGGCCACGACGGCCACACGGCGATGCTGCTCGGCGCGGCGCGCTATCTCACCGAGACGCGAAATTTTGCCGGCACTGCGGTGGTGATCTTTCAGCCGGCCGAAGAAGGCGGCGGTGGCGGCAGGATCATGGTCGAAGATGGCCTGATGGATCGTTTTGGCATCCGAGAGGTCTACGGGATGCACAATTACCCGGGCATGCCGGTTGGCTCCTTTGGTGTTCGGGCTGGACCGATGATGGCGTCGGCCGATGCTTTGACCATCGACATAAAGGGTGTCGGCGCGCATGCCGCGCGCCCGCACTTTGGGGTCGATACCGTCCTCGTCGGTGCGCAGATCATCAACGCCATCCAATCGATCGTCTCGCGCAACGTCGACCCGCTCAAGTCTGCGGTCGTATCGATTTGCATGTTTCGCGCCGGCAATGCCGACAACGTCATTCCACAAACCGTCCAGCTAAGGGGGACCGCGCGAAGTCTGTTGCCGGATGTGCGTGATCTCCTGGAACGACAACTGCATACCGTCGTTGAAAACACGGCTGCAGCCTATAATGCGAAAGCGAAGCTCACTTATCGACGTGGTTATCCAGTGCTGGTCAATCACGAACAGCAGGCTGAACTAGCTGCTTCGGTTGCTGGTGAGGTCGTAGGCCGCGAGAAGGTCGACACATCGTTGCCTCCGATGATGGGCGCGGAGGATTTTTCTTACATGCTCAATGTGCGGCCGGGTGCATTCATATGGATAGGCAACGGCCCCAGTGCGGGCTTGCACAATCCCGCGTACAATTTCAACGACGATGCAATTCCTTTCGGAACGTCGTACTGGGTCAGACTGGTCGAAACAGCGCTGGCCGCGTAACCGGTTGCTACTGCACCAACTCAGTCGGCTTGGAGGCTGGAGCCGCCCGCGTGGCTTCGGCGACCGTGGCGCTTCGCCGTGTGATTGGTAGCAAATCGGCAACGCGGGCCTCAAGACTGCGCCAGTGGGCAAAATCATTGAGCCGTGTGCGCTCAATCAACGCCAGTCCAACTGCTGCGATGAAGGGCAGACTCTGCACAACGAGCACCACGGCAAAAATATTGATCTCGCGGATTTCCTTGTAGTTCGTCATGAACAGCGCAATTGCGCCGACGATCAAGAGTGCCGCCAGCACCGCCTCCCAGAAGGCGTGGAAATCGGTTGAATGCCGTATGCCGCCTTTAGATGTGCGCACGAATGGCAAGTGGTCCTTGAGCAGGCCAAAGCCGACCGCGCGGGCCACCGTCCACTGCACCGACATTGCCGCGAAAATCGAGCCAAGCAGCTGACCCATGCGGGGGCGAACGCGCAATTGATAAAGTGTTGCAAAGTGGGCGACCGATACAATGAAGCTCACAAGAATCGGGGCGGTGAGGATGCGGTCGGGGACCGCGATGTCAAGAAATGCCACTGCCGGCACCCAGATGATATTCAGAATGGCCACTGCGACGCCAATGCTCTCGGCACCAAGCCAATTGAGCCAGCCAAGGGTGAATTCACGCTTCTGTTCGCGGGTTAGGCGGCTGCCGCCGGGCAAAAAGCGACGCCAGTGCTTTTTGAGAATCTGGAAGCCGCCGTAGGCCCAGCGATGGCGCTGCTTCTTGTACGCCTCAAAGCTGTCGGGCAACAGGCCATGGCCATAGCGTTTAGTGGTGTAGTGGGTCTGCCAGCCGAGCTCGAGCAGCGTGAGACCAAGATCAGTATCTTCGCAGATCGTGTCGCTTGACCAGCCGCCAGCAGTCTCGAGTGCGGCGCGCCGAACAAGGCACATCGTCCCGTGCGCGATGATGGCATTGGACTCGTTCCGCTGCACCATGCCGATATCAAAGAAGCCCGCATATTCTCCGTTCATGGCGTGGTGCATGACGCTACGGCTTCCGTCACGGTGATCTTGCGGCGCCTGCACTAACCCAACGGTCGGATCGCGGAAAAGCGGCACAAGATCCTTCAGCCAATCCGGCTGCACGACGTAGTCGGCGTCGATGATGCCGATTACCTCCGCGTCTGCAGCCGTATGCACGAGGGCAAGTCGCAGCGCGCCAGCCTTGAAGCCGACAATATTGTCGGCCCTCACGAACTTGAAGCGCTCACCGAGCGTGCGGCAATGTTCCTCGATCGGCAGCCAAAGCGCCGGATCGGGGGTATTGTTGACGACCACGATGCATTCATAGTTCTGATAGTCGAGCCTGGCGATTGCATCGAGAGTCTGCTTAAGCATCTCCGGCGGCTCGTTATGAGCCGGGATGTGAATGGAAATTTTTGACGGGACGGCGTCGTGGACGAGTGGCGGGCCTGCAATAAGCCTCGTCGGCTTGCGTCCAAATGCAATGGCGGCAATCTCTTCGATGCGCGCAAGAGCAATCACAATCAACGGAATGAGCAGCACCATGCCGAGTCCGAGCGCGAAGGCCGCGCCGGGTACGAAATAGTGTCCGTTCCAGTAGCCGAACACGGCCGCGAACCAGGCACCCACGACGTTCGCCGCGCCGGCCAGCATGGCGGCCTGCATCAGCGTCACAGTGCTCATTGCAAGCAGAGGAAGCGACAGCAGGACACTGACGAGAATTGCAATCGTGGCAAGGCGCCAATGGTTGGGGTCAGTGATCGGGCCTGTCCAGTCAAATTTGGGATGTCGCGCTGCGTCGAAAAGTCCCCAATAGGGACCGACGCCGCCTTCGAAGGTCTTCCACGGCTGATCGATCGCCTCAACGATGTTGTAGTCCATCCCGTATGCTTCGGCGCGGGTAACGAAGTCGCGCAAAATAACCGCCTGCTCAATGCGGCCGGGGTTTGCATTGTGCATGTTGTATCCGGCGCTCGGCCAGCCGAACTCGGCGATGACGATGCGCTTTCCGGGATAGGCCTGACGCAACTTGTCGTAGATCAATACTGTCTGATCGACTGTTTGCGTCTCCGAAAAGCCCTCCCAGTACGGCAGAATGTGCGCGGCGATATAGTCTACCGCCGAGACGAGTTCGGGGTGCTCGATCCATACGTGCCAGATTTCACCCGTCGTCACCGGGACGTTGGTGGAGCGCTTCACGCGCTGGACCATCTTGATGAGATCATCAACCTTCTGCTCTCCACGGAAGACGGTTTCGTTGCCGACGATGATTCCGTTGATGTTGCTGTGACGCTTGGCGAGGTCAATGACTGATTGGATCTCTCGGTCATTGCGGTTTTGATTTTTGTCGATCCAGGCGCCGGCAGTGACGCGCAATCCGAATTCGGAAGCAATGCTCGGCACGAGCTCCACCCCGCCGGTCGAGGAATATGTCCGAATTGCGCGGGTCAGCGGGGCCAGCATTTTGAGATCGGCGCGAATTTGAGCGACGCGCGCCTTTTGCCCGGAATCAGGATGCGCGGAACCTTCGAAAGGTGCGTAGGAAACGCTGGCGAGCTGGCCGTCGAAGTTAGGCGCGCGAACGTTATCGCGCATTAAGGCCCACAATCCGGCATGCACGCACGCCACAAGGGCGACCACGGCAGCGACGGTGCGCATACTACTCAAGACCAAGTGGGGCAGGATGGCAGACCCTCGAGCCCGTCCCCTGGGCTCAGCCAAAGCTTCGTCTGCGGGGATGCAACGTAGCTCGGCGTAAGGTGGACATTCAAGTAACTAAGCGACATGGCAAATCCTTGGCACGCACATGGCGCCCTGATGAATTTCCTTAATGGAAACGCAAATTAGCGCGGGGTTGTTCCGCCTGAGGTGGCTGCCGGGGGAGGCTGGATGGCGGCTTCCGCCGGGGCAGGTTCAAGACCGGGATTTAACCAACAGGCATGGACGCGTCCGTTAAGGGTCTCCTGAGCCTTTGGATCAATGTTTCCCTGCCGAACCAGGCAGCGGAAGGTGGCCTGGATATGGGCGCTGGGGCAGCCAAAACGGTCGTAAAGGTCGAGATGACGGAAAGCCGTATCCAGGTCGTCCCGCCACAGCAGACTAACCACCCGGCGGCCCAGCCAAACACACTCCGGATTACCCGCCGGCCCACTCAAAACGCGGGTTGCCTCGGCGATTTCGTCGATCTTCTTCTGGGTTTCCTTGGCAGCGTCAGCCGCCGGCTTTTGCGGTTGTTCGGGCGGTTTGCCGTTGCCACCGCTTTGCGCGAAAGCCGCGGGAAGGGTGGCATCCAACGCCCCTACGCAACATAGTACGGTAAATAAAAGACGCAGCTTACGAGTGATCCGCATTGGCCCATCGGATGTTTGGTCTTGGACGCCTTGGGTCCGTGTGTGCGACCGGATTGGGACGCTAATACGGCGGTAATTAAGCTTCGCCCTCGTCCGCCGGCGTCCTTAACCGTTTTTGCAGTTTTGAACTTGGCCTCAACCCGAGAAATTTGTCCAGCGTAACAACATGCATTGCTTAAGACCGGTCAACTTGGCAGCGGCCCTAGCGCGAGATAAGCCGGTTGCCGCGACCAGCACCGTTTTCGGACAGGGTATCGATGCGCTACGCCTTCGCCTGCTTCGCCCTTACGGCGCTCGCCGTAGCCGCTGCCTGGACTTGGCTTGGGGCCCCCGTTCTCCTGATGCCAGCCCAGATCGGCCAAGCAGGGAAGCTGTACTGCGTTTCCTATACGCCCTTCCGAGGCGCACAGACCCCGCTCGACCCCTCGACGATGATTCCGGCGTGGCAGATTGATGAAGATCTCGGGCGTTTGGCTCAGGTTACCGACTGCCTACGAACCTACTCCGTCGATTTCGGCCTCGACCAGGTTGCCGGCATTGCGGCCAAGCACGGCCTTAAGGTTATGCAGGGGCTGTGGTTATCCAGCAGCCCGGTCAAAAGCCAGATCCAGATCGAAACCGCAATAGCTCTCGCGAACAGGTATCCGGACACGATCCGTGCGGTCATCGTGGGCAATGAGGTCTTGCTGCGCGGCGATATGGCCGCGACCGATCTCGCCCATACGATCCGCGCGGTCAAGGCGCGGGTGCACGTGCCAGTGACTTATGCGGATGTTTGGGAATTCTGGTTGCGCAATCGGGAGATCGCGAATGCGATCGACTTTATTACCATTCATATCCTGCCGTACTGGGAGGATTTTCCAATTTCTGCCCGCGATGCAACGGCGCACGTGGAGGCAATTCGCCGTCAGGTGGTGAATGCATTTCCGGGCAAGGATGTCTTGATTGGAGAAGTCGGTTGGCCAAGTGCCGGCCGCATGCGTGAGGGGGCGCTGCCATCGCCCGCGAACCAGGCGCGCGTCATTCAGGACGTGCTTGCGCTGAGCAAGCGCGAGAATTTCAACGTGAATGTCATCGAAGCTTTCGATCAGCCATGGAAGCGCGCTCTTGAGGGCACGGTCGGCGGCCACTGGGGGCTCTTCGATGCCACGGCGCGCGCCCCCAAATTTGCAGGGGCTCAGGCCGTATCCAACCATCCGCTTTGGCTTTGGCAGGCCGGCGCCGGAATACTGTTCGCTGCCGTTGTTTTTGCCGCGGCCTTGGCCGTACGTACGAAAGACACGCCGATGTTGTTCTGGCTCGCGGTAAGCGTGAACGCTTTCGTCGGCGGAACGCTCATTGGTTGGACAATCGAAAACCTGACGCTCGAAAGTCTTGGGTTCGGCGGCTGGTCGCGTTCGCTTGCGCTCGTTGTGGTGGCCATCGCGGCGCCGGTCGTGCTCAGCGTGGCGCTCATGTGCGGCACCCCGGTACCGGCGTTTTTTCGGATATTGGGATCGAAAGAGTACCGGATGAAAAACCGGCTTGCTCTATGCGCCGGCATGATCCTCATCGTTACAATGCTGTTGGCGTTTGTTGTTGCACTGGGCCTGGTGTTCGATCCGCGGTATCGTGATTTTCCATTCGCACCGCTCACGGCCGCGGTCGTGCCGTTTCTTGTGCACGGCGTCGTGGTTGGTCGGTCAAAGGGTACGCGTCCGAGTGCAGAGGCCGCCGGAGCGGGTGTGCTCGTTCTTTCAGTCTTTTACATCTTGTTCAACGAAGGCTTCGTCAATTGGCAGTCGCTTTGGATGTGTGCGGTTCTTGCCGCGCTCGCGTTTAATCTGGCTCGGGTGCGCGACGTGCCAGGCTAAGGACCAGCAGGCCAGCGGCGAGGGCAGAAAGCCCCACATTGTAGAGGACGACGCCGCAACATGCGGCGGCAAGGGTAATCGCGAAGAGCACCAATGAAGGCCGAAGCAAGTTGAGTGTAGCGACAATCAATGCGCACCATCCAAAAATCGAATACGTGAAGAGTACGATGGTGATTTGTCGTATGAAACATAGCCAGGTGTTTAACCCCGCCTGGCAAGCGAGCCCGACTGTCGACTGCTCAACAGCGAGGTAGCGCATGTAAAGCGCGTAGCCGATCGAACAGAACCCGATGATCAAAAGCCAGTTTGTCGCTCGCGCGTTCGGCATAAACAATTTCATGACATCAGTATGCCGATGCGCCAACGCGGCCACAATCTTTACTGAGCGATTTGCTCGCCATCGAATTTAACGGGCTTGCAGGCTGTGCGGGCAGCGGTGAAATGAGCGCAGAGACTGGCGGCGGCGACACTGTTGGGCAGGGGGCCGACGACGAGGTGATAGCTCGTCCCACCCGCGCGATGCTCACGTGCGGCCAGCGGAGACATCCCGGTCAGGAGCGGCCCGAAATTGGCTTTCACCGTCGTCCAGCGTTGGCGCACGGCCTCGATCGTCGTGCCGCCTCCAAGGTCGAGTGCGAACTCTTTTTGTATCGTCAGTGGCGGCTGCGGCCTGGTTCTTGACACAGTCGCAATGCGCGACACTGGCAGGGGAACTGTGTGTGCCAGGCTCGAGTCCGGCGGCGGCGCGGAAACGGCCGGCCCATCTCCCGGCACGCTTGGTGCGTTTCCGATCGACGGATTCACCGAGGAAGGTGTTCCGCTTGCCAGCGGGCTGGCGGCAGGAGGAGCCGCTTTGGCCGCAAGTGCCGCAGCGGTGGCGTCCGCCTGCTTCTTGATGGCGCCGGTCATATCGTCGATGCTGCTTTCAAGTAACGCAATGCGTCCTACCAATCGATCGCGGTCGGTGTTGAGTGCACGCACTTGCGCGGCCAGAAGCTGCACTTCAGTTTCAAGTTGAGCAAGGCGCGGTGGTATTCGAGCGATTGCAGAGGAATCGTCGATCGCAAAGATGCGGCGTAATCGCTCGCTGGCGGTCTTCGTCTGGCTCGTTACCGCGAAAGCAAGCAGCGCGACAGCCGTGACGCCACCCCAGCCGCACAACCACAGAAGCGAGTTCAGTTCGCTGCGGCGTCTGCGAGGACCGGGCAAAGCCGGTTCCGTTGGCGCTGGCTTGACCGCCATGGGCCTCTCAAATGGGCGAATCAATTGAAAACCCTAGCAGAATCCCGCAAATCCCGCTTTCACCATGGTTCCAATGGGCTTGGCGCGGGTCTTTTGTCGAAGGGCTGGCTGGGCTATGGGATGCGCCGAATCTCCGGAAAGCTTGAGCTCATCTTTGATGTCTCGTCGAACATGCCTTGCGATTGTGCTCGCGGCCGGTGAAGGCACGCGTATGCACTCGCGAATGCCGAAGGCGTTGCATCCGCTCGCCGGTCGTTCGCTGCTCGCGCACGTACTCAAAGCGGCAAACTCTGTCGGGGCTGACAAAGTCGCCATTGTCGTTGGGCCGGATCATGGGGCGGTGATAGCCGAAGCTCGCAAATGCCTGCCCGATGCTCTGGTCTATGAGCAGCGCGAACGTCTCGGAACCGCACACGCTGTTCTGTCGGCGCGCGAAGCAATTGCCCACGGCGCCGAGGACATTCTGGTCATGTTTTCCGACACGCCATTGGTCGGGATTGGCGCTCTTTTGAAAATGCGGGAGGCGCTGGCGGAAGGCGCCGCCGTGGTGGTGCTCGGTTTCAAGCCGGGAAATCCGGAGGGGTACGGCAGGCTCGTCATGCAGGACGGAGAGCTTGTAGCCATACGGGAGGAGCGAGACGCGGCGCCCTGGGAACGCAAGATCGCCCTTTGTAATGGGGGCCTGATGGCGCTCGACGGCAAGCACGCGCTCGCCATCCTCGCGCGGATCGGGAATGCAAATGCCAAGGGCGAGTATTACCTTACTGACGCCGTTGCCATCGCCCGAGAGATGGGTCTTGAGGCAGTGGCGATCGAAACCTCGGAGGATGACGTGCGCGGCATCAACACTAAGGTTCAGCTGGCCGAAGCCGAAGCCATACTACAACAACGGCTGCGTCTGGCGGCTCTCGAGGCCGGGGTCACCATGACTGCACCGCAGACCGTCTATTTGTCTGAGGATACCAAGTTTGGAAAGGATGTGACCATCGAACCGAATGTTTTTTTCGGCCCGGGTGTCACCGTCGATGACGGCGCGACGATCCGCTCATTCTCCCACCTGGAAGGTGCGCATGTTGGAAAGGGTACGCGTATCGGACCGTTTGCTCGGCTGCGCCCGGGCGCTGACCTCGGGACGAATGTGCGCATTGGGAATTTCGTTGAAGTGAAAGGGTCCAAAATCGAGGACGGAGCCAAGGCCAATCATCTAGCTTATATTGGCGACGCTCGAGTGGGCGAAGGCGCTAATGTCGGCGCGGGTACGATCACCTGCAACTACGATGGCGCCGCCAAACATCGTACCGATATCGGCAAAGGCGTATTTATAGGCTCGAATTCCGCGCTGGTCGCCCCGGTCAAGGTTGGCGATGGCGCCTATATCGGTGCCGGAACGATCGTTACCAAGGACGTACCTGCCGGTGCCCTCGCCATCGCGCGCGCCAAACAGGCGGTTAAGGAAGGTTGGGCAAAGCGCTTGCGGCAGGTAAAGGCATTGGGCAAGAACCTGCCCCGAAAGAAGCCGAAAGGATCGTGACTGCGGACCAGAAAAGCCACGGCCGCATGTCACACGGCGAAATGCATTTTGATTTTGGTGAAATTACCGGCAAAGGCTAAACCCTAAGGGCTGGGCAAAGGGGCCGTCCGAGCGGATGTGCGGTATCGTCGGAATTTTGGGAAACAGGCCCGTTGCTGGTCAACTGGTCGATGCGCTCAAGCGGCTCGAATATCGAGGTTACGACTCAGCGGGAGTTGCAACGCTCGATCATGGTGTGCTCGGCAGGCGGCGCGCGGAAGGCAAGCTTCGTGCTCTGGAGACGCGGCTCGAGCGTGAGCCACTGGGCGGCACGATCGGCATCGGCCACACGCGTTGGGCCACCCACGGCCGCCCGACCGAGGATAATGCCCATCCGCATGCCACCGACCTCGTTGCGGTGGTTCACAATGGCATCATCGAGAATTTCCGCGAACTGCGCGAACAACTGAGCAAGCAAGGTTGCAAATTCGTCAGCGACACGGATACCGAGGCGGTTGCCCATCTGGTCACGCAGGAGATGAAGAGGGGGAAGTCGCCGGCGGAAGCGGTGGCGGCAACCCTCAGGCAATTGCGCGGTGCATTCGCACTTGGGTTCCTGTTCTCCGACAAAGAGGATCTGTTGATCGGCGCGCGCAAGGGTTCGCCGCTCGCTGTCGGTTTTGGCAAAGGGGAAATGTTCCTTGGTTCCGACGCAATCGCGCTTGCGCCGTTCACGGACACAATCAGCTATCTTGAAGACGGCGACTGGGTTGTGCTCACGCGTCAAAGCGCCGAGATTCGGGACGAACAGGGCGACAGGGTCGAGCGGCCGATCGTGAAGTCAACGGCATCCGCGCAGCTGGTCGACAAAGGCAACCACAAGCACTTCATGGCCAAGGAAATTCATGAGCAGCCGGAGGTGGTTGGCCACACCCTCGCTCACTACATTGATATGGTGAACGAACGAGTGGCAATACCGGGCACGCTGCCGTTTGATTGGAAAAAATTGAAACGATTATCAATTTCGGCGTGCGGCACCGCCTTTTACGCGGGACTTGTCGCAAAGTATTGGTTCGAACGGTTCGCCAAGTTGCCGGTCGAAATAGATATCGCCTCTGAATTCCGCTACCGCGGTGCACCGCTCGAACCAGGCGACCTCGCGCTTTTCATTTCCCAGTCTGGCGAAACCGCCGACACGCTCGCAACGTTGCGTTACGCGAAGGAGCACAAGCAACACGTTCTTTCCGTGGTCAATGTGCCAACATCAACGATTGCACGCGAAAGCGATGTAGTGATGCCGACACTTGCCGGTCCCGAGATTGGGGTCGCATCCACCAAGGCCTTCACTTGTCAGCTCGCAGTACTCGCCTGTCTCGCGCTTGCGGCCGGCCGCGCGCGGGGAGAACTAAATGCCGCCGACGAACAGAAACTCGTGCGTGCTTTGATTGAAACTCCGAGGCTTATGGCTGCGGCTCTCGCGCTTGAGCCCCAGGTTGAAAAACTTGCGCAAAATCTCGCCAAGGCGCGTGACGTGCTCTATCTCGGCCGCGGGACAAGTTTCCCGATAGCGCTCGAGGGCGCCCTCAAACTCAAGGAAATTTCATACATTCACGCCGAAGGCTATGCCGCTGGGGAGCTGAAGCACGGTCCCATAGCATTGATCGATGAGATCATGCCAGTGATCGTCATTGCCCCCTACGACCTCGTGTTTGAGAAAACAGTTTCGAACATGCAGGAAGTGGCGGCGAGGGGCGGTAAGATCATTCTTGTCACCAATCCTAAGGGCGCCAAAGAGGCAACCATCAATTCCGTGGAGACCCTGTCGCTGCCAGACATGGCGTCGGCGGTCACGCCCCTCGTCTATGCGATTCCGGTGCAACTGATTGCCTATCATACCGCCGCCGCGATCGGGACCGATGTGGATCAGCCGCGCAATCTCGCGAAGTCCGTCACGGTGGAATAGACTTGGCTTATGCCTGAGACCGAACAAAGACCTGGCGAAATGCGGGACGCCGACGTGGCGAGGGTCGCGGTTTTGCAAACGGGCGTTGCCGGACGCATTCGCAATTATTTTCTGACCGGGCTCATCGTCGCCGGGCCTTTGGCGATTACGGTTTGGTTGATCTGGTCGATCGTGACCTGGGTCGATGACTTTGTGCGACCGCTTATTCCGCCGGCCTATCGGCCCGAGAGCTATCTGCCGTGGCCAATTCCGGGAACGGGTCTCATCATCGCCGTCGTTGTGCTCACATTGCTGGGCTTCGCTACTGCCAACCTGGTCGGCCGCAAGCTCGTCGAACTCGGCGAAAGCCTGCTCAGCCAAATGCCGATCGTACGACCGATCTACAAGACGATGAAGCAAATTTTCGAGTCCCTGTTTTCCAAGAGCGGATCGAGCTTCAGGAAGGTGGCGCTGGTGGAATTTCCGGCTCCAGGGATGTGGTCCCTCGTATTCCTGTCGCAACCGCCGAGCGCTGACGTCGTCAGGAGTTTGCCACAGGGTGAGCACGTTTCCGCATTCATGCCATGCACGCCAAACCCCACCACAGGCTTTTTCTTTTACGTCAAGCGTAAGGACCTGATCGAGCTCGACATCACAGTCGAGAACGCAATGACCCTTCTGATTTCTGCTGGCATGGTTCAGCCGGATACCGAGGCGCAAAAAAAGCTCGCTTCGCTTGCGCAGACGGCAAGAGCTGCTCGTTCGCTCAACAGGCGGACAACAGAGGCGGTTGAGTAGATTTGCCGTCGGCCTTAGCGCCGGCGTTCCCGTTTTTACTGCTTGAAAAGGCCTTGATCGTCGGACAAACCCGTCACAACTGAGCGCGCTCTCAGCCCGCTCGGATCAGCTTGATCGCCTCGTCCTTGCCAAACAAATAGAGTAATTGACGCAAAGCGCTGCCGCGAGGCGTGGATAAACTTGCATCGCGCGAAAGGATCAGCGCTGCATCGTCGCGTGCCGTGCCTAGATATTTTCCGTGTTTTTCTGGGCGGGCTATCTGAAATCCTGGCAGACCGCTTTGGCGGGTGCCGAGCACGTCCCCTTCGCCGCGTAAGCGCAGATCCTCCTCCGCAATGCGGAAGCCATCTTCCGTTTCGCGAAGGATGGCCAGTCGCGCCTTGGCGATTTCGCCAAGCGGGGCCTTGAAGAGGAGTAAACATGTCGAAGCGCCTAATCCGCGGCCGACCCGGCCGCGTAGCTGATGCAACTGCGCTAGCCCAAAGCGTTCCGCGTGTTCGATTACCATGATTGTCGCCTCCGGCACGTCGACGCCCACCTCTATGACGGTTGTGGCGACCAGCACTTGTGTCTTGCCCGAGGCGAAGCGAGCCATGGCAGCATCTCTGTCGGCCGCCTTCATGCGGCCATGGACCATGTCGATACGCTCACCAAATTTTGCCTGCAGATCCTCAAAGCGCGCCTCGGCGGCGGCAAGATCGATCTTTTCGGATTCGTCAACCAAAGGGCAAACCCAGTAGGCGCGTCTGCCGTCAGCGAGCGCGCGTCCGACGGCATTTTCAACCTCCTCAAGACGAGAGAGCGGAATTGTGCGAGTGTCGATCGGCTTCCGTCCCGGCGGCTTTTCGCGCAGCTCGGAAATGTCCATGTCTCCGAAATAAGTCAGGACCAGCGTGCGGGGAATAGGCGTCGCGGTGAGCACTAGCACGTCGACGGCTTCGCCCTTCTGGGTGAGCGCGAGGCGTTGGTGCACACCAAATCGATGCTGTTCATCGACGACCGCCAAGGCAAGGTCATGAAAAGCCACGTCTTCCTGAAACAGAGCGTGTGTTCCGATCAGGAGATCGATATCACCGAGCGCTAGCCGATCGAGAATTTCCCTGCGCGCCGGGCCCCTTTCGCGGCCACTGAGGAGAGCAACGCGGATGCCGGCCGCTTCGGCAAGCGGCGCGATGGTGACAAGATGTTGACGGGCGAGGATTTCGGTAGGCGCCATCAAAGCCGCCTGCCGGCCCGCCTCAATCACGGTAGCTGCGGTGGTCAGTGCGACAACTGTCTTACCGGACCCGACATCGCCCTGCAGGAGGCGCAACATTCTTTGCGGACGCGCAAGATCGGTCGTGATGTCATCAACCGCCCTTTGCTGGGAGTGGGTAAGTGCATAGGGCAATGCCTTGAGGATGTGCGCCCGTAGACGGCCCTCGCTCGCGCTGCCGCGTCCGGTCTGCCGACGCATGTGCGCGCGTACCAATCCGAGCGCGAGTTGACCGGCGAGCAATTCGTCATACGCAAGCCGCGTCCATGCCGGATGATCGGGGAGGATATCGTGTGGCTCTGCGGGCCGGTGCAAGTGGCGCAGGGCAGTCGCGAAGGCAGGGAGACGTTCGCGCGCGACCCACGCCTCGTCCTGCCATTCCGGCAGATCAGGCAGGCGGCGGAGGGCTTCGTCGACCGCCCGCCGTATGTTGCCAAGCGCGAGCCCTTCTGTGAGCGGGTATACCGGTTCGACGAGTGGCAGCGATGCAAAGCCGGCCTCGTCTACCACGCGGTCCGGGTGAACGATCTGCAGCATGCCATCGTAGAATTCGGCCGTACCCGATACGTAACGTAGCTCACCTTCCGGCAGAATCTTTTCCAGATAGTCGCGGCGCGGATTGAAATAAGTCAGCGTGACGTCGCCGGTCTCATCGCTCGCATAAATTCGATAGGGCGCGCGTGATCGTCGCGGTGGGCCGGGCCGGTGTTTGCCGATCGTCACAGCGACGGTGACCACCTGGCCTGGGTGGACATCCCGCAATTTGGGCCGGGCACGTCGATCGATCGTGGCCGACGGCAAATGAAACAATAGATCGATAACACGGGGCGCCTCGCGGTCGAGCAGGCGCGCATAAAGCCTTTCAAGCTTCGGTCCAACACCGGAAAGGCTGGTGAGCGAGGCAAACAGGGGGTTAAGAACGGTAGGCCTCATGATGCGGCATGCTGGCTTGCGCGCAATTCGGACGCAATGCAGGCCTGTGCAAAGACCGGCTGACATTCGGGGACAGGACCTCTATATAAATCTCGCCCGGCCCCGTCCGGGTTTTTCGCGTTGGAGATAACCGGTGCACACGGGGACAAATCTGTCGAGTGAAGGTCTGGACGCGCGCCGGCGCCGGCTGCTTTTTCGCTGCTGGCACCGCGGCATTCGCGAAATGGATCTGGTGCTGGGCCGGTTTGCCGACGCGCAATTGGCCGTGCTGAGTGACGGCGATCTCGACGAGCTCGAGAGCTGGCTCGACGTTCCCGATCAACAGATTTTCGCGTGGGTAAGCGGATTGGAACCGGTGCCGGCAAAATTTGACACCGCCTTGTTCCGCCGATTGCTCGACTTCAGCAATAAAGGTACCGCGTGAACACGGTCACAAAATCACCGGCGGAACTGCTCAAGGCCGGCAAGGCACTGACGCTTGCGCATGTGGCCGACGGTGCCGAAGGGCTAGTGCTCGCAGATCTCGCGCGCGCCATTGCCGCCCGCAAGGACGCTCCGGCTATTTCGCTTGCCGTGATCTGTCGCGATGGCTCGCGGATGGCAGCACTGTCACGCGCGCTGGCGTTTTTCGGTCCGGACCTCCAGGTCATGGAATTCCCGGCTTGGGATTGTCTGCCCTATGACCGTGTGTCCCCTAACGCCGCGGTGGTTGCGCAACGCATGACCGCGCTGTCGCGTCTGGCGCGCGTAAAAGGTCGTAATCGACCGTCAGTCTTATTGACGACAGTCAATGCCGCCCTGCAGCGCGTGCCATCGCGCGATTTCACGGCGATGCATGCCCTTTCAGTTGCGCCGGGTAACGTCATAGGCATGCATGGTGTGACCGAATGGCTCGAGCTCAATGGTTTCACTCGGGCCTCAATCGTACGCGAACCGGGTGAGTATGCGGTACGCGGCGGAATCCTCGATCTTTTCCCACCCGGCATGGACATGCCGGTGCGGCTCGATTTTTTTGGCGACGCGTTGGAAACGATTCGTTCGTTCGACGCTCAAACGCAGCGCAGCGAGGAGCAGTTACGCACGCTAGACCTTGTACCGGTCGCAGAGTTTCAGCTCATCACCGACACAATAAGGCGCTTCCGCACCGGTTACGTGGCGGAATTCGGGGCGGCGAGTCCAGACGACCTCCTGTATGAATCGGTGAGCGAGGGCCGCCGCTA